>JACLAD010004097.1_pt1 | contig 38248 bp, 23 predicted proteins | sample 8027901 | NCBI WGS metagenome assembly JACLAD01 (sample SAMN15725071, study PRJNA655200) | protist metagenome | isolation source: fluorescence activated cell sorting (FACS) single amplified genomes of... | place: Spain: Blaines Bay Microbial Observatory, Mediterranean Sea | collected 2016-07-05 | reverse complement strand
GCAGGCGGCTGGTCTCCACCAGCAGGAGGGGGCTCTGGCGGTCTGCGGACAGACCGGCCGCCGCGAGCGCATGGGCCCAGCCGCTGGGGTGGTCACCCGACGTCACCAGCCACCCGTCGACTTGGCTTGTCCACAGGTCGTCGGCGATGGCGACCGCCGATGCGAACCGGTTCGGACCGGCCACACGTTCGACGCCCTCCAGCGTCGCGACCGCGGCATCGGCCACCGCGGCGGTGCCGCCGAGTACCACGTGTCGAGTGACGTCACGGTCGTCGAGCCACGCCTGCACCGCGGGATGCAGCGCGTCGGTGGTGGTCAGCAGGATCGGGGTCGCCGTGGCCGCCGCCCATCCGCCGGCCGACACCGCATCGGCCCATGCGGACGTGGGGTTGCCCTCCGCACCGAAGGCACGCGCGATCGCCACCTGCTGCGGGGGACCGGCGAGCGCGTGGTCGGCCACGGCCAGCGCGGTCTCGACCCTGCTGGGTCCAGCGACCCTGACGACCTCGAAGCCGAGCACGACGATCCGTTCCTCGACCGTCCGCGAGAGGGCGGCCGTGCCACCGAGCAGCACCACGGTGCCGGACGGTGCGAGCACACGGCCGATCTCGGTTTCCGTCCGCTCGTCCAGCGAGCCGGATGCGGTGAACAGCAGCGGTCCGCCGGCGGTCAGGACCGAGGCAGCCAGCGAGTCGGCGAAGGCGTCGTCACGGGACAGGACCACATGGTCTGCCAGTCCCTCGGCCTGGCGGGTCGCTGCCGGGAACCGCTCCCTGGAGATCGCGATCGCCGTGACCACCGGGTCGTCCTCGCCGATGCCGGGAGGCAGGGTCGCCGGCGGCTCCGGCGTTGGCTCCGGCGTGGGGTCGGGTTGCGAGGGTCCGCTGGACTCCGGCCGGACGTTGACGCGCACATGGGCGATGTTGGACACGTGCTGGCCGTCATCGGCGACGAAGGTGAACTCGTCGAGGCCGACGAAGTCGTCGAACGGCACGTAGGTCAGCTCGGCCCCGGAGCCCTCGAGGAATCCACCCGTGGGCCGTTCGACGATCCGAAAGGTCAGATCGTCGACGTCGGTCGCTTCGAGCCGCAGCGGGTGGCCTGCTCGATCCGCAGGCCGGACCACGACCTCCAGGTCGACCGCCACGGGCGCCAGGTTCACCACCGACCAGCGATGGGCCACAGCGGTCCCGGTGACGGCGCCTTCGGTCGCGCGGATGGCGAGCCGGTGCGCACCGAGCGCAACGACGTGCTCCACGGGGCTCGTGCAGGGCTCGTATGGTCCGTCGTCGAGCGCGCACTCCGTGGTGACCCCCGGCGCCGTGGTGAAGGCGAACCGGGCCGTTCGCTGATCGGTCGGGTCGTCCGGCACCTCGACCAGCGTCACCGTCGGGCCGTTCGGTTCCACCGTCCATGTGTGGGTGGCCGGGGTCAGGTCCGTCAGCCCCTCCACGTCGACGGCGACGACCGCCACGGTATGCACACCGGCGCTGACGCCGGCGACCGTCCATGGCGAGGCGCACGGCACTGCCGGCTGGTCGTCCAGGCGGCAGGTGAAGCCGCTCAGCTCGGTGTCGCCTGCCGCGCCGGTGAAGTGGAACGTGCCGCCGGGCAGGGTCGTCGACGCCGGGGGGCCGTCGGTCATGGTCGTCGTCGGCCGCTCGTAGCCGGGCGGTGCCAGCGCCACGTCGGCGCTGCCCAGCACGGTCGTCATCCGGCCCGCCCGGTCGATGCCCCGGACGCTGACCGGCACATCCCGCCCGTCGGCATCGGGGACGAAGACCGCCGCCCGCCAGGTCCCCGCGGCGGGGTCGACGATGGCTTCGGTCCACTCCTGTCCGTCCACGTCGACCTGGACCGCGACGATCTGGCCGTCGTCGGTGACGGTGCCGGCCAACCGCACGACATCAGTGCCGACGCCCCAGGTGTCGCCAGCGGAGATGTCGGTGGTCGACAGCGCCACCTCGGGGGGGTCGACGTCGGCGACGAAGTCCACGGGCTGGGCGCTGGCGGACTGATCGTCCCACGACACGACCCGAACCTCGACCGTGTGGGCGCCCGCGGCGACGGGCACCTCGAGGAGGATGTCGAGGGTCCTGCGCGCGCCGCGGGAGTAGCCGCGCTCGGCGACCTCGGCGCCGTCGACGATCACGGTCACGGTCCGCAGTGAGTCCCCATCGCCAGCGACGTCCGCCGAGACGTGGATCCCGACGTGTCCGTCGACCGCAACGTGTTCACCGGGCCGCGGAGCGACCACCGTGACCGCAACCGGCGCGTCGGCTCGACTGACCGCCGCCCTCTGCTCGTCGTTGGTGTCGATGGAGGCGCAGTTGTCGAACCGGTCGCAGGCCGTCATGGCGACCACCGGGGCGTCGGCCCGCTCCCACCGGCTGAACTGGCTCTCCAGCCCGGTCAGGAGCACCTGGTCGGGGAACTCGGCCTGCAGGAGCGGATCCTGGGCGAATGTCCGTGCAGGAGGCTGCAGCTCGCGGCCGGGGCAGTCCACGTCGGGCTCGCTGAGGAACAGGTCGGTCGCGACGCACCGGTACTGGACCTCGTGCCGCGTCCCACCCCTGGAGGTGCGACCCGTCGGGACCGCCTCCAGGGTCACGAACGGTGCCTGGTTGTCGATGACCCCACGCCACAGGTTGCGGATCTCCTGGGAGTTCCCCGCGCGGTCGGTGGTCCGCAGGTCGACCTGGAAGAAGTTCTCGAGGCCCGGCGGGACCGTCATGGACCAGTCGGTGCGGTCCACACCGGACCCGGCGTCGGTGAGCGTGACCGGCATCCAGCCCGGCGTGTGTTCGGTCGCCAGCGTCTGAAGGGAGGTGAAGGCGATCTCGACGGTGTCGATGCCCGAGCCGCCCGCATCGGTCACCGACCCCCCGATGGTGGTCGTGCCCGTCAGCGACTCCCGCACGGTGTCCACGGGGCTGAGGGTGGCGTCGGGAGCAGCGTTGTCCAGCCGGATCACGCCGGCCGCGGCATCCGCGGGCGTGGCGTTGCCGGACCGGTCGGTTGCACGGACTCGGATGTCGTAGGTCCCGCTGAGGTCGGCAGGGCCGCTGCCGAACCGGTAGCTGATCGTCCAGGTGTCACCGGCGACCGACGCGGCCTGCCACCCGCGTTCCAGCGGGCCCGACCCCTCGGGGAGCAGCTGCACCTGGACCCCGTCTTCGGCGACCCCGCTGCCGTCGTCGACGACAGTGCCCGTCAGGGTCAGCATCGACCCGCCGTCCCGGGGGTCGGGGTCGGGTTGGACCGGAAGGTCCGGGACCGCGTCGAGGGTGACCGTGGGGGCCACGCCGTCGGCGACGACCAGCACCGGCGGACCGGGGGCCTCGACGTTGCCGACGGAGTCCGTCGCGCGGCTCTGCACCTCGTAGGCGCCGTCGACGATCCCGAGCGGGAAGCTCCACGACTCGGTGCCGGTGGCGGGAACCCAGTCACCGCCGTCGACCCGCACCTCCACCAACGTGATGTCGGAGGTCGGGTCGCTCGCCGAGCCGCCGAGCACCAACGTCTGGGCACCACCGCGGACCACCGTCGTCGGGGCAACGATGGTGGAGGAGGGCAGGTCGGCGTCGACCGTCAGGCGAAGCTGGTCCGAGGCGTCCAGCCGTCCACCACGCGGATCGATCTCGTCGAAGGTCAGGCGGGTCCACGGGTACTGGCTGGTGCCGCCGCTGGCGCTGGTGTGGCCTGCCGTCACGCAGAACGCGCTCGCGGTCCGCGCGAACAGCGCCTGCACGACGTCGGCGCCCAGCCCGGTCCGGTAGATGCGCAGGTGGTCCAGCTCGACGGTCCCGTCGCCGCCGACGATGACCAGGTCCGCCGCGGCCGCAGGAGCTGGCGACGTCGGTCCCGACGAGCTCTCCACCCCGTCGACGTGGACCGCGATGCGTCCGGATCGGTCCCGGGTGGCGGACACGAAGTGCCACAGCCCGTCGTCCAGGCCGGCGACCGGCCCACCGGTGGTCATGCCGCCGACGGTCCAGCCGACCTCGCCGTCGGGCGTGATCGACAGCTCGTACCCGCTGGGTCCCCCGGCCCCGATCCGTAGTGGTTGTCCCGTCCCACCCGGATCGGTGCGGTACCAGAAGGCCAGCGACACGGCGTCGTCGACCGGGTTGCCGAGCGTCACGGTGTCGGTCGGGTCGTCGAAGCGGATGGCGTGATCCGACAGCTCCGCGTCGCCTGCACCCGGATACCCGGCCGTTGGGCCGGACGCGCCGGCCGGCACGACGGCGTCGTTGCCGGCAGGGGACGCGTCGACGAACGACGCGGCGCCCGGCAGCTCCTCGAACCGAAGGTCGGTGACCGGCAGCGCCGACGGGTGGGGGCAGGCCACCACGGGCTCCAGGGCGGACTCCAGGCCGGAGGGTTGGGTGTCGGGGTCCTCCAGCATCGGTCCCATCGAGACGATGGTGGGCACGTCACCGCTGGCCAGCCCCGCGGCGACCAGCCAGTCACCGGTGAGGGAGTTGTACGACGCGGTCGGGGTGAGTCCGCGATCCACGACGATGTCGGCGATGAGCGCGACGAGGTCGTCGTCGAAGACGATGGCCGTGATGTCCTCACCGTTGTCGCGGTACACCAGCAGGGTGCGGTCGAGGATCGGGTCGTGGGCGAGGTCGAACGCGTAGAAGGGGTCAACGGTGGTGACGTCGGACGCGAGCTGCCCGCTGGCGAGCAGCGGACTGGAGTCGAGGGCGGCGAACCGGACCGCGGTGATCGCTCGCGTGCCCGGGTGCTGGTAGGCCACGAGCCAGTCCGAGCCGGTCCACTCCACGTCGAACCACGCCTTGTCGCTGTGGCTGCCTGCGAAGGCCGCAACCGTTCGCGAGCCGACCAGCGCGCCGGTTCGGTCGTGGACGCGCAGGACCACCCGACGGGTGCCCGAGGGCTGGGCAGAGGATCCGGGCCCGCCGGTGAAGGGGGTGTCGCGCTCCTCGGAGACGACGGCGAAGTTCGTCCCGTCGCTGGCGACGGCGACGTCGGCGGTCGCGCCGTCGAAGGGTGTGGCGATCTCCGGGCTGATGAGCCCGCCCGCCGCGTTGGTTACGGCACCCGTGACCCGGTAGGCCTGCCGTGGCGCGATGGTCAGCCGCACGTTGATCAGGATGCACTCGCCGCAGCTGCCGGCAACGTAGTCCGCCGAGGCGAGGTAGACGGAGTGCGTGCCGCCCTGCGATGCCAGGAGGTCGTAGTAGGAGGTCAGCCACACCCACCTGTTCGTGCTGCTGTCCCAGCGCACCGGGCGCAGCCGCAGGCCGGCCGCCGGTTCGTTGCTCCCGCCGTCGATCTCGTAGGCGTGGAAGTCGGCGAGGCCGCAGAAGGGGGCCGGAGGTGTCGGGAATCCGAAGGCGTTCGGACCTCGCGTCTCTCCCTGCTCCATGTCGTTGCCGCCGTTGCTGCTGCTGAACCACAGCTGGGTCATGTCGGCGTCGCGCACCACCAGGTCCGACGGCACCTGTCGGCGCAGGTAGAGGCCCGGCTCGATGCCGCTGGTGCCGTGGTCATCGGCGTCCAGGGTCACGATGGTGATCTCGTCGACGCTGACGGTCGAGCAGTTGTCGTAGTGGGTCCATGCGGTCATGCACTCGCCGGCGTCGTTGCAGGCGATCGACGGGTCGACGGCGCTGCGGTACGCCAGGTCGGCTCGGCGGGGGGAGTGGGGTTCGACGTCGCGGTCCAGCGCAACCGGTCCCGAGGTCGGGGGAAGCGGGACGTTGCGGACGTCGGAGGCGTCGGGGAAGGGGAAGTCACGGGCAGCGTCGGCCATCACGAACGCGTCAGCACGGTCGGGGCTGCGCGGGCTGATGTCCAGCAGCGCGGTCTCCCTGGTGCCGGTGATTGCCGTCTCGGAGTCGACACCGAAGTCGGTCCCTCCCGGTCCGGTGTCCTCCAGCCGTGTCCGGGCGTCAGCCGACAGCAGCGCTGGTCCGCTCGGGCCGTCCCCGACGACGAGCGTGGTCTGCTCGGTCACGGACTGGCTGTCGGCGAACGTCGATGGATCGAACCCGAGTCGCGTCGGCAGGAACGTGCCCTCCAGCTGTGGGGAGGTGGTCAGGTCCAGCACCCCCGGCTCGACGGGGACGGTCGCCACGACGTCGGTGCTGACGGTCACGTCCTGGCCGGGGGTGAGGAAACCATCGACGTCGTCGGTGCGCAGGTGGACCGCCAGCGGCGCGACGTTGGCGACGGCGGGGTGGTAGGGCTGGCCGTTCTCGTCGACCCGGTTGGTCGTGTCGCCGTCCGTGGCGAGGTCTCGCTCGGCGAGGTCGTTCACCCCGTCGCCGTCGGCGTCGGCATGCCGCGGGTCGGAGGTGACGCGGACCTGCCGAGTGGTTTCGTCGGCAAGGTCCCATCGGCCGGTCACGTCGATGTCCCAGCCCTGGATCTCCTCGGCATCGGTGAGCCCGTCGTTGTCGGTGTCAGCCACCCCGGGGTTGGTACCCACGGCGAGCTCGCGGGCATCCGACAGGCCGTCCAGGTCGGTGTCGGCCAGCCCGACCGAGACCGCGACGCCGTCCTGGCGCAGCTCGAGCTCGTGGGCGTCGCTCAGGCCGTCTCCGTCGGTGTCCCACCGGCGGTCGTCGGGGTCCAGCCCGCCGACGCGGCTGCTGAGGACCCCGTCGCGGTCGACGTCGTCGAGCAGGGGGAACGACGGGTAGCTGCCGACCGGTCGGGTGTCGGCCCACTGCAGCGCATCCAGGTCGGCCGGCACGTGCACGAACTCGTCCAGCGTCGCCGGCAGCACGTCGAAGTAGAGGGGGTCCAGCTCGGAGGAGTTGCTGTCGCTGAACGTGCGCTTGTAGCAGACCGGGATGAGCGCACCGGCCACCACGACCGTCCAGCACTCCGACGCCGGGACCGCCAACGCGGAGTTGAACGTGACCGCGATCTCACGGTTCGGTCCCGCCTCGTCGAGCGGGAACCCTCCGGTGTAGGACACGTCCTGCGGGCCGTGCGACGTTCCGTACAGGTCCTTGAACAGGTAGCCGTGGTCGACGGTGGGATCGGCCCATTCGTCGGCCATCGTGCCGCGCGTCGCGGTCAGCTCCTCGGGGGCAGCGCCGAGGGAGTACTCGAACGTGGAGGACCGCAGGTTCGCCGGAGAGAAGAAGCTGAGGTACGGCACCATCTGCCAGCTGTCCGCGCCGTCGGGGTCCGCATGGGCGATGGTGGTCGTGACCGGCACGTCGATGTCGAGGTGGCCACCGACGGTGAACCCGGTGCTGGGGTCCGCGAGCCGGAGGACGGGTGCGCCGACGGCGATCAGGTCGTCACGTTCGAGGTCGACCATGACGTCGAAGGAGTAGCCGACCTTGCTGATGAACTCCGTGAACGCCCCCGCCAGGGTGAAGCAGCCCTCGTTGGTCGCCTTGGCGCGCAGCCCGTCGACACCGAGCTCGCAGATGGCAAGCAGGAGCAGGTCGATCACCGCGATGATGGCCACCACGATCAGGCCGATGACGGTCGCCGACAGCAGCGCCAGCAGGGCCACCGTGTAGGTGGCGGCGAGCCCGTCGGCCAGCGCCGCGTTGAACTCCGGCGACCACACCTGCAGGCCACTCGCGGTGATGCCGAAGATGGTCCAGATGGCGATCGCGGACACGACGAGCCCGAGGATCCCGGCCATGCGTGAGACGCCGACCGCCTCCGATGCGCCCGTCAGCACCGTGTAGGCCGACAGCTGGCCGGTCCGGACGAGCCGGACGGCGGAGTAGATCGGCGCGACGATCGAGGCGATCGTCTGGCCCGCTGCGAGCGTGAGGTTGAGCGCGACGGTCGCGGTCGTGTTCCCCAGCTGCGAGAACACCGTTGCCGTGATGAGCCCGGCGACACCGACGAACACCCCGACGCCGAGCGCGGTCTTGCCGAGGGTGCCGAGGTTGGCCAGGAAGCGGTTGGCGATCCCGCCAGCTCCCAGGTTGTTGAGGGCCCGGAGGTTCTCGTCGAGCTTCTCCAGCTCCCGGAAGATCGCCAGGTTGGCGACGACCTTGACGACGCCACCGGCGCCGGTCGACAGCGCCTGGGCCACGACGGGGTCCAGGACCGCGTCGGTCTCGCCCACGTAGGGGGTGAGGTCCTGTGCCGCGCTGCCGTCCCCGGGGTCGCGCTGCACCAGGGCCGTCTGTCCGGTCTGCATGGACATGGCGTGCAGGTACATGACCATGTTCTGGCCGCCGGCGATCTCCGCGTCACCGGTGTCGATCGTGGGGAAGAGCGCGTTGTCCAACCCGATGGCCGCGTACTGCGCCTCCAGGTTGGCGAAGGTTTCCTCGGGCGTGCACGCCCGCCATGCGGGGGAACCGGCGCCACCGCCGCAGTACTCGGTCCACTGCATCCCGACGATGGTGTCGATCGGGGCCGCGGCGGCCCCGTCGGGGGCCAGGTTGACCTGGAAGCGACCCGGACCCGCAGCGAAGTACGGCGCGCCCGTGCCCAGCGCATCGGCGGACGCCGTCCGGGTGCGTCGGGTGTAGGCCGTCAGCAGGAGGGGTCGCAGGGAGTCCGGCCCTGTCCAGTGCGCGTCGAACCGCTCCGACAGGATCCGTGGCGTCTGCGTGGTGGCCGTCGCCTGGACGGCCCGGTCGAAGCTGGCGTACCCGGCCGTCTCGACGCGGAAGACGTTGGGCAGCGAATGGGGTGCGGTGTCGGTGCCACGTCCGTTGGCGTGGCGGTCGTAGTCGGGCCCGAGCGTCTCGGTCGTCACCTCGTAGTCGAGCCCACCGTTCCCGTCGTCGCTGGCGGCGAGGAACCGCTGGTCCAGGACATGGGAGAGCGCCCACGTCGGCCCCGGGTGCCGGAGGTCGTCGTCGACCGACGGGTCCTCGTAGGCGATCGCGACCTCGGCGCCGTGCTGCTCGGTGACGCGCAGGCCCGTCAGCCGCCAGGCGTCATCGTAGCGGTGGATCATCTGGGGCTGGTTGTAGCGGTACCCATCGGGCCCGCACGGGTCCTCCCCGTCGGGGTCGCAGACCTCGTCGTTGTCCATCGCGATCCCCCACACCAGGCGGACCTCGTGGTCCTCCCCCCAGGAGGCCTGGGCCTGGTAGCGCATCCGCCCGCTGAAGGCCATGGCCGCCCCGGTCACCTCGTCGGTCACGAGGTGGAGGGGGACATAGGCGGCTCGTCCGCCGTCGGTGTCGGCCTCGGTGAGCCGAACCGCGAGCGCGTCGAGGTCGTCGGCCGCCGGCACCAGGTGGGCAGGGTCGGGCAGGGTGATCTCCAGCATGGGGACCAACCGCAGGTCCGCCGGGCCGTCGTCGACGTCGCGGATCTGCCCGAGCTCGTCGTGGGGCCAGTCGAAGGGGCTCATCGCCAGGCGCAGGTGGTCCTCGTCGGCCGTCCTGATCTGGAAGTCGACGTACACCGGCAGCGGGTCCGTCGCCGTCATGCCGTCGACGGCGAACCGGAACGGGGCGTCGGCGTCGAACACGGTGCTGACCGCCCCTGCGGGGGTCAGGTCGATGCGGTCCGCAACGTCGTCCCCGTCGTTGTCGCCGTCGAAGAGGTTGGGGATCCCGTCGCCGTCGGTGTCGTCGGGGACGTCGTCCCCGTCGATGTCGAACTCCAGTCCGTCAGCGAGGCCGTCGTGGTTGCTGTCGAACGCGAAGGGGTCGGGGTACCAGTCCTGGCCACCCGCCGAGAAGCCGTTGACCTCTTCACCGTCACCCATCCCGTCCCCGTCAGTGTCCTCGTTGTCGGGATCCAGCCCCAGGGTCTGCTCGATGTCGTCCGACAGCCCGTCGTCGTCGCTGTCGTCGGTGGGACTGGTCGCGCGCGTCCATGGGCGGGAATCGACGGCCACCCGTCCCGCGGACCCCGGAACGGCTGCCAGGAGACTGCGGTGCGGGTCAACCGGTGCGGCAGGCGCGGCCAGGGCTTGGCTCGCCAGGACGGCAGGGTCCGGGGCATCGGCTGCACCGGGCTGCAGCGCAGCACCGGCCTCGGCCGCCTCGGCGTCCGGGGGCGGCACGGTCACCAGCAGGCTGATGACCAGCGCCACGGCGATCCCCGGGCCGGCGATCGGCCTGCGAGCTCGGCGGAGGGTGGCCACCAACAGCAGCAACACCACGAGCGCCAGCACCGTGGCGATCGGCCACGTCCCGTCGACGAGGCCGAGAAGGCCCGTGGCCTGTGACCGGGGGGACCCGTCGGGCACCCCGATGGTGTGGACGGCGCCGAACTCGGCGTAGTCCACGTCCACACGTGCCTCGACGTACTCGCCGTCCTGCTCGGGGAACCGCAGGGCCAGTGACTGCCGCACCGGGTACCCGTCGGCATCGACCCAGAGCTCGCCGGTGCCGGTCATGCCCTGCATCGACGCCGCCGGACCGACCATCGTCGGCGGGGCTGACTGCCCGCTGCCCGTCGTGGCCTGCCGCACCTGGTCGGCGATGGTCGCCGCGTGAACGGACCCGTCCAGGGTGAAGGCATAGCGGTCGTAGACATCCGCGCCGATCTGCACCGACTCGACCAAGCGCACGTCCCGCGCGCTGGAGAGGTACCCCATCGGATCACCGCCCGATACGGCGACACCGGCACCCCCCTCCTCCTGCCATCCCCCACCGGGGCTTCTCTGGAAGGTGCGGCCGTCGACATGCGTCAGGGACAGGACAGGCTCACCAGCGGGCCCCCCGGCCCCGCCCACCCAGAGATCCAGCGCCAGGGCCGAAGCGCGAAGGTCGGCGCGGCCAGCCACGTGGAGCTGCTCGCTACGGCTCGTCCGCCCGACGTTGGCGATCGAGGCCGACGGGGTGACCGTGCGGACCATGTCGCTGGTGAACCGGTAGGACCCGGCGTCCTGGGCGCGTCCCCAGGCGTCGAGCACGGGGTTGCTCGCTGCGCTCCCCGGAGCAGGGGGACCGAAGGCCACGACCCCGCCCACGGCCAGGGCCAACGCGACGACGACCATGGCTCGTCGTGTGGTCCGCCACGAATCAGGCCGTGCTCGCCCGGTCGCCGCCGTGCCCGCTCGAGGGTTCCGTGATGCCATGTCTCGCCTGTCCCAGTCGCTCCGCCTCGTGTGGTCAGTCGACCGGCGTCCTGACTGGGGGACGACGAGAGTCCATCACACACGGTTAGCGAAGTTACAGGAGTTCGCGCCGACGTGAAGTGCATTCACAAAAGCTCGACGTCACGTCAGCCGGCGAGCGCATCGACCAGCAGCACGATTCCAACGACCAGGAACAACCCGCCGGACACCAGCCGGACGGTCCGCGGCGACAGGCGTGTCCACACCGCACCGCCGATGACGACACCGATGGCCCCGGCCAGCGCCATCCCTGCCGTGGCCCCGATCCACGTGCCGACCGCCGAGCTGGCCGCCGCCAGCGCGAAGGTGGCCACCATCGTCTTGTCGCCGAACTCCGCCAACGACAGCGCCGCCACGATCCCGACGAACCCCGAGGACGACGACGCGGACTCGCCCTCCTCGTCGTCGTCCACCTCGTCGTCGCCACGCAGGGTCATCACGCCGAAGGCGACGAACAGGAGTGCGGCCCCGGCGGTGATCGCGCGGGTCGGCAGCAGCTGCCCGACCAGGTTCCCTGCGGTCACCGACACCGCCATGGTGACCGCGCTGGCCGTCAGCACGGCCAGCAGCAGGACCGACCGGCGGTACCGGGCGGACAGGGACAGGGCGAGCAGCTGGGACTTGTCACCCAGCTCGGCGAGGAACACGGTCGCGAACGCGACCCCGATGGCGTCGAACAACTGCAGATCCGGATGGTGGTGGGCGGCGGACTCACCACGTTAGTCCCCGACCGCCCCGACCTCCCGGCCGGCGAAGTCCACGACGTGCACCTCGGTGCCGACGAGCAGGTCCTTCACGATTCGGCCGGGGTCGACGACACTGCACTGCTCCAGCAGGACGGTCTCGTGCACGTGCTGCTCCACCGCTCCTGCGGCGACGCGTCCCGCGACGCCCTCGGGAAGGCCCGCCGCCAGCGCCCGGTCCATCGCCTCGACGCCGACCGCCTCCAGCACGGCAGCCGGGACATCGGCGCGGGCGAGCCATCGTGGCCGGGACACCTCCACCTGACGGGCCATCGGCCCCACGAGCCCCGACTTCCACGGCCCGCCCTCGAGGGTCACGAGCGACGGGTCCGGTTCCGGCCACGACCTCGATTCGGGGCCGACCGTCGCCGCCGGGTCGTCGATGTCGGTCAGCGTCGTCGGGATCTCTCCCGACGCGACGCCACGCCTGACCGACGCCCGGCTGGGCCGCCGTTCCAGCAGCCGTCCGGCCAGCAGCTGCAGCCGGTGGTCGGGGTGCGACATGGTGTCCTCGATCACCTGCCACACCGCCGGCGAGCGCAGGTACCCCAACGCGCTCAGGGCACCCACACGCACATCACCGTCGTCATCCGACAGCGCCTCGACCAGGGCGGTCGCAGCCGTTTCAGCGACGGGCGAGCCGAGGCCGCCGAGGACGTCCGCGGCATGGCGACGAACCGTCGGTGTCGACCCGTGCCGCAGCGCCCCGACCACTGCGGGAACGGCGTCAGCCCCGAAGTGGCCGAGCCCCACGTACAGGCTGTTGCGGTCCTCCGCCGATCCACGGCCCAGCTGGCCGACGAGCGCCGGCACCACCTCGGGGTCCCCGCACTGCGCGACCGCCCACCAGGCGCGTGAGGCCACGGCCACCACCGGGTCGGCGACGAGCGGCAACAGCCGGGTGCCGTCGTCTGGGTCGCCGAGCTTGCTGAGGGTGTGGGTGGCCTGGAGCCGCGCGATCCACCCCGGGCTGTCCAAGGCCTCCCTGACCAGCGGCATCGCGGACTCGCGGATGCGCAGCACCGCCCAGGTCAGCGTCTCGCGCACCCCGAAGTCACGTTCCACCCCGAAACGTGCAACCAGGGGCGCGGCGGCATCCTCGACGCGGGCCTGACCCAGCTCCAGCGCCATCTGCAGCCGGACATCGGCTTCGGCATCCCCCAGCAGCGCGATGCGTGTGACGGTGTCCATGACTCGGTTCTCCAGTTCTCGAAACAGCCGGCCAACGTACAGCGCCCGCGGCAGGGCGGCACGTGAACATCTCCTAGACTCCCGGCGAGACCACACCCCACCCGAGGACCCCCCAACGTGATCCTGTCCGACATCAGCATCCGAGCCGCCCTGGAGGAGGGGCGCATCACGATCGACCCGATCGGGGACGACGCCGTGCAACCCTCCAGCGTCGACCTGCGCGTCGACAGCGAGTTCCGGGTGTTCAACAACCACCTCTACCCCTACATCGACGTGCGGGACGAGCAGCCCGACCTGACCGACCCCGTCGAGGCCACCGACGAGCAGCCGTTCATCCTCCACCCGGGCGAGTTCGTGCTCGGGTCGACGCTGGAGAAGGTCACCCTCCCCAAGGACCTGGTCGCCCGCATCGAGGGCAAGAGCTCGCTGGGCCGCCTCGGCCTGCTGGTCCACGCCACCGCAGGTTTCGTCGACGCTGGCTTCTCCGGCTGGTTGACGCTGGAGCTGTCCAACGTCGCCAACCTGCCGATCGCGATCTACCCGGGCATGAAGATCGGTCAGCTGGCCTTCTTCCAGCTGGACCGCGAGGCCGAGCACGCCTACGGCGACGCCGAGCTGGGCTCGAAGTACCAGGGACAGCGCGGCCCGACCGCCAGCCGCTACTACCGCAACTTCGACGAGTAGCCGGCCCGACCTGCCAACAGGTTCGATCTTCGACGAGGGAACAGGGACACGATGGCGCGTAGCACCCCGGCGATGGAGATCCACCGCGACGAGGGGGAGGGGGCAGCGGTCGTGCTGCTGCACGGGTTCCCCGATACCGCCTCGACCTGGGACGGCATCGCCGACGCGCTGGCCGCCGACGGGCACCGGGTGGTCGTGCCACACCTCCGTGGCTACACCCCGACGTCGATCCGTCCCGGCCGGCCCTACGACGCCCGCACCCTGGCCGAGGACGTCATCGGCCTGCTCGACGACCTCGGGCTGGACTCGGCCACGCTGGTCGGCCACGACTGGGGAGCGTCGATGGCCTACGGCGTCGCGTCGCTGTCCCCGGACCGCGTCGACCGGCTGGTCGGGGTGGCCATCCCGCATCCCCGGACCGTGAAGCCCACCCCGGCGCTGCTGTGGAAGGCACGCCACTTCGTCACCCTCAAGTTGCCGTGGGCAGCTCGCCAGTTCGCGCTCGCCGACCTCAGCGGGGTCGACATCCTCTACCGCCGATGGGCGCCTGGCTGGTCGGGGCCGGAGCGCGACGCCTGTGTGGCCAACGTCAAGGCAGCGATGGCCGACCCCGACGTGCTCGACGCCACGCTGGCGTACTACCGGGCACTCTCGCCGCGCCCGGACCGGGCGCTGACGCATCGTCTGGGCATGCCGAGCCTGGTCGTCGGCGGGACCCGCGATCTCGTGCCGCCGGAGTCCTTCGAGGCCAGCCGGTCGGCGTTCACCGGTCCCGTCGAGGTCCTCGTCCTGGACGGCGCCGGCCACTGGCCACACCGCGAACGCGAACCCGCGTTCGTCGATGCCCTGCGCACCTTCCTCGACTGACGCCCAGGGGCGACTGATCCGCCCGGATCGCGGTCAGCCGGCGGTATCAGCCGGGACGTACGGCTCGACGATGGCGTGGTCGAATGGCTGGCTCAGCACGAGGGAGGTGTTGGACGGGCCGTACTCCATGACGCCGTCCAGCAGGTGGTGCAGCTCGGTGGGGCCGCTGACCGCGACGACCATGTGGTAGCAGTCCTCGCCGGTCACCCGCCAGCAGCGGAGGACCGAGGGCTGCTCGGCCGCCCACGCCTCCAGGCGGTTGCACTCCTCCTTCGTGGTCGGTCCGACACGGACCGTGGCCATCAGGGGCCGACCCACCTTCTCCAGGTCGACGATCGCCCGGTACCCGACGATCACGCCCGCCTCCTCCAGCCGCTTGACGCGATCGGCGACCGCAGGCGGGCTCAACCCCACCAGGTCGCCCAGCTCGCGATAGCTGGCACGTCCATCCCGTTGAAGCGCAGCCAGAAGTTGGCGGTTGGTTTCGTCAAGAAGGCGTTCGTCCACTCAGACCCACACTTTCGATGGTCAGCCGGGGTATGCCTGCTATTCTATGGTGCCTACGACGACACGCCGTCGTTTCGTCAGCTGATCAGCCAAGGAGGTTGCGATGTTCACCGTTGATTGCCCCACCCACGGCGGCCGGACCCTCATCTGGCCGTCCGGAATCGACGCCGTCCACAACACACCCGATGGCATCGAGGTGCGCTTCCACTGCACCTGCGGTCACCGCGGGATGTACGTGACCGGCCGCCAGCTCCTGGACCAGTAACGCCGGCGGTCAGGACGCCTGACGCCACCGGTCGAGGTCCTCGGCCACCGCCGAACCCGCACGCGCCCACGCCGGGGGGCGGCCCAACGGCGCCTCGACCGTCGCCTCCTCCACGGTGGTGCGGGACACCTCGACCTGTTCACCGGTCCAGATGTCGACCCAGCTGCCGATCGGCAGCGTCACCTCCCGCTCGGTGGCCCCCTCCTCCAGCACGGGGGCGACGAACAGGTCCTCGCCCATGAAGAAGACCTCCGGCTGGTAGGCCACCTCGGGTTGTTCGGGGACGACCAGGACGGCTGTCGAACGCGCGGTCCAGCCGCTCGCGCTCGTCGGCCAGCGCACCGAACAGCCCGACGAGGGCCGAGAGGTGGCCGATGACCCCCTCGTCGGTGATCGAGGCACCCAGGTCGGGGCGAGTACCCGGCGCCGTTCGCATCATCGACGTGAAGGCCGACAGCTCCGCTGAACGAACGACCAGCTCCTCGGAGCGCAGCAGGTCGGGCAGGGGACCCGGCAGCGCCACGGTGGTGCTCGCGCCGATGTCGACATGGGATCGCGTGAGCCCGCTGACGCCCCCCGACAACAAGCCATCGAGCCCGCTGGCCAACCCGTCGGTGTGGGAGAAGTCCACCAGCTGGTCACCAGCCCGAAGGATCCCCGCCTCCCCGGCGGTTCCCGGGCCGACCGCGGTGTGGACGGTCAGGCCGTCCTCCCCCAGTCCGGCCAGCTCCAGCGCACGCCGGGTCGTGGCCGCCCAGCGAGTGGGATAGGCCCGGCGCAGGTCCTCGACCGGCCCGGCGGCGGTGACCGCCTCGAGCGGCGGCCCCTCGCCGTCGAGGGCGACCAGACCGGCGGCGCCGGACCCGAGCGCTTCGTCGGCCAGCACCCGCGCGTACCAGGCCTGCGCATCGGGATCGAACAGGTCGACCCATCCGACCCGCACCCCGGAGACCTCCACGACGTAGGGCTGCTCGTCCTCGTCGCGCACCAACCAGCCGCCCTCGGCGGCCTCCTGCCAGAGGTCGCGGCCGCCGTCGTGGGCCGCATCGGGGGACAACATCGGGCTCGCCGTGGTCAGCACGCGGATGTCGTCGTGGGCCAGGTCCTCGACCAGCCCGGCCAGGTCGGGGTAGCGCGCCGCATCCACGGTCCCGGACAGGCCCGGCCCGTCGCCGAAGGGCACGGGGCGCAGTCCTGCCCAGTCGCTGAGCCACACCGCCGCGACGTCGACGCCGGCCCCGGCCAGCAGGTCGAGGCGGTCGCGGACCTCCGACGCTCCCTCAGACACGCCGAGGACCAGTCCCGTCCCGAGCCACTCGGGCACTCGACGAGGTACCCCCTCGGCGCTCGTGTGGGCCAGCACGTGATCGGCCGGGGTGGCACCGACGGCCATGGAGACCTCGAGCGCCTCGCCCCACACGGTCATGGCCAGCCGATCGTCCTGCCGCAGGTCGGCGACGACCACGTCGGGACCGTGGACCCACAACGACCGGGGGGCGGAGGTGACCACGTGCGGCAGCGGTGCCCCGGTGGTGTCGGCGGCCCCCGCCGCGCCGAGGACCAGGTCGACCAGCAACGACAGCGGCTGGGCGCCACGGCCGACGCCCTGCGCCCGCGGGATCAACGGGTAGGCACGCCCCCGCAGGTCGAAGTCGGCGAACTGCGCCCCCAGCCCGTGGACCTGCTCACCGGGGTCTAGCTCGGAGATCAGCGACAGGCGGTCGACCTCCTCCAGCACGGCGACGTCGATGTCCAGCCCACCGGTGCGCCGGTCGGACGGGGCCACGAAGACCTGGTACTCCAGCCGCTCGTCGCTCTCCTCGTTGCCGAGCAGGCCGGTGATCACCAGGCGGCCGTCGGTGTCGACGTCGGCGCCCTCGACGGTCTGTTCGCCGAACACCTCCTCGATGTGCTCGGACAGGCGCAGCATCCCGCGTCGTTCCGGGGTGTCGACGGTTCCGGTGGCCGCGACGAGGAACGCCCGCGCCCGCGGCGATGCCCACACTGCCCTGGGCGACGCCGGATGGCTGATCGTGATCCCGTCGGCGGCGATCAGCACGGTGTGCTCGCCCACCCGGTAGGTCCCACGCGCCCGCTCGCCGACCTCGATGCCCTGCGGCAGCAGCGGCGTGACCGACGACGTCGATGGCGGCCCCACCAAGCGGACGACGCCGACTGCCGCGACGATCGTCAGGACCAGCGTCACCGCAGTGACCCGCACCACGCGGGGCAGGCGCAGGCGATCAGCCACCGAGCGCGAAGCGGGTCAGGGACTCGTCAGCGACCGCGGCCTCCCGGCCGCCGCCACACGCCGTGACGACGACCAGCAGCAGGCCGAGGAGGAGCCGCACGTCAGTGCGCTGGTTCTGGCTCCGGCGCGTCGGCCGCCTCCTGAGCGCCGTCCCCCGGGTCGGGGTCGGGCAGGAAGTTCATCGCCAGCACCTGGGAGACGTCCAGCACCTGGACGGCCCCCTCCTCCAGCGTGCCGTCGGAGACCCGGTCGTTGGTCCCGTCGTCGAGCATGTTCTTGCAGAAGGGGCAGGCGACGGCCACGACGCCCGACGCGCCGGACGCGGTGCCCGCGGCGACGGGGTGACCGGGGGCCTCCACCGACGAGGTGTCGACCGACCCACCAAGGGTGGCGATCGCCTCGTCGATGCGGTTGAGGTTGACGCGTTCGCCGACCTCCTCCATGAAGAACTTGGCGCCACCGGCACCGCAGCAGAAGCCCTGGTTTCGGGACCGCTGCATCTCGATGGTCTCCAGGCCCTCGACCGAGGACAGCAGCGACCGCGGCTCGTCGTAGATCTCGTTGTGGCGACCCAGGTAGCAGGGGTCGTGGAACGTGACGCGCTGCCCCTCGGAGGACCGCTGCGGGGACAGCTTCCCGTCGACGATCAGCTGGGCCAGGATCTCGGAGTGGTGGATGACCTCGAAGTGGGCGCCGAAGTCGGGGTACTCGTTCTTCAGCGTGTTCAGGCAGTGCGGGCAGGCGGTGATGATCCGCGTGCCCTTCTGCTCGGGCGAGCCCAGGTCCGCCCCGGCCTCCTTGAACGTCTCGACGTTCATGTCGGCCATCATCTGGAACAGGTACTCCATGCCCAGGCGACGTGCGGGGTCCCCGGTGCACGCCTCGCCCTCGCCGAGCACGGCGAAGGACACGCCGGCGGCCTGCAGCAGCTGCGCGGTCGACACGGTCGTCTTCTTCGCCCGGTCCTCGAACGCGCCGGCGCAGCCCACCCAGAACAGGTAGTCGACGTCGGCGATGGACTCGACGTCCTGGCCGAGCACGGGGATCTCCATGCCCTGGGCCCACTCCAGCCGCTTCATCGCGCCGGCACCCCACGGGTCGCCGGAGTTCTCGATGTTGCGGAGCATGGCGCCGGCCTCCTGCGGGAAGCTGGACTCCATCTGGGCCTTGTAGCGGCGCAGGTCGATGATCTGGTCGACGTGTTCGATGTCGACGGGGCACTCCTCGACGCAGGCGCCGCAGGTGGTGCACGACCACAGGACGTCGAAGTCGATGACGGCGTCGGACTGACCCGGCTCGTCGCCGACCAGCATCATGCCGAGGACGTCGACGTCGGCGTGCTTCTCGTTCTCGCGGCCACCGTCGAGCAGGTACGGACCGGTCTCCCACAGGTGGTCGCGCAGGTCCATGATGAGCAGCTTGGGCGACAGCGGCTTGGCGGTGTTCCACGCCGGGCACTGCGACTGGCAGCGACCGCACTCGGTGCACGAGTAGTAGTCGAGGAAGCGCTTGAAGCCGAACTGCTCGATCTGGCCGACGCCGAGGACGTCGTCCTCGCCCATGTTCTCGATGTCGATCTTCTCGGCCTCGAGCTTGCCGAGCGCCTTCGGGGTGCGGCTGAACGCGACCTGGGGGGCGATGGCCAGGACGTGGAGGTGCTTGGAGTACAGGGTGAAGACGAGGAAGCCGCCGAACACCGCGATGTGGACCAGCAGGGCGACGAGGCCGACGATCTCGAGGGTTTCGTGGGGCAGGGCCTCCAGGCGACCCCCGACGAAGGAGGACACGAACGCGCCGTCGGGGTAGGGGAGCGTGCCCTCGGCGGCACGGACACCACGGAGGATCAGGACGGAGTACAGCAGGCCGAACTCGAAGAACAGCGTGTACCAGCCCTGGGCCAGGTTGGACCCGGCGAAGCGCGACTCACGGCCGTCCCGCGAGGGGGCCTGCGAGAAGCGAATCAACGCGAAGCCGACGACGGCGATCAGGACGAGCAGGCCGACGAAGTCCTGCATGAAACCGAGCAGCTCGGTCCACCAGTGGCCCGGCCCGAAGAACGGGATGTGGAACTCGGGGTCGAAGACCTCGCCGAGCGCTTCCAGGGTCAGGGTCTGGTGGACGATGAACGCCCAGAAGATGAAGGCGTGGAGCACACCGGGGGTGGTCCACTTGAGGAGCTTCTGCTGCGCCAGGATGTGCTGGACCTGGTAGCGGAGGACGTGGCCGAACGTGGGCCGGCCGTCACCCTCACCGGGGATCCTGCTGGGCATGGGCTGGGCCATGCCGACCAGGTCGACCAGGTACTTGACCCGGCGACCGGCGACGGCGAACGCCGCTGCGAACAGCGCCAACCCCACGACGAGGCGGATGATGCCGATTGTGTCCATTGGCTCCTGAGCCTTCCTTGCTCGGTCCGAGCGGACCGCCGTGGCGGACCGTGCCCTCGCATGTGTCCGCCGCATGATAGGGAATGGGCTGGGCCGGCCACGATTCCGTGTGACACCGGCTGGGGGCTCGTGTCTCGCGAGCGACTGTCTCGCCCGATGGAGGAGCAACGACATGGACACCGATGTGCTCGTCGTGGGTGCAGGGCTGTCGGGACTGGCGGCAGCAGACGCGCTGGCTGCGGTGGGACGCGACGTCGTCGTGTGGGAGGCGCGGGATCGGGTGGGCGGTCGGATGCTGACCGAGGACGTCGACGGGGCCGCCGTGGACCTGGGCGCGCAGTGGCTGGGCCCGACGCAGTGGCGGATGCACGAGCTGGTCCAGCGGTTCGGGCTGGCCACGTTCCCGACCCACACGACCGGCCGGTCGGTGCTGGTCGACGGCGACAAGCGGCGGACCTACCGCGGGACGGTGCCGCTGCTCGGCCCGCTGCAGCTCGGCCGGATGGCGCTGGGCCTGACCACCTTCCGTCGCCTCGCGCGGGCCGCGGATCGTGCCGGTACCCACGCCGGGGTGGGTTCGGCCCCGATCGCGCCGGTGAAGGCCACGGACGGCCGAGCAAATCGTGCCGGTACCCACGATGAGGTGGGTTCGGCCCCGATCGCGCCGGTAACCACCACGGACAGCCGCACCCTCGCGAGCGTCCTCGACGGGCCGCTGGGCGACGGCAGCGCGCGGGCGGTCGTCGACGCCGCGATCCGGGTGATCTTCGGAGCCGACCCGGGCGAGCTGTCGGCGGACTGGGTGGCCGCCTACGCCGCCGCGGCCGGCGGGGACCTGCTGGACCTCGCCGCGGTCGACGGCGGCGCGCAGCAGACCCGGCTCGTCGGCGGCACCCAGGCGATCACCGTGGGCCTCGCCACAGGGCTCGACGTCCGGCTCGGGCGAGAGGTCGTCGAGATCCAGCACGACGACGGCGGCGTCACCGTGCGGGCACGATCCGGTGAGACGATCCGCGCCGCCCACCTCGTCGTCGCCGTCCCGACCCCGCTGGTCGACACGATCGCCTTCGACCCGCCGCTGCCGTCATCCCGGCTGGCCGTGCAGCGACGCATGCCGATGGGGGCCACGGCCAAGGTCGCCGCCGTCTACGACGACCCCTTCTGGCGGGCCGACGGGCTGACCGGCGAGGCCGTCCTGACCGACGGTCCGGTCCAGGTGATCTTCGACAACACCGCCGCCGACGGGTCCGTACCGGCGCTGCTGGCCTTCGTCACCGGCTCCCCCGCGCACGTGGCCGCCCGTGGGACCGAGGACGCGCTGCACGACGCCGTCGTGGCCGCGATGGTCCGGGCGTTCGGTCCCCGCGCCGCCCACCCCACGCGCGTGGTGTCCAAGCAGTGGGTCCACGAACGGTTCACCGGCGGGTGCCCGGTCGCGAACCTGGCCCCGGGCGCGGCGATGCACGCCTCTGCGCTGACCCGGCCGGTCGGGCGGATCCGATGGGCGGGCACCGAGACGGCGACGGAGTGGACCGGCTACATGGAGGGAGCGGTCGTCGCCGGCCGTCGTGCCGCGCAGGACATCGTGGCCGGTCGCTGACCGGTGGTTCCCCGTCCCCCCGTGACAGAGGGGGAACCCCCGGCCGCCACCGTGACGCCACCCCCCATGGATTGCGCTACGGTGACGGCCGCCGACTGCGTCTTCCCTCGGTCTGGTCCGAGGTGCAGAACGTATCGACATCCATATCTTGGGTGAACACACGCTCGGAATCGATCGTGCAGACCAGTCACTTCAGAAGGTGGTGCTAGCACCACCATTCGACCCGGGGCGGGGTTCGATTGATCAGGGTTGCCATAGCCGAGGACGACTATCTCGTCCGCAACGGGATCGAGACGGTCCTGAGCCGCAGCACGCGCATCGAGGTGTGCGGCAGCGCTGGTGCGCCCGAGGAGCTGCTGACCCTGCTCGAACACGTCGCCGTCGACGTGGTCGTGCTGGACATCCGCATGCCGCCGACCCACACGACCGAGGGCATCACGTTGGCCCGGACCCTGCGGGAGCACCGACCGGCGCTGGGCATCGTGATGCTCAGCCAGCACCACGACCCGGAGTACGCCCTGGAGCTGCTCGGCGAGGGCAGCGAGGGCAAGGCCTACCTGCTGAAGGAACGCCTCGGCGACGCCGACGAGCTTGTCAAGGCGGTGGAGGAGGTCCACGAGGGGGGCTCGGTCCTGGATCCCAAGATCGTCGACGCGCTGCTGACGGCGAAGTCCCGCCGGTCCCACGGCAGGCTGGCCGGCCTCACTCCCCGCGAGATGGAGGTGCTGGCCCTGATGGCCACCGGCAAGGGCAACTCAGCCATCGCCGACGCACTCGTCGTCGGCGAACGCGCGGTCGAGAAGCACTCCAACGCCATCTTCCAGAAGCTGGGCCTGCGCGACGCCGACGACCTCAACCGGCGTGTCGCGGCGGTGCTGTTCTTCCTCCAGCGCTCCCACGACTGACTCGGGCCCCAGCGGCACGACGACGGCGACGGCGGTCCCGACGCCGGGCTCGGACCTGATCCCGGCCAACCCGCCGAGGGCCGCAGCGCGGTCACGGAGGTTCTGTACACCCGACCCCCTGGTGCGGACGGCCGGTTCGAAGCCGACCCCGTCGTCACAGACCAGCAACGTCAGCAGGGCGCCGGCCACCTCGACGGTGACCCGCACCTCCTGCGCGTCGGCATGCTTGACACAGTTGGTGATGGCCTCGGCGACCATGAAGTACACGCCCCCCTCCACCGGCTCGGCGAAACGCGGCAGCGGGTCGGGTGCCAGCGCCAGGTCGATGGGCAGCGGCGAGGTGGCCGCCAGGGAGTACAGCGCCCCGGTCAGCCCGCGGTCGGCCAGGATAGACGGGTAGATCGCCTGGCTGGTCTCGCGGAGCTGCTCGATGACGGCCTCGACGGACCGCCCGATCTCCGCGAGCTCCTCGGGGGTGACGTCTCCGTCCAGTAGCCGCACCCGCAGGCGGAGCATGACCAGCTGCTGCTGCACGCCGTCGTGAAGGTCACGGGCCAGCCGCCGCCGCTCGACGTCCCGCACGGTCGCGATGCGCTGCGAGGCACCCTGCAGCTCCTCGGACTGGCGGGAGATGATGCCGACCTGCTCCTGGAGGGTGGCGCGCATGTTCTCCAGCGTGGTCGCCAGCTCGCCGATCTCGTCCCGACCGCCGGTGGGGAACCGCTCACCCGCGTCGCCGCGTCGCACGGCCTCGGCCGTCTCCGCCAAGCGGGTCAGCGGTCGGGTCAGCCGCCGCAGGTAGGCGTAGCCGACGACCAACGCGACCAGCAGCACGGCGAGGAAGGTGGCCACTCCGGCAGAGGTCAGGCTTCGCTCGAGGTCCTCCAGCAACCGTGGTGTGACGACGGCAACCCAGGTGTCCGCGCCGACAGGCGCGAACCCGACCAGCGAGGTGCCCTCGGGCCGCATGATCTCGATCGCGTCGACCATCCCCTCCTGAGCGGCGTCCCCCAGCGCGTCCCGGACCAGCGACCGTTCGGCGATCGTGGACCCCACCACCGCCCCGTCGTGCAGCAGGACGACGTCGCGACCGATGAGGCGCCGCAGGGCGAAGGCCCGGGCATCGTCGACCGCGACGACCATGGTCAGCCACAGCCCGTCGGCAACCCGGACCGACAGGACCTCGAGGACCTGTCCCTCGCGGCCGGTGACGTACCGCGGCACCGCGGCGCTGCCCTGGGTCAGGGCGCCGATCGATTCCTCGGCGGGCGCGGCGCCCGCCTCGGCCAGGACCGTCCCCTCCTCCGAGGCGAACAGCACCCCGTCCACGCCCAGGTTGCGCTGTACCTCGCCGGCCATCCGCTGGAGGTCGACCGGGCCCGTGGTTCGGGACACCCCGTCGACCTGCAGGCTCTGGGCGTTGAAGCGCAACGACGTCATCAGACGACCGCGGTCGTCGGCCAACGAGCGAGCCGCGACGTCGAGGTCGTTGGCCAGCAGCTGCTGGCTCTCCGCTCGGACGCGGGTGGACGTGATCTGGCGATCGACCAGCATGGACACCAGCGACGCCGCGGCGAGCGTCAGGCCGAGGGCCAGCAGCACCCTGGTACGGAGGGAGCGGGGGCGGCCGGATGCTGCCATCAGCGCCATCCCGGCGGGCACGTCACTGCACCTGGGCTTGCTCGGCGAGCTGCTGCGCGATGCCCAGCGCCTCGGCCGCCGACATGCGTCCCGACAGGACGTCGTCGACGGCGTCGGCGAACGCGTCCTGCGCCTCGGGGAAGGCGATCAGCAGCTGGGGAGTGGCGGTGGCCAGCTGGGCGGCGACGGTGTCCAGCACTGCGGGGTCCAGCCCCGCCTGCTCCAGCAGCGCCGGCTGCGTCGGCAGCCGTCCTTCGGTGCGGGCCAGATCGAGGGCGGCGTCGTCGTCGGTCAGGGCGAGGATGAAGTCCACGGCCTCCTGGCGGTTGGTTGACCCGACGCCGACCAGCAGGCTCGAGCCGCCCATCGCCGACCCGCCGATCGGGTCACCGGTTGCGCTCGGCATGGTTGCGGTCACGAAGGCGCGGTCGGGATAGACGGTCTGGAGGGTCGTGGTGTCCCACGTGCCGGAGGTCAGCACCGACGTCCGGCCAAGCCCGAACAGCTGCACCTGGTCGTCGGCGACGTTCCGGGTGGTCGGTCCGTGGGCCAACCCGTCCGCGATCAGCCCGGCGAGGAAGTCCAGCGCCCGCACGTTCTCCTCCCGTGCGAGGGTGAAGCGGGCCGAGCCGTCGTCGTCGATTTCCACGATCTCCCCGCCGAACGCCTTGATCCAACCGTAGGTCTGCCATGCGCTGGCCCCGATCGACAACGCCCGTTCCCCATCGGTGGAGGCCGCCTCGGCGAAGGCACGGACCTCCTCGGGGGTACGGGGCACGCCGACCCGCTCCACGATCTCGGCGTCCAGCACCATGAACATGGCGTTGATGTCCAGCGGTACGCCGTACACGGTGTCGCCCCAGGTCACGTCCTGCATCGCGCCCGGGAAGAACTCCTCGGCGTCCAGCCGTTCGGCCCACAGGTCGTCGAGCGGCTCGGCCTGCCCGCGTGCGGCGGCGGCGAAGGCGTGGCTGTGCACGACGTCGATGGGATCGCCGCTGGCCACGGATGCGGCAAGCTCGCCGTCGATCTGGCTGAACGGACGACCGACGAGGCTGACCGTCACGTTGGGGTTGTCCGCCTCGAACCGGCGGACGACGTCCAGGACCGGGCGGGTGTCAGCCCAGTCGTCGGCCATCAGGACCTGCAGCACGATCGGTTCGGGGTCCTCCGTGCCGGTGCAGCCCGCCCCGAGGAGCGCGAACGCGGCCAGCGCAGCGCCCACCCCGACCAGGGGCGGCATTCGGCTCGTGATGCGGCCACGCATGTCGACATTCTCGCATCCACGGTCAACGACCGGGGGGAGTGTCACGCGCGCTGCCGTCGCCAGAGCAGCCAGGCCAGCCCGGAGGCGGCGAGCGCGATGAGCAGCAGCAGGCTGGACGCGGCAGCGACGTCGGGACGGACGGCGTGGCGGACCTGTGGCCACACGACCGTGGGCAGCGTCCGGACGCGACCGCCGGCGAGGAAGAGGCTCATCACCAGCTCGTTGAGGCTGGCCACGAACGCCAGCAGCCCGCCGACGGCGATCGCCGGGGCGAGGAGGGGGACGGTGACTTCCCACCCGGCACGCCACGCCGAGGCGCCGAGCGACCTGGCGGCCTCGCCCAGGCGTGGGTCGAGGCGATTGTGTGCGGCCTTCAGCACCAGGAGTGCCAGCGGCAGGCCCCACATCGTGTGCGCGGCCACGACGGACAGCAGGCTGCCGCGGAGCCCGACGGCCTCGAACGCCACGAGGCTCTGCATGCCGAGGACGACGGTGGGGACGGTGGCCGGGATGACGACCAGTCCGCTGAGCGTCCGCAACCGCGGGGTGCGAGCCATGGCGACGACGAGCGGCAGTGCGAGGACGACGGAGGCCACGGCGACCAGCACGCCGACCAGCAACGACGTCGTCAGCCCCTGCCGGTAGAGGGTGTCGGTCAGCACGACGCGGTACCACTCGAGCGTCACACCCGTCGTCGGCGTCGGCACCCCGATGGAGCGCCCCGGGTTGAACGACACCAGCAGGCTGATGACGAACGGGGCCAGCACGAAGGCGACGACGGCAAGGGCGAAGCCGTGGAACGCCACCGCTGCGGCACGCCGTCGGAGGCCGGCGATCACGACGCCCCCATCACGGCGTCACCATCACGGCGAGGTCCGGCGGAGGAGGAGCTGGGGCAGGCCGAGGACGAGGCCGAAGGCGGCGACGCCCAGCACCGCCCAGCCAGCCGCCTCGACCCAGGCCAGGTCGACCAGCGCGCGGTCGTACACCTCCACCGCGACCGTCCAGTAGGGCGGGTTGCCCATCACGAGAGGGCCGACGAACGCGCCGACGCCCCAGACGGCGGAGACGATCGCCGCGCCGACGACGGCCGGCCACGCGGGCCACAGGACCGTTTCGACCCAGGCGCGCACCGGTCCGGCACCGAGCGAGCGGGCGGCATCCATCTGCGCCGGGTCGGCCGCATGGAACGCCGCGACCAGCAGCAGCACCGGGTAGGGGAGGATCACCAGCACCTCGGTGAACACCACCGCGAAGAGGTTGCCGAACATCTGCAGCGGCCGGTCGACGATCCCCGTGCCGACCAGCACGTCGTTGATGACCCCCTGCCGTCCGAGGACCAGCAGCACCCCGTAGAGCAGCACCAGCAGGTTGACCAGCTTCGGCAGCGCGATGGCACCGATCAGCGCGGCGCGCAGGCGGGGGCCGCGGGTGTGCACGTAGGCGGCGAACGGCACCGCGACCGCCATGCACACCACCGTGATGATGGCCGCGGTGCGGACGGTGACGCCGAGCACGCTGCGGAACAACGGGGTCGCCTGGACGGCCCGCAGGCTGTCCAGCGACAGCACCGAGAAGTCCACGAACGAACCGGTGCCCGGCGGTGGGTCACCGGCCAGGGCCACGCGGACCACGCCGAGGAACGGCCCGACGAAGATCGCCAGGACGAAGGCCATGGCCGGCAGCGCCAGCCAGCCCGGGTGGCGCAGCCAGCCCAGCCGGCTACGCACCGTCCGCCCCGTCCGCCGGCAGCAGGCGAACCGCGTCGGCCAGCACCCGGCCCGCGACCCGATCACCCACCGCCAACGACGGCAGCCCGTCCGGCTGGGCAGCCCGGACGACCAGCCGCACCCCGTCGACGTCGACCCGATAGGCCGTCGAGCCGCCGGCGTAGGCCACCGCGACGACCGTTCCGGGACCGTCAGGCCGGGCCACAACGTCCAGGGCCTCCGGGCGCACGCAGGCCAGCGACCCGTCCGCCGGCACGCCTCCATGGACCGCCACCGCCCCGGGCAGGCCGGCCACGACGACCCCGCCGTCCACCACTCGAGCGGGCAGCAGGTTCATGTCCCCGAGGAACGTCGCCACGACCGTGCTCACCGGGTTGCGCCACACGTCGGTGGGTGTGCCGACCTGCACCAGCCGGCCCTCGCTGAGCACGCCGATGCGGTCGGCGAACGACAACGCCTCCTCCTGGTCGTGGGTGACCAGCACGGTGGTGATGCCGACGGCGTCGGTGATTGCGACCAGCTCGTCGCGGAGGTTCTCGCGCAGGCGGCGGTCGAGGTTGGCGAGCGGTTCGTCGAGCAGTAGGAGGGAGGGGCTGGGCGCCAGCGCTCGGGCCAGCGCCACCCGCTGGCGCTGGCCGCCCGACAGCTGGTCCGGACGACGGGCGGCCTCGCGGGTCAGCCCGACGAGGTCCAGCAGCTCGGCCACCCGGGCCCGGCGCGCCGGTCGGTCGACCTTGCGCATGCGAAGGCCGAACTCGATGTTCTGGGTGACCGTGCGGTGGGGGAACAGCGCGTAGTCCTGGAAGACCACGCCGACGTTGCGCCGTTCGGGCGGCAGGCGCGCGACGTCCTGTCTCGCGAGCACCACCCGACCCTCGTCGGGCCTTTCGAACCCCGCGACCAGCCGGAGGATCGTCGTCTTGCCCGATCCGGACGGTCCGAGCAGCGCGAACCGTTCGCCGTCCGCCACCGCCAGGTCGACGCCGTCGACCGCCCGCACGTCGCCGTACCGGCGGTGCAGACCGTGGAGCTCCAGCGCGTCGGACATCCTCACGAGCGTAGTTCGCGACGTTGACCCGTGTGGTTTGGCCGAACCTGCGTCAGCGGTCGGTGCCCCCGACGAGCTGGGTCGTCAGGACGAGGCGACGGCTGATCATCCGCAGCAGCCCGACCGCCACACGGGGGTGGCGGTCCAGCAGCTCGGCCAGCACCGCGGTCGGCAGCAGCCACGTCCGCACGTCGGTCCGAGCGGTGCAGGTCGAGGTGGCTGGCCCATCGGTCAACGCCGACAGCTCGCCGACCGACTCACCGGGCCCGAAGGAGAACAGCGGGACCACGCCTCCCCGTCGGGTCTGGCTGACCTCGACCTGTCCGTCGACGATCAGGTGGACCCCGTCGGACCGCACACCGGCGTCCACGATGGCCGATCCGGCGGCGTAGCTGCGGGCCTGCAGCTTCTCGGCCACCCGCAGCAGGTCGTCGGTGGCGACCTCGGTGAACAGCGCGGTGGACCGCAGGAAGAGCACGCGGTCGATCAGGTCGTCCATGGCTTCGTCTCTCGTCGTCCGGTCCATCCGGGTCGCACAGGTGCGCACCCACACATCGGGGTGTGCGGCCAGCAGGGATCGTGCCTGCTCGGCGGTGGGAACAGCGACCCCCGGCGGGGCCGGACTCCAGCCGACACGACCGGCCAGCTCGACCGTCCGTCGTTGGTGGTAGCGCAGGGCCGCGGCGAGCTCGGGGACGGCGGCCACTTCGGGCACGCCCAGGCACCGTTGGGCATCGTCGATGCGGGCCTGCCACCGCTGGCGCAGCGCGGCCATCGACCGGTCCGGAAGGTCGCGCGAGGGGGCCGTTCGACCCTCCACCACTGCCTCCAGGACCACCAGCTGCGGTGTCTCGCTGCGATCCAGCCAACGCCGCAGGTCCGCCCGGCGGTGGCGCGGCGACTCGGACTGGACCACGTCGACGAAGTCGGCGGCCAGGTCGTCGCGGTCCGCATCCAGCAGCGCCTGGAGGATCCTGCCGGGGTCGTAGCCGGCGAAGGCCAGCTCGCGCAACGCCAGTCTGCCGACGACGGGGTTGGTGCACGCCATGTCCACCAGGTGATCCCGCGTGGCGTCGGGCAGGGCCGCCGCAGCGGCCCACTCCTGCTCCTCACCCCGTTCGGCCCAGTCAGCGATGCCGTCGGCGATCTCCCACGGCTTGAGGCTCAGGACGTCGACCAGGTCGGCGTGCACCGAGGCGTACGCGTCGATCATCCCGGCCACCGCAGCTCGCTGCAGATCGGTGCGGGCGTGGATGAGCAGCGTGGCATGGGCCCATGCCCGGTCACGGGCGTCCATCAGCAGGCGCTGTCCGACCGCGGCGGTGATCCGGCTGACCAGCTTGTTGCCCAGCTTCAGCACCGACGCGAACTGGCCGAGCACGGTGTCCTGGATGACGGGGATGGCGTCCCAGGCGATCTGGTTGATGACGAGGAAGTCGAGGTGCCGGACATCGGGGACCCCCGTCCGCGAGACCGACCGCCAGGTGTCGGCGAGATCGTCCAGGTCGCCGGCGGCGCGACAGGAGCCGAGGGTGACGAACGCCAGGTCGTAGTGGATGTGGGCGTTCATGCCGAGGAACATCGACTGCAGCACGTTGGCATCACCCGACTGTGCGCCCCCGAACGCGCGTGCCCACGCACGGCACTGCGTGGGATCGCCTTGCGCCCACCGGCGTGCCTGCAGCAGGTAGGCGTCGATGAACCGGCACGACATGTCGGCGGCGAAGGCCACGTCGCTGAAACGGCCCTCGTCGAACCCCTTGCGGACCTGCCGGGAGAACGACAGGTAGGTCAGGTGAAACACCCCGCGACGATCACCCGTGGCGACGAGGCGGTCCTGCTCGGCGGCGAGCGCGTCGATCCGTTCGTCGAAGCCCCGCAGGGTGTGTCCCCCCAGCGGCGGGTCCTCCTGGCAGAAGCCGTTCAGCGCGTCGGCCACCCCCGGCGGGGTGGCCGCGACGGCCCCGAACGGATCGTTCACCTTCGTCCCCCTGTTGCCTGCGCGGATCGTCGGGACCCTACTGCGACGACACGCCTGCGCCTATCGCAGCACCTCGTTGTCCCACACCTCGGCGATGCGATCGGCGTTGGCCGCGTAGACGTCGTAGGGGTAGTACTTCAACGCGTCGAACTGTGCCTCGGTCGAGGGGAACGCTGCGGCCCACAGATCGTCGGTGCCCGCGTAGTCCTCGGCGATGTCCTGCACGGCGCAGGCGTACTCGCCGGACTCGGCCAGCGTCTGCTGGAACGCACGGCTGCAGATGTGGTCGAGCGCGGCCAGCGACAGGTCGAGGTTGCGGACCCCCTGCGGCACGCCGAAGAACAGCTGCACGTAGGCCTCGGTGCCGGGTGGCACCGTCCCGGTGACGGGTGCGCCGTCACGGATGGGGGCCAGCAAGCCGTTGCCGTGGATGTTGCCTGCCGTGACCTCGCCGTTGACCAGTGCATCCACACCAGCCGACGTCGACGGCCAGTAGAAGCCCACCCTGTCGCCGTTGGCCGCAGCGAAGGACAGCACCCCCTCCAGGTCGCCCTCCAACAGGTCACGACCCTGGCCGGGGTCCATGCCCTCGGCCTCCGCCATCATCTCCGCGAAGGTGTACAGCGACATGTAGGACAGGTTGTAGAGCATGAAGCCCTGCTCGGGCGTTCGTGCCAGGAGCTCGTTCCAGGTCGTGAACGGCTCGGCGAGCTCGGTGTTGGTCGCCAGCGTCATCGCCGAGGAGATGAACGGGATGCCGTACCCCTGGTCGTAGACCGTGGTGTCGAGCAGGCTCGGGTGGAAGTTGGCGGCCGCGTTGGGCACCCGTCCGGTGTCGAACTGCTGGAACAGCCCCTGCTCGATGGCGGGCAGCCCCTGCGTCGGGTCGGTCAGGACCACGTCGAAGGGCGGCGCGTCGTCGGGTGCCGCCTCGAGGCGGGCGATGCCCTCGGTCCAGGCCGAGTCGATCGTCACGGTCGCCCCGGTGAGCGCCTCGAACTGCGGGACGAAGTTGGCGCGGTACAGGTCCTCGGTCAGGCCCGAGTAGACCAGCAGGGTGATCTCCTCGCCGTCGAAGTCCCCACCACCGGCCGGGGCCGGCCCCTCGGTGGCCGTCGTGCCCGCCGTGTCGTCCTCGCCTGCGCAGGCGCCCAGCAGGGGGATGGCACCGGCCGCACCGGCCAGCAGGCTGCCGTGCCGCAGCACGTCGCGTCGGGAGAGTCTGGATCGCATGGACATTCCTGGGGGGAGGTGGGAAGGGGACTGCTGTTGTTCGGCGCCGTGGTGTGGACGGTTCGGCCCGTGTCGGGTCCCAGCGGACGAGGGCCGCGCACCGCTGTCGGGGGGTTAGCATCCCACACCATGACTGACGTTCAGCGGTGGCGCCAACAGGGGCACGACCGCCTGCTCGCAGGTCGACGGATCTTCACCGTGGACCGTCCGGCACAGGAGGAAGAGGACGGGCCCCCGCTGCTGCTCGTCCACGGCTTCCCGACCTGTGGCGCCGACTGGCGGCACGTCCTGCCACTCCTCGGCCGCCGGCGCCGGGTCCTGGTGGTGGACCTCCTCGGCTACGGACTGTCGGAGAAGCCCGACCTGCCCTACTCACTGGACGTGCAGGCCGACGTGCTCGAGGCGTTCGTCGATGACGTCGGCCTGTCCGGCCAGCCGATCGTTCTGATCACCCACGACATGGGCGACTCCGTCGGAGGCGAGCTGCTGGCCCGGATCCTCGAGGGTCGCTCGTCGGTCGTCGTGGACCGGCGGGTGCTGACGAACGGGTCGATCTTCATCGAGGATGCGGACCTCCGGGTCGGCCAGAAGCTGCTGCTCGCCGTGGGCGACCGTGCGGTTCCGCTGCCCGCGGTGCAGGCGATGTTCCGTCGGGGGCTGCCCGAGGTGTTCGGGCCGTGCACCCAACCCTCGGAGGAGGAGATGGACCTGCAGTGGGCGTTGTTGTCCCACGACGGCGGCCAGCGGCTGTACCCACGGCTGATCCGCTACCTGCCCGAACGGCGGCGGCGACAGGACCGCTGGACCGGTGCGATCACGGCACATGCCAGCCCCCTCACCGTGGTGTGGGGTGCGTTGGACCCGGTTGCGGGGCTCGGCATGGCCGTGCGCCTCAAGCAGCAACGGCCCGACCTCGAGCTGGTCGTCCTGGACGACGTCGGACACTTCCCCATGATCGAGGCACCCGAGGCGTTCGCCGATGTGGTCCTGAGCGCCCTGACCTGACGGTGGGTCAGGCTTGGTCGTCGACGACGACGAACCGGACCTCGCCCAGCACATCGGCCTGGCCCGCACGGGTGAACTGCAGCACGTGTTCGCCGACCGGCCACCCACCCTCGAGCGGCACCTGGCGGCTGAACCGGCTGGTGTGGTCACCGGCGACGAGGTCGACCTGTTCGGTGCCGAACGGCACCCCGTCGACGGTCCAGTTCGCGATCAGGGCGTCGCCCTCCGCCGCACCGGTGTAGGTGACGACGAAGGAGATCGGGTCGAACGGGGTGGCCTGGGGCGCGGCGACCTCGGGATCGGGGTCGGCACCCAGCCCGACGGCAACGCCGGTCTCGACCAGGGCCACGCCGTCGGTGGCCGGAGCATCGGGCTCGGTGGCCGGCGCCTCACTGGAGGAGTCCTCGGTTGGCGATGCCTCGGTGGAGGACGCCTCGGTCGTCGGCGCGGGAACGTCGGAGTCGGCGGGCGACGGGGTGGACTCGGGGGCATCGGCGTCGGTGCCGGTGGGTTCCGGCGCACCAACGTCCGGTTCGCTCGGGTCGCTCTCGGGTGTGGTGCCGTCCTCGACGCTCGGCACCTCGAGGGTCGGTTCGTCGGCCCCCTCCCCACCGGGCAGGGCGTCCTCGCCACGGCTGAACAGCAGGAACCCGACTGCGGCGATGAAGGCGATCCCGACGATCACCCAGACGAGGCTGCTCGACGTTCGTGGCGCCCCGAGGGGCATCTCGACGTCGCCGACCTGGCTGGACAGGTCCACCTCCTCGGCGTCCGCGTGGTCCATCGGCGTCGAGGGCTCGGTCTCGGCGGCGGGGCGTGACGCGACATCGGCCAGCACGACCGGGATGCTCTCGAAGGGATCGCCCTCGTCGCTGCGCTCGTCCCGGTGGGGGACCTCGTCGGTGTCAGCGCCGGTGTCGGCCTCGGTCTCGGTGCGATCCGCTGCCGGCGAGAGGTCGACGGGGGGGCGCATCCCATCGGGGCCCGCGTCCTCTCGTGCCCGGCGAACGATGTCGAGCACCTCGTCGGGCACCACGACACGGGACACGCTGACCAGCTCGTCACGGCCCTGGAGGATCAGGCGGCGCAGCTCACCGAGCGCAGGGTTCTGGCGGGCGGCGGCGACGTCGGCAGGGTTGCCGACCGCCAGGCCACCGAGGCGCTCGGGCTCGACGACGTTGACCTGGTCCTGGGCGCCGAGCGCCTCGAGCCGACCGTGGGCGAGCTCCGTTCGGGCTTCGCGGGAATCGATCATGGCCAGACCCGCTGCAGAGTCCAGCGCCAGGCCCATGCCGTCGTGCAGCAGGGCCAGCTCCGACGCCGGGCACATCGTCGGCTGCTCGATCGCCGCGGCCCTGACCCGACGCAGCAGGATCTCGACCCGCAGCGCGTCGTCGGCCCCGGGCACCTCGGGGCGGGCGACCGCCGCGAGGACGGCGGCTCGCGCCCTGGCCTCGTCCCCGGTCAGCCACCACGCATAGGTGTAGGCGAGCTCCGCCTCGTGGTCCTGGATGATCATGATCGTCCGCAGCGTACCGACTCCGTGGCCAGAACCGCAGCGGCCCCCACACCGGGACGTACGTGGTTCACGAACCGATGGTCACCACGACGCCCTGCGGGTCGGCGTCGGGAATCGCCACCGGCGTGGCGCTGGCCCGCTCCTGCCCGTCGGGACCGCGCAACACGAAGGACCTGATCTGCCCGACGTCCTGGGCTGCGTTGTCCACCACGCGCAGCGCCCACACCGTCTCGGCGCCGGGCGGGTAGTGCTCGGCGCAGGCGCCGAGGTCCACGGTGACCACCAGGTCGTCGCTGGCGTCCTCGGCGTCCGGCGTGACCACGTCGACCCGGCACAACGCCCCGCCCTCGGCGTCGAGCACCCCGACCTGGACCAGCAGGTCCCCGATGTAGGTGTGGGCGATGTCGATGTCGGCTTCGACGCTGCCTGCGGCCACGGGTGGGGCAGCCGCACTCCCCTCCGCGGCCATGGGCTGGCTGTCGGAGGACAGGTCGGCACCGACGGTCGCCACGATGCCCTGCGGGTCGGCATCGGGGATCGCCAGCGGCAGGCCGCTCGCGGCGTAGCGGGTGCCGTCGTGGATGACGGCGAACTGGAACAGCGTGCCGACGTCGATGTCGAAGGCGTCGACGACGCGCAGGACCCAGACGGCGTCCGGACCGGGCGGAAGGTGCGCCGCACAGTCGGTCGCGGTCACGTCGTATCGACCGGTGATGTTGTCGGCGCCGTCCTGCCCGTCTGGACTCTTCAGCTGCAGGCTGCACAGCAGCTGGCCGCTGGCGTCGACCACGCCGAGGTCCACCTGCAGGTCCCCGCGGAACGCATGGACGATCTTCAGCGCGATCTGGGCGTCGGTCCGGTCGAGGTCCATCAGGTCACCCGGTCGCATGACCTGCACGCCGCTGGAGCCCTCGGCGGTCAGCCCGTGGGCGGCGAATGCCTCGAGGATGATCTGGGCGTTGCGGCTGTCGTTGAAGGTGGCGTCGCTGGCCGCGAAGGCGGCTGCGGCGTCGTTGAGGTCCAGCGCAGGGGTGAGGAAGGGGAGGCTGCCCAACAACGTGCCGTACACCTCGTTGCGGACGGCGTCGCACGGGTTGGCCTGGCGATCCTGGCAGTCGGTTGGGACCAGTCCGGCGTCGCGGGCGAGGACGCCCTCGAAGACGTCCCACACCGCACCGGTGTAGATCTCGGCGTCGAGGTGGACCTCGGCGAGAAGGTCGCGCGGGTAGGCCTTGTCGGTGTCGATCCGGCGGATGCAGTTGCCCCGTTCGGCCCAGTGGAACAGGCATCCGACGTCGCCGTTGCGGAACTCCAGCGTGGTGAAGACGCTGACGAGGTCCGCGAAGCCCTCGTGGAAGGCGCCACCCTCGTCGCTGACGATGTTGGGCACGGCGGCCTGCAGCAGCGCATGGCCGTACTCGTGGATTATCCCCTGGGCGTCCTCGGCTTCGGTGACGCCGTCGGCGGCGCCGCCCATGTGGATGGTGTCGTCGGTGAACAGGTAGAAGGCGTTGTCCTGGAACTCGTCGTCGATCGGCACGAACTCGACGGGGTCCTGGGCGTGGTAGTCGTAGCCCAGCCCCTGCATGACCTGCTGGGTGTAGTCGATCCAGTAGTAGGTCATGCCCGCCTCGAAGGTCGGGTCCTGCCCACCGCGGCCACCCTCGCCGAAGACGTTGTCGGGATCGCGGTACGTCGCGGCGACGTCGGGGGCGATGGCGGCGTAGCGGCCGACGAGGTTGCCGTCGCCCGGGTCGTCGAGGTTGGCGAGCGGGACGCCGACGAGGGTCTGGTTGGCCTGACCGGGGCTGATCGTCGTGCTGCCGCTGGCGTAGAAGGGGTCGACGACGAAGATGCAGGCACTTGGCGGGGCGGGGGCGTTGCAGCCACCGGCCTGGGCCACCTCGACGATGCCCTGGGAGGTGGTGTGCCCGGCGTGTGCGTCGGTGGAGAGGCGGTCGACGCTGAGCACGTCGCCGGTGGTGGCGTCGACCACGACCGCCCAGTCGTCGGTCGGGGCGGTGGTCGTGACCAGCACCTCCCAGCCGAGCCGAAGCTCCGGGCCGTTCTCCAGCCACGTGGCCATGACGGGTGGGGTCCCGACCGGTGTGCCCGGTACGGCCTTGATCGCGATGTCGACCGCCGCGGCCTCGTCGAGCTCCTGGCTGGTGTCGCTGCCCGGGAGGGTGGTGGTCAGCGACTGGCTGGCGCCGAGCACCTCACCGGTGTCACGGACGTGCACGATGAACTGGGCGCCCCGTACGGCGACGTCGTCGTGCTGCTGGACGAAGGTCAGGTGGACCACGTCGCGGGTGGTGGAGACCTCGGCGAGGAACAGCTCCTCCTGGAGCATGTCGCTGAGGCCGGACTCCTCCACGATCCAGGTGTGCGCGGCCTCGAGGATGTCGTCGTCGACGTCGATGTCAGCGCCGGCGACCTGCTGGACGCCGACGCTGCCGGTCGTCACGTCCGTCGAGCCGTCGGCGCCGGTGTCCCCGCCTTCGGAGGCTGCCGGGGAGGGTGTGTCGGGTGCGGGGTCGTCGGACCCGGTGCACGCGGCCGCGAGCATGCAGAGGGCAACGAGGGCAGCGGACACACGAGCCGGGACGATCATGGAGGTGGATTCTCCACGGGATATCCTGACGGCGCTGGAGCGTGGACCGATTGTGTCGACGTTGTCAGCTGACCGACCTGTCGCACGTTCGCCAACGAGGAGTCATCGCCATGCTGGACCCGGCCGTCATGTGGATCATCGGCGCGATCCTGGTGCTGCTGCCGCTCGTGCTGACCCTGTCGCTGAACGGCACGAACCAGTCCGACGTGCGCGGCCGGCGCGTCAGCCGCCGCTGGCGGGGCAAGTCCCTGCTGTAGGCCTCGTGCCGCCGAGGGTCGGTCAGAGGAGCGGCAGTCGCCAGACGGCTTCGGTGACCTGCTGGAAGGGTCGGTCAGGCGTGGGCTCGGACTCGCCCACGTAGACGAAGTCCAGGCCGATCGGGACCGACCGGCTGGCGTCGTTGCCCACGGCGTGGTGGATGGCGACGCCCTCGACCTCGGGCAGGTTGGTGCGTGTCGCCTCGATGAGTGCCGCTGTGGCCCGCCGAGCGAGGCGCTTGCCCGTGGCGGGCGTGCGGACCCAGTAGCCGATCTCGAGCCAGCCGGGCTCCAGCCGGTTGATCAGCCCGACGGTGCCGACGATCCGATCGCCCTCGAGGATCACGTAGGCGAATCCGCCTCCCGTGGGCCACTGGTCGTCGCAGCCCTGCTGCCACTCCCGGGCTTCGGCGGCGCCGTAGTCGTCGATGGCCCAGGGCATCCACGGCTGCAGCTCGGGCAGGGACTCCCGGACGGCCTCGACGAGCCCGTCGACGTGGACGGCGTGGGCACGCTGCAGCACGACCCCGTCCCCGACGATGCGTTCGGGGGGTCGTGACTCGAGCCACGTCACTGGTTGCGTCGGCCCTGGTTGCGTCGTCACTGGTTGCCTTCTGCGGTTCGTCGGAGGTGCAGCCGCCAGACGGCCTCCCGGGTCTGCTGGAACGGCCGGTCGGGCCCTGGGTCGACCTCGGCGACACGGGTGAACCCCGTGGCCCGGGCCACGGCGCTGCTGGCGCCGTGGGCAACGTCATGGTGGATCACGAGGCCGTCGACCTCCGGCAGGTGGTCGCGTGCGATGTCGACCAGCATGCCGGTGGTGCGGCGGGCGAAGCCCTCACCGGCGCGCGAGGTCCTGACCCACGTCCCGAGCTCCAGCCAGCCGGGCCCGACGCGGTTGGTGTACCCCGTCGACCCAACCACCGCGGTGCCGTCGAGGATGGTGTAGGCGAAGTCGCGGCCGGCCGCCCAGTCCTCGTCGGCGTGCCGCAGCCACTCGCGTGTGTCGTCGCGGCCGAACCCGTCGAAGGGCCAGGTCAACCACCGCATCAGCTCCGGTAACGACGTCTGGATCGCCGCGGTCAACCCGTCGACGTGCGCCTCGGCAGCGCGGGCGAGGACGATCCCCCCTGATTCGACCACCGCCGGTGGCCGTGACACGAGCCAGGTCGGGTCGACGGTCATGGGTTCAGGAGGACCAGGGCGCCGTTCGGGTCGTTGTCGGGGATCTGGACGGGGACGTGGCCCTGACGGGTGATCCCGTCCGGGCCGCGGAGGGTGAACTGGGTGATCGTGCCCACGTCGATGGCGGCGTTGTCGATGGCCACCAGCGCCCAGATGTTGGACGGGCCGGGCGGGTAGTTCGCCGCGCAGGCGCTGACGTCGAAGGTGCCCGTGAAGTCCGAGGAGGCATCGGAGGGGTCGGACCGCAGGACCTCGACCGCACAGATGGCGTTGCCGGTTGCGTCGAGCACCCCGACCACCACGTCGAGGTCGCCGACGTAG
>JACLAD010006837.1_pt1 | contig 38537 bp, 36 predicted proteins | sample 8027901 | NCBI WGS metagenome assembly JACLAD01 (sample SAMN15725071, study PRJNA655200) | protist metagenome | isolation source: fluorescence activated cell sorting (FACS) single amplified genomes of... | place: Spain: Blaines Bay Microbial Observatory, Mediterranean Sea | collected 2016-07-05 | reverse complement strand
AGCCACCAAGGCTGGGTTGCTCGGGAGTATCTTCAATAATATTTAGTGCACTTCAGATGTAATCTGGCTCTTTGATGCCATATTTTTCTCCAAGTATGCTTAATTCTTCTTCCAAATAAGCCGGGATTGGGACTCCAAGCTCGGATCTTTCTTCCTTGACCCGCCACTCACGATCTCCAGGTGCCATAACAGCCATTCCGTCTTGCGCTGGCAAGGCACGTAGTTCCTGTAAATAGTTCTGCATCAATTCCATGAAAGTGGCACGAGAAACAAACAGGTCCGGCTTAAGAACTATAAAAAATTGGCCAAGATGCCTGGGAATGGACATGTCGTCAGAGTTCATCTTTAAGATTTGTGAACAAAAAGGCATACCAGTCAGAGGCGAACAAAGCACTTCAATCATACCGCCAAGAGCTGCACCCTTATAGCTATAGTCGTTACCACCAAAGGACTTAAGCGCAACGGCTTCTTTGTGATGCCTCGTTAGCTGTCCGTTTTTATCGACAGCAATATCATCAGGTAACGGACGACCCTGTGCTCCATAATCAGCCACCCGATTCCAAGGAACACAACTAGTAGCCATGTCTATCAGGTAAGGCGTATCATTGTCTAATGGTGCTGCGAAGGCGATGGGGTTTGTGCCATGAAAGGGCTTTTTTGATCCATGAGGCAAAACAAGTGTGTCTGTGTTAGAAAATCCAAAGGCTAGGAATCCCTCATTTGCAGCTTCTTCAACGTAACTACCAAGAGCTCCAAGATGGGAGGAGTGAATCACTGAAATCATACTGATCCCATAAGTTTTGGCTCTTCGAATTCCCTCCTCAATCGCACGATAAGATGCATAATGTCCGAAGCCGTTGTTAGCATTGACCTCAACTGCGACTGGGGTTACTTCCCTCACTTCTAATTGCGATTTTCCATTGACACGCCCTCCTCTAACAACCTTTTCATAGTGTGGCAGTAATCGTACACCATGGCTATCCACACCTTTTACAGAGGCTGAGCAGAGAGCTTTGGCCACTGCTGTAGCGCTCTCACTTCGGGTTCCTGCTTTTTCCAGAATAGTTATCAGGTACTGGTTCAATTCCTCTAAGGAGGAACGCTTCATTTGATTTTCCCAGTCTCGATTCGCACTCATCGAATGTCTCTGTTGATTAGGCTGTAACCGTTTGCCTCAATATTGAACGGACCCCATTCTCCGTTAGTTCTTGAAGGACTGAGGTAAGTTGCTGAAAGAAAATAGTATGATTTGCTAGGTCCTTGCCGAAGATTTCCTCTATTTGCAGTAATTGATTAACGTACTCTGAAGTTTTTTCAGTATTTAAATGACCATTCAGGAATCCAGACTCTTGGGCAAGCTGTTGCAGCTTTGGAGTGAGGGGGTCCTGCACCTCAAAAGCAATCCCATTCTCCTGAATTCCCGTCACGTAGCGCATCCATCCTGCAATGGCGAGCAGGATCCGTTTTGGAAGTCGATTGACAGCAAGATGATCACGGAGGGTGCCTAATAATCGTTGAGGGAGTTTTTGGGAGCCATCCATCGCAATTTGATAGAGGCGATGGTGGAGTTCTGGATTTTGATAGCGTGCAATCAGGTCATGAGCATAGGACTGAAGATCAATCCCTGAGGGCATACTTAGAAATGGAATGATCTCCTCCTGCCACATTCCAAGAAGGAGCTGTTGAAAATCAAAATCAGTAGCGGCATCAGCAACAAACTCGTGGCCTGCCATAAAGCCTAAGTAAGCCAGGGTAGAGTGTGTGCCATTGAGCATTCTTAATTTCATGTGCTCGAATGGTGTTACATCATCAACCATGGTTACCCCGACATCTTCCCAAGCCGGACGACCTGCACAGAAATTATCCTCGAGGAACCATTGAGAAAAACCCTCAGTGACTACAACCCCTTGATCTTCCAAGCCAAGCTGCTTTTGCACAATCTGACGATCTTTCTCTGTAGTTGCAGGTACGATCCGGTCAACCATTGAGCTTGGACAGGTAACTCGATCTTCGATCCAGTCCGCAAGCTCAGCATCACGAAGTTTTGCAAATTCGATGAGTAGTCCCCTCAGCACTTTGCCGTTGCTCGGCAGGTTGTCACAACTAACAATGCTGAACGGATCTAATTCTTGTTTCCAACGCCGATAAAGTGCTTCATAAAGATAACCCAAGGCGGAGCTAGGTTGATTTGTGTTTTCGAGATCAGCTATTATTTGAGGATGTTTCTGGTTTAAACGACCCGTAGCTGGATCGTGGCAGTAGCCCTTTTCGGTGACTGTTAAGGAAACAATTTTGGTATCTGGGTGGCAAAGCCGGTTGAGGACAGCTGCTGGGCTCTCAGGAGCACAAAGTACCTCACGAACCGCTCCGATGACTTCCATACGCTGCCCGCTGCGATCATTTTCCAGTAGAGTGTAGAATCCATCTTGGGGAGCCAATTGATCTCGCACATTTGGGCTCCTAAGACTAATCCCGGAGATAGACCAGTTCCCGGGGTATAGGCTCAGTAACTTGTCGGTATACCAAGCCTGGTGAGCGCGAAGAAAAGCACCGATACCGAGATGAACAATACCAATTCCACAGGATTCTCGGGGGTAGCGATTACCAAATTTTTCTAGCAGTGCTACTGCGCGACTCATTTTTCCTCATTGAATCGATAAGCTTTCTTTACGAGCCGGTAGGCTAAATCAATGGCAAATTCCCTTGCTTCCTCTTCGCTCATTCGATGTTCACAGACAAGTTCAGCAAGATAGCGGCAGTCAATTCGTCGAGCCAAATCGTGTCTAGCAGGGATCGACATGAAAGCTCGGGTGTCATCATTGAAACCAACAGTGTTGTAAAAGCCCGTGGTTTCGTTCGTTTGTCGACGGAAGCGTAACATCCCTTCAGGACTGTCATAGAACCACCAGGCAGGGCCTAGCTTGAGGATGGGATAGTGTCCAGCGAGTGGAGCTAACTCTCGGCTATAGCTGGTCTCATCCAAAGTGAACAGAATCATGCTGAGTCGAGGTTCATTGCCAAATTTATTTAGTAGTGGCCTCAGACCATTGACATAGTCAGTTGCCATTGGAATATCCGCTCCTTTGTCACGGCCAAACCGTTCGAAGAGCGGTTGATTATGATTTCGGAATGAACCTGGATGCAACTGAACAACAAGATCATCGTCCAGACTCATCCGCACCATTTCCGTCATCATTTGCCCTCGAAACTGATCTGCTTCTTCTGCACTCAGTTTCCCTGCAAGTGCTCCCGTCAGGAGTCGTTCACATTCGGCTCGAGAAAGATCTGCTGTAGTCGCGGTTGGGTGCCCATGATCTGTGGAGGTGGCTCCCATCGACTTGAAATATTCTCTTCGCTGTTGCAGGGCCTTGAGATATCCATCCCAAGTAAGAGCGTTTTCTCCGGTAGTTTCAGCCAACTTCTCAACATTCTCAGCAAAACCCTCAAATTCAGGATCAACCACCGGATCTGGGCGGAAAGCGGTAATGACATTACCCTGCCAGTCTGAATCTTTAAGAGTTTGATGGTGAGTCAGGGGATCTAGAGGAGATTCAGTTGTTGCCAGGATCTCGATTTGAAAGCGTTCGAACAAGGCACGCGGACGAAAGGCTTCGCTTGAGAGTTTTGCGTTCACTTCGTCGTAAATTTGGTCGGCATTCTCCGGCAACATGGGAATGTTGATTCCTAGAACCTCATGGAGGGCGTGATCGAACCAAATCTTGGAGGGAGTCCCACGAAATAGATAATAATGCTCAGTAAATATTCGCCAAATTTTCCTGTGATCGTTCTCTGTTGGTGAGCCATCACGGGTCGGAATTCCCAAATCTGTTAGGGAAATTCCCTGGCTGTAGAGCATTCTGAATAGGTAATGGTCAGGAATCAGGAACAGTTCTGTTGCATTCCCAAAATTTTGGTTTAGAGCAAACCAACTTGGATCGGTGTGACCATGTGGACTAACGATGGGTAGATCACGAACTTCCTCAAAAAGCCTTCGCGCAACATTGCGTTGGGATGGATCTGAACTGAACAGTCTATCTGGGTGATTAAATGGCGAAGAGGGTTTCATTAGTATCGCTTCATTTGAGTTTTTGTGTGCTTCCAGTTGTTTCTTCAATGAATTTTGATGATCTGCGTGCCAAGTTGAACAGATGCTGGGGTCCATCGATCATTGATATATTCCCACTCCAACAATTCAGCAAGATCTCCAACATTTTGTGTAGTTGGCCAGCCCAGAAGCTTTCTAGGTTGGATTGAGGTCCAGGTAATTCCTTGTTCCAGAGAGGTGTTGTACCAACTCATGACATTTTGCAGACATTCCAGCAGAGTTGCCGCTGAACCAGCAAGATTCTGAGTTCCAAAAAGATGCACCACACCCTCAGGTTTGGACTGAATCTTTGTAGCACCTAAGTAATAGGTTCCAGGAACTGTCCCTGAAGCTGCAGTTCCATCACTGACTAAGATGGTTCGGTCTGAACCCTTGGCTTTGATGTAGACGCGCAGTACATGAGGTTTCTGATGAAAGCCATCCGCAATAAAACTGGCAGTAAGACCGTCCTCAGCAAGTTGGCTCAAGATCGGATTGTCAACCTTTGGTAATAACTGAGCAACACCATTGCCCAAGTGTGTTGACAACGATGCCCCAGCTCCCACAGCTTTTCGGATATCTTCGTGCGAAGCGTTTGTATGACCGAGGGATACGCGGACTCCACTTTCAACGCATTTGGTAATCAATTCAAGAACACCGGGCATCTCTGGAGCCACAGTCAGAAGCCTTATTCGACCTCCTGCTGCAGCTTGCCAACTCACAAACTTTTCCCAAGATGGCTTTCTACCCATGAACTGGGATGGATGGCAACCTGCAAAACCTTGGGCTGGATTGAGAAAAGGTCCCTCCAAGTGATATCCTTTCACCATCATCTGGGCAATGGGAGAGAACGCCCGTGCCCTCTCCAATGCTTCAAAGTTTCGATACAGATCACCTTGGTTAGCAGTGATCAATGTCGGAAGTACGTTGGTCACTCCAGTTCTTAGGAGAGCCTGCATCGATAGATGAAAATCTTCGGGGTTTAAGTTTGGATTGTTAAAATCAATACCAGCAAAGCCATTGAGCTGGATATCACACAACCCAAGGGTCCTTTTTCGTTCAGATTGAAATGTGCCATCAACCGTCTGAAGGGACTCTTTTAGAGCCCCTTGCTTGTCGACGTGAACTTTTTGGTCAGCTGAAAAGAGCATGTTTTACTAGGATCAGGTTGGCTCAGAGACACCAGACAATGTTAACTCAGCTTGCCGATGACAGGCCACGAAGTGATTAGGTTGGACTTCTTCCAAGTCTGGTGCTTGTTGCCGACACAACTCATTGGCAAAGGGACATCTGGGATGAAAATGACAGCCGCTAGGGGGATTGGAAGGACTGGGCACATCACCTTCCAAGGGTTGCATCTTTGAGCGAATTCTAGGATCAGCAACCGGTACGGCTGATAGCAAAGCTGCGGTGTAGGGGTGCTTTGGTGCCAGGAAAAGCTCATCCGTTGGAGACATTTCTACGATCCGGCCCACATACATTACGGCCACACGATCGCTAATGTGACGGACGACACTCAAGTCATGGGCAACAAACAGGTACGTCAGCTTCAACTGTTCCTGGAGATCCAGCAATAGATTGAGTACCTGGGCCTGTACTGAAACATCCAAAGCAGAGACTGGTTCATCGGCTACAACCAGACGAGGATTGAGTGCCAGGGCGCGGGCAATCACGATTCTTTGTCGTTGACCTCCACTAAACGCATGGGGAAACCGACGCATATATTCTGGTCTCAGGCCCACAAGACGAAGCAGATCAGCGACTCGATCGCTTCGTTCTTTGCGATTGGCAACACCGTTGACCAAAAGAGGTTCACCGACAAGATCCAGTAGGTTCATTCGAGGATTGAGAGAGGCAAATGGATCTTGAAAGATCATCTGCATTTCCCGACGTAGGGGTCTCAGTTGGTCACTGGCTAGTTGTGTCACATCCACCAATTGTCCATCAGCTTGTCGATAACGAATTTCACCGGATGTTGGATTTATGGCTCGCAGCAGACAGCGGGAGGTGGTTGTTTTTCCACAGCCACTTTCACCCACAAGTCCTAAGGTCTCTCCCTGGTTTAAATGAAATGTAACCCCATCAACAGATCGTACTTGGCCGACTACACTTTTAAAAACCCCCTTTCGGATAGGAAAATATTTTTTTAACTCTTTAACATCTAGCAAACGCTCCGGAGATATGAGCGCATTATTGGTCAAAGTTGATTGGGTTGGTTCAGCTGACATTGACCTCCTCTCCATGAAGGAAGCAACTCACTGATTGGTGTTCATTGATCGCTTTGAGTGCTGGTGCTTGATTGGCACACCGCTGTTCTGGAAGAGCCTCTTGGCAGCGAGCCACGAAGGGACAGCCAGTGCGCTTTTGGAATGGGTGAGGAATTGATCCTGAGATCGTTGGTAGACGACTACGATTCTTGGTGTAGACGGTTGGGATAGACCTTAGTAGAGCCCGCGTATAGGGATGTTGGGGATTGTGGAAAATTTGATCAACTGGGCCGCTCTCCATCACCTTGCCTAGGTACATCACCACGACATCATCCGCGAGTTGGGCGATCACCCCAAGGTCATGGGTGATGAAGATAATAGATGTCTGATGCTCTTGTTGTAACTTGCGCAACAGGCTCAGCACCTGAGCTTGCGTTGTGACATCAATCGCAGTGGTGGGCTCATCAGCTATCAGGAGCAGTGGATCACAGGTAAGAGCCATTCCGATCATTGCGCGTTGACGAAGCCCGCCACTAAGTTCCCAAGAATAGCGATCTATTGCGCTTTCTGGATTTGGAACTCCAACTTCTTTGAGACGATTTACCGCAATGTTTTTTGCTTCTCCGTCACTGACGGGTTGATGGAGTTGAATCACCTCCATCAATTGATTGCCAATGGTATGCACTGGACTGAAGGCAGCCATGGGTTCTTGGGGAATCAGTGCGATCTCGTTCCCTCGCAGGGTTCTCAATTGGGCACTCTTAGCAGGTAATTGAACGAGATTAACCATCTCAGCAGAGGAATTACCCAGAATTTTTGACCGGAAGCGAATGGCACCGTTGGCAATTCTGCCGGGTTCTTCGATCAATCGTAGGACGGACTTGATGGTTACACTTTTGCCGCAGCCACTTTCACCAACAATCCCTAAAACTCTACCTGGATACACATTAAAGCTGACTCCATCAACCGCTTTGACGGTCCCCTCATCAAGTTCAAAAACAGTCTGCAGATCCCGGACTTCCAGTAAGGGCTGATTTGTCATTTTTTTTCTCAACTGTAAGGGTCGGCGGCATCACGCAAGCCATCCCCCAGGATGTTCAGCGCAAGAACGGTAAAGATGACAGCCAAGCCAGGAAGCAACAACCAAGGAGCCAGGGCAATCGACTGAAGATTCTGCGCTTCTTGTAAGAGTACACCCCAGCTGATTGCAGGCGGACGCAAACCGAGACCTAAGAAACTTAAAAATGTTTCGTTAATGATCATTACCGGAATCGCCAGAGTACTGGTAGCAATGATGTGACTTGTGAAGGTGGGTAGCATGTGTCGGAAGATGATACGACTTTGGCTGCAACCAGAGAGTTTTGCAGCCATGACGAAGTCTTCTTCTCTCAATGACAAAAATCTACCACGAACCTCTCGACCGAGTGTGGTCCAACCCAGTAGAGAAAGAATGAGAGTGATCGCAAAGTAAGTCTGCTCTACCGTCCAGTCTCTGGGCAAGGCAGCAGTCAAGGCCATCCAGATGGGAATAGGTGGCAGTGATTGAAGGATTTCGATCAATCTTTGAATGACCAAGTCAGGCCAGCCTCCGTAATATCCTGAGATTCCACCGAGCAGAATCCCAAGAAAAATACTGAGTCCAACCGCGACTAGCCCGATTGAAAGTGAAACTCTGGTTCCATGCATCAGTCGAGACCACTGATCACGGCCTAAACGATCGGTACCCAGTAGGTGGAACGAATTCCGAGCAGACGGTTTTTCAATACCAAAGAGGTGTAGATCTGTTTTGAAAAGCCCAAAAACCTCGTATTCATAACCACTTGCGAAGAAATGTAGTGGTAAAATTCTCTTCTCATCGACTCCCCACTCCATCTTAAGCGTTGTCTTATTCCGTTTCCCTTTGAGTGGTTTGACATGGACCTGAAAACTTCCATCGTGGAAAAAGGATATCCCCTGAGGCGGCATGAAAGATTCACGAGCGCTTGATTTGTTGGGATCTTGGATACTGAAGAAATCAGGGAACAAGGCAATTAGAATGATCCCAAACAGTACGAATGCACTGACTAAAGCTAACCGATGCTTCTTGAAACGCCACCACACAAGCTTCCAATTAGGGGCTACGTCAAAGGCTTCATCCTTAATCTTTTCGCTGACTTCACTGCTCAAGGTAGTTTGAGAAGTCATCTGTAGGCTCGCGCAAAATGATTCATACGGGCATCCCTGCTTTTCCCCAATTGGCTTTGATTTCCTCAAATTTGTCCCATGTATTGGCTGGATAGGGGCGCTGCCAATTTCGATGATGCCCATCATGATCTGGCGTAAGTGTCATGTAGGGATATGATTTTTCTTGATGACCCTGAACCAGACCTTCCATCAAAGATTTGGTTAACTCTGCTTCCACCTGGTTCCGAATATCAGCAAAATCAGGATCAAGAAGTAGGTTGTTTTGTTCGAGGGGGTCCGCTTCCACATCAAACAAAGTACTAAGTCCATTCTTGTAGCGTGATAATTTCCAGCGCTCGTCGCACCACATCAGCCCAGCACCTGTGGCTCCTATGATGTGTTTACGAGTCTGCTGATCAGGCTTTGTGGGGATTGCTTGGGAGTCCTGAGCTATCATCTTTATTCCCGCGTGATTGAGGATTGTTGCATAAAGATCAGTCAACGAAACCAAGCTCTTGGATTGTCCAACCCGATATGGCGTTCCTCTCGCGATCAGGGGTACACGAGAAGAAGATTCGTAGAATAAAGCTTTGCCAACCATGTCAAAATCACCCAGAAAATCACCGTGATCTGATGTGAAGATGATCAGTGTCTCACGCTCAGAATCTTGCTCTTCGATAGCACTTAAAATTCTTCCGACTTGGTGATCAATGATCTGAACCAAACCTGCATAGTGTTGTCGAATGATCTGTTTGGCTAGTTCCGGAAACTCTCGAAAATCTGCTTGGGCTGATCCACTGAGGTGGGCGTGGATAAACCCTCTTTGGAAGGTCTGACTGTCAAATGTTCCGGGAATTGAGAAGGGAAACTCTTCTGCCGGGCGCATGGAATTAAGAATTTCTGCAGGTGGATTGTAAGGATCGTGGGGTCCTGGAAAAGCCACCCACAGAAAGTATGGTCTATCCTGAGGACAATCCTTGATGAACTCCACACTCCGATCTCCAACCCAAACATCTACTTGATGTTCCAACGGGATTGGGCTGACCGAAGCCATTCGGCCCTCGCGGTAGTTAGGTTCTTCTGTGCCAGCAAGCTTCCGAAGACCTTGTGCTGCTAAATAATCAGCGTAGTCATCCTGAATATGGATGTGGCGCTTGTCTTCAGCAATCCATCGATGACTGAACCCCGCCTCTTGGTCCCAGGGGATGAAGTGCATCTTGCCGATCCCCTCAGTGTGATAGCCGTTTTCTAATAAGATGCTGGTAATACTAAGAAGACCACAATCCTCATGATCTGGGCGCAGCCAGTAATTGTTCGTTAACACTCCAGTGGAGAGGGCATTGTGTCCTGTGAGTAGGGATGCCCTAGCTGGAATGCAGATTGGGGAGGGCGATACGGCCCGATGGAATTGTAACCCTTGTTGGGCAAGCTTATCGATATTAGGGGTTTGAATGAACTTCGCACCGTAGCACCCAAGAAAGTCAGGTCGAAGTTGATCCGGCATGATCAAAACAATATTGGGTTTATTTTCTGACTTTTGTAACATCTCACTCCTCATCCAGTCGAATTCTTGGATCCAGCCAAGCCAAGAGGATGTCAGAAATCAATGTACCAACCACTGCCAGCATCATGTAGAAGAGAATGATTGTGCCTGCCAGAAACATATCCTGACTGATCAGAGCCCTAAGTAGCATGGGGCCTATCGTGGGCAAATTCATTACCGTTGCGACAATCACACTTCCAGAAAAGATGAGAGGTAGATACCAGCCAATCGTACTGACAAGAGGATTCAGTGCTAAACGGACAGGATATTTCATGACGAGACGCCATTCGGAGAGGCCCTTAGCCCTTGCCATCTCCATATAGGGTTTTTTTAGCTCGTCGAGCAAGTTGGCTCGCATCACTCTGGCAAGCCGGGCAGTTCCATCCAACCCAAGAATGACAACGGGGAGCCATAAGTGCTGCAACAAATCTACAACTCGATCCCAACTCCAGGGAGCGTCAATGTACTCTGCCGAGAAAAGTCCTGTAATGCTCACGCCATAGTATTTGAAGGCAATCCACATCAGGACTAAAGCGGTCATGAAGGTTGGTGTAGCAACACCGAAGTAATTAAAAACAGTGAAGAAGTAATCAAAAAAAGAGTACTTGCGTGTAGCTGAGAAAATCCCAATCGGAATCGCAATCAACCATGTAAATACAAATGTTCCCAAGCCAAGGGCAAGGGTGAGCCCCATGCGCTCACCGATTAGCTCACTAATGGGACGTTGCCAATCCAATGAGACTCCTAGGTCTCCAGTCAGGATTCTTCCCATCCATTTGAAATATTGGAGATACATGGGCTGATCAAGGCCATAGAGCGCCCGCAGCGCATCAATCTGGGCCCTTTCCATCGAGGAGCCTGATGCTGCTAATTCAGCAATATAGCTGGTTAGAAAGTCACCAGGAGGAGCTTGGATCAAGAGGAAGGCGATGATAGAAAAGATCAGTAGCAAGAACGGCAACAGCAGGAGCCGCTTGATAATGTAGATTAGCATTCAGGAATGTCTGGGACAGACGTTTGGAGTGCGGTCTGGCTCCAAAAAGAAGTCAGACCGCAAGGAGTGTGACTCAGCGTGAATAGAAATACTGCTCGAGACGTGTATCTCCAGGAGTACGCAGAGGCCAGTCGTTTCCAGCAACAGCTGGAACGTTACGCAGCTTATCATTCGCAACCAGAACTCCCTGGATCATTGGGGTCATCCCAACAGTTCCAATTTCCCAGACATTGTCAGCCCAGATTTGGAAGAGTTCTTTGGCTAGAGCGATTTGCCGATTACGTCCAGAAGTTTTGGCTTCATCAATGATGTCGACCAAGCGCTTGATTTCAGCAGGTGGAGCCTGTCCTTCCTTGCCGCCGGACGCATACCACTTGGCAACCAAGGGTGCAAAAGTCAGAGCTGGATCACTTCGAGGATCAAACTTAGGTTGACCGCTGAAAGGGAAGCCCGTCGTGTCTTCGTTCCAGACCTCTGACATCAACTCATTGGCCGGACGCATCGAGAAGTGTTGAGCTCGCTCACGAATTTCCACGTGTGCTTTGACTCCGACTTCTGCCCAATTCTCCACAATCAATTGTGCGATATCTGGCCAAGCACCAAATTGAGGGACAACCCCAATTTCAATGTCCAGAACCTGTCCATTTGACATCAAGCGATGTCCATCGCTGTTTTTGTTTGGAAGAACTTTATCCAACATTGCCGAGGCTTCTTCTGGTTTGAACTCGGTATAGCGGAAAGCGTATTCATCTCCAGGGTAGTAAGGGTGGAAGGGGGCAGGGACTCCTTGACGAGCTTCACCAAGGCCGAAGAACGCCAGTTCCTTGATGGCATCTCGATCAATTGCGTGAGAAAGCGCGATGCGGAAGTTCTTATCGCGGAAGTACTCACCTTCAGGACCTGTCCACGTTTGGTTCAGCATCACAACAGCATCTGAGCCTCCAAAAGTTGGCCAGGTAACCACACGATAGTTTGCGTTGTTCTCGTTTTCTTTGAGAACAGGATAGCTACTCATGTTGATGTGACGCCCCTGGAAATCAATCTCACCCGCGACTGCTGCAAGGTTCAAAGCTTCCTTGTCTGCAAAGAAGGTAAAGCGAATTTCATCAATATAGGGCAGTTGGTTGCCCTGTGGATCGACTCCAACGAAATACGGATTACGTTTGATCGTGAAAACCTGATCCGAAACAGTTGTTCCATCTGGAACCCAAGCCGCCATGCCAGGACGATTACCGCTCAAATGTGGGAGTGCTTCCACCGCGAATAGTTGGGTCCAGGTATCAAAACCTGCTTCTTTGACCTTGGCATCCAAGCTAGCCTTGCTGGTGTGATCCGGATGGAATTGCTTCAAATAATGAGCTGGGACAAATACCAAATTGCTGATTGATTTGTCAGCACCATCCAGGTTGGCCATGTTCAGCAGGAAGGCTGTGTTTGGCTGCTTGTAGGTCCACTTGACCAGGTAGTCCGAAAGCTTTTGGACTGAGGCCATTGAACCATCTCCGTTTTTCATCCAGCCAACACCACCAGGCATTAGTTCTTGGTTCATCAAGATATTGTTGTACCAGAACATAATGTCATCAGCGGTGAATGGTGTGCCGTCTGACCATTTAGCTCCTGGTCTCAGGCGAATAATCCATTCCGTGAAGTTCTCGTTAGATTCCCAACCTGCAGCGATATGAGGAACAATTTGGCTTCCGTCTGGTGCATAACGAACCAGTGCGTCGTAGACAGCTCTTGTATAGTTGTTGTGGTCACCAGGCCCCAGAAACGCGCGACGAAGTGTGCCACCGTATTGACCAATTTCGTCAACAACAGGCAGCATCAATGGAATTTCGGGGAGACGCTCATTCAAGGGTGGCAATTTCCCTGCTTTGACCATAGCTGCAAGATCAGGGGATTCCCCTGCAATTGCTCCTGTGCTCCCAATGATCGCAGAAAAACCAAGAGCAATGAGAGATTTGAGAAAAGTAGATCGTTTCATGAAGTGTCCTCTTTCTACTAACTCCAGTTAGTGAAGATTTTTGGAATGAAATGAACTCATTGGACAAAAGACTGCTGTCATTTACCCATAATTTAAAGCATAGGCAACTCCATTGTTGGATAATTTAGAGTAGCGAAGCTGAATCTTGATCCAGCAATAAGGTAGCATGTGAAATTGTTCTCAGGATAGAGCCTGGCCGAGATTCATCCACCGGTTCAGATAGGCAGGCCTTTACAGCCGAAGCCTTTCTCACTTCAGGAACAATACAAAGGATGTGCACTGGAGCCAAAAGAGCAGGAATTGTCAAGGTAATCGCCTGTTTTGGTACTTCATCCAGTGAAGTAAAATGACCTTCGCCAACCTGCTGAAGGCGGCTTTCCTCTGCTAGTTCGACGACTTTTACCCAATGTGGGTCATCGAAATGTGCATCTGGAGGATCGTTGAAGGCAATGTGTCCGTTTTCTCCCCATCCCATTGCGACAAGATCAGCAGGGTGTTGACGAATCAATGCCTCATAGGCCTTGCAGGCGGAATCCACATCCGAAGTCTCACTCGGAATGGGATGAAAATGACCAGGCTTGGTAAATTGAAGAAAATGGTTTTCCAAGAACAGAGGGAAACTGGCTGGGTGGGATGGATTGATTCCAATGTACTCGTCCATGTGGAAAATTCTGACCTTCTTCCAATCAATACCTTCCAAACTTCTCAACGCTTTTAAGAAAGTTAGTTGAGAATTCCCGGTTGCCAATATCAAGTTAGCGAATCCTTTTTTGTCGATTGCCTCACTTAAGATTTGTTGAGCTTTCTTTGCCGCTGCCTGTCCGAGTTCTTCGTTACTAGCGTACAATTCAACAGGTAGTTGGTCGACAAGCCAACGTTTTTGAGGATCAGGCGTAGTCATGATGTTTCTCCAAGTTGATCAAGGATTTGAATTGAATAAATTAGGGCTCTGGGCAAATGAAAAGGATCCTTCACTGGAAGAGTTTGTAAATAGGGAACCGTCGGTTTTCCCTCACGATCCAGATTGTGAAACCAGTCTCCTGAATCCCAATTGGGAAAGTGAGTGAAGCTGTAATCATGGATTTTCCAGTACCAGTCCTCAGCCCATTTTTCTCTTTTATGAGCGTAAGCCATCAGCAGTGCTTGTAGACTTTCTGTGTGGGGCCACCAGATTTTACCGTACGGATTGTGCCACTTGGGCTTCCCATCTCCAAGATGAGTGGCTAGAACCAAACCCCCAAATTGCTGGTCCCAGCCCAACTCAAGATGGGTACGCATGGTCTCGAGCAATAATGGAATCTTTTCTGATTGACCATGGTAGCGATAGATCTCTTCCAAAAACCACATGCTTTCCATCACATGCCCTGGAATTGCTGTCTGCCCAATGTCACTGGAATCTTTTTGACCACCAGGAACCACAAACTCATGAAGTTGGCCGGACTCAGGGTCAAGATGTTGAGATAGAATCCTTTCTGCCAATTCAAGGGCTCGCTGTTTAATATCCTCTCTGCTACTCAGGATGCCCAGTTCATGAAAAACATGCGCAAACAACATCAGGGGACCATGGGACTGGAACCCAGTTGGAATTGGGTGAGGCATTGTCCTTACTAGGCGATGATCCTCCAACTTGGGACTCGCGTGGGTGTAAGCCTCCAAAGCTATGTCCAGACTCTTTGAGTGACCAGTTGCTTTCGCATATTCTGTCAGCCCATAAATACAGAAACCATCTACATAGATAGATTGAGGTTCTCTTGCAGGGGTACCGTCTGCTTTTAAACTGAAGTACCAATCTCTATCGGTATTCCTCCCATAGTCGGTTAATAATTTTGAGATGGGAGTTGCCATCTCCAGCCATTTGGGATCCTGATCAATGTCATTAAAAAGTTTACTCAGCACCCAAAGAGCTCGGCCCTGTGACCAAAGATATTTTTCGGTAGAGAGAACTTCACCATCATCATGAACACAATTGTTCAAGCCCCCGTGTCTGGGATCAATCAGTTTCGGAAACCAGAATGGGAGAACATGCTCAGTGAGATGTTGGTACAAAAATTTTCTGAGCTCAGGCCAACTGAGACGAATTCCAGTAGTGGGTCTCATAATGTTTCAGGCATTGGTTTGTGAAGATCTGAGGGGATATTTCGATCAACTTTTTCACCCATAAAATCAACATCTCCACTTTCACTGAATCTTTTCAGCCCAACCATTTTGATAAGGGCATCATCCACTTGCTCCAGAGGAGTATACTGGGGATGCCTGGATACTTTGTACGGATTATTTCGAGCAGCGTTATAGCAACAAATCATTGCCCAGCGGGGATCAGGGGAGTGGTTTTGACCTGAACAATGCAGAAGATTGCAGTGAAAAAACAGTGTGTCGCCAGGTTCTAATTCTACAGCGACTCTTTCAAAGCGCTCTAAAGCGATCTCTACTCTTTCAGGGTCTGCGCCGGATTGCTCTCCAGCTAAGGAATGATCAAGTCGGCCAAGAATATGGCTTCCTTTCAGAACTTCGAGACAACCGTTACTCACTTTAGCAGGATCTACTGCTATCATAGCACTCGCCATCAGAGGTTGGAGACATCCATAGTGATACCAGTAACCATAATCTTGATGCCATTCCCAAGCACCTCCAATTTCAGGGTCTTTGAGAATCATCTTTGAATGATAATGATAGACCTCTCCACCAAGCAGATCTTCCATTCTGCCAACAAGCTTTTTGCAACGGGCAAACATTCCGTAAATTCCATCTCCTGGGTGATTCCAAAGTGTAAGGCGGACTGTGGCACCAGACTGGTCTCTTCTTCCTTGGCTTCGACGATCCAGTTCCTGATCATCTTTTGCAGCTTTCTGAAGTAGTTGTGTTTCTTCAGGATCAAAAAGGTTTCTTTCAATCAGAAATCCATTTTGTTCAAATTCGGAAAGTTGAGTTGGGGCTAGATATGGCATTAGTAAATATTTTTAGATGAAAAGTTATTCAACAAAATATTCTGAATGTTCTGCTCGAATTCGCTCAATATCCGAAAAAATCACGCTAAGGTGATCCTTGATTGCTCTCACAGCTTCGTCTGGTTGGTGCTGGGTAATACAATCAGTAACTCGTTGGTGTTCATCAGCAATTTCATAAATCCTTTTTGGGAGTGGAAGGGTTAAGTGCCGAACACGATCCATGTGTGATTTTGCGATATTTGTGATTTTCCAGAGTCTATTCTGGAAGCGGAATTCCGCTATCGTTTTATGAAAGAGTTCATCCAATTCGAACAAGAGATCTTTTTCAGCGGTGACTAAGGCAGCCTCGAATTCTTGCAAACGGGTGTTCAGTTGTTTGTATAATTCAGAATCACCCTGTTGTGCCGCAAATCGGACGGTGGCACTTTCCATGGCTTCACGTATGAAATGACTCTCACGCACTTCTTCCATACTAATTTTGGAAATACGTGTACCGGATTGCGGATAAATCTCTACAAGGCCTTCTTTCTCAAGTTGCAACAGTGCTTCTCGAATTGGTGTTCGAGAAACTTCCATTTGTTCACTCAGATCTTTCTCGCGGATGGGGGAACCAGGTGGAAGCACACAATGAACAATCAAGTGATGTAGAGTTGAGTGCACTTGGGGAACGATAGGCAAGCGACGATTGATGCGGATCGTCTCGGTATCGGATTTCTGCGAACGAAGATCCATTGATGTTTAAAGGATAATTTATGAGTTCTTCGAATTTTAGATGTATTGATATATTAGTTTCTTGGTGGAAGTCAACCATCGGGTTGGGCTTATTTGAGTATGTATGGAAAAAAAGAAATTGGGTTAGCTCCAAAAATGTTGGAAGAAGTTTTGGTTCAAAAAGAAAAATTTCTGATTTTGATCGTGAATCTCAAGACCTTCTGATCTGTTGAAAAATTCAAAGAACTGATCATCAATAGTTAAAGTCGCATTTTCATCGTTATGAAATACCAATTCACCATTAATGTTTTGTGTCAAAACATTGTTAATTGAGACCTCGTCAAAATGAAATTTGAGATCGAAAAATCTAAATCGATTAAATAGTCTTTGAAAAATATCATTATCGAAATAAAAGTTTTTGGAATAAAGAATCTCCTTGTTTCGATCAAATATAAAATTTTTATGATTTGTGGTAAGTTTTCTACAATGAAGATCTAAAAGAAGGTGGATCAAATTTATTTTCAAATTACATTTATCAAAGACTAACCTTTCAGCCAAATTTAGAATGTGAGATTTTTCATGAACAGGAATTTGAATGATAAGTGTATCAAAATCTAAAGAAAGATTAGAAACGTCTGCAAAATATCCCTCTGCAAAAAGCTTCGGTTCTTTTGGACCCCAATCCATCGAAAGGTTTCTTTCAATATTTTGTTCTACTTGAACATTTAATTTTTTAACGTTTGCTTTGATATAAAAAAAATAAATTAAAAAGAAAAATATAAAAATTAAAAATATAAAAATTAATCTTTTACTCATCATTTAGGATGCCAAATGAGATAATCTTTGAATTTATTCTGAGATAATTGAAATTTTTCATTCAATAAATCTTGAATAATAGTTGAATAATCATAATGATTTTTTTGCACAAGCATCCAATTGCAACTTGAGGCAACATCTTTCAATTTTCCGTACTGTATATAGGCATGAGCACCATTAGGATTTATGTATTGTATCTTCGCAGAATTAGGACATTCTTTTTTAACATAATCTGAAAAAATTTCCTGATATCCAATATCAGTGATGTAGGGCCGAATTGATTCTGAGTATGCTCGCCAATAGCTGTATGTTCCTTGAGAAAAAATTATGAATAAGAGCAGGGAAATATAAAGTTTCAAATACCTTTTTTGTTGACATAGCCCTATAATTAAAATTAATCCCAAAGTAGGGGTTAGGAATTGAAAATGATGGGTATTTACTCGAATACCTAATACGAAAAAAAAGAGTGAACATATGTTTGTTAAACAAAGAAAATAAGTTAGGTTAGCCCAAGATTTATTAATAGTAAAAATATGATTTCCTCTCAGATACTTCAAACTTAAGAAGGCTATTAAAAGTAGTGAAACTGTTGTTGAAGATAATAGAAGAGGAATAAAAATAGAGTTTTTTTGAGAAATTATCGTTCCATAGTCTAGAAATTTTCCCCATTCTCCAGTCAATCCCCATCCACCAACGTAGCTAGTGTACTCCAGTAACGGAGATGAAAAATCTTTAAATAGTTTTCTATGGGAAGGGGTATTTGATTTTGGATGTAGAATTAGAGTATGTACTAACCAAGGAGAAACTAAAATTAAATGAAGTATACAGTGCCAATATAGATGAATGATTTTAGGCAACTTTTTAAATTTTATTACTGAAACACCAAACGAAAATACAAGAATTATTGCTTGCGGTGAAAATTGTGTGATTAAATTGATAAAAAGACCACTTAGATGGAAATAAATCACCTTTTTTGTTTCAAAGAACTTGAGTATAAAAATGCACAAAAATGCCATGAAAAATGGAATAAAATTGGGATTCCAGAAAAAAGATCCATAATATAATCCCCAAATATTTGTGACGCTAAAAGCTCCAAAAATTATCGCAGGAACTAGATTTAATTTTAAATATAAAAATGTTGATAGAATCAGAATAGAGAGGACATTAATAAATGCTGTAAAGTAATATAATTGAATTGGCTCATTTAAAAGGTAATATACTGGTGAGAAGATATAATAGAATGCAGCAAATGACGGTATTCCGATGCTGTGATTGTATCCAACTAAAGGAAATTGCCCGTCTATAATCTTTTCGAAAACTTCAATTGCTGCTCTCTGGTCGTACCAGATACTATTTGCGGGAACCGTCCAATAGTAGTAATAAGTCGTCGATGATATGAAGAAAATCAAAAATAACAGGAACGTAAACAGCTGTTTTGACATAAAAAGACAATCTTTCATTTAAAATTTAATAAAATGATGATTAGAAAAAATTCTAAGTTTTCTTCTGTATTAGTTGCTTGTTTGCTAACGAGTTCTTGCTTCGTGCCAGAGACCAAACCAAACCAGAACTATGATTGTCAATTAGTTACCAAGCAGTGGTCGCTCGAAGTCAAGGGATTCGACAACTCTGATTCAATTGTGATTGAAGGGCTATCGGGTGCTACTCGGGGTTGCCCAGATGCTGAATGTGTTCTGGCAAACTTAGCCATTGTCACTGCTGGTGCAATAACTGTATCCGCAGGTTCTTTGATTGTCTCAGGAAGTGTTGTTGTCGTTGGAAATACAGTGCACTGGCTGGAGCAACAAGGAACCTGTGATGACAGTATCACTCAAAAAACGGTGGTTGGATTTGTTTCAGGATTGAAAGGAGCCGGGGGGTACCTAATCTCTACGGGCAAAGATATGTTGGAATGGCTAACGAGTCCTCTATCTGATGATTGAGAGAGACTTGTTAAGTCGAATTTCGTGAACTCGGGCCCCTTCGAACCCGAGCGAAGTGATAAATTTAGTTTCGAAGCTTTGGTTGAGTCGCTGTTAGAAATTCATCGGTAACGGATGCATTACACTGAGCGACAGCATTTTCCAGTTTGAAAAGCCAATCATCCCCAATTTTATTGAGGTACCAATCATAAACAGGTGCAGCCGCAGCTTTGAAAGCAGCTTTCTCTGAAGGAGTTGGTACATAGATGGTACCTCCTGCCTTCATAAGTTGGTAATTGCTTACGCATTGGGAACGCTCGAGCAGTTGTCTTCAGATGCTGGAAACCATCAAACAAAATGCGTTGGTGCGCTCTTGGGAATTGCTGCCATCTTGCATCACTAAAGAACCAGAGAGCTCCCATTGAGGCATGCCCATCCAACGTGATGTGTTTCAAATGCTCATGAAACTTCATTCCAACGATATCTGTGATTCCATTTTTAGTCCCGTCAACTACGCCAGTAGCGAGAGAGGTATAGACCTCAGGCCAGGAAATTGGAGTTGGATTTCCACCCATTGCCTTCACTAGTTCAATTTGGACATCCGCTTTAATGGTCCGGACCTTTAAGCCGTTCACGTCATTTGGTGTCCGAATCTGCTTCTTTGTGTTCGCAATATTTCTCCAGCCTCAGGTATTGGAGATTGCCATCAGTCTCATCGGAATACCCTCTTCCAAGACAGCTGCGCGCAATTGATTGGTGAAAGGAACATCAAACATACATTCAGCTACACGGTCATCTGGAAACATGTAGGGAAGATCCAACACCTGGGCGGGCCCATAAACGTTTCCAAATCCTCCGATTGTCGTGATGTAAATTTCCAAAGCACCTGACTGAATTGCATCCAAGCACTCCGCATCCTTGGAGCAAAATCCACCATTTGGATAAATCTGAACCTTAATTTTCCCATTCGATCTGGATTAGACATAGTCTTTGAAGAACATCGAGCATTCAAAATCCTCATCATTTTTCAATAGGTAAGAAGTTGATCTTGATGACTTCTTTCGGTCATGTATAGAGCCAATTAGCCAAAAAGAAAGCGGCCTGTACCATGAATGCTGAAAGACAATGACTAATTCTTGATTTCAACATATTCAACTGAATTCATGCGTTTAAAAGAATCTGGACTCAACGCCTTTCTCCAACCCCAAGAGGTGTCAGGGGAAGAGAATCTGGAACCCTTCCATAGACCTTTGAAAGTTGGCAGGTTTGGAGTTGCGGTAGTACCTTTGTTCCAAAATTTTCGCATTCATCCTTGTGTGGATAGCCTGAGAAAATGAAAGCCCGAATTCCCATTTTCTGGTATCTTTCCAGTTTGGTCAGAATCTGATCAACACTGCCAACAAGCGCAGCTCCACATCCAGAGCGAGCTCGTCCGACACCAGTCCAGAGATTGGGTTCTACAAAGCCGAACTTATCGGAATCAATGACATTTTTTGCCTGATAAGAAACGCCAAGGCTAGTGGAATCCAATGCCCTTGCTTTGATCGCTTGACCAATTTCGTCCTCTAACTGAGACACCAGAGACTGCGCGTATTCTTTAGCTTCGGCTTCGGTATCACGAACGATCATGTGAACCCGCAACCCATAGTCGAGATTTCTCCCAAAACGTTGGGCCTGAGCGTGAGCGGCTCGCATTCTTTCTTTCAACGCATCCTCTGGTTCCGGCCACATTAAATAGACATCGCAGTGCTGACCACAAAGTTGAAGTGCAGGCGGAGAATATCCACCAAAGTAGAGTAGCGGTCCCCCATTTTGCTGATAGGGTCGAGCGGGATCAGTGGTGAGCTTTTGAAATTGATAGAAACGACCTTCATAGTTAATTTCATCTTTGCTCCAGGCCTGTTTGAGAATCTCGACAACCTCCTTGGACCGTTCGTAACGATCTTCACTGGAGATCTTCTCTCCAGGCATGTCGGAAGAAATAATGTTGATCGTTAGGCGGCCTTTCATCATATGATCCATGGTAGCGACCGTTCTAGCTAACATGATTGGGTGTATTTCTCCACAGCGTACAGCTGTGAGTACGTTAATTTGACTGGTCAGAGGTGATACGCCGGAAGCGAATGTCAACGTATCTTGGCCAACTTGATAGGAGGAGGGGCAAAGAATGTTGCCGAAACCCAGCTTTTCTGCAGTAAGTAAGACTTCACTGGTATTTTGCCAATTGCTGCGCAGTTGCCCATCTGGAACACCAAGATACCGGTAATCATCTGAACAAAGAGGAGCAAACCACGCAACTTCAACACGATCGAGATCAGCACTCTGGATGGGTACGACTGTTTGAGAATTGGACATGATTTTAGCTAACTAGTTTTGTAGGAAAAAAATGACGACTGAAAAACGACCGCTTCAATATGGAATGATTGGATGTGGAATGATGGGCCAAGAGCACGTGCGAAATATGAAATTGCTGGATAGTGTTGAGTTGACGCATGCTTATGAGCCCAATGAGGGGATGCGAATACAGATGAAACAACGAGTTCCTTCGATCCAATTTCATGAGAGCAAGGAGGCATTGCTTCGGGAAACAGAAGTCAATGCTTGGGTGATTGCGAGTCCTAACTTTAGACATGCTGAGCAATTAGAATTGATCAGCAACCTGCAACCCAAGCCAACTTTGGTTGAGAAGCCCCTCTGCACATCTCCTCCGCAACTCCAAAAATTACTTCAACTGAAGAAGAATTTTCATTTTCCGATTTGGGTGGCGATGGAATATCGCTACATGCCCCCCTTGGCTGCTCTGCTTGAAGAGATTCGCAATCCTTCCTGTTTAGGTCAACTCAAAACACTCAGTATCCGCGAGCATCGCTTCCCATTTTTGGTCAAAGTGGGCAACTGGAATCGCTTTAATGCCAACTCTGGGGGAACGCTTGTAGAAAAGTGCTGCCATTTTTTTGATCTGATGAACCTGATCACGCAAAGCCAAGCAACAAAGGTTTTTGCGTCAGGAGGAATGGAAGTCAATCATCTTGATGAGAGTTACGCAGGACAGAAGCCAGATATTATTGACCAAGCCTTTGTGATTGTAGAGTTTGCAAATGGAATGAGGGCAACCCTTGACCTGTGCATGTTTGCAGAAGGATCTTTATTTCAGGAAGAGATTGCTGCAGTCGGAACAACAGGGAAGGTAGAATGTAAAATTCCTGGTCCAGAGCGATTCTGGCCAGAAGATTTGGGGGAACCACCCACACCGGAGTTGATCTTTAGCCCAAGATTTCCAAAAGGTGTTTCCAGAAAAGAGGTCACTGTAGACCCTCTGATTCTGGCAGCCGGAGATCATCATGGTTCAACTTTTTACCAGCACCAACGATTCCAGCAGGTAGTTTTAGGGAATGGGGAAATCGAAGTTAGTTTGGAAGATGGCGCCTGGGCTGTCCTGCTTGGATTAGCAGCTCAGGAGTCAATCAAGACAGGCCAGGCCATTTCTTTGGTAGAGGGCGCCTACTCGTTCGAGCAGTTTCTGTAATTTAGTACTCAGTAATCATTGATCACAAAGAACACTGCACTGACTTTCTCAGTCCGCCACAATCTGAACTTTCATAGAAACTGTTTTATCGAAAGCCAACTGGAGAGCTTTGGCTGCTTCGGCAATCGGAAATCGACCAGTTAGGATCGGTTTTACGTTCAATCTATGATTCTCAAGCAATCGGACGGCTCTTGAGAACACGTTGCCAAATCGCATAGAACCTCTGATGTCCAATTCTTTGACCATGATCTGATTGGCAAAAAGATGAATTCCCTCAACAGGAAGTGTTCCTACTTGCACTATTGTGCCGCCGCGACGAACTAGCTCAATACAGTTGCCAAGGGCAGATGCTGCCCCAGAAACCTCAAAAGCTACATCAAATTCATTAATTAACTCAGGAGAAGGTGCTGCTGATGGCTTCACGCAAAGAGTTTGATCAGCCCCAACTTTTCGGGCAATTGACAATGGTTCCTCCAGCACGTCAACCATCGTGACTTGTTCTGCCCCATCCAGCTTGGCGGCAAGTAAAACCATACATCCGATCGTTCCCGAGCCACTGATTAAGACTCTCTTCCCACACAAGTTAACTGCCCGGTTGACTGCGTGAAGTCCCACAGAGAGTGGTTCTGACAATGCCAACTCTTCGAGAGAAACCTGTTTTGAAACAGGAATACACTGCTTTGCTGAAATTAAAAAATACTCCCGAAACATTCCCTGGGCATGTGGAAAAACACTTGCGCTCCCAAGAAAAAACATACTGTCACATAGATTTTCACGCCCTTCCCGACATCGAGAACACTCTCCGCAGGGGTGAGAGGGATTAATCGCAACTCGTTGTCCTTCATCAAGACCAGTGACATTAGCGCCCAGAGCTGCAATCACCCCAGATGCCTCGTGACCGGGGATCAAGGGTTCTTGAATTTTAAATTTACCAATCTGTCCGTGCCGAAAATAGTGCATATCAGAACCACAGATTCCTGCGGCTCCCATCTTCACTAATGCCTGATCGTGTCCAGGTTGTGGACAAGGAACATCTTCAATTCTCAGGTCTTCCGCTCCGTGAATGCTACATTGCAGCAAGGGGCCTCCTAAAGTTGAACTTTGTATTTATCGATAAAGCATCGTTGGTAGCCACAGCACTATTTCTGGGACGTAGGTTATTATCAATAGGGCACCTATCAACGGTATGAACCATGGCAGCACGGCCTGAACGGTTTCCTCAAAGGTTTGGTTAGAAATCTTGGCCATAATGTAGAGAACCATGCCGATTGGTGGAGTCAATAACCCAATCATTAGATTGAGAACCATCACCAGGCCGAAGTGAACGGGATCTATCCCCAAACTCCCAAGAATCGGCATGAACACGGGAACTAGTATTGTAATCGCTGCGATCGTCTCCATGAAGCAACCTACAAACAACAAAAAGACATTCGCCATCAGCAAGAATACCAAGGGATTGTCGCTGATCGAAAGGACCCATTGTGCAATTTGTGAGGTGACTTGAGTGGTAGTCAATACCCAAGCAAAGATGGAAGCGCTGGCCACAATGAAAAGCACGGTCGCTGTGGTTTCGATAGTTTCCATCGAGATCTTGATCAACATCTTCCAGGTCAACGACCGATACCAAACCAGACCAAGGAAGAGAGACCAGGCAACAGCAGCGACAGCGGCTTCGGTGGGGGTGAAGAGGCCAGATGCCATGCCACCGATCAAAATCACCGGGGTCATCAACGCCATAAAGGCTTCTAACCTCAGAAATTTATCAATAGCCATTAACCCCAAGAATGGGACTCCAAATTTCCAAATTCCCCCAAGTTCTTCATCCTGCCAAAGATGAAACAGAAAATAAGCCGCGACCAGTAGGATGACTAGTTCTAGGAATGCCTTCCCCATTTTCAACCAATTTAGGGCAGCATCTCTTCCGTAGTGTTGGGAGTAGGAAAAGTAAGTAACCATGCCCATCATCAACAGGGTCATGACTAAACCCGGAATGAAACCTCCGGTAAACAACTGTCCAATCGAAACATTGGCCTGAACCCCATAGATCACCATCGGCAAGGATGGAGGTATGATCGGTCCAATCGTAGCCGAGGCAGCTGTCACCCCAACAGCAAACTTGGTTGGGTAGCCATTATCTTTCATGGCTTTGATTTCAATGGTCCCGAGTCCACCTGCGTCAGCGATGGCAGCGCCAGACATCCCCGAGAAAATCACTGAAGCAAGAATGTTCACATGCCCCAGACCACCCTTGAGCCAGCCAACCAGAGACAAAGCGAAATGAAAAATACGATTAGTGACCCCTGCCGAATTCATCAAATTTCCGGCAAGGATGAAGAAGGGAACTGCAAGTAGGGGAAAGCTGTCCACCCCACCTACCATTCTGTGCACCAGGGTTAGTGGAGGAATGGTTCCAGAGAACCAAATATACATCAGGGAACCGATGCACATTGCAATTGCGATCGGAATCCCCAAGGACATGGAAGAAAGGAAAGAAAGAAAAAGCAGGGCGTTCATAGGTTAGTTCTCGATTTCTCCAGGACGTTCCAAAGAACTCCAGCCCTGTCGCTGATGACGAATTGCTACCTGAACGGAGCGAAAAGTCATCATTACGAAACCGAAAGTGACGAATCCATAGACGTAGCTCATAGGAAAGTCAATCACCGTCATGTTGAGGTTGTGCATTCTCGGCACAAGAGTGTACGAAACCCAACTTGCGTAAGCCAGAAAGGCAATTCGCACAAGATCAACGATAGTGGAAAGTGAGCGTCCAACTTTCGCTGGGACAAGTCTATAAATAAATTCGACGTGAATGTGATTGTTGCGGCGGACTGCCATCGATGCGCCCAGAAAGGTCACCCCGATCAGAAGATAACGGGCGATTTCTTCCGTCCATCCTGCTGAGTCTGACAAGACGTAGCGAGTAAAGAACTGGTAAAAGACCGTAATGGCTAATAACCAAAACACCACAAAGGTCAGCCAGTCTTCCCAACGGTAAACACTCAGGTCGACTGGCTCATCGGTGGCGTGAAATTGTCCAGAATGGTCAGAATTGTCCAATGTGGACATTTTTTCACTGGATGGCATGGGATTCAGCGGATTGCCTGAATTTTATCCCAATCAGATTTGTCGTAGCCCATTGAAGCAATAGGTACTGCCTTCAGAACCGCCTTTTGGAAGCTGTCTCGGTCTACGTCCGTAACGGTCAAGCCTCGCTCTCGAAAGACTGCTGCCAACTTGGCTTCCCGGTCCATGATTTCCTGGCTGGCTTTCTGAGCTGCCTCACGAGTGATATTTGTGAAGAGTGTCTTTTCAGCTGCACTCAGGTTGTTCCAAATATGAGGTGCCACCTGTGTTGCCACTGCATCCACGATATGGCCGGTCAGCATGATATGCTTTTGCACTTCGTAGAATTTCTTGGCATCAATGGTGGGAAGCGGATTCTCTTGGGCCTCTACCGTTCCACTTTGCAGGGCCAAGTATACCTCGGAGAAGGCAATTGGAGTCGGATTGGCACCACAAGCTTTCGGCATGGCCATGTAGGCAGGCACATCAGGTACTCGAATCTTCAAATTCTTCATTCCTGCACAGTCACTGAACTGTCGGTTTGAAGTTGTGTGGCGTGCCCCGTAGTAGGTCATCGCTGTGATGTGGATCCCAGTTTTCTTCTCATACATTCCAGCCAACTCTGCAAAACCATCACTCTTTGACCAGGCCAGTAGATGATTCCCGTCGCGGAATGTGAATGGGTAGTATCCTACACCAATTCTTGGGACACTTCTGGCCGCGAATGATAAACCGGAGATAATCATATCAACGGTTCCGAGCTGCATTCCCTGGTTGATGTCGGTTTCTTTACCAAGAGAAGAAGCGGGATAGACTTCAACCTTGTATTTGCCGTTGGTCTGCTTCTCAATTTGCTCTCCGGCCCAAACAGACCAGGTGTGGTAGGGCTCTGAAGTCTCATAAACATGAGCCCATTTAAGTGTAGTTTGTGCGAGTAGGGTGGCACAGCTCAAACCCAGGGCGACGACCGTCGTCATCGTAACCTTCAACCAATTTTTCATGAGAATTCTCCTTCAGTGGTGGCAGGGAGACTTGATGGTTTGAGCCTCCCTAGATTCGTGATTACGAACTCTGCCTACGTTCGTGCATGCAGAAAAACGTGTCTCTGATATATTAATGATTGACTTAAAGTCAATCAAAAACTACAGATTAGGGTGAATTTGTATCTTTCTTAGACCAAGGAGACGAGTATGAAAATTACTGAAGTCCGTGTGATTGTGACCTGTCCAGGGCGGAACTTTGTGACCCTGAAAATTATCACAGATGAGGGAATTTATGGTCTTGGAGATACCACCTTAAATGGAAGGGAACTATCGGTAGTATCGTACCTTCAAGACCATGTGGCTCCTTGCCTGATCGGACGTGACCCTCAGCAGATTGAGGATATTTGGCAATATCTCTATCGAGGAGCTTATTGGCGCAGGGGGCCTGTGACCATGACGGCCATTGCAGCAGTGGATACCGCTCTTTGGGACCTGAAAGGCAAGATCGCCAATCTTCCACTGTATCAATTGCTGGGAGGTAGAAGCCGAACAGGTGTTTTGGTCTATGGACATGCCAACGGTGCAGATCTTTCCTCTACGATTGATGAAGTGGGGCGTTACCGCGAGATGGGTTACAAGGCTATCCGGGCACAATCCGGTATTCCAGGACTGGATAGTACATACGGGGTCTCGAAGGATCGAATGTTTTATGAACCGGCAGACAATGACTTACCCACCGAAAATTTCTGGTCTACATCCAAGTATCTCGATTTTGTTCCTAGGCTGTTTGAAAAGTTGAGAGAAGCCTATGGGCCAGAGCCACACTTCCTACATGATGTGCATCATCGCTTGACCCCACTTGAAGCCGCACAGCTCGGGAAGATGCTGGAGCCCTATCGAATGTTCTGGTTGGAAGACACGGTGCCTGCAGAGAATCAAGAGGGCTTTCGGTTAATTCGCCAGCACACCACAACTCCCCTCGCAGTGGGTGAAGTGTTCAATACAATTTGGGACTGTAAAACCTTGCTGCAGGAACAGCTTGTAGACTACATCCGAACGACAGTTGTGCACGCTGGAGGGATCACGCATTTGAGAAGAATTGCAGATCTTGCGGGTCTGCATCACGTTCGCACTGGCAGCCATGGTGCAACAGATCTCTCACCGGTATGTATGGGGGCTGCGTTGCACTTTGACACCTGGGTGCCGAACTTTGGGATTCAGGAATACATGCGACATACGGAAGAGACCGATGCGGTTTTCCCTCATGACTACCGATTCGAGGATGGTTTTCTCTATTGTGGGGAGAGCCCAGGTCATGGGGTAGATATTGACGAGACCTTGGCCGAGAAATATCCTTACCAACGAGCATTCCTTCCTGTAAATCGGCTTGAAGATGGGACGATGTGGAATTGGTGAGATGATTTTTGCCACTCAGGAGGATCAGACTTTAGATAATCGAGTGATCCTCTGAGTGGCTCTTACTGGTAAATCTTTGGAAGAAAAAATTACATGGGATAAAACGACATCAACAATGCTCAGGATGTAGCGACCAGTTCCTCTTCCATGTAAATTTTGATAATTTCATCAAAGTTGTTTTCTGCTTTGAAGCCCAGTGATCTCGCTTTTTCAGCCTCAAATGACTGAGGCCAACTGTAAACCAACTTCTCGATGAAAGGATCTGGCTCTCGTCGAATCAATTCGACAGCTTCCTTACCTGCAGCACGCTCCAGCGCTTCGATTTGTTCCTTAACACTCGCACACAAACCCGGCAAAGTTAGGTTGCAGTCCCAACCCACCAATTCCAGGTCAATAGTAGCTGCGTGTAAGAAAAAACCAACAGCAGCTCTTGGGCTGGCGTGCCAATGACGTACATCATCTGACACAGGCAAGACAGCTTCCTTACCGTTCAATGGCTCTCGAAGAATTCCTGAGAAAAAACTAGATGCTGCTTTGTTGGGCAATCCAGGCCTGATGCAGATTGTGGGTAGTCGAAGTCCAATTCCCTGAAGAATTCCTCGTCTGGAATAATCGGCCAGCAATAATTCACCTATTGCTTTCTGAGTTCCATAGCTACTCAGGGGGGTTCGGTGATGGGTATCGGGGATCGGATCTGGAAATGGAACACCGAACACAGCGATTGATGAGGTGAAGATCACTCTCGGACAATAATCCGTTTGGGCCCGGATCGCTTCCAGCAAATATCGGGTACTGTCAAGGTTGACACGATAGCCTTTCTCAAAATCAGCTTCTGCTTCTCCAGAGACGACAGCAGCCAAATGGAAAATAAAATCAGGTCTTTGTTGAATTAGGGTTTCAGCAGAGTCTGGATCTCCCATATCCATCGCGTGTTCAGCGTAGGCCCCTTCAAATTTAGGTAATCCCTTGGGGGTTGTGATGTCAGCAAGGGTCAGTTTAGTAATTTCATGTTCACCAATCCTTTGGTCTTGAATCAGTCGCTGGGCTAATTTGCGGCCCAACATTCCAGCTCCACCAGTGATCAATACATGCATGTTTCAAGGTTAGAAAATAGGGTTATGATCTAGCCGTGTATAAGAAATTGAGATGTACCAAATTCCTTTTATTCACAGGGAAAAACTTCTTGGATAAGTACCCTTTGGGCTCCAGAAATACTGATGCGCATGTTGATCTCATCAGGGAGACTAGTCAACGTATTTGTACGAATTCTTGAAAAATTTACTCAGGTGTTTTTCCATTTTTTGAGATCGACATTTGATGAGACCATGAGGATGCCGAAGAGAATCATAGCACCACCAAACCATACCTTTGGACCGGGTTCGTCTCCCCAGAAGATGATTCCCATCAACACAGCGAAGATGGGAGTCAGGATGTAGTATGGAGTGATGCGACTGACAGGTTGTTCCTGTAACAACCAGAAGTTGATTCCATGACCGATGATCGAGGAGAAAATAACGGCATGCAGCACGGAGATCCAATTAATCCAAGTAGCTGATTCAATCTTTTGCCAATGATTTTCTTCAACCAACAGTGACAGGAAAAATATCGGCAATATTCCACATAGGCCTGTCCAAGCATGCAGGGTCAATGGGTTAATTCCCTTCAGATTGTGGCGAACCATCAAACTGCAAATTGCCATCACCGCGGTTGCAGCCAGCATGATCACCATCGAATCAAGTTGTGTGAAAATCACAGGGTCAAAGCTCATCACAGCAAATCCTAGAAAGGCGATACCTATTCCCAAACCGACACTCCAGGTGAGTTCTTCTTTCAGAAAAATCAAAGCTAGTATGGCTGAGATCGGAATGTAGGCTTGGGAAGCGAGGGCTAGGGACGCGATATCAACAGCCAGATGAAATGAAGTCATGCCTAAGCCAAAGTGCAAAATTCCCATCAAACAAGTGACCTGCAAAAATGCTTTTCGATTCTCTCTGGGGAATCCTCTAAGGAAGGGTAGAAGCAACAGGACTAACACTGCATAGCGAATGCTTAGTGATAAGTAGGGACCGAAATGTACGACATTCATTTTGATGGAGAGGAATCCGGAGCCCCAGGCCAGGTTCACTACGATAATGGCCCACCAGTGCTTCAGTAACAATCTGTTCCAATTTTTAAGGGAGGCAGAGTTCGCGCGGTCAATTCGGAAGGTTCAAATTGAGGTCGAAAAGATAACTGTAAATTCAAGAGATCATCGAGCTTTTCTAAGCGGGTTTGACATTACCCGGGAACAGTGTTTTGTTGGAGAACTTTTTCGCATTTCATAAAAAATGAGCCAACCACTCCAAGAAATCTAATGCCTGAAGAAATTTTAATGACAAGCCAAGCGTTTTTTTGTCAAGAATGTTTAGCCAATCTGGAGAGCAGATATCTTGTCCACAGACTCTGGGAAGCCAGTGATCGAGATGCTCTAATTGAGAAAGTCGCCCCTAACATCAGAGTGGTCGTTACGGAGGGCTGGGCACCAGCAGACTTACAGGGCAAATTCCCCAAGTTGGCATTAATTGCAAGTCATGGAGTGGGCTATGATGGAGTGGATGTAGGCGCAGCTCAAGAAAGAAAGATCGCTGTCACCAACACTCCTGGCGTTTTGGATGATGCTGTTGCAGACCTTACGGTTGGATTATTGATTGCCGTTACTCGAGGAATGGTGGTTGGTGATCAATACGTTCGTAATGGCGAATGGCTCAAAGCCAACATGCCCTTGACGAGCCATTTAAGAGGGAGACAAGCTGGAATTTTGGGTCTGGGTCGAATCGGAATTGCTATCGCACACAGATTGAAAGCTTTTGGTATCACAATCAACTACCATAACCGCCGGCAGCGATCAGATGTGAGCTACAATTATTTCTCATCTTTGACGGAGATGGCCGATCAGGTGGATTTCCTGATCTTGAGTTGCGTTGGTGGAGAAGCAACCAAGAAAATTGTCAATCGGCAAGTCCTGGAAAAACTGGGGTCAGATGGGGTGCTGATCAATATTTCACGTGGATCTGTTGTCGATGAAGATGACCTTGTTGCCTGTCTCCAAGAGGGCAAGCTTGGCGGGGCAGGGTTAGATGTGTTTACCAACGAACCAAAAGTGCCAGAGTCTCTCTTGCATATGCCCCAAGTAGTTTTGCAACCCCATGTTGGTTCGGCGACCCTGCAAACCCGCATCGCCATGGGGCAGCTCGTGGTAGATAATGTGGATGCTTACTATGCAAACAAACCACTGCTGACGCCAGTTCCCGCAGTTTAAAATTATTGACCTCTTTCTGTTAAAGCATTATGACTCTTTTTGCTGAACGTAACCAAAGAATTGGTTCTGAAAATGCCTTTAAAGTGGGACCACACATTGTTCATGTCGATCAATCCCGTGGATCAGTTGTAAAATTAAATCTTGGCGAACCAGATTACGATTTACCCAAGGCAGTCAACGCGGAGATCAAGAAACAACTTGATTTAGGGAATACACACTACTGTGATCCCCAAGGCACCCCTAATTTGCGAAGTACCATCAGTGAATACGTAAATCGAACGAGAGGTCTCAATACTACACCCGGGCATGTGGTAGTCTTTCCGGGCGGTAAGCCTTCGATTGGCTTGACCCAGCAAATTTATTGTAACCCAGGTGATGAGGTGATTTACCCAAGCCCGGGATTTCCGATCTACGAGTCATTTATTCGTTACGTCCAAGCTGTTCCTGTCCCCTTGCATTTGGATGAATCAGCCGGATTCACCTTAACCGCTGAGCAACTCGCTGAATTGATTACGCCAAAGACCAAGGTAATTTATTTGAACTTCCCTTCAAATCCCACTGGCGGAGTTGCGAGTCAGTCGCAGATTGAAGAGATCGCAGATGTGATACTGCGCAAGGCTCCACCTGATGTCAGAGTCTATTCTGATGAGATCTATGAACGGATAGTTTTTGATGGTCAGGAGCATTACTCAATTCTTCAAGTACCAGATATGGCAGAAATAACGATCCTAGCAAGTGGTTTCTCCAAAACATTTGCCTGGACTGGAGGAAGGATCGGCTACGCTGTTTTACCGACTGTCGAAGAAGCAGAGATGTTCAAAACGTTAAATATCAACTACTTCTCATGTGTTGCACCCTACAATCAAGAAGCAGCTGTGGTGGCACTTACGGACGAAACAGTGGAGCGAGAAGTTCTGGAGATGGTACGAACCTTTGAAGAGCGAAGAGATGCGGTGCTGGAAGATTTACGGGCTATCCCCGGTGTAGAGTGTCAAAAGCCAGGAGGGGCCTTCTACATGTTTCCAAATATTGAAGGAGTCTGTGAGTCTCTGGGTTTAATTGATCACCATTCAAATCTGAATGATGCAGCTAAAAAGGAAACGTCCCCTGCAGGTCTGTTTCAAATGTTCGCTTTGTACGATCATCAAGTAGCTGTGTTGGATCGCCTCTCTTTCGGTCGAATTGGTGCCGACGGTAAGCATTTTCTAAGGCTTTCTACAGCTTCTGAGCTTGGTGTTCTGAGAGATGGAGTACAACGCCTACGCGACGCTGCTCAGGATCAGACAGGACTAGAAAAATTCTTGAAAGAGCGGCCGGATTTAAATCAATAAATTCTCATTTGACTATCGATATTAGATCTAGAGAAATTATAGGATTACGTTGATTTGGTTTGAAAAATCCGAAGCAATTATTTACTTTAACGTTAAAGTAAATAATCATTACAATTACCATGAAGAAAAAAATAACAATTCGAGAAGTAGCGGAAGCCGCCAAAGTAACGATGATGACGGTTTCTAACGTCGTTAACGACAAAACAGATCAAATGAGTAAGGAGACAAGAGATAAAGTACAGGCAGTGATTGAACAGCTTGGTTATAAACCCAACCATGCGGCAAAGACATTAAGGACGAAAAGTAGTTTGTCAATTGGAATGGTAATCTTGGATGATGTGCCAGAATTTTTGGCTGATACTTATACTTCACAAGTGGCTTCTGGTTTATCGAATTATTTAGCTGATCGAAATTATAGCCTCATATTGCAAGGAATTAGATCACAAAGCATCCAGACAAAAAGTATTTTGGAAGAGATTCATGCTGATGGGATTTGTGCAATTTTATCTGGTAGCAAAGAAAAAAGGGAAAAGATAATCAAAAAAATTTTAAACCTAAATTTACCTTTTGTTTTAATTCAAGAGAAATATCCGGACAATAGAATTCACAGTATTATGCAAGATGATTTTAAAGCAGGGAAATTAATTGCCGAATTTTTGGTAAAAAAAGATTGCAAAAAATTTATATTTCTGGCCCCTAAGCAAAATTGGCCAGCAATTGAACAAAGAGTACTTGGTGTAAAAAAAATTTTATCTAGGAATAATCTAAATATTAAAATCATTGAGTGTGGAGACGAAGGATTGAAAGATACCAAATCAGCAGTTTTAAATTACATTGAAAAAAAGGGATTCCCAGAAGCAATTATTGGTGGAAATGATAAAATGGCGATGGGTGCAATCAGAATTTTAAGTGAGAAAGGAATCAGTGTTCCAAATGATGTAAGGGTCACTGGATTTAATGCATTTGAAACTGCTGCATACATAACACCAAATTTAGTGACTATTCAATCAAAAGCCTACGAAATTGGGATGGAAGCAGGAAGAATTTTAATAGATAGGATTAAGCATAAGATCATTGATTCAAATGAAATTGTATTTCCTGTTAGTTTAGTTGCTGGAGAATCAGCTTAGCTGTATTTTTTAAGGTAGTAATATTGATGGAAGATAGAATATGGATAAATTGATCGAAAACAAATTAAACGAACTGTTCTGTTCGTTAGTCTCCGACGTGTTAGATGAATTAGGTTATGCAAACCAAGCTTTCCCCCACTATATTCGACCATTGGATGAAAACTTACGTCTAATTGGTCGAGCGAGGACGATGCTATATACAGATATTTATGAAAGACCCAGAAAAAATGAAAACCAATATGAATTAGAAATTAAATTAGTGGATAGCCTCCAACAAGGAGATGTTGCTGTCGCAGCTTGTGGTAGTTCAAATCGAATCGCCCCTTGGGGAGGATTGTTAAGTACTGCTGCAAGAGTGAATAAAGCAAATGGGGCCATCATGGATGGGTTTGTCAGAGATGTTCAGCAGATTAAGAAGATTGGCTTTCCAGTATATGCAGCTGGCATTGCGCCCCTTGATAGTAAGGGCAGGGGAAAGGTGATTGAGATTGATGTGCCAGTAGAGTGTGCAGGAGTGAGAGTATGTCCAGGTGATATTATTTTCGGTGACGCTGATGGGTGTGTGGCTATTCCAGAGAAAATCTTTTCCAATGTCCTTGTTCATAGTGCTGAAAAAATACAGTCTGAGAAAGGCACATTGAAAGCTTTAGAATCTGGAAGAAGCCTAGGAGATGTTTTTCAAGAATTTGGTGTGTTGTAGTTAGTTTTATTTAAATAAAGAATTACAAAGATCAATGAAGAAAATTCTGAATATCGATGGTGTAACTATTGGGGTTGTTTTTGCAGCTTTAATTTTAGTTTTTATGATTACAGCACCAAAGGCTTTTTTAAATTTCCGTGTGTATATGAGCTTTTTTGCAACAGTACCACCACCACTGATAATTGCCCTTGGGATCACACTAGTAGCAGTTGCGGGCGAAATGGATCTTTCATTTCCTGCAACAGTTGCCTTATCTAGTTATATATTTGCATATTTGTTCGAAAATTTTCAGTTATCTTGGTTGGCATTAGCAATTGCAATATTAGCAGGTGCAGTGGTTGGCCTTGTAAATGGTTTAGTCATTACAATGCTTGGAATACCATCACTGATTGCAACACTTGCACTATTATTCCTATGGGGTGGGTTTGTTACAATAATTTCTGGGGGAATCCAGTTAGCAATTCCAACAATTTATGAGACTCCAATTCATGATTTTTTAGTTGGTAGACTTGAACAATTCTTTCCAGTCCAAATTTTATGGGCAATTTTAATTTCAATTGTTATATGGCTATTACTTAATCGGCATAAATTTGGAGAGAATCTACTTTTCATTGGAGATAATTCAGAGGTAGCGAAGATGATGGGAATCAATGTGATTTTGGAAAAGATTAAGCTATTTACCCTATCTGGAACATTATCTAGTGTCGGAGGAGTGTTTTTGACTCTAGAAACTACTTCTTATTTCTCTAGTCAGGGAATGGGTTATCTTTTGACAGTAATTGCGGCCGTCTTTATTGGCGGCACGTCAATTTTCGGAGGGTCTGGCCGAGTAATTGGAACAGTGTTCGCGGTCTTCATTGTTACAGTTATCGAGGCTGGTTTAGTTGCCTCCGGAATCCAGGGTTTCTGGACCCGGTTTTTTATCGGACTGGTCTTCATTTTAGCAGTCTCGATCAACACTTTTCTAGAAAATCCTGGCAAAGTTCCCCTTGTTCAATTTTTAAGAGCAAAGGGTTTTTTTCAATCCTCTTGAAGGAGAGTCGCCATGAAAATGGTACTTCACAAAAGCATTTTTCTGTTCTGCTTGTTTTTCTGCATTCCCTTCTTTGCCTGGAGTGACGACCGTCCAGCTATTGAAGGAGACCTGACAATTTATATGCAGATGGGTGGGAATTCTGGAGGGCCAGCAACTCTGGCTAGAGAGCTTGGAGCCAGAGATGCGGCCAGAATTTTAGACGTCAACTTGATTGAACAGCATTCAGAATGGAATCCACAAAGGATGTTGCAACAAGCCAATGAAGCACTCGCAGCAGTGCCAGATGCAATCATTGTCATGGGCCATCCAGGCACGAAATCAATGACGACTTTCCTCCAAAAAGCGGCGAGAGATGGAGTTAAAGTCATTGTTGGTAACAATAATTTACCTGGATCAGGGCGGAGTTATTTTGGTTTGGATAATTATGAGGCAGGGGTGAACCTTGCTAAGTTGACGCTCCAAGAGGGGAACTTAGGTCAGGGTGATCACGTGGTTGTTTATGGTGCCTTTATCGAAGGAGCTCCAGGTGAATTGGTGGCAAGAGGATCTCTGAAAGCTCTTGATGAAGCTGGAGCCAGTTACGATAAGCTCCAGTGGTCAAATGAGGCTGTTCAAGATCCATCATTGGCTGTGCCGGTTTTGGTCAGTTACCTCGAAGCCAACCCCAAAACTCGCGCTATTATTGTTCCAGGTCACGGGGGAATAACAGCATTTCTCGGAAAAGTCCTCCGTGATGCAGGCAAAAACGCAGGCGAGGTAGTTACTTCAGGATTTGACATTTCTCCAGCTGCTATTGACGAAGTAAAACGCGGTTACTTATCACTTGTTTTGGATCAGCAACCTTATTTACAAGGGTTTATGCCAGTTGTTGCGGCTGTCCTGGAAGTAAAATATGGTTTGGGAAATCTATTCCTAAACACAGGTGGAGGTACTGTAACAAAAGATAACGTGGCCATGATCGAAAAACTTGTCTTGCAAGGTGTTAGATAATTTTTTGTTGCTAGCTGATTTGAGTGTCTTTTAAATCAGCTGGCAGATTAAATTTAGTATTTGAAATCAAGAGAAAAATTGAATTCAATTGTTGAACTCAAAAGTGTTTCCAAATCATATGGGCCTGTCCTGAGCCTGAAGCCTACATATCTTGAAATTGGCAATAATGAAATTGTTGGTCTCATTGGTGACAACGGAGCAGGTAAATCTACGCTTATCAAATTGATTACCGGCTTAGAGTCACCAACTTCTGGAGAGATTTTCATTAAAGGGGAAAAAATTGATCTTAATAAATACTCAGTAAAAATTTCTCAAAAGCTTGGAATTGAGACTGTTTATCAAAAATTGTCACTATGTGAAAAACAACCATTGTGGAGAAACTTTTTTGCTGGAAGACCAATTACCAATGCTTTTGGTTTAATTGATGTAAAAAAGCAGCGAGAAATCACTGCAGAGATTATGAAAAGTACAATTGGTTTTCGGAGTGAAGGCATCAATGTGGATACTCCAGTCAGTTTTCTTTCTGGTGGAGAGAGACAGGGTGTCGCAATCGGAAGAGCAATGTATTTTGAAAGTGACCTGATCATTCTAGATGAGCCAACAGTGGCATTGGCTATCTCTGAAGTAGAGAAGGTTCTAAGATTTGTGGACAATATAAAAACTAAAGGAAAATCATGCATATTCATTGAACATAATATCCATCATGTCCATGAAATTTCAGATAGAATTATCGTTCTGGATCGAGGAGATGTAGTTTTGAATTGTGATAAAAATTTAATAGAAATTGGTGACTTAATTCAATTTCTAAAAGAACTTCATTTCCAAAAAGAAAAGAAATAGAAACTGTGCAAGAAATTCAAACCTAAGCAGATATTTTACATCCAAATCAATCAGAGGGAATTTGATCCCAGAAATCCGCCAACATGAATTTCAGGGCTTATTCGGGATAGCTGTTGCGGAAATCAACCCACCAGCAGGAATGTACTCACGCACATGGGGATATTCCGAACATGACGTTGCTGAAGGAATTCATCGGCCTCTAAGAGCCTCCTGCCTCACAATTTCAGGTTTATCAGAAAAAGTAAATCTGACCTTATTAGCTTTGGATCTGATGGTATGGCTTTCTCGTGAAGACGAGGAAGGCATTAGGCTTCCCCTCGAAGAAGAGTTCAATTTAGCTCCTGGGACCCTCATCACTCACCTCTCGCATAGTCATGGTGCTCCATTTTCGGATCCACTGTTGGCACATGCCCCTGGAGGCCATTTAATCAAGGACTACCGTAAGCAAATTCTGAAGACATGTCGTCAGCTACTCTCAGAAGCTTTTGAGAATAAAAGAGTCTGTGTGCTGAGTTGGGGGATTGGTAGTTGTGGCCTGGCTTTCAATCGAGATCTGACTCTCCCGGAGACCGGTAATCCCGTCGTAGGAATTAATCCGTCTACAGCAGCAGATGACACACTAATTGTGGGCAGGATAACGGAGCAATCAGGTGTTCACGTTGCAAGTTTGGTCCATTATGCAGCACACCCCACGTCCTTGGGTGGCATGAACCGTCTGATCTCACCTGATTATGTAGGTGCCATGAGGGAATTGGTAGAAAGGGATACCAATGGAGCCCCCTGCATCTTTCTTCATGGTGCCGACGGGGAATTGGCGCCTCGAAGATGCTACGAAGAATCAACAGAGGCCGCAGA
>JACLAD010011617.1_pt1 | contig 38586 bp, 18 predicted proteins | sample 8027901 | NCBI WGS metagenome assembly JACLAD01 (sample SAMN15725071, study PRJNA655200) | protist metagenome | isolation source: fluorescence activated cell sorting (FACS) single amplified genomes of... | place: Spain: Blaines Bay Microbial Observatory, Mediterranean Sea | collected 2016-07-05 | reverse complement strand
ATTTTTTTATATATTTAAATTTACTTTTGTTTCTCATCTTGTGTACACAAAAGTAAACCTTAGAAATATGGACTCTCTTCCACTTCCTCAATTTCATCATCATTATTGTTATTTCCAATTGTATGTATAACAATTGGTGTGTTCATATTATTTTCTCTTCTGTGAAAATTGCTAAAAACCATATCACTATTCTCACTGTTAGTGTCATCATTATCAATATTTTGCTCTGGTGATATTAAATCAACAACTGAACCATCTGAAGATGTATTTAATAAGTTGACAACGTTATTATTATTATTATCATTGTTTCTATCATTGTTCTCATTTGACACAAGATTTATTACTGATGTATTATTATTTTGTTGTCGACTTTCTTCACTTCTTCGACGACGGTTGATTTCCCGAAGACTACTTATACGCCTTCCTTGACTTCTACTACTACTTATAAGGGTACTTCGTCTCAAATTACGCCGTGGTAACCTTCGAGCAATTGGTGTAAAATCAAGAGATTCCGAGTCTTCTGTAAAACTCTCATCATCGTTTATATAACTATCCTCTTCGGTATTAGGCAATCCATCATCATATTCAACATAATCAATCACATCATCAGGAACGACAAAACCATTGTCACTATCATATCCATGTTGCCGTTCTTCTAAAAAAATTGCTTGTAAATTTCCCTCCCCATTCTGCAGTTGCCTGGCATACTCTTCATCGTCTTCTTCGTTGCCAGCAGTCTGTTGTTTGTCTTCAACTATGACAACTACGTTGTTATTAGATTTTGAATTATTATTAGTTAGGTCAATATTATTTTTCTTGGTTATTGATGAAAATGGAACTTTACATAAAGGGCAGAGATTGGTGACATTTGCCCATTGTTTGATACATTCAAAACAAAAATGATGTACACAAGCTATTGATGCCGAATCTTTAATTTCATCAAGGCATATAGCGCATGGGTCTTTATTATCACTATTTTTTTTTACATTATTATTACTATCATCAAGACTAACTTCTTCTTCATCATTTGTTTTTTTGGAAGAAGAAGAAGAAGAAAAATATGGGGATATTTTTCTTTTCTTTTTTGGCGGCATTATTATATATAGTGCTACCAAATAAAACAAATAAAGACTAACAAAATTTCATACACAACATGTAATGTCTTGTAAGTATTATTTATCTTTTTTTGTGTATTAAAATATATCGATACGAGGGGTATTTTAATATTGTATTTTTAAAACGGTGTGTTTGTTTGAAATAATATTTTACTACACTTTCTGTATTTATGCATAACACATCCAGACGACAGAAGAAGTGAAAATTTGCTATTTCCTAAGACTACCCGATTCTATACTCATATAATGAAGGGTATTTTCTCCCTCAACAGATTTGCTGGCTCCTGCTGGGCTGCACAAACCTTAAATTTGTCAGAGAGATTTATTGATTTATTACATTTTTTTAAATTCCTGCTTATGCTGTGGTGATTTTTTTTAAAAAAAATAATAGCAATAATATAAAAAAAAAAATATAATAAATAATGAATAGATCTATTATTATTCTAATTATTGAAATTATAATAATTAGAATATTTGTGATTTGTGCATCATTTTACTATAAAATATATATATATTTTTATATATTGATTATTTTATATAAAATATTATAAGAACAAGTATTACACATTTGTATCGCAATCTTATTACCACTGGCTGCATCACACCCCCTTGTGTATTTCCCTGGTTTTTTTTTTCTTTAATTCATAATATAGGATGGATCAACAAATTCATAAAATATGCCATAATGTATATAAAAAATGTTTTGGTAAAGGGAAAAAAAATAATAAGCTACAACTTTTTCTCCAACCAGTTGATTTAAAGAAATATCCAGATTACGTCAAGAAAATTAAAGGGAATAAGCCTATGGATTTAGCAACGTTGAAGAAAAATTTAAATGTCAAATATACTAGGTCTGCTTACGCAACGTTTGATGAGTTTTGTGCCGATGCACGTTTGATCTTTGATAATTGCAAGCTTTACAACTCAGCTGATGCTGCACTATGTAAAAATGCGGATGAGATCTTAGGACAGTTTGATACGCAAGTTAAAAATGAAATGGGAAAAGTCGAAACAAGACTTGCTAAAATTGCAACATTTACATTTCCTGAATACGAACAAGCAGAAATGATATTAGATCAATGCATTAGCGTGATCTCATTGAATGAGCTCTTTGGAGCCCCCGTGGCGCTTCCTAGTTATAGTATATGGATTAAAGAACCAATGGATTTTAGTACAATTAAAAAAAAGTTAAAAGATGGAAAATATGCTAATTTCGATGCGTTTGAGCGAGATATGGTGTTAGTTGGGACCAATTGTTTACACTTTAATAATGATCCTGATAAACAGAGTGGTTACAGGGATACTGCTGTAATATATTTAGAAAAATTCATAAAGTTGAAGAAACAATATCTAAAAGATTTTCGAGAGATACCGCTAAAATCACGTTTCTATGCATGTAGGCGGGCTTTGGATTTGATATTAATACGAGAACGGGATGGCGTTTATAAATTAAATAATAAATTATCCCGTCCATGGAAATTCCATGTTGTAAAAGTCAAGACGGAAGAATCATCATCGTCGTCATCCTCAAATGAGAATAAAGGCAATGAAATAGTAACATTAGGTGATGTATCGGATAAATTATATTCATTATCATATAAAAACGAACAAGAATTTATCGAAGATTTAAAATCGATATTCAACAAACCAGCACCATTTCCTGAAAATCGAGACAAAAAAATAATTGAAGAAGAAGCAAGTTTTTTTTTAAGGTTCATTGATACTATATCTAAATTGATTGCATTGCCGGTAGATGAAGGGACGAAATTGCCAATCGAACCAAAAGATTACAGTGATGACTTTCCGACGAAATGGTTTTATGAATTAAGCTATAAAGAGATGATTGAAGTAGTTGATGAAGTTTGTTTGCATTCAGAATTAAAAACTATATTTTATGCACCAGTGGATGTAGTAGCTTTACCAACATATGAGAATTATATTAAAGACAAGCTTGATTTATCAACAATTCGTGCTAGATTAAAATCTGGAATATGGTACTATATGCCAAAACAAGTATTAGCAGACGTTGATCTTGTTGCTAATAATTGTAAAATTTTCAATGCATTGTACCCGAAATATGTACAATTAGCAAAATCATTACAATCAGAAGCGAAAAGCAGATACAACAACAAGGTAAAACAGGAACAATATCGTATAACTGAGGAAAAACGTAAGGCAGCTGCTGAAAAAAAGCGATTGCAAAAAGAAGAAATAATGAGAAAAAGACAACTAGCAGCTGCTGAACGGCAAAGAGAGGCAAATGAAAAAGCAGCAGCGAAAGCAGAAGAAAAAGCAGCAAGAGAAAAAGCGGCAAGGGAGAAAGCTGCAGCAAAAAAAGCACAGAATGATATTGCAACAAATGCTATGTTAAAACGTAAAAAGAGTTTTATACAAAAGAATATTATTAAAGATAATAATAACAATAATAACAAGATATTAACATTAGGAAATAACAAAAAGCGGAAAAGGGATCAAAAAGGTCCACCAAAGAAAAAGGCACGCGCAGGTCCACCAAAAGGACCACCAAGAGGACCACCAAAAGCCGTACCAACACCAGTAGATACAAATGTAAATAAAAACAATGGGACTTTCTCGTTGGATGGTAGTAGTATTGGTGTACCTGGTACCGCAGCAGGTGCTATGAAGAAAAAAAAAGTTGAAAAGGAGGACGATGACGAAAACGAAGATATAGAAGCAGGATTAAGGAATGCACAGAAGCGTCTGGATGAATTAACTGGCAAAGGGAAGGCTGGTGCTACAGATGTCGTTGCTGTAGCACCTCCGGTATTTGGCGATATTGGTATGAAGGAAGTATTGGCAGCAGTGAAGAAGAAAAATAAAGGACGGGAGCCTAAATTATCCCCAATAGAGGAAGACTGTAAGAAAGTTTATCATAAATTGAATAAGGATGTTGTTGGAATCAGCAAAATCTCATTGAATAAACATTATGCGGATAATTTTGCTCATAAATGGCTTAGTTTATTCAATTTCCACCCATTGGAAGTTTTTCCCCAAGAAGCATTTAAAATGAATTATATGCATGTTGTACCAAAGCCTATTGCTTTGTATTTCTCGAAAGATCCTGAAAATGAAGCAGTATATGATAATTTATTGCAGCGAGTGTATAAAACACGTTTTGATGAAAATCCAGAAGGTCCAACAATTGCGGAGATGTTTGTATCAGATGTTGAAAGGTGTTTCAACAATGCTATTATGAGTAACAGCAACGGCTCTGAGGTATCGGACTGGATATGCATCAAAGCACGGCATTTGTTAATGTATTTAGATCATGTGTCACATGAAAATCTATTTAATGAAAATATTCCACGTTACAATACGAAGCGTGCGGAGAAAAAAATATTAAGAAGAGAACGGGAAGATTTCATTAAAGGGTTGGAATTATCAAACTCGCGTGCTTACGGCGTAGATCGAACGCAAGAATTCATAGTCAAAGTTATGAAAAAGATGAAAACGCAGGGAATGAAAATTACTTTTCAACACTGGAATTCACCAAAGGAAGAGTTGATGAAATATCCAGGGTATACGGATGTCATCAAAAAAGCTATGGACCTTTCAAGCGTATATGATATGATAAATAAAAGGATGTACAATACATACCAAGAAGTTTTGGATGATATTCGATTGTGCTTCTCCAATGCTATTACATTTTGGTCAAGGAAAGGTACTGAAAATCCAGAAGTAGTAGCTAATGCGAAGAAAAGCAGTGAATATTTTGAAAATTTATGGGCACAAGCGTCATTGACAATTTATGAATATATTAAGCGTGAACGTATTTTGCATAAGGTATTAAATCAACAGAAAACAACTGCGCGTGCAGCGGAGAAGAGAAAGGAAAGGCTTGAGCAAGCAAAAGAGGAAGTGAAAAAACAAAGAGCACTATTTAGAGCAGCTAAGAAAGAGAGGAAACAGAAGAAGCTAGAGAGAAGAAAAGCAGTTAAAAAAGATAAGTTTCACAATATAAATGAAGAATGGGAAAGTATACAAAAAAAATATCGAGATGATTTAGACGAAGATGATGATTCATCCAGTGATTCAGATGATGATGATGACGATATGGGGCGTACAAATGAGGTTGAAAGCAATGAAGCTGTTGAATCCAATAAACTCATTCAAAGTATCGAAGAGGAGTGGAGGGAAGATGATGATATTTGGCGTGAAGTTGGTGATAAAGGTGTCGTTGTATTTCAAAAACAAAAAACAAATGCTGGAACAGGTTCTATTTAAATTAAAAAGAAAAAGAAAATAAAAAAGGAGGGAAAAAGTTTGTACAGCAAAGAGAGAGCATAAAAATTTTTATTGTACGCGTAATTCTTTTGCTGGTTTGATCAATTTGAAGAGTACGAAGTATAATACTAGGAATTATCATGAGTAAATTAAAAAATAAATTTTTGCGTAAAATTTTAAAAATTAAAAAAATATATATTGATAATAAAAATAAATTATGCGTAAATTAAATATATGATAATAAAAAAAATGTGTACTCGTGTACGAATAATATACTCGTATCCATTTATATAAAATATACGTACAGGAGTTCGTATCGTGTATTCATAATAACAAAAAATACCAAGCTTTCTGAAAAAATATATACGACGAATATAACGTGTACGAATCGTCGTAAAAAGTTTATAAAAAGTTCACGACAATTGAATGTAATTTTTGTATTCTATCGCATTCATTTGTTTTATTTTCAGTATATTGTGCAAATAAAATTCAACAATATGATCTTTTTTTACAATTACAGGTTTGTCTATATTGTTGTTTGCAATATGTTGTTCATTAATATAATATGAAGATTCAACATCTATCAATGGTTTAACAATATGATGTGCCATAGGATATGACTTTGTAGGTGGAACATAGTATGGACATAATTTTTTTGCAAAATTATTTCGAATTTTATCTCGAATGTCTTTGATTTCAGAATTTGGACCATGATCTTCTGGGAGTTTTTTTTTATAAAAACTTTCTTCTGGTTGTATTAATACATACATTTTATTTTTTAAATGACAATGTCGTGAATGGGATTTTGGATATATATCTCCAAATGTCGTGACAAAACATGTTTCTGTATCAAATGAAAAACACCATCCAGCTTTATCAATAAAATTAGCTTCCATACAATTCAATTGTGTAGGATCATTTTCTGCCAAACATGTAAGAACTCGTTTCACAGTAATGCTAAATTCCGTAAGATTTCTACCATATAAATTAGAAGGTATTTCAAACGCAAACCCATCAATTTTACTAATATTTTTAATAAAAATGTAAAACAATGGCAATGATTGTAATATATTTTCTTCTAACGTTAGATCATAATTCCATGTAGTATGGCTTGCAATTTTAGATGATTTTGCAAAAAGGCACGGACTCACTTTTGACAATTTTTTAAAGTTGATGGCCGGTTTTGTGTTATAAATATCTCGTTGTAATATTAAGTTTAGCATATTATCATTCCACCTTTGATCTAAAATATTGATTTTCTGTTCATTTTGCTGTTTTAATCGATTTACATCGTCATTATATTGTACAGTATTATTGATAATAATTGTACCATTATCATTATCATCATAATCATTGAAGAGTTGTTTCACATTGCCGCTATCCAAATAATAGAATATGCTTAATAAAATGAATGTTAACGATAATGCAGTTGTTTTTTCAAAAAATCTATCATTAAAAATGACTTCATACAAAACATAGGTTCTGAATGTGAATTTAAATAATAATTTAATGATTGATTCGTTTGTCATTGCCGTTTTCATGTTTGTTATTTTGTTTTATATACGATGATAATTTCTTGAGATTATATTTCACTGAACTTGTTTTTACCACGCTTTTTCCTTTTATACCTTCTTCTTTTTTGTTTATTGTTTTAGTGCGTGGCACCCGTGATTATGATGCGTGCATGCTAAGGCATGCATGAATGTACTCTACTTGTCATTTTTTTTTAACAATTTGTTCTCTCGTGCAAAATAACTGGCAAGTATAAATTATTAATACTGTCGTTTGCACGTTTGATAGGGATAAATAAATTTTTTTTCACATTTTTTCTTTATTTAATGTTGCATATTCAAATTAATAAATTTAAAAAATACAATATATAAATAGTCGTCTAATATAAAACAATTGTTGCAATTCACATCATAGTTTAGCTAATTTCATATAATAAAATGCTTCGAATGTAATTCATTATTTAGAATTGTTTATAAGATAATAAATAATTGTATAAGGGTCAATATCAAAGAAAAATTGATAAAAATAATCGCAATTGTCATGTCTTTCGGTAAAATTGAACATAAAATAACTGATGAAGAAATAGCGAAACAAATGGCAGCTTTTAGTTCAGACGAAGATTCAGATGACTCAGATTCAGACGAGGAGGAAGAAATAGATTTTGAACCAAAAAAGAAAAAACAGCGTATATCAAGTACAGGTAGCAATAGTAACAGTAGAAGTCCTTTAAATGAGACTATAAATTTAGCATCTGATGACGAAAGCGACATAGAGGATGATAGCCAAGATCCTGCCATAGAAATAATTGATGATAGTGACGATGAAGAAGATGATATATTGAATAAGTTTAAAGATATTGAAGCCGCGAAAAAAAAAAGTAGTGAAGGTGCCAGTGTAGAAGAAACTGTCTGGGTTGGTGATGATAGTGATGATGAAGAAGATGATAATAATAATAATAATAATGTTGGCGTAGATGTGAATGTGTTGTTGGAACAACGAAGGAGGCAAGCAGAAGTTGACGATGATGAGGATGAAGATGATGATATATTTAAAACTGTTGAAAGGAGACAAGAACGGGAGAGACTATCTCAATTTACTTTTACAATTGCAATTACTACAAAGAAAGCATTAACAATACCATATAAAAAAACTGATTCGCTAGCGGGATTAAAAAATAAAATGTTGGAACAGCTAAAGGAACATCATCCAGCAGAATATACTAAGTTTCGTAATATGAACATAAAATTTGAAGGTGCAGTAATTCCGACAAATATTATATGTTCAGAATGGCTAGAGGATGAAGGTTTAGAAGATGAGGACAGTGTCCAGTTAGAAATTGGCTCTTAGTTAAATGTGAGGAGAGAAATTTAAAATTGATGTGAGAGAAAAAGATCTTGTGATATGTGTATGTGTGTGTAAAAAAAAAATGTGTAAAAAAATACATTATCAAAAAATATACGATACGAATATTTTTATATACACAAATTCTTTTTCACATTCTTTTCACACATTAAACGTAAGTAACGAATCAATTGCATCGTCTACATGCCCTATTGTTTTTGGCCTTGAGTTAGGTGATACATACATTGAATCATCTTCCCCATTATCTGTTAACATTGAATTGTGTCTAGTGCTTTCAATACCACGAGACACGCTTTCAGCACGATATGTTGTATTTGATACAGCCCCATTACGTCCCATTGAAAGTAAGTTGGTGGTAGTGCCATCATCGTTTTTTCTGTTATTACTTTTGTTACTATTGTTGTCGTTCTTATTATTATTTACTCTATATCCAGATCGATTGTTTTTTATTGGATTCAACATTCTTGTTTGAGTGGACCATCCACCTCTCATGCGCTCCGATGACAATCTTAAGGAACTAGATGGGTCTATTTGTTGTTCTTGGAAAAATTCAGAAAATAACGTAAATGATACACTTAAAAGAGGCGCTTCATCTTTCTCATCATTAGTCAAGGTATCAACACTTTCTCGCATAAAAAAATCATATCGAAATTGTCCTGGATATATCGGATCTCCACTAATTTTAGCTGGGCCACCATTCAAATAAAAGAAAGCTTTGCTATCAAACACCATCCCATTTTGTACAATCGTTTGGCCTTGTTGGTCCATTACGCTCATTGATAATTGACCATATCCTTCAATAGAATCAATGGACAGTTGTTCATTATCACGAACAAAAAATGTCACAGGTGTGCTGTCCATATGAATGGCATGAACACTTTTCTTTTTAAATACTGTTCGTCCTGGGATATCATCATCATTTCCACGATTATTACGACCACGATTGTTAGCATAATTATTATTATTATAAGATAGCAATGCTTTTCGTTTTCCTCGTTGTTTTCTAGTACGATTTTTTTTCACGCTGTTGCTATTATTATCATTCTTTCTGCTATATTTGCTGTTTGCATCTTTTTCTGGTAGATGATCAACTCTCTTTAATGCATCTGCTATTGCTTTTTTTTTTCTCCTAGCTATTTCTTTTTCTCTTTGTTGTTCCGCTCTTTTTCGTTGGCGATATTGAATATTACGTCTCTCAGCTGCTTTCCGGTTTGCTTCAATTTTTTCTACTGATAAATGGCCACGTTGTCCTTGTTTCTTTTGTCTCCTCATTGGACTTGTCGTGCTATTAGAACTACTTCCACTACTGGTACTTCTTCCACGACTTCCTTTTAATATTGGAATTTTACTTTCTTTTTTATTATTTTTATTGTTATTATTGCGCCTACTGTTATTGGCAGTAGTAGTAGTAGTAGTTGTTGTTGATGATGCTGATGTTGTTGTATTGCTGCTGCTACTGTTGTTACTGATTGATTGTTTTACATTATTTTCATCTTTGCTATTATTAATATTATTATTATTATTATCATTGTTACTGATAGGTTTTTCAGGACTAGAATTACTGGTAGATTCTACTACTGCGGGTGGTATTTCGTTTTGTTTTGCCATTACTTTTTTTCTTCTCTCCTCTTCAACCGGATCATTATGAAATATTTTTTCCACTTTTTCTTGTAGCAATAAAGCAATTTTACTTTGTTTCAAAAACCATGTTCTAAATTGAGCTTCGTTAATTAATAGTGATTCAGTAATTCCATTTAATAATTCTATCATGACTGCATCGATTTCATCTTCCGTTAAGCCCATTTTAAATGCTTTAAATGCTTTGCCGAGACTTTTTCTATTTACAGTCCCTGTATTGGAAAAGTCTATAGCTGCAAATATATTTTTTGACATTTCTAATCGAATACTTTTAATAAAGCTGTTGAATTGTGTTTCTACTAATATTGCAACAGGATCTTGTTGTAAAAACCACTCTTCAAATTCATCTAATTCAATACTACCGTCATTGTTTATGTCAATATCACTCATTACAGCATCGACTTCATCTTTCTTTAATCCCATATCTAATACACTTTTAAATGCCCTACCAAGACAACCACGATCTATTTCGCCTTGTTTGTCTAAATCAATTGCAACAAAGATGGTTTTTGATATTTCCTTCCTACGTTTAATAAAATTGTTGTACTGTGTCTCTACTAATATTGCAACAGGATCTTGTTGTAAAAACCACTCTTCAAATTCATCTAATTCAATACTACCGTCATTGTTTATGTCAATATCACTCATTACAGCATCGACTTCATCTTTCTTTAATCCCATTTCCAAACTTTGGAATGCCCTACCAAGACAATCACGATCTATTTCGCCTTTATTATCCAAATCCATTGCTTCAAATATATTTTTCATAGATTGCTGAATGAATTTATCAGCTGCGGAAAGCTCTTCATCTGGTGGGACATTTGGTTCTATTTCATAATCTACAGGTAGGCCATATCCTAATTTTTGATGCTCCGCCACTATTTGAACGTCACTGTCCGTCGTTTTTTGTTCTATTTCATAATCTACAGGTAGTCCATACCCTAATTTTTGATGTTCCTCCACTACTATATCTACTTCTTTTTCTATTTTTGTAAAGGAAACTGGCAACAATCGTTTTCGTACCTCCAAAATTTTTTCATGTCGTGCAGGATCAATTGTGTGGTGATGCTCTGGAAGTAGCTGGTCACGCACGTTTTCAAAATTTTTGTGACGCTGGTTTGTTTCGTTTATATTGTTCTCCATTTGTTCATTACCAGATCAATCTTGGCATATAAAAATGTTGTAATTGATCTAAATTTTACTACAATAAGATGATAATATGTGTATGTTATTACAGTAAGACTGTAAATAGTAAAGAATATATATAATATTTATGTGTGTTTATGTTGTTGTATAGTTCTCATTTTTTTCTAACGTCTATAAGATTATACTGGTATACCAGTATACGTAGTATTATAGTACAAATAAAAGAAATACCGAAAACGAAAAAAGTGGAGCGAGCGAGCTGGCGATGCCCAATAAAAGCCTGGAGAGAGAGGCGAGAAGGACATTTTTTGGAAGAAAACACTGCTGGCAAATCTTTAGTATAAAATTCAGTACAGTAAATTATTAAAAAAGAAAAAAAGAAAAACGCTGCTTCAGACGGTATGATAAATTTAATACTATCGTAATACTAAATATATTATCTAAATATTTAGCACCTTAATAGCATTGATCACGCAGCTAGAAAAATCATTTAGTATATATACTGAAAAATTTGCAAATTTGCAACCTGCAAATCTCATCAGCAATATAACTAACTAGCATTAAATTATAATACTTAGGTAAGATACAAAAATCCCTTCCCTCTTCCATTTCTTCTATGCACTTTTGTGTATTTTGGGAATGTTATAGAGGCCGTTTAAAGAATTTTATATTGATCTATATTTGATTGATAGTATAAAACAGTAGTACTTACGTTATCAACAGTCTACACAAAACACACGTGGTGTTAGCATTCTTGATAAAAACAAGAAAGTGATTAGAATATTAAATTATCTCGAAGTCACTTCATTATATAAAAAAATTACTTTACTAAAAATATTACGGATATTTTAGTATACTGAAAATAAAAACTACAAAAAATAAGTAAAATAAAAAATAAAAAAGAACATTATATATAGAAAAAGAATCCTTAAAATTTCCTTAATAGGATTGCCTTAAGAACGTTTTAACAGTAACATATCGGGTGAAAAAAGCATTTCTTAAGGAATAACACAGCGTTATAGTAATATTGACGCTAAAGGTTGATAGTGTCCCGATAAATTGTAAGTTCATAAAAATCTGGCCCATTTTTTGAAAAAGAACACAATAACCAAACACACTAAAAAGTTGTACTTAAGTCTCCTTAAAATAACAATACAAATTATACATATTTAACAGATGGGAACTGAAACTTTAAGGCGAATTTAGAAAACGACACATAAAAAGATTACATCCGTCCCGAATATAGTACATTAGGTATTACAAAGGTGCAAAGAGAAATTGTCCACTAAAATAAAATAAAATAAGAAGGGAAATGTGCACAGCGCAGCTTAGCAAATTTTGGAATAATTTTCCTCCCAATAAATTTAAGGGTAATATATTTACTATCAAATATTGATAGGGGTAATATGATAAATTTAATACTATCGTAATACTAAATATATTATCTAAATATTTAGCACCTTAATAGCATTGATCACGCAGCTAGAAAAATCATTTAGTATATATACTGAAAAATTTGCAAATTTGCAACCTGCAAATCTCATCAGCAATATAACTAACTAGCATTAAATTATAATACTTAGGTAAGATACAAAAATCCCTTCCCTCTTCCATTTCTTCTATGCACTTTTGTGTATTTTGGGAATGTTATAGAGGCCGTTTAAAGAATTTTATATTGATCTATATTTGATTGATAGTATAAAACAGTAGTAGTAGTAGGTAAATATCGAGAAATAGCACTGATTTAGATTGCCAACTTTGCCAACGTAACAAATCACTTTTCGTAAATTTATACTCTTAGCCAAGCAGCAGTATTTTTTTGGATTTTTGGTATTATATAATAATTTCAATAATAATAATTATAATAATAATAACAACTTTGGTGCCTTGAAGAAAAAAAAAGAGGAATAATATTAGAATCTACAGCAATTCATCGCTTATCATAGTCGTCATTTCATGGTCTTCTTCTTCTATATCGTCATTGGAATGTACATGAGCAATTGGACTTGTAACTTCATTTACTATACCGTCTTTCTTTTCTTCGTTTATAATACCTTTCACAGAGTCGTCGAAGCTTCTGTTTTTATATTTGTTATATGTTGGTGAGTTATTTAATAAATGTTCTATACTTTTTGTTGTTTCGTTAAATTCATCAATTTGATTTCGTAATGGATTTATGTTATAATGTTGGTTTATCTTTGTATTTGACAATGATAGTGTTTTCGATGGCGGTGTTGATAATATAGCTGTTTTCGGTTGTGGTGACATTAATCTTCGTAAATGGCTTTTTACTTTTCTTGCAGATTGTTCTAATTTCCTCTCATCGTTAATATATTTGCTGCTTTGACTTCCTCTCCAAGAGGAAGTTAGTGAAACTTTAGACGAAGAGGAAGACGTATTACTTTTCAATAATTTGTTTGCCACACGCAACTTTTGTGACATAGACCTAACATCATCTTCAGCTTTAAAAGCTCGCCAATTTGCCTCATCGTACTTCTCTTGTAGGGTTTTTACTTTTTGTAGGAGCTCGGTATTTTCTAAGGTAACATCTTGCCAATCGAGCTGTATTTTTTTCGCATTTTTTAAAACTGCATCTAATAATCGTTGTTTTTCTTTCGATTCCTTTTCTACGTGTTCATTTAAATTTACAGCATATTGTTGTGCCTTTTTCAAATCCTCCTTTAATTTATTAGTTTCTTTCAGATTTTGTGGGCTTTGTCGTTTAATCGTATTAAGTTCAATGCTTTGTGTATCAATCTTAATTTTTAAACCATCAATTTCAGCCTCCTGCTTCTCAGATTGACTTCTGTATTTTATAAGTAGTAATTCTTGTAGTTTTACTTTCTCTTGGAGTTTTGCAATTGTATTTTGATATGTTTGGTCATGATTTTGTCTATTGTTGTTTATCATCTTGAGATTACTAATGCAATCAATAATTTATAAAACTTATTAGCTACCACTTGTTCATTATTTGGAATGGGGTATTCTAACTAGCTTTCCACTAATACTGATATCTATATCTTTTATTGTTATGTATGCTAAAATTATTGTTATAATATTATAGATGATGATTTTAATAATAATAATAATAATGATGATGAGAAGCTATCTTAATCTGGTAATATAATATAAATTTACGCCACAGCAGAGAAGCAGAGAGGAAAAATGCTGTACAAAAATTATGACATAGATATTTTGGACTATACAACGTTGTTCTAATAGTGGTATTATTCCTGGTAATATACTATAGTAATAAAGTATTACCACCGTGGTAATACTGAAGTATTATAATACAACACGGAAAAACGTTATACTATTATAATGTGCTAATATATATAATAATAGCAAAAAAAATTAAAAAATATATAATACTTTAGTTGGTAGCATTGCCTACTCTACATAATTTGATAAAACACACACAAATACATGCAAACAATGAAATACATAGTATTAGATAAAAAGCAAAATATAGAAATTGGTAAATTAAAAACTGTTTGGAAAGCATGAAAAGATGAGTAGGACGGCTGGTAAAAAGCGTAAAAAAAATTTTAGCCATGCGCCAGAAAAAATCAATTATCCAGGACCAAGGATATACGGATATGCAGACAAAGTACAAAATCTGCAAGGTAGGAAAAAATTAATATCATATCAAATGCCAAGTGTTAACGCTGACAAGGAGATCAAGGTGATTCAGGCTGTTATTTTAAGAGAGAAGCATAAAAGCATTTTAATGGAAAGAGTTTCAAAGCATAAATGTTTCTGTGTCGATTTACCAACCGGAAAAGAATTAATAGACGAAGAAACTCTACATGCTATTCAAGACTTGCAAGTCTCAACTATTAAAATGCTAGAATCTATTGAATCTTGGCGTTTAGAGCTGACACGAACATATCCCTTTATGTGGGAACAGAAGAATTACGTTCAATCGTTGGCTAGAGACATGGATATTGTATATTTTAATAAAGCCATGAAACAATATTTACGGCGTGGGAGTAAAAAAAATCCCTTCTTGACGCCAAAACTACAATTAAACGAGCTATATAGCATATTGTGTACAACAGTAATAGCAAAAATTACAAAAATAGATAATAATGAAAACCGAAAAGCAATTGAACAAGTCGATAATGTTATGAAAATGTTTGCTCCAGAAATTACCCCGTTGAGATTAAGAGATGCTATAAAGATGATTTTAGAAGAACAAGAAACATGGGGTCCGGCAGATGGTGTTATGATAGCGCCAGTCTGGGCAGCTGAAGCACAAGAAGCGAGGAACCGTTTAGTAGGAGGTGGTAAACCACCAAAAAAGAATAATAAAAAGAATGAAAAAAAATCATTAGCTTCAATATCAATAGGTAAACGTAGCAGCTTATATAAACAAAAGTTAAAATTGGAAAAACCAAAACAAAAGCCATATTCTGAGCCATATAAGTTTGCTTTAAAAATACGAAAGCATTATTTTATTTTTGTTGTACAAGATGTAAGTGCTGGAAAGACGAAAGTGAATGCTTATGATATACAATCAAATAAACGTCATGAATTATTTATCTCTAGAAGTGAACTAAAAAAGGCATTTAGTGGAAGACCAAATGTGATGAAACAATTAAAAAATAAAAAGCGAAAATATCGAATAATTGTGGAAAATCTTAATATTTCAAGGACGAACATATTGTGCTTTGATTACAACAGAGTAAGAAATTTAATTTTTAAGAAAGCGAAGAAAAATACTGGGAAAACACATCTTGTTCAATACTGTACATACAAAGCTGCTGTCAAAATTGGTTATTTTTGGTGTACGATTATTTTTAAATTTCTCCCAACAATGAAACAGTCTCAAATCATTATTTGTCCATTATTGTATCCTCATATAAAGCAATTGCTAAAAATAAAAGATGAGATAATGGACGTAATACGAAATACGATAATTTTGCAACGTAAAAACCAGCAACAGATTCAAAAGAAAATCAATAACGTAATCGCTGACAACAAAAATAAAAGTACCATGAAAGGTAAACAACAATTGAAAAATAATACAAACGATAGCAACAAAAGTAAGAGAAAAAAAAAGAAAAGGAGAAAGGCAGATGGCGATAATAACGAAAAAACTAAAAAGACTACTACTTTGACTCCTGCAACTTCGGCGATAATTTTAAGCAATGATGATGCTGCAAACGCGAATGATGATCATATTGCTAATGTTTCCTTGAAGAAAGTTGATGATTTAGATATAATTAAAGTTTTCTTATTTGAGTGCTTAATATGTGCCGGTTCACCACCAGTTTTCTTTGTTCAAGAGCCATTTACAAGCCGTCCTAATACACGGGTTCGCGAACAAATTGAACAAATTGAAGCTGGGATACCATTTTATAGTCGTCCAAGCACAAGAGAAATATTTACACCGACACTTGTACAAAATTTCGTTGTACCAGAAGATGGAATTATGCATGAAAATATACCATTGAGACCACCACAAATTTCTCGTGAATTAGAAAACGTATATAGAACTAATACAGCCGATAGTATGACACCACCTTTGAAAGGGTCTGAAGAGCAACGACTTGATATTCCTGGAAAAGATGGCAACGCAAAGGAACAACCACATGAATATATTCACTCTGCTTCTATATCAGATATCTATTATGTTCGTTATGCAATGAGACTGTTGAATGGTACTATGTATTTGATACATATGTACACAGATATATTTTCTGAAAATAAAAGAACTGTATCATTACGCATGTATCCTATCGTTTCTAAAAAAGAAAATGGAAAAAAGAAAGTGCAAAAACAATCGTCACAATCATCAAGTAGTAATAGTGGGGATCTCTTCTTTAGCTTTGACCGATTAGCCGTAGAAAAATTGTATGTTAATGATGATAATTATAAAAACGATTTTGAGGAAGGACGGGATGGCCTGTTAAAACTTTCGTCGTTGTTAAGAAACCATTTAAATGTTATAAAGAACAATCATGTTATTCTTGAAAATTTAAGAATATTGAAAACACCTGAACATTTGAAAAAGCCAAAAAAGGTTTCAAAGAAATTTATTCATGACAGGCACGGCGCGCAAATACCACAACAACCACCGATGCAAAAGAAAAATAAGGCATCCTCTGAAAAGCAGAGAAGTAAGAAGCGTAAATTAGATATGCAGTTGATGCCAATATTTAAACCAATGTTAGCACGCCAATTATCGGCTGAAGGTCATAAAAGGGCAAAACGACCTTATACTGCAAACACATGGCGAGATTATCAACACACTGCACGTACATTTTTACGAAAACTTGCCGCCGAGGCTAAAGCCCGTTTAATTCAAGAAGCTATAACAGATGAACATGTTGGAAGACAGAGTTACGCAAAATATTGGTTGACACAAAAGGCAAAAGAAGCAATGGTACATGTGAGAAGACGAGAAAAGGCTAAAAAGAAACTAATATCGTATGTTTCAGCAGAAAGAGAACGTCTTCATAGAAATATTTTGAAGAATACAACTGAAAGACAAGATAAAACAGATCAAGGAACGACAGTGATGACGATAACAAAAATAAAATAAAAAATATATCTCATTATATTACGCATTTTAATTTTATTTTTAAGGCACGCATAATTTCTTTTTTTAATTTACTAAGAGTGATCATTCTTTAAAACACTCTTCAAAAAGAATACACAATAACTGAGGCAATAATAATCTAATCTCACATTAGTGTTGGTGCGTTAATATTCCCACATGTAAAACGAAGGTAACTAGATGGTACCAACTTGCAGTTGATGAAAAATGGACGATTATAATAAAAAGATTGATCATAATTATACGTATTACCGTTGGTATCTTTTATGTTGAGCAAATTGTATAGTACCACATCGACCACATATGTCCCAATCATTACCTATAAGCGTCTTGGCACGATTGATCATATCGTCGTTTAATCCAACTGCCAATGGCCATTTTAATGTGCGTAGGGCTAAAATATTAACATTATAAAAATATGAAAGTGCATCCGGGAAAGCTGTATTCATTGGCCATTTCTTTTCCCCAAGTAAGCGTCTATAATTAGCATCGCCTTTTATTATGACTAAATCAGCGTCAGAGAAACGCTGTACTAATGCTTTTGGCATATCTGCGTATGGCAAAGGAGATGTGTAAAAATCCATATCATCAACAATTATAAGTGTATTATCTTCTAAATGATTTCGTAAACTTGTTGACAATGATTCAAATCCCTTTGTTGCTAGCCAAGTAATAGTTTGTTCAATGTCTTTCCCTAAAGCGTCCGATACGAATACAGGTGTAGATTTACAATGTAATTCAACTATGTCACAAATTTTATTTGTTAATAATGAGTTTGCACATAATGTATCTGACAACAGTTCTAATCCACAATTATCTAATACAATGATAATTTTTTTCTGTTTCTTGCTATTGCACATCAACATATCCCATACGGAATGTGAGTCATCAACTAATAGAGAGACTTGTTCCTTTTTCTTATTAATTGCTTTAGTTGTTGTTGATGTTGTTGTTGTTACAAACGACGGATCTACAGCTTGTTTTCCTGATCCTACATTGATGTCGTTATCGTCGTCATCATCGTTATTGTTATTATTATTATTGATATTTATATGATTTTCTACGACACCACTTGATAATGATAAATCTGCACGATTGCCCCACAATTGATAATGCAATAAATTTAAGAAAATAGTTTTCTTTGTTGCATCTGTAGAATCAATATCAACATTTTCAACAGCTGCAGTTGTACCTTCTTTTGGAGATGCCTTTGCTTTACTTTCAGAGTTTGATATATGATCAAAAATTCGCTTAAATGGTACGTATGACGAATCCAACGCTTCGACTTTATGTAATGAGAATGGATCGATTTTTTTATCCCAATACAAAACAGCATCAAGTATTCTTCTGTAAAAATAATTTTCCACAAAGAATGTTGAAACTTCCATTAATTTTCTTCCTTTCACTTCACGGATATAGTCTGTATTCCAAGTTTGATTTTCCGGCAAATCATCCAAATATTTGATCTCAATATTGCCACTGTAGCAATTTTCGTCGACTTCCTGCCTGAGCTCTTCAAGTCGCATTTTTGTCATTGCAAAGAATGCTTTTCCTTTCTTCTTCCATTCCGTGGTGTTTTTTTCAATAATATTTTTCAATATACTTGGCAAACGTTGTTTTACAGTCCGTTCAACGAATTCATGTGTTGCATTATTTAATGTCAATACTTCTACTGGTTTACAAATTGAAAGCGCACGTCGTTTGGTCATGGGAGAGTTTGTAGTATTACTATTATTATTATTATTATTATTGTTGATATCGAAGGAACGTGTACGTTTTCTCATCTTGACGGATATCTTATATAAACTTGTATTGTAATATGACAAGGTTCAATATTTTTGATGAATTACCAGGAAAAAAAAAAAATGAACAAAATAATGCAATACTTTTTCTAAATTTTATAATCTTATTTTCCTTGATATATTGTATATGTTGCAGATAATTTTTACTGGACTACAATATACAATTTATATACAATAAAATGTTGAGATGTGATCTACTAATATGTATTTGTATAATTTCCATCATACGTATTACAAACACACACACCTTTGTTTTTTTAGTTGTTTTCAATCATTATACCTTTTGGTAATGTGGCCACGTGGTATTGTGTGGCGAAGTAGCTCTACCTGGTATAGTTAAGATAGGGTAGACGACTAGTATAGTATATCGATATAATTTAGTGGTGAGTGGCGTCAAAGTGTTGACGTGGGTTTTTCATCGTAGCAAGTGCTATGTGAGTCTAATTTCAATAAGATAGCTATTTTCCTGCTGTATGCTATGGTCGTGCTGAATAAAACATAATTGCTATTTTCCTGCTGTATGCTATGGTCGTGCTAAATAAAACATGATTGCTATTTTCCTGCTGAATGCTATGGTCGTGCTAAATAAAACATAATTGCTATTTTCCTGCTGAATGCTATGGTCGTGCTAAATAAAACATGATTGCTATTTCCATGTTTAATGCTATGGTGGTGCTAAATAAAACGATGCGATGCTACTAAATAAATGCCAGCAGAGACGTTGTTGCAAATCCGTTTTTTTGTGTTTTTTGGTATAGTATGAGGTGAAACAGTTGAAAAAAACATAGCAATAATATTAATTTATATATATGATATATGTGTCTCTCTATATGTTTGTTTTCGTATTTTTTATTTCTTGGACAAGTCTTGTATAATAAATAGGGAAAGAATACATACATAGTGCAGTTGTGTATATATATTGTGTATATATTTATAAGCAAAAGTAAACGAAACATGTCAACGTCAGCTAATAATAATAGTAACAATGGTGTTGCATTAGATTTATCAAGAAAACGGAAGAAAAAAAGAATATTAATTGTTAGGAAATCAAATAGTAATGATGCTCGTGAACAAACAAACCCCACTTTTCCACAGACAAACGATAGTACAGCTAGCTTGCGGTCAACTGGTGCAGGAATTCAATATGGTAGTCCAACCCGTTCAGTTAAAAGAAAGGGAATTGTTCTTGCGCGTAATGTAAATGCTGAGTCGTTAAGGTCACTTGGACCAACTTCGCCAGTACAAATACGTAAGGAGGAAGGTCCAAGAGTAGATCCAAAAACAAAACGAATATTGGAACGAAGTATTTTAGGAACTGTAGAAGAATATGAAGATATGGTTGGCAACGGGCAAAGAGGTAGCAGACGTCGTTCGTTTCAAAGTAGAAACGCTGAAGGTCAAAAAGGTGAAGATGGTAGTAGTAACAATTCTAAAAAGAACGAACGTAAAAAAAGTATGATGGGTGGTGGAAACTTACAAAGTATAACAGATAGTTCCTTCGCTGATAATCAAGCAGAAGATGAATTATTTATGTACCGCCAACGACTAACAAATCCGGAAGAAGTTGCAAAGAGGAGGAAACGTATTGAGGATGCTAGAAAGGAAGAACAAGAATATATGTACGAGGAAGAGCAAGAAATGCTTATGTGTGACCTTATCGTATCAAGACGTGAAACCAATGCTTTAAAAAAATGGAAAAAAATACAAAAAACGTGGAGAACATTTCGTACAAATATGGCAAAATCATTAGGACAACATCCAGATGATTTAGTTGTTTCCAGAGCCATGGAATATCGCGAAAAGCGGGAAGAGTACGACATGTTAGAAGGTGCAACACCAGCTGATTTGAAACATGGTAGCGAATATTGGATGATGAGTTTGCGTGGTATGGGTACACGATATGTACCTGTTGGTAATATATTCTCCGGTTTATTTTGTCCTGTCCAGGAAGAAAAGGAATATGAAATCGACATTGTAAGGCAACCTGGTATGAAAGATCCAAATCGTAAGAATCCACCAAAAGATTGGCGTCACTCAAATACATTAATGGATAGGCAAAAGCGTTTAAAAAAGCAATTAAATGAAATGCGTCCGCATTTTATTGGTGTAGCAGAAACTGAATCATTGGTCGTTCGGGCTGAAAATTTATTTCAATGGGCAGAAAACAGTTCAAATGAATATTTCAAACGCGTTGAGAATGAAGGGGAAAATATTACCATATTGGAAAAAGAGCTAATTAAAGATGGCAAGGAAGGAAAAGTAGGAACAACGGATGATGAGAAAGAAATTGAAGCAATTGAGGACATGCTACCAAAATCAGGGCCAAATATGTTATTATATGGAAAAACAGAAGGAAACAATAATGATACAAATAACAATGATGGAACGAGATTGTTGTTGACATCAAATGTTAAAGCACAAAGCGATGGAACTATTGTAGCGGAAAATATCGGTACTACAGCAATATTTTACGAATGGGTCAAATTGGAATCAACGCCAGCACTTGATCCTTCATTGACTGGTGGTGCACATAGCCAAGGTCAACTATACTGCCGTGACCGTGCTGGTGTATTACTACCAGGGCATACGAAAGATTTTTCATTTAGTTTTCGTTCCAATGTTGCTGGTATTTTTACTGAGAAATGGGCTATCAATACGACACCATCACTTTTCAATGGCATCTCACAAGAAGTCACCGTCCGCTGCGTAGTTGTTGAAGAGGATGTATATGTAAAACAAAGAGAAGCAATTGAAAATAAACTTGCTGAACAAGCGCTTGTGCATGGGGTAGAAGATATTTTACGTGATGTAGTACGTGATATTAGAACACCGCCACCTCCTCCACCTACTGAGGAAGAATTGAAAATTAAAGATTTTGAAAATAAAAATACAGACTTACCTACGAAGATCTATTATGATGAAACATTATATGAAGAAACGAAAATGTTTGCACAGAAAGTTTTTTTAGCAACAGTTCCACCAAGAGAAGAAGTAGTGGTAGTTGAAGAAACAACAGAAGAAGGAGGAGTAACATCCGATGTAGAAGGCGATACCATGGAGCTTACAGGTGAAGAAAAAACCCAAGATGAGTTTACAGAAGAAGAAAGTAGTAAAATGTCAGTAGACGATATAGAAATCGCCCAAGAAGATAGTAAGATGGAGGAAAGTGCTGTTGTGGAAGAGGAAGTAATTGAAAATCCAGAGGAGATTGCCATGGCACGTGAATGGACAGGTTCATTTACTGATTTATTGAACGTAATCAAGGAGGAAATCATCCCACTGAACTTGGAATTAGCTGAATCATTGATTGATGAATTGCAATCTTTCCAACAAAAGTTTGCAGCTCCACCTGTATCTTCATCATTATCAATGGCAGCTGGTAGAGAATTTTTCACTCAAGCGGCATTATTAGTCCCTGAAACATCTGATGAATTATTAAGTGAACATGGTTTAGAGCCACGACCAAAATTCAAGCGTCCTAGAAGCTTAAAGCCTGGACAAGAAGAAGATCCAAACAGAAAACTTGTCAAACGTAGTGGGGCATGGGAAGAAAGAAAAACTGTAGGGGAAGATGGAGAAGAACTCGAGTTGACGGATTCAGAAAAATATCGTATTGCATTTGAAAAAGCCATGACAACTAAAGTAATGGCACTCGTCGATGCATTTGTGGATGGTACTATTAAATCAGACAAAGACAATTTGCGTGAATCGCGTCAATTGCAAAATATGGAATTTTCTAAAATTGAATGTCCATGGGAAGCACCAAAAGATGATGAGGAAGAAGATGATGAAGAAGGTGGAGGCGAGGAAGAGGAAGGGGAAGATGGTGAAGGTGCTGAGGCAAAAGAGATACCTCCACTTCCACCTGTCCTTGCCGCAGTTAATGGTGGAAGTGTACTGCTTCGATCTGATATGAATTTTATCCTTGAAGATGAAGGTGATCAAGGATTTGTAGTCGTAGATAATAAAGCAAATGACAAACGTATGCAAAATATTGCACTTGATGTTAAGCGTCTCATTGCTGAAAATGCACTTGTTATCACCATAGTTGGCCATCTTGGCAATCCAAAAGGAGAAAGATTGCCTGAATTTTCGTTAGCAAATACAGTTGAAGGTTTGTCCGATTTATGTGAAACACCTATTGAGTTAATATCCACTTTTGAAGAGGTTCTATCAATCGTCAATGAAGAAAAAGAAAAGAAGCGAGTGAAAGATGAAAAGGTAGCTATGAAAGAAGCCAAACGATTAGAGAAGATTCGTTTAAGAGAAGAACGAAGAGCGGAACAAGGTAGTGATTATGATGAAGATGAAGACGACGATGAAGACGAAGAGGAAGACGAAGAGGAAGAAGAGGAAGATGATGAGTCTCCACCTTGCCGAGTATTATTAGTTGAAAATATTGGATATGTTCCTGCAGAACATTCTGATTACATGGCAAATATTCCAGAAAATGCAGAAGAGGAAGATATTGAAGAGAGACAAGCTGAAATTGATGGACATTTTGATATATTAAGTCAAATTGCTGATATTCATATTATTGATGACTTATCTGGATGCCTAACTCAAAATGCCTCTATTGTATCAGTCTCACCGCAGTCAAGTCTTGTTGTACCTGGGTTAGTCTTACAGCGTGAAATTCAAGTATACTCAAAATTTTTGGAAGCTGAATTAAATGAAGGTGAAAAGCGGCTCGCAATTGTAGGTGGTAATGATTTAGAAGGCAAGGTAGATATGCTGAAGGCATTGCTTCGTCGTGTAGATGAAATTATGTTAGTTGGCAACATAGCTACGCTCTTTGAGCGTGCTAGAAGAGAGTGGGATATACGTAATACAGATCCAGATGCTGTAACGGATGGGGCTAATGAAGGTGAAAATGATGAAGATGAATCACCAAGAGCTGAAGATGATGAGGAAGAAGAGGAGGATGATGAAGGTGATGAAGAGGAAGAAGATGATGGGGAAGGTGAGGAAAAAGAAGGTCCAGTTACGATGTTAAAAGAAAATGAGATCCGCTTAATGCCTATCGCACGTATGCTATTTGCTGAGATCAAACGTCGTGGATTGGGGTTGCATTTGCCTTCTGATTATGTTGTAGGTGATGAAAGTCCAAATTATGAAGAAGAAGGTTTTGAAGTAGATTATGATGGTGAAACACTGGAATGGGTCATTCCAGCAGTTGGAAGTCAAAATGAAGATGGTACCCCAATTAGTGGGCGTGCTGCATTTGGTTTACCACCGCGGGACATGTTTGTTTTAGATATTGGTCCAGATACGCAAGAAAAATTTGGTGAAATTATAAAAAATTCAACAAATGTAATTTGGATAGATACAGTAGGAGCCATTCAACATGGTGAGGGACAAGCTGGCACAGGTGTAATATTAGAAGCTATTTCTGGTATCCTTGAAAATGGTGGGGTAGGTATAGCTGTTGGTAGTAATTTAGTAAATGCACTTCGAACAACAAATGGTGTTGAAGATGAAACGCTTAGTTTAGTTAGTAATGCTTCATGTAACATATTATTAGACATTATGTGTAATGGCATACCTGGAATACAAAATTTAAAAAGAGTTGAGGAGCCAAGTCAAGTAGTGGAAGAAACAGAAGAAACAAACGATGAAACTACTGAGAATGAGTAAAAATTTTATACTCTCGTAATATTTAAAATGAAAAATAATTTTTTGTAGAAGATAAAAATTTTTATACGAGTATATATATACTCGTACGAATATATATATAATACTTCGTACAAATATTGGAATTCGCGCGGTACTATTTATAAATATAATATAAATATTTTATATATTTGGACATATCATATGACCTCTAGAAGATGATATAATAATTACACACGCGTCATATTTTAAAATCTGCGACACACACACACTCTATGTACGCCCCAGATATTTTAATTTACAATTAACAAGAGATAAAAAAGGTGTTGTCGTGTACATTTTACTAATCTTCCTTTTAAAAAATGTGTCGAGAGGACCACATTTTTAGATTCGTAATATACACACACGCTCATAATATATACAATTTTTTGGTTTGGTTTTTTCATTATTTTGTGTTTACATATCAATCTTCAAATGTAACATTTTTTTTTACCACATATTATTTTTTTTTGTTTTAGCATCAAATGGTAAATTTTCTTTAATCTCTGTCTTCGCCACGATTGTTATCATCATTTTGAGGACCAGCATTAAAGCGTCCATAATCGCGTGGGGGGGCATCGTTAAAGCGTCTGTTGGAATCACGTTCATCACCTCTTCTGTCATCATATTTGTCTTGGTTTCCATAACCACCACCACCACCACCACCACCACTGTGAGAGAAACGGCAACCATCACCTCTGTTACAATTTCCACGTTGAAAATCAAAGCAAACTCCTTTTGGACGATCATTGCCATAACTTCCTCGATCATTGCCATAGCTTCCTCGATCATTGCCATAGCTTCCTCGATCATTGCCACCTGAACCTCCTTCATGGCTAAACCTGCATCTATCACCATAATTGCATTGCCCACGTTGGAAGGAGAAACATACTCCTCTTGGACGATCATTACCATAATCTCTACGACCATTGTTGCCGTAACTTCCTCGATCATCACCACCACGTGTATTCCCACCTTCGTGAGAGAATCTACAAGTGTCGCCATATCTGCATGAACCAGTTCTTTGAAAGGTAAAGCAAACTCCTCTGCCGCCAGAATTACCGCCAAATCCTCTATCCATATTTCTCGATTCAAATTCTTGTTTCTTCTTTTCTTTGCATTCTCTGCAGCGAGAGGGTTTATTTGTAAAACCCTTCATAGCATAGAATTCTTGCTCTCCTTTGCTAAATTCAAATTGTCTGGGACAATCGCGGCAGTTGAGCATCTCGCCGCCTTCTTCTGGACCTGGTGCGTCCAATTGATGCTCGCTATGATCTCTTGGTGCATCAGCATCCCCTTCTGCAGTAGGATTTTCGTTTTCTGCGGTTGTTTCACCATCTTCTTTGACTTCAGTCGTATCATCTTTTGTCGCTGCAACTTCTTCAACAGGCTTCTCTTCAATATTTGCTGGTTTCTCTTCTTCTTCCTCAACTTCTTCAACTTTTCTTTTTTTCGCATCTGTGTCTACGGCATCCTCTGGTGCTTCATCTTCTGATCTTTTACGTGTTCGTGTCGACATTTTCAGGAAGATAATAGATAGATAAATAAAAATAAATAATTTATAGATAATCAATTCCTATTTAATTGATTATTGTATATATGTATATATATATCTATGATATATATATATACAATAATATATATCCATATGTCTATATATTTTAGTATGTGTGCATATATAAAACTCATTTTTTTGTCAATAGTGAACAGTGCTATTTTCAAAACCATTTTTGAAGAAATATTATAACCTGGTACAAATAGAAAGAAAAGTCGCGGATACAGTACAGGTACACAGTATATAGATGGATTTTCCAGGCTGGCTGGCTGGCCAGATTTATTACCTCTGTTCACCACCACAATAAAATGCCAGGCCTTAGCAGGCCTTCCCTCTTGTTGGACATTAATCAGGTTTCCTCTCACACGCAAAATTGGATCGTAGGCAATGCTGTGTCGATGGTAAATATATGCTAGCATGGTAGTACGGCTGAAATCAATAGCATAGACATAGGGGGTGTTGTAACTCACTGAGAGGATAAAAGTAGTACAACAATTAGTAGATAAATCCAACTTTTATTACTATCAAACCTGTTTGATGTGAGTTTGTATAGATCTTAATTAATCTAGGTCCTAGACTTTTCTTTAGATCTTAATAATCTATCTAGAATTAGAATAAAATATATCGATATATTTTAATAAAATATCTATTCTATAGAAAAAAAGATAAAAACAATATATATAGTAATATAATTATAAATTTGGATCCCATTAGTACTCAAAGGCAATTTAGTAATACATACATTTGAATATATATATATATACACACACACACGTAGGAAATAATAATAATAGAATGGCATCACTTGTAACGGATGATACTGTTGGTGGAATGGAAGTAGAATTTGAAGAGGATATTGTACCACATGATACACCGTGTACAGCGGATGTTATTGATATTGATTTCTCTCCTAAAACGAACATATATGCTGCGGGATTAATTAATGGTACGGTTGAATTTTATCAATATTCAAGTTTTATGCAGGCAACATGCGTGACAACGTTACAGCATCACACTCAATCGTGCAGAAATGTACGTTTTTGTTCTAATAGTAATAATATATTATATACTACATCATTAGATAAGACTATTAGTGCAATAGATGTAAATAAAGCAACTCAAAATAGCAATAATAATAACAATAATAGTAATGACAGTATTGTGTGGTCAAAGTCTGATGCACATGGTTCAAATACTGCCGTGAACGTTATGTTGCCGATCGAACCAAATGTATTTGCCAGTGGTGATGATGAAGGTAATATTAAAATATGGGATATACGACAAAGTAATCCTATTGTTGAATTTGGTGATCAAGAAGATTATGTTGGAGATATGGCTGTATCGAAGGATTTGTCGCGTTTATATTCAGCTGGTGGTGATGGGACATTAGCAGTTTACAATTTAAAGCAACGAAAATTGAAAAAGAAATCAGAGTGTATGGAAGATGAATTGCTATCGATCGAAATTATGAAAAATGGTAAAAAGATTGTAACTGGTACACAAGGTGGCGTTTTGAACATATTTAATCAAAATGAATATGAAGATATATCCGATCGTTTTCCTGGTCATCCAGAAAGTGTACAAAGTATTGTGAAAATTGATGAAGATACGTTATTAACTGGTAGTAGTGATGGTTTAATACGGATAATTAACATATTACCAAATAAATTAATTGGTATAGTTGGTGAACATGATGAAGAGTTTCCTGTTGAACGCATTTGTCGTTCCTATGATAATAATTTGATTGCTAGTATATCGCATGATAACGTTGTAAAATTTTGGGATATATCCTACTTGCAAGAAGATGAGGAAGATTTAAGTTCAGCAATGGCATTAGATAATGTCGATAGTTTAGCACAACAAGAGGAATTAGGGGAACAAGGTAGTAGTAGTAGTAGTAGTAGTAGTACAGGTATGATGATGGATGGTAGTGGTGTGAATCCAATGAAACTTTCTAATACTGGATATTCATATAAAGCATTTGATAGAAATGGTATACCAATGACAAAGAAAAATAAAAATGAAAATGATAATAAGAAAAATGATAAAAAAATGAGTAGCGATAATAAAAAAAGAAAAAATAATGATGAAGAAGAAGATGATTTCTTTTCTGATTTGTGAAGAAGATATGTATAAAAAAGAGGAGAGATATGGAAAAAGAGAGGTGAGAACTTTACACTGACGGACTTGAAGAAAGGGTGTGTAAAAAATACGTGAATTTCAAATATTAAATTAATAATTACGAATAATTAAAAATAATATTATGCCTTGATATATTTTATATGTAATTATTATACGTTCGTAACTTAGATTTTAACCATCATATTTATACGACGTACGATCGTATCATACTTCTCGTATTAGATTATAAAACTTTATGTATACCTAGAGCGTGTTTGAATCATTTTAACGAACCTTCCTTACATCTCTACCACACACACACACTCACCAATTAATCTACTGCTGCTGCTCTTTTTTCATAATGATACAGTTGGGCATCGCTTTATCGACAGAAAAAGGATTCGAATTCTCGTAACTACTTTCAATCAATTTCCCTTCCACCAGCCCAACAATGATCTTTTCGCATTCCATCACGATGCTACAATGCCCGTGCATTTTAAATATACATAATTGAGAATTAGGTATAAGCTCGTAATTCCGCCGTGCCATATCAGGGTGAACCTCTCCTTGTCCTTCGTTATAAATAAATGTTGGGCACTTTATATCTGCAACATCAAATGACCAAGGTGAAAAAATCCCTTGCATTTCAAGTAACAATCCATTCTTGGTGTTTGTTCCATGAAGTTCACCGTCCAACATTTTTGAAATAAAGAAGTGATCTGAATCCATTTCCAAAGGTGCGCCACCTGTATATTTTCCTTTGTAATAGCCATATCCACCATAGGAGTGACCAGCAAATCCAAAATCCTTCGTTTTATCTGGGAAGTAATATACTCCAGACATCATTGATCTAATACATCCACCAAAACAACCTTGTGAATTAATAGATCTACCACTCTCTTTATCAAGCTTTTTCGCCTCCGCTTTCGATAGACCAGGGTGGCAAACATCGCAAGGTGAGCCTATCATAGCACATCCAAGCACGCGGTCCGCCATACCTACTGCAACTTGCGAGGCATGGATCCCTCCACAAGAATGTCCAGCTACATAGAACTTGTCAATTTTTAATTCATCCAGGAGCTCTTTAATCTCTTCGACATCCTCACTAAATACTGGAATTTTCTCTAATGGCGACGAGTTACCATGGCCCATATTATCTATAACAACAAGAAAAACGCCAGGAATCGGTTCGCGTGGGACAAACATCCATTTACCAATACCAGCTCCTGGAAAAAACACTACAACTTTATCTTCCGAGTTTCCTTCGCTGAAATATGAAAATTGTTTTCCATTTTTTAAACGGAATATTTGTTCTGGTAATTCTGCTTTACGCTTTAGGTATGCAGGATCAAACGCCGTAAGTGGCGGGTTCATTGGCACTGGTTTCTTAAATGTTGGGCCTACTAATGGCCCTGGCACTCCATCCACTTTTGCCATTATTTATTATTGTTTGTAATATTATATTTACAATCTACGTATTGTATATTATATATTCATTATTGTTTCATGTGGTCATATATTGAAATATAATCGTATAAAATATAATATAAATATAATATGCGTACCAGGTAAAAAGAAGAAGAAGAAGAAGAGCACAAAACTGCTGCAACAAGAAGAAGAAGAAACAACGTTAGTGAGGTAATCCTGGTAATCCGTAATTATACTAATAAGTATAATATACTATATTATTAAAATTACCTATCATATATAAGATTTAAAAAAGTAAAAAAATACATCAGTATTATATATCTTTTTTTCTCGCTCTTCTTTTCTCGTTTTCTTTTTTTCTATTCACTTGGTGGTGGTGCTGCAAATACAACACATTCATCATTAATTTCGAAATCTTCCATTTCTTCTGGCAATTGCTCGCCATCTTGAACCAGCTTGATTTCTGCCATACGTTTTTTTGCTTTCTCGATTTCATTTTGCATATCAAATATCTTTCTAGGTTCAGCACCTAATTCACGTTGTATAATTTTGTGATATATATGTTCACAGAATTCAAATAAACTAACTTTTCCATCACCATCTGCATCTGATTCAGTGAAATTATCCAAACTTATTTTTTCTGACTCGTACGATTCACATTCTTTGTTATAATTGTCAACTTCACGTTTCAACTTTTTCAACTTCTTTTTATCTGTAATTTTAAAATAAGCAGAATCAGAATTGGAATTGCGCCCAGTCACTTTGAATATATTAATAAGATCATGGTAAGCATTATCACGTTTTGATTGAAAGTTGGTCTTATTCATAACAATACTGATCTTCCTTTGACGGTTTTTGTATCCACTTGCTACCGGTGAATTAAGAACATTTTCCAGTTGTTTCAAATTATTCATGACAATATTACCACTTTTATCTACGACACCACACTGCTTTGCCATTGCTGCCGTTTGTTTCGCAGCTGCTGTAGCCAATGCACCTGTTTCTTCCAACTCGTTCTTAACGACATCAATATTCCCTGCCAAAAGTTCAGCTTCTTCGTGAATGTCATCACAAAAATTAGAAATTTTTCTAGAATAAGCTGCATCACTTTCTACCCAACCAATGTTCCATAAGAATATATTTCCCAAGAAAGCTATTGATGCACATATTATCCATAAAACAAAAGCATCAACACCGTTTAACAATTTCATTTCATTTAAAAATCCTAATACAGCACAAGTTAAAAGCATTATCAAAGTTAGTATTTCGGACCAATGATACGCATGACCAAAAAAACTCGGGTCGGCATTTATCTTGGCATCCCATTTCATGAATATGTTCATGGTTTTGTGGCTCAGGAACACTTGGACGTGTAGGTTTTGTATTTAATAAAGGAACTTTATCAGTATTTTTCTCTTGTAACTCGACTTCACCTAAAGTAGTCATAATTCCACTATTTTCAGTATCCAAAAGAAGCGTAGTGTCAATGCTATCACTAGTATTAATATCACGTTCCAGCTTAAATTCTTTATAGCTTTTAGCTATTCAATTACTTGTATTAAGATACTTGATTATATTTTACCAAGACAATCTTCTAGTTGATACAAGTGCTTACTATTATAAAGTATTTATTCTATATATATATATACTCTGATAATTATTCATGCACTAGAGTAAATACTTGTAGATAACATACCTGATGTGTCGTGTGTGTTTTTTGTGTTGTATTATAGTATTATAGTACCTATTATATAATAGTATTAGCAGTGTATTATTAATTTTATTGTCCATTGTTAGAATTGTAAAAGAAGAAGATCTTTTTTTTGCCACATCAGTATGCTGGTATGGTTGCTATGTTTTTGGTGGGTGGCAGAGGCACATTTTGCTGGATTGCAGATGGATAGGCACATAGAGTATCCGGTAAAACATGTGGTATATGTATAGAATATTTAATGTCTCAATTACATAATTTTATAACTATGGAGTATACATAACATAATTATTATCGTCATAAATTAGTGGGACATGCTCGCCAAATTTTAGCCTTTTTTTCAAATCATCGTGCTACTGTTTATCTTGATATTTAATAGTCTTAGTATTAGTCTACGCGGTATTAATACGTGGCTGTATCTTTTCGTTTTTGTGCTGTGATGTGGTGATGTGGTGGCTACAAAAATTGAATTCCTGGTGGAATAATTCACTTTCTTATTATTCTCTTCTTGATTCTTGTCTTACCATATCATGATACATGCCAGCATGTATTAAACAAAATTTTGCATATAAAATCTGCAGTCTGCAAAAGGACTTTATAATATGATAGATAGAATAATAGCTATCAATAAAATACAGAGACAACACGTAAAGTTTTCTATTTAATATGGCGCTGGTTAAGCCGCGCGACGTAGTCACTGAAGTACCAAAAGAATCAGCTGCGTTAAAAGATTCATCAAGTGAAGAACAATTGAAAGAAAGTAATAAGGACGCCCATGAGGAATATAAACAAAGTCTGGCGGATAAAATGAAAGAGAAATATCCTGAAAATATTAAATGTGACGATTGGTTCCGAATAAGCTTCTTTGGGCATGACTACCACTGGACAGAAATGATCATTATACTTATTTTTCTTGTCATTGGTGCCTTGGGAGTATTGCATAACCAAAATTTAATAGTAGTTGAAGCATTTGTATTCTGGATTATTTGTGCTGCTGCTTCACTACTCGGTAATATTTTCCTGTGGAATATAGGCTGGATAAAATCAGATGCTGCGTATGCATTACAGTTAAAGTGGGAATGCGAAGATTTGTTAGATGAAGGAGAAGATATGAAAGAAAATGTGAACAGAATGAGAGGAGAGCAAGCTGAACAGAGAAAATTAATGGATGATGCTGCAGCAACTACAGCAGCAATGGCAAAGGATGTTGGCTTATTAGACGAAGACAATAGAGTAATAGAGGAAAGAATCAAAATGTTTGAAAATTTATTAGATTCACCATTGGCTATACACTACAAATTGCGGCAGGACCGTATTGTTGATTATTTAAAGATGGCAAATTTGACTGAGCGACGTGATTTAGCATATATAGATATAATAAATTCGTTTAATGTAATAAGTAATGATGGAGCCAATAATATCAATCTTAAAAATAAACGTAATAGTAAACGGCTATCAAAGCCTTTATCAAAATATAACAAACAAGCTTTGAAGTTAAAATCTATACCGATTGATGTGGAGCATTTAGAGAAACTAGATGAGGATGGTGACAATAAAATATCAGCAATTGAATTATCAGAGCATATTTTTTCTGCTGTGCTTCGAATGAAAATTGGTGCAGAAATAGTTGGACTTGAAAAAATAAAAAATGAGGTTAAACGAATTAAAAATAGAATAGATAATGTGAAAAAAGTTTTAAAGAAGGAAATAACATTTGAAAATATGCCAGTGCGTGAAGACCTGGACATATCTTTAACTGTGATCAATCTGCTTGCTGATTACGAAGAAAAAGAGGGCGACAGCAAAGAAAATATAGTCCAAAACGAAGTGCAACTACCAAAAGTCAAAACAAATGAGGAAAAATTAGTAGAGATTGAAAAAGAAATCGTAAATGCACGGGTAGAAGCAAAAGAAGCGGCAATATCAGCAGATAAAGATAAAATGAGAGAAACGAGAGATCGTGTAAAGTCACTGAAAAAAAAGCGTAATAACCTGGAGAAACTTATTGAGAATAAAAAATGGAAAGGTAAAGATAATACAGCAAAGATTGCGGAATTAGAAAAAAAAATAGCAATGGCACAAGTACGTGCTGCGAAAGCAGATGAAGAGGATGATTCTGATGCCGAGGAAGCAGCATATAAAGAAATGGAAATGATAGCTGATGAAATCAATGTATTAAAAGAGTGTGGATAATGAATAAGTGATTTTCCAAAGATATATTGCAGAGACAATATGCGCTTTAAAAATGAAATTTGTCCGTCCCCTTGTGTTTTGTGCACATTTAAATATAGATACACGGTATCTGATATTTTACACTGTCCCCTTTTTACACCATATTTTATAATTATTTTTAAATATTATATATGATGTACATTAAACATTATGAAAATACCACGTATAATACATTACAACAATGTGGTGATGATAATCTTAGATAAACACTCTTTACTTTGATAAGAAACTTGTTATCATATTGCTAACCTCCTTGGGTTTAGTTAAATGTGGGTGATGTCCACCCTCTTCTAAATATTCAATTTTCATTATAGTAGTGTCAACGCTCCGTACTTTAGATTTGAAATTTTTCACGTACCATAGGCCAATTTCTAACATTTTCAATTTCTTTGTATCTATGAATATAGAAATTACTGGCATGAAAATATATTTGTAAAAATAATATAGAAATTCAACCCATATACTACCTAAAAATGAAAAAGGCTTGCCAAATAAAAATACTAAAGACGGAAACCGTTTGTGAAAGAGACCATCATTTACTAATATAAGCAACGTTTTGCTTTGTATATTTTTTAGAAATGAAAATACTTGAGCTTCAGTAAATCGAGATTTACTTGGAACTAAACAACCACCATCAGATGCCCATGAATATCCATCGCCATTTTTTTTCAATCCCCTTCGACATAAGATCCTTGCAGCTTCTATTGGTAATTTATTTATAACATTCCCTTCAGCTCGTCGTTTTGCAGCATCTTCTATTGTTTGAAAGATTCTTTTATCTTTCTCCAGTGATCTCTTTTTCAACAATGACCGTCGTAGTGTTGAAACTGCATCTGATGCGGGTGGTGTCCATGGTCCAATACCTTCAATTAAAACTAATTTCTCACACTGCTTTGGAAATGTTCCTGCTATTATCGAACAAATATGTGAACCTAATGAATGCCCTAATAAAATATACTTCTCCCATTTTAATTCTTTAGACAAAATAAAGTATAAATCTCCAACATGCTCAACAAAATTATATACATGATCTTCCCTATGCTCGCTACAACCATGTCCGGCTATATCAAAACATATTATAGAAACATCTTTCTCATCTTTGACAGAGTTTCCCGTAGTTGTTGATAGATTTTTAATTAAGTTTGGTATCAATAAATCAAACGTCGAAGCATTATCTAGCCATCCATGCAAACATACAATTTTTAATGTGGCACTTGAAAAGTCTTGTGTTCCATAACAGACAGCACTAATAAACCTTCCATCCTGTGTTAAAAATTTCTTTTCAAACATATTATTTCTTTATATTGTGAATATATAATATACTACGATGATACTTATTTGCATTCATATTTTGATATATAACTCCTGCAGTTTTTCCATAAATATATATATATATTAATCTACAATCTATATAAATACATGTATGAAGAAATGTATATATATATGTGTTGTACTGAGGAGGGAGGTAAAACTTGTTGTTGTAGCGATAGAGCTTAACGAGGCGATAGCAGGCAAATAAAACTTTTATTTAGATAGTAGAAATATTGTTTGCGCGAAAAAAAAAAATGGCCTGCCATCCATCCAATTACACTGTAATATAATTACAAAAATTACAGGATACTCTATTGATGTTGATGTATATCGAAAACAAAACAAATCAGTTATATAGTATAATACTCCAATAAAGTATCTGGATGGAAACAAATTGAAAAAGTATTGTTGCACAAGATAATAATTGCAAAATGGCATCGATGATCAATGGTGTGCGTGGTATGAATATAAATACCACAAAACAACAACAACAGCAACAACAAAGAATTTATGATTGTGTTATTATTGGTGCTGGTGTATCAGGCCTTCAAGCGGCAAATGAATTAAGAAACTATTGTAAAACAAAAAGTGATACTACTTCAAAATATGATGTATTGATTTTAGAGGCAGCTGACTACATTGGTGGGCGTGTATGTACAAAAACTATTGGTACATCAAAAGTTGGCGTTGGGGCAAGATTTGTACATGGAAACGAAAATTCTATATTATATGACTTATTTATGAAAATGAAATGGAAATTAGAAGTTTTAAAAACTGATTATCCAAGTCATTTATATGATCCAACTAATCTAGGCACAAGAATCGTTGAGAAAACAGCTATAGAGGAGTGCAATAGTGATAACAAGTCAAATGATAATGATGATTCGATTGACAAAAATGTCAATCTTATATTTGATTTATTAAAACAATTGAGTGAAGAAAATATAACAGATTTAAATGATGAAATTAAATTAAAAAATGATACAATTTCTTTAGCACAACACTTAGTGGAGAAAGGGTTGGATAAATCCTATTTACCATTAACCAATGCTATTTTTTCAAACGATAGATGTGCTTCTATCTACAGTGCCGGATTGTATGAATGTCAACTTGCAGAAGAAAATTGGGTATATGGGCATTTTGATGCATTGCCTAAACACTTCGAGCCTTTAATTGATCATCTGAGTAAGAATATTATATCCGATATTAAATTATCTTCCATCGTAACATCTATTAAAAGGAAAAAAATGAAAAGAAAGAAACAAATAAAGCAAGATAAAAACAATCGGACGAAAAATATGATACATCAAATTGATTATTTTGATGATGTTGAGAAATGTATGAAAAGTATCGATACTAAAACCATAATTGTGAGTGTACCTCTACCAGTTTTGAAACGGGAAAATATTACCTTCAATCCACCATTGTCCAAATTAAAAATGAAAGCTATTAACTCCATGCAAGCATTGCCGCTAATATTATTTACTTTACGATTTAATAAAAGGCCATGGCCAGAACATATGATAGGTGCACAGATAGCGTGTGGTGGTGAATGTATGATTCCTGATATTACTTTGATGGAAGCTATCGATGAAACATTTGGAACAGTATGTACTGCAACATGTTTCATAGGTGCAAATAAAGCAAATGCAATGTCAAAATTGACTAAAGAAGCATCTGTTCGTGCAGCTCTTTTGCAATTGGATGCAATGTTTCATAATCCAACAAATCAACAACCATATCCAAAGGCATCTGATGTATATGTTGACTCCATTCTTGAAGATTGGGGCAAACGTCCGTTTGTTTGGTGTGGATATACATCTCCATCATTAAATAGTTTAATCGAGGTTGATGACAAAACCGATGAGAAGGAGCAACAATCCACCAATCGGCTTTCAGCAAGACAAATATTAGCACAACCGCATGAAAATTCGATATTTTTTTGTGGTGAAGCAACTTTTGAAGGCTGTGATGTAGCTTTACAATCGGTTATGACTACCGGTAATAGAGCCGCAAATGAAACATATCAATATTTACAAGCATTGAGTGGCAATAATAATAATAATTTCAATGAAAACTCCCTTGAAGAAAACGATTTGAAATCACTTGAAAAGAACGTAGCAAATACAATAAATACAAGTACGAAGATGGATACAAAATCTAAAAACGGGTCAAAAGTCATTTCAAAGCCGTACGTGTGTAATTACATGTCCATTGGACGTATCAAAAGCATTTTTCCTGGCTGTCGTGGCACTCCTAGGCAAGGGTATTTGATGCCTTCGTCAAAAGCATCATTAATTTTACATAAAGATATATCAGAAGATGTGTTGATTGGGTTAGAAGAATATGAATATGTTTGGATCATATTTCATTTTCATAAAAACAAACAAGTCAAATTATCAAGACAAGAAATGGAAAATAAAATTAAACGTGAGAAGAATGGTCTACCACCAAAGCGATTGAAGTTTAAAGCGAAAGTTCGTCCGCCTAAAATAGACGAGCCAAATCGACGAATTGGTGTTTTTGCATGCAGGACACCACATAGACCAAATGCAATTGGTTTAAGTGTTGCAAAAATATTGAATATTTCTTTAAAAGAGAAATCGATATTGCTTGGTGGTCTTGATCTTGTTGATGAAACACCTGTGTTAGATGTAAAGCCATATGTTCCAACGTATGATGCACTCTCGAATGCAACAATACCTTCATGGGTATCAAAATCATTATCCGATTGCAATCAGCGAGTTGAAATCGAAGAAAGTGTTCGACATAAAATATCAATGTACATATCAAATAATGCAAATATATTTAGTCATTTCCGTACTGCAAACGAAGTGTGTCAAACTATCGTTGAAATGTTAAAGTTAGATATAACATCTGGACAAACATCTGCAAATGGGAAAATCACACAAAAACGTGAAGACGGTTGGGAATTTTGTGTATCTGTAGAACAAATGACAGTAGTTTGTAGACAATATACGGATCACGTTAGCGTAGTTGATGTAAAACTTTGAAAATAATATTATGTAGCACTACATAGCATTACAACTCGCATATTTTTCATCAAATTTCATCATTTTCAACATTTTCAACCTAAATTCTTCTATTTCATCGTTATGATGATGGATTTTTCATTTCATTACATGAAAACAAAGGAAAAACATTGAAAATACCTTTTTAAACTTAGGCTC
>JACLAD010002673.1_pt1 | contig 38887 bp, 27 predicted proteins | sample 8027901 | NCBI WGS metagenome assembly JACLAD01 (sample SAMN15725071, study PRJNA655200) | protist metagenome | isolation source: fluorescence activated cell sorting (FACS) single amplified genomes of... | place: Spain: Blaines Bay Microbial Observatory, Mediterranean Sea | collected 2016-07-05 | reverse complement strand
CCAAATTGTTGATATTGACCTCTATAAGGCTAGTCAGCATACTGTTTTTTGCAAACTCTTCGAGATAGATAGCCGCCAAAATCCCAACGGGAAGTGCGAATAGTGCGGTTACGAGCATTGTAAACAAAGATCCAACAATCGCTGCGGCGGCGCCTGCAAGCTCAGGATAGTTGCTGTCGGGATTACGCAAAAGGTCCCAATTGAAGCGTTTTGTGATTCTGTTCTGTGTGTTTAATGACTCTGTCCAAGCGATTTCTTGATCCGATAAGGCGCGGTTTTTTGGCCCTTGCCATAAGATTTTTGCTCGTATTTCAGCGCCGCCTTTTTCACCCACCTCCACGGCAGGCCCCGCTAGATATTCCATCTGCATAGACGCCCCAGATAGGTCAATGACCCGGAACCAAGTTTCATTCAGTATGACTAGGATGCTGATCTCGCTTAGCGATAGGTCTCCAATACGCGCCTTCAGGTTTGGGAAGCCATCAGGTCCAGCGTCTGTGAGTGTGTAGCGCCCGTCCGCAATCGCGCTCAGGCGACCTGCCGATCCCGCAATCAGGTCTGACCGTCCTGTGATGCCGCCTTTTAGATACAAATCGATATCGTCAGAAATCGCGACTTCAAATGAACCACTTTTCTGAAAGGCGAGCGGATCATTAGCATAGTCTTGTGCCACCGGCAGAACAGCAATGCGAGATGTTAGAGATAGCAATTGCTTTTCAGCGACTGGATCGCTGGCGCTAGGGAAGCTTTCTCTTAGGTCTTCCTCGATCATTTCATTTAAATGATCCATCATATCGCGAACGGGTATCGCTCCGCCGCTTGCGAGTTCAGTGTGCGGTTGATGTTCAAAAACTAAAAAATGTTTGCTGAAACCGGGTGCGGCTCTGAGCGCGATTGAAACTAAGAGTACAACAAGAAAAGATATCGCTATTGTGATCGCAGCTTGGCCATAGAGCTTGAATCTCCATTCAGCGGCGCGGCGCTTTGCTAGCCGTTTTTGAGCTTTCTCAATTTGGGTTTCGGGGGTTGCTGCAGGGATATCAGTCATACTTTTCTCGATATCTCTGCACCACGCGAATGGCGATGAGGTTGAAAGCCAATGTTACGCCGAACAAAGCGAACCCAAGTGCAAATGCCGATAGTGTCTTTGCGCTGTCAAAGGCTGTATCGCCCGTCAGCAGCGAAACGATCTGATAGGTTACGGTCGTAATGTCAGACGTTGGGTCCGCTGTGATCAAGGCGCGGCCGCCAGCCGCCATCACGACGATCATAGTTTCTCCAATAGCGCGAGAGACGGCAAGCAAAAGCGCAGCTACGATTCCTGGAAGCGCTGCGGGCAGTACCACCTGTTTTACCATTTCAGATTTCGTCGCACCCATTGCGAGTGCACCATTACGTAACGGCTGCGGCACCGCGTTGATTACATCGTCTGATAGTGAGCTTACAAAGGGGATTATCATAATGCCCATGACCAATCCTGCGGCGAGTGCACTGGTGGGCTGCGCGGCAAGAAGACTGTCTGGGGTGAAAGGTAGAGCGTTGATCCACTGAGCAGCTGAACGCACGAGCGGCGCAATCATAGTTGCTGCGAAGAAGCCATAAACAACAGTTGGAATGCCGGCCAAAAGCTCCAGAATTGGCTTTACGGTTGTTCGCAATTTTGGGCTTGCATACTCCGACAGATAAATTGCTGAAAACAGGCCGATGGGCGCTGCTACGAGCATTGCGAGCAGGGCTATCATCAATGTCCCAAAAAACAGGGGGAGCGCGCCAAAATTTGCGCCAGTTTGGGCATTCCAATCCGTGCCAAACAAGAAGCCTGATAAGCTTGGGGCATTATCTGACGCGAAAAAATTGATCGTTTCAAAAACAAGCGAGACAACAATACCAATCGTCGTAAAGACGGCGACTGCTGCGCATAAAAATAGCGCGATATGGACACTACATTCGACATAGGTGCGTGCACGAAAAGTTGCTGAGACTCTTCTACGACTTAGAGTGTATCCAGTACCGCAAGCTACAACGCCAAGAAGTATAGCGATAGATCGTAGAATTCCCTTCAATTCCGCATAGCGTCCACTCGCTGCGTCAAACAGCAGATTGCCCGTATCTTCGGGCATGCGCAGCGCTGAATGCGCCGCAATACGGTCGATATAAAGCGCAAGTTCTTCAGGTGACTTGGCTAGCATATAACCGGGTAATTCAGACAAAACCTGTTTCGCGACAAGCGTATCTGCAAACACGAAATATCCGAGAAATACGAGCGCCGCTGGAAGTATGGTCGAAACGGCGACGAAATAACCATGATAGTTTGGCTGAGAATGTTGTAGCCCGAATGAATTCTTTGCGGCGGTCACAGTCGCTAAGCGTGTTCGGCCCATGAAAAACGCGAGAAACCCAGCGACCGCCAATAGGGCAAGTAGCAGCCATCCGATAGGAAGATGTCCGAGGGTTTCAAACATGAATATCGCCGATTAGATTAGACGGGCGCTCATACATGGGGTCGTTGACACATATGTGACACGGTGCTGTCCTTTTGCCAGTTACAATTAGGTGTTTAGGTCTAAAATGGTACTGGCGCTGACAGTGCAATCATCTCCTGTGTATCTGGATGAAGAAAGCTCAGGGTTTGCGCGTGGAGGCAGAGGCGTGGGGCAGCGTTTGAATCACCATAAAATGCGTCACCAAGAATAGGATGCCCAATACTTTTTAAGTGCAAACGTAGTTGGTGTGAGCGGCCTGTTTCTGGCTTGAGGCTTAATCGCGTTTGCTTCGCTACAGGGTCTCGATCGATTATCTGCCAATTCGTGATCGCTTCCTGTCCATCTTCATCTAAATGCCGTAGCGGGCGGTTTAGTGAAAAGCGAGCAATTGCTTTGTCTATTGTACCGCTGTCCATAGCTAGTAAGCCATCAACAAGCGCTATGTAGGTTTTGTTGACCTCCCGCTTTTCAAAAAGCATCGAGATTTTGCGCTGCGCTGCTTTCGTTTTTGCAAATAGCATCACGCCTGATGTATCCATGTCGAGGCGGTGGACAACATAAGCAGCACCGAAGCGATCTTGGGCGATACTATGCGCACAAAAGGCCTTCTCAGGGCCGATACCTGGCACGCTTAAAAGGCCCGACGGTTTGTCCACTGCAATTAGCGTATGATCCTCGAAAAGTGTTTTTAAAGTGGATGCTGGTGGGGGTGCATAGGCTGGCGGGATGTGTCGTTGCACTATCACGCTTCTTCAGCAACCATTGGCAGCCATACCCCAAATGCGGTGCCCTGGCCTTCGATGCTCTCCACCGCAAATCCGCCGCGATGCCGAGCCATAATATGCTTTACGATGGCTAGACCTAAGCCCGTGCCTTCAATTTTCCCACCGCGGCTTTCGTCAACACGGTAAAATCGCTCGCCAAGTCGCGGCAAATGCTGTTCAGGTATTCCAGCGCCATTATCTGTGATTCTGATCCATATCGCGGGAACCTCGCTTGAAGCACGTGGGGATAGCAAAACAGCGCGCTTGGACTCAGCGAGGCTACGCGATGCCATAATAGCTGCGCCAGACATGGTCTCTTCACATCCGATGATGATTTGAACGTCGCCGCCGCTGGGGGCATATTTTAAGGCATTCCCAGCGAGATTTTGCACAACTTGGATCATTTCATCCGCATCGGCAATGGCGCGCAGTTCTTTGTCCGGGAAGTCGATGTGCAGTCGAACGCCAGCCTCTTGAGCAATTGGCTGCAAGCCAATGCTAGCGCGTTGGGCGGTTGAGGTTAGTTCCAGAATTGTTGAGGGCGCGCGATGCTCGCTAAACTCAATTCTGGATAGCGATAATAGATCAGTGACGAGCCGCTTCATGCGTTCTGTCTGTTGGTGCATAATTTCGAGGAACCCATCCCAAGAGTCTTTATCGTTCTTTGCTGGTCCTTGCATGGTTTCGATAAAGCCGCCAACCGCGGTTAAGGGGGTGCGAAGTTCGTGGCTGGCATTTGCAAGGAAGTCAGCGCGGGCGCGTTCAGCTCGCCTGACGGCTGTCATGTCTTCAAACACAATCACCACCGTCCCGGTATCAGGCCCCGCTTGCATATGGGCCATCCAAGTCTCGGTTTCGCTATTCAGCGTAAATTCGACGATTTCTCCAGCTTTCGTTGTTGAAACGCGTTTGGCTGCGCTGAACAGTTCAGGCTGTCTGAGTGCGCTCATAAGCAGTTCTTGGTTGCCACCCTCGATCCGAAAGACGCGCCGCGCATAATCGTTCGCTGCCGCGATTTTCCCGTCAGTGCCTATTAGCAGCGCCGCGAAAGGTAGTGACAAGATAAATGGATTAATCGCGTCACTTATTGTTGGCTCATGATCAGGCTGTACGTTTCGCAATATCGCTGGCTCTTGCGCTGATCTGGCCGCGGGCATTGAGCCGACAAAGTAAGCAAGTCCCCCAGCGCCCATCACAATGCCACCAGTAATAAACTCAACTAAACCGATCGCGTTCGTGAGAAATAACAGCGCCAAGACGCCAATTGCGCCAATTGTTAAGACGATAAAGTCACGCGAGCGTCGCGAAGCCTCAGAATTTTTCTGAGTGTCTTTTATGTCATCGTTTGGCATCAATGTTCTCAGTTTTTGACACAGGTCATAGTCTGTAAACGCATTCGCAGCGTATACAGACAAGAGTCGCGCAAGCAAGTCTGAATACCTTTTTGCGTATATTGAAAAACGATAATTATTTGTTGACAGTCGAATAGTCGGGGCGTAAGCAGGCCCCAATGGGCTTTAAGAGGTTCTGATGAAGCAAGCAGGTGTATTTTTAGGTTTTCTGGCGCTAGGCGCGTGTTCGACTTTGCCGAGCATGCCTGACCTAGGCGGTGATCCTGTTGCAATCTTTCCAGTTTCAGCGGATGCCCCTGAAGCTTGGGCCGCCTCTGGTATTTCTGGAGAAGCTCCGAATTCTGACTGGTTGTCGCAATTTGATGACGACCAACTCACTGCGTTAGTGGACGAAGCGCTCGCAAAAAATCCGTCGATCAGATCGCAATATTACGTTGTTGAGGCAACACGGGCGCAGGCACGCAGTGTTTATGGTCGAACACGGCCAAATGTTTCAGCATCGGGTTCAGCAGGTGGCGTAAGTAACTATAATGAGTTCACCGACAACCGGAGTACGGACCCTAGCTTTGGGCTTGGCTTGGACTTGAGTTGGGAGCTTGATCTATGGGGCAGATTGCGCGCTGGAATAAACGCGGCTGAATCTGACCTGATAGCTAGCGAAGCTGATTTAGCTTCAGCGCAGCTTTCTCTTGCGGCGCAGACTGCTTTTGCCTGGTTCGATTTAAATGAGGCCCTTGCACAAGAGCGGGTGGCCGTCGAAACCTATGAGGCGCGTACCCGGGCTCTTGAGCTTACAGAGCGTCGTTTCTCGCGCGGCCTGTCTTCAGCGCTCGACGTTCGTACCGCAAGAACGACGCAAGCTTCTGCCGAAGCTTCCATCGCTGGACGCCGTCAGGCCAGCGGTAACGCTTCTCGGCGCTTAGAAATTCTTCTCGGGCGTTATCCTGGTGCAGAGCTGGACGCACCAGCGACAATCGCGAGCCTTGCACCGATCACTTCGGCTGGGAACCCAACACTCCTACTATCGCGCCGCCCTGACATTGCAGCAGCCGAAGCGCGCGTTGTCTCTGCTGGATTGCGCGCCGAGCAAGCACGCTTAGCGATGCTGCCAAGTTTTCGTTTGACGGGATCGCTTAGCAATACTGAAGACGATCTTGTTGATGTCTTTGATCCGACGCGTATAGCCGCGCGTCTGATCGCTAGCTTGTCAGCTCCAATCCTCAATGGTGGCTCACTCGAAGCTGACAAAGATGCCGCGATCGCGCAAGCTCGGGCGTCTGTTGAGAATTATGCTGCTTCAACGCTTACCGCGTGGCGCGAGGTTGAAGACGCGCTTGCCGCTGACACGCTCCTTGCGCAACAAGAAGAGGCGCAGAGCCGTGCGCTTGAAGAAGCGCGTCTCGCTGAAGAGCTGGCAACGCGTCAATATACCAATGGTCTTGTTTCGATTTTCAACCTCATCGACTCGCAAACGCGTCGTTTGAATGCCGAAAGTAATGTCATTTCCGCCCGGTCTGCACGCGCAGCAAACCGTGTCAGTTTTCACCTCGCCCTTGGCGGTGGATTGCCGGTGAATACACCGCAAGCACCAGATCAAGACAGCAATAAATAGCCAAAAAAAGAGCCTCTCATGAGCCGTATCCTCCCTGCAATTATCTCAGCTATAGTTTTAGTGCTCTTAGCTCTAGTTCTCGTGATTACGGTTACCTCGCTGACGCCAAAGCCAGAGCAAGCAGATGAGAAGTTTGGTGGTTTGTCTGTCTTCTCGGAGGAAGTTTACCGAGACGATTTGGTGTTCAATATTGTGGCACAAGGCGAGGTACGTCCGCGTCGTGAAATTGTTGTCGCCCCGCAAATTGCTGGCCGTATCGCTTATGTTTCGCCTGATTTCATTGATGGTGGTTTCATCCGCAAGGGCCAAGCCTTGGTGCGTTTGGAAGCAGCTGATTATGAACTAGCAGTTGTCCGCGCACGTTCAGGTGTGGCGAGTGCTGAGCAGAGGTTAGCGACAGAGCAGGCGCAGTCTGAGATTGCTATTCAGGATCTTCAGAACCTGGGGATTACTGATAGTAGCCCACTCGCGCGCCGAGAGCCGCAAATGGTAGAAGCGCAAGCAGCGCTTGAGTCTGCGAAAGCGCAACTCGCAGATGCTCAGCTTGCCCTAAGACGTACAGCTGTTGTCGCGCCATTCGATGGGCGCGTGCGTGAAGAAACCGTAGAGGTTGGACAGTTCGCCTCTCCGGGACAGTCACTTGGGCGTATCTTTGCAACTGACGTCGTTGAAGTTGCTTTGCCGATATCTGATGAGCAGCTCGGTCAACTTGGATTGCCACTCGCTTTCGCTGAGTCCGACACCGTTAAAGGCCCGAAAGTACTCTTTAAGGGCACCGTTGCAGGAAAGGCCAGAGTTTGGAGTGGACGCGTCACGCGGACATCAGCGGCCGTGAATCCGCAAACGCGTTTGATTAATGTGATTGCTGAACTCAAGGACCCATACGGTGAGGGCTCTGATGATGGGGCACCAATGGCGCCCGGTCTCTTCGTTGAGGCCAATGTCGAAGGAACGAGTGTGCCTGATCTCTTGGTCGCACCGCGATCAGCTGTTCGTTCAGGTGATAGTATCTTTATTGGTGATCCCGAAAGCAGCCAGCTTAGAATTTATGAGGTTGATTTGGTTTACTCAGATCCGGACGGTGCTTGGTTCCGCAGCGATGAGGTTCAAATTGGCGATTTAGCACTGACCAGCCCGATCCGTGGGTCTAACGATGGTATGACGATCACCATTCTGCAGCGTATGGAAGATGGATCGATAAAAAATCATAGCCTTGAGGCGGCTGCTGCAGCGCTTTCTAGCGAGGAAACTGAGACAGAAGTTGAAGAGTCTGCTGCAGATGAACAGGTGGCGTTGACGAATAAAGAAGGAGTTCAGTAATGCACGGAATGGTCGCCTGGTTCGCGCGTAATGCAATTGCTGCCAACCTTTTAATGATCGTCGCCTTTATGGGCGGTTTCTATTCTTTCAACCAAATGGAACGTGAAATGTTTCCAGTAGTCCCTGTAGCGGGGGCGTCTGTCTCTGTTGCTTGGCAGGGCGCTTCACCTCAGGACGTGGAAGAACAAATTATTACGCGGATCGAAGAGTCAGTCGCTGATATTGATGGTTTAGATCGCTTGACCTCAATTGCGTATGAGGGCGGCGGTACAGTTAATATACGCGGCCGCGACGACATTGATATGCAAGAATTTATCGATGAAATTAAACTTCGCGTCGACCAAATAAACAATCTTCCACAAGCTGCGTTTCAACCGCAGGTTACACGCTGGGAACAGCGTGACTGGTATTTCGGAACCGTTGTGCACGGTGATGTTGATGCGCTGACGCTGAAGCGCGTGGCCGATGAAGTTCGTGATGATATAGCTCAGATTTCAGGTGGTGAATTGGCTGTCGTAGACGGCATTTTGCCTGAAGAGGTCTCGATTGAAGTCTCTGAGGATGCGCTGCGTCGTTATAATTTGAGTTTCTCTGATGTCGCGCAAGCCATTCGACAATCCTCTTTAAACTCCTCGGGCGGGCAGATCAGGTCTTCTGTCGGTGATGTTTCAATGACGGCCAGAAACCTCGCTGACACAAAAGAACAGTTCGACAAGATCATTATACGTCAATCAAACGAACAAGGCACAATCCGCGTTAAGGATGTTGCGGAGGTCATTGATGGTTTTATCGACGCTGATTTAAAAGCGACCTTTAATAATCAGCCAACAGCATTCGTCTTCGTGGTCCAGCCTGACAAAATGGACATCGTTACTTACGCCAATAATTTCCGTGAATATATAGACCGTGCAAATGATCCGTCTTCCGGCATTTTGCCTGAAGGTATGAGAATTGACGTCCTTTGGGATAATTCGGTTCCATTTCAGGCGCGGATGACATTGATTACGGAGTCTGCGCTTTTGGGCGCGGTGCTCGTTATGCTCGTCCTCGTGCTATTCCTCCGCCCTATCGTGGCGTTTTGGGTAACAATCGGGATCATCACAGCTTTTGCTGGCGGTATCATGTTATTTCCGTTGCTAGGCGTCTCATGGAACATACTTTCAACATTTGCAGTGCTCTTGGTCATTGGGGTGATCGTCGATGATGCCATTGTGGTTGGGGAAAACATACATAAGGAAGTCGAATCCGGGCGGCGAGAAGGGCTAGATGCCGCTATCGTCGGAACGCAGCTGGTCCTGAAGCCTGTCGTTTTCGGTGTCATAACAACAATTATTGCCTTCTTGCCTTGGGCGTTTTTAACTGGACCAACACGTGCATTCACACAGCAAATCACATTTGTTGTGATCGCGTCGCTGATCTTCTCTATCATCGAGTGTATGTTCATCCTGCCGGCTCACTTAGCGCACTTGAAGAAGCATGACGCAAATCAAAGGCAAGGGTGGTTGACGCGCACACAGAGCCGCATCGCGGACAGCCTCATCTGGTTTGCAAATAATGTTTATAAACCAGTTCTCGAATGGGCGATCCGCTTGCGCTATGCGACAATCATCCTTTTCTTTCTAATTTTTGCTTTCGCGATCGCGCTAGTTGGAACGCGTGTTGTGCCATTCAAATTTATGCCTGAAATCGAAGGTGATTTGATCCAAGTCACAATTGATATGCCGGATGGTACGCCATTTTCACGTACCCTACAGGTGCGCGATCAACTTCAAGCCGGTATTGATCGTGCTCAAGTTCAGCTTGATAGAGATTGGGGTGATCAGATTGATAGAACCGCTCGTGAGTATGATGGTGGTATCGTTGATGGGTCTTCTATCGTGGCTTCGAATAGTCAGGTCCGTGCATGGATTGGTCTAGCACCGCCCGAAAACCGTCCTGAAACATTGGCAACTAAAGACATATCTAACGCAGTCCGTGACTTAGTGGGGCCGATACAAGACGCTGAAGAGATTACGTTCGATTTTACTGACAATGAAGAAGATAGCGGCGTCCGTTTTGCGCTAAATCACCCTGACCTAAATCGCTTGCGAGAAGCCTCAGCTGTTGTTCAAACCCAGCTGGCAACCTATGCTGCGGCTTACGATATTGGTGATAACCTTACTGCCGCCGCTGATGAATTGCAGATTGCTTTGAAACCAGGCGCTGAAGCTTTGGGAATTACTCTCTCAGACGTCTCCCGTCAGGTGCGCCAAGCTTACTTCGGGGAAGAAGTTCAACGCTTGCCACGAGATGGCGAAGATGTGCGTGTGATGGTGCGTTTGCCAAAATCTGCTCGTCAAGACTTGGATAGTCTTGATAATCTTCGCATCCGAACAGCGGACGGTCGAGAACTTCCGCTAACCCAAGTCGCCGACTTTACATATGCGCCCGGTATTAACCGCATTCTACGTCGAAATCGTACACGTTCAGTCTCTGTCTTTGCAGAGGTCAAAGGTGATGGAGGCCGCGGTCAGATAATGGCGGATATGGACGTAAACTTCTGGCCAGAATTTGAACGTCAGTTCCCTGAGATCGAACGCGGGGTCGCGGGTGGTTTTGAAGGCGAACAACGTTTCTTCGCTGAGTTGGTCAGTTTTGCCGGTATGGCGCTTATCGCCATGTATATAGTGCTTGCGATTGCATTCCGCTCATATGCGCAACCACTCTTATTGATGACCGCAATTCCGTTTGCTGTAACAGGCGCGATCCTTGGGCATTGGATTACAGGCACATCTATGGCGATGTTCTCGATCTTCGGGATCGCTGCGGCGGCTGGGGTCGTGATCAACGATAACTTAGTCTTAGTCGACTTTGTGAATAGGCGGCGTGAAGAAGGTAAAGGTGCGGTCCAAGCCCTCGTAGATGCGGGTGTCTCAAGGTTCCGTCCAATCTTGCTAACTTCAGTAACCACATTTGTTGGTATTTTGCCGCTATTGGCAGAGCGGTCAGTACAGGCGCAATTCCTGCAGCCGATGATTGTCGCACTAGGTTATGCGGTGGCCTTTGCCCTGTTCGTGTCCTTGCTACTTGTGCCTGCTCTCTATGCGGTTGGCGTTGAGGTTGGCCGTATTTTCCGATGGTCTTGGGGCGGACAACCTTACCGTCAAATTGGTGAGTCATATTCGGGCGCGGCGATCATTGATGAAGAAGAGTTGATCGGAACAAGTGGGCAAGGGACTGGACCCGTCCCAGCCGAATAGCAATACGGGTGGGGACTAGAAAACTAACTCTTGGGAGAGAGACTTGAAAAAAAATGTGTTGATGATTGGCGCAGCTGTCGCGGTATTGGCGGCTTGCGGAGCGCTGACAGATGATAAACCGAATGCTGAAACTGAGGCGGTAACGTCTGAAACAGCCGTTGAGACAACCACCGAAGCAACAGAAGTTGCAGCTTCGTCTTATGCAGGCGATTGTGTAGGCGTTGAAGGCGGCGCTCCAGTGATCAACGCGGTTGATCGTGATGAGTGGGGTTCATTTGGCGTCGACTTAGGTGCTATGGATACGCGGTTCGAGGCAGGTGATGACTTCTTCTGCCATGTCAATGGTGCATGGTATGCCAACTTCGACATGCCGGAAGACAAAACGCGGTATGGTTCTTTCACGCTACTCCGCGATAAGTCTGAAGCACGGGTCAAAACAATCATTGATGAGTTAGCGGCTGCCGCTCCAGACCCATCAACGCTTGAAGGCAAGATTGCAGCCGTTTACAACGCGTTTACTGACACTGATGCCATCGAGGCTGCAGGTATGGCCCCGGTGCAACCTTACTTGGACCGCATTGCGGCGATTGAGACCCGTGAGGATTTAGCCAAGACTTTTGCTGCTGTTGGCTTTAGCAGCCCCATTGGCGGCGGTGTGAGCATTGATGCCAAGAATACTGACGAGAACATCTTCTATATCAGTCAGTCAGGTCTCGGTCTGGGCGACCGCTCTTACTATCTCAATGACGATGGTAAAAACCCGGATATTCGTGAGGGCTATGTCAACTTCCTGACGATCATGCTCGAAGAAGCGGGTTACGATAAGCCTCGCAACGCTGCTAAGCGCGTCATGGCGCTTGAGACGGAGATTGCGCAGGCGCATTGGGATCGCACGATGAACCGCAATCGTGATCTGACTTACAATAAGCTTAGTCGTGAAGACCTGATTGCGCTTGGGGGTGACTTCCCGGTTTCGACCATGCTGTCTGAGTTTGGTTTGGATGAGCAGGAATTTTTCGTCGTCAGCCAGATTATGCCGACTGATGAAGAAATTGAAGCGCTGTCTTTGACAGACGAAAACCTGGAGAAGATCTCAGGCGGCGGTGTATCTGCAATTATGGACGTCATGAATACGGCAGATCTTGAAGATTGGAAGGCGTATCTGACGGCACGTTTTGTGGCGTCAAACGCGTCCGTCCTGCCAAAGCGCATTGATGATGCAAGTTTTGAGTTCTTCTCCAAACAGCTGAACGGTCAAGAAGAGCAGCGCCCACGCTGGAAACGCGGTGTGTCTGCTGTTGAAGGCGCATTGGGCGAGGGTGTTGGTAAAGTCTATGCCGCGCGCTACTTCCCAGCCGAAAACAAGGCAGCGATGGATGAGCTTGTCGCTAATCTGCGCCTCGCAATGGCTGACAATCTCAACGCGATCGAATGGATGGGCGATGAGACCAAGGATCAAGCCCGCGATAAGCTGGCCAAGTTTACTCCGAAGATTGGTTTCACTGAGAAATTTGAAACTTATGACACATTAAACGTTGGCAGCAGTGCATTTGAAAACGCCATGGCGGCGCGCCAATGGGGGTTTGAAGACAACTTATCTAAACTCGGTCAACCTATCGATAAAACTGAATGGTTTATGCTGCCGCAAACGGTGAACGCCTATTATTCACCAACGCGAAACGAGATTGTCTTCCCGGCAGCGATCCTACAGCCGCCATTCTTCAATATCAGCGCTGATCCAGCTGTGAATTACGGTGCAATTGGCGGTGTTATTGGGCATGAGATCGGTCATGGCTTTGACGATCAGGGCTCGAAATCTGACGGTGATGGCGTACTTCGTAACTGGTGGACTGATGCGGATAAAGCCAATTTTGTCGCCAAGACAGATGCGCTCGTCGGACAGTACGATCAGTTCTGCCCGCTTGATGATGGCGAAACTTGTGTGAATGGACGTCTTGGCCTCGGTGAGAACACAGGCGACCTTGGTGGCCTCTCAATGGCTTACAAAGCCTATAAGTTGAGCCTCGACACAAATGGTGATGGTGAGATTAGCGCTGACGAAGAAGCCCCGGTTATAGACGGCTATACCGGCGATCAACGCTTCTTCATGGCGTGGGCGCAGCAATGGCGGAATATGTATCGCGAGGATGCCTTGCGTCAGCAGCTTGTGCGCGGCCCACACAGTCCGCCTTATTACCGCGTGAATGGCATCGTTCGTAACTTTGACGAATGGTACGAGGCATTTGACGTCGGTCCAGACCATGAGCTCTATCTGCCGCCGGAAGAGCGTATTCGCATCTGGTAGGTTATACCAATTAAGCTGAAATCTAAGGGCGACCCAAACGGTCGCCCTTTTTCGTTTTAAATGAGCTTAAAATTAATCCCAATCCGGAGAATTTGTCAGTTTTGGTCGTTAAATGAAAGGTCAATTGGGCTTTTTGATAAATAGCTATGGATATTGCGGCGCATAGTGAGATAAGAATGGTTTCGCTTTAGAAATAAAGTTTGGGGGCAGAATGCCGAAACCAAAAACTGTTCGCGCCTATTTTGATGCGCTTGAGCCTTTACAATCACGAATTGCACTCGTGCTTGAAGACCATATCAAAATTCGCTGGCCACATCTGACGGTCAAGCTTGCATGGAGTTTTCCATGCTGGTCAGGGAATGAGCGAGTATTTTCGATCATCGCGCATGCGGATCGATGTAATTTGCAACTTTGGCAGGGGGCACAGCTTGCAGATGACTATCTTGGGCGTATCGAAGGGTCAGGCAAAGCGCTGCGGCACGTCAAAGTCTTCGCAGTGGACGAAATTGATGATGAACTGATCGATATTATGGAGCGCGCCGTCAGCCTTGATGCAATCGACCCAATGCGTGTGCGATAGGCCTTGCTCAGTTCGGTCAGCGACGTACTTCTCTTTCATGAAGAACTTGATCTTGGTATTCGGAGTGATGAGCCTGGTAGCCTGCAATGCGGCTGGTCAGTCAGATTCGCGTGAGCCTAACCCAAAAACCCAAGAGGATGCCGTGATGCCAAGTGAAGGTAACGACGCAAGTGCACAGTCAACTGTCTATGATGTTGAATTTAAAACAATCCGCGGTGAGCCACTGCCATTCTCGCAATTCGCGGGCAAAGCGGTTCTTGTCGTAAACACGGCGTCTCGCTGTGGCTACACGGGTCAATATGCAGGGTTGCAAGAATTGTATGAGACTTTCTCCGATCAAGGTTTGGTCGTTTTAGGTGTGCCATCAAACGATTTTGGGGGCCAGGAGCCAGGCCAAGAAGCCGAAATCAAAACATTCTGCGAAATTAATTATGGCGTCACTTTCCCCCTGACGTCCAAAGTCAGCACAACTGGTACAGAGCGGCACGCGTTTTGGGTCGCTGCGAAAGCTGCTTTGGGTGAAAAGGCGCAACCAAAATGGAACTTCCACAAAGTTCTCGTTTCGGCAGACGGTAGTTTTGTGCAGGCCTATCCGTCGGGCGTGAAGCCCGCTGATACAGAATTAGTCGCCGATATTGAGCGATCACTGCCAAACTAATGTGTCTCGATACGACTAAAGAAACCTTGACGTAATCCCATCCTAAGCCCCATTTGTTCGCAGGTGCACAAAAGTGCCTTGATAAAAATACCTTGGAGGGTTTCTCATGTCTGTTTCTGATCCTGTCGTAATTGTTGGTATGGCCCGCACGCCTATGGGCGGCTTGCTAGGTGATTTGAATGCAATGTCCGCGAATGAGCTTGGCGCCGTGGCCGTTAAAGCTGCGGTTGCAGAAGCAAAACTTAGTGCGGATGAAGCTGATGAAATTATCATGGGCAACTGCTTGCCAGCCGGACAAGGTCAAGCCCCTGCGCGTCAAGCGGGCTTTAAAGCCGGTATGGATAAGGGCCTAGAGGCGACAACCATCAACAAAATGTGCGGCTCTGGCTTGCAAGCCACCGTTATGGGACGTCAAGCAATTGCCTCTGGCGATGCCAACATTGTGATTGTTGGCGGTATGGAAAGTATGACAAATGCACCTCACCTTATCGATGTGCGTAAAGGTCACAAATATGGCGATATGGGTGCGAAAGATCATATGGCGCTGGACGGGCTGACTGACGCTTACGCTGGCGGCCCTATGGGTAACTTCGCCGATATGATTGCAGAGAAATACCAATTCACGCGTGAGCAACAGGATGCATACGCACTTGAGACGCTGGCGCGTGCGCAAAAAGCGACCGAGACTGGCAAGTTCAAGCGCGAGATCGCGCCCGTCACAATCAAATCCCGTAAAGGGGAGACGGTCGTCGATACTGACGAGCTACCCAGAACAGCACGCCCCGACAAAATTCCAACGCTGCGCCCCGCCTTCAGCAAGGAGGGAACGGTCACAGCCGCTAACGCGTCTGCGATTTCAGACGGCGCTGCTGCGCTTGTTTTGATGAAGTCGTCAGAGGCTGAAAAGCGCGGGCTAAAGCCAATTGCCAAAATCGTATCTTCTTCCAGCCACGCACATGAGCCCGAAAACTTCACGACTGCCCCTGTCCCGGCGATGCAGAAAGCTTTGTCTAAAGCTGGCTGGAGCAAAGACGATGTTGAGCTTTGGGAAATCAACGAAGCTTTTGCAGTCGTCCCAATGATCGCGATGCAGGAAATGGGTATCAGCCACAACATTGTAAATGTGAATGGCGGCGCTTGTGCAATGGGCCATCCGATTGGTGCGTCAGGCGCGCGTATCCTGATTACCTTGCTAGCGGCCATGGAAGATCGTGACGCCAAAAAAGGTGTCGCGTCGCTTTGCATTGGCGGCGGCGAGGGCATCGCAATGTGTGTTGAGCGCGCCTAGGCCCCGCGCCCTAAGCAAATATCAGAACTGAATGGGCCGGTACTTATGTACTGGTCTATTTTGTATCTGCGATTTGAGGTAGCGCTAAAATTATTTAGCTTTCAGCATGTTGATCGCATCAAGCGGTTATTATGCGAAGATCAGAATACCCTATAGGGCGCTCGGAACGGGGATTTTAAGTGGCGGGGACATAGTCACTTACGAGGCCGAGGGGCAGGGCTGTCGTGCGTTTGGCAACATTGATAATGATCCGCGACTGGACGTCAGATACAAGGGCTGACCCTAGCAGTTTCTCACGCAGAAAACGGTCATAGGCATACATATCAGTTGTGGTGACGCGGATGATATAGTCCACCGCGCCAGTGACCGTCATGCACTCGGTCACTTCTGACCATTTGCCGACAAGTTTCTCAAACGCTTCGAGATTTTCCTTGCTGGGCAAAGCAAGCTTCACATTGGCGATGACTTCAAAGCCCAACCCTAGCGCTTGTCTGTCGAGCAAGGTTACACGGCCATTGATGATGCCTGCTTCTTCCATACGCTTAATACGGCGCCAGCACGGTGATGAGGATAATCCGACACGGTCGGCAATATCTGCGACGGAAAGAGATGCGTCCTTCTGAATCAGATCTAAAATCTTAGCATCGATTGTATCAAGCGTTTCTGACAATTTATTCCTCGCCCTGGCGTTATATTGGTATATTATGCCTATAATTAGGTCGTTTTGCGCAAACAAGGCAAGCTATTTCAGCAAATTATTGGGATATATGACCTAAACGCAACACTTGTGAGGTGCGCCTTGGAACATCGTGAAGTTACGCTGGACGACAAATACGATCTTGTCGAGGGAAAAGCTTATATGACGGGCATTCAGGCGCTCGTTCGCTTGCCTATGGATCAGAAGAAGCTCGATCTTGCAGCAGGGCATAATACAGCCGGCTTTATCTCTGGCTATCGCGGTTCACCTTTGGGTGGTTACGACCAACAATTGCGCAGTGTGCAAAAGCGCCTCGATGCTCATGATATTGAGTTTTGGGAAGGTCTAAACGAAGACCTTGGAGCAACATCTGTTTGGGGCAGTCAGCAACTCGGTCTGTTTCCGGGCGCTAAGCGTGATGGACTATTCGGAATCTGGTACGGTAAAGCCCCCGGCGTTGATCGAACAGGTGATGTGTTCAAGCATGCGAACGCAGCAGGTTCGTCCGCGCTGGGTGGTATTTTGGCCGTCCTCGGCGATGACCACATGTGTAAATCATCTACGCTGCCATCGCAGTCTGAATATGCGATGATGGATGCAGAAATCCCGGTGCTCAATCCAGCTTCCATTCAAGATGTGCTCGACTATGGCCTGCATGGTTGGGCCATGAGCCGTTTCAGCGGTGCATGGACGGCTATGACGGCTCTCGCGGATACGATGGATTCCGGTGCCGTTGTCGACATCACACTGAACCGGATGAAGTTTGTCACGCCGGACTTTGAGTTCCCAGAGGGCGGCGTTCATATCCGCCGCAATGACCCCCCACTGGAAAAAGAGCGTCGCTTGCGAGACTACAAACTGCCCGCTGCGCAGGCATGGGTTCGTGCTAACCAACTTGATCACGTCATCTTGCCAAGCGCTAAACCACGAGTCGGTCTTATCGTGACAGGGCAAGCTGCACGAGACGTATTCGAAGCTCTTGCGGCGATGGGTTTAACGCCTGAGGAGGCCTCTAAGCTTGGCCTTACGATCTATAAAGTTGCGATGCCTTGGCCGCTTGAGCCAGAAGGCATCAGAGCGTTTTGTTCAGGGCTTGAACGTGTCTTGGTGATTGAGCACAAACGCCCACTGATTGAGGATCAGTTGCGCTCAGCGCTCTATACGCTGCCTGAGAAAAAGCGCCCACTGATCGAAGGCAAGCGCGATAAAGAGGGTAAGCCCCTACTCAGCCAAATTGGATCAATCCCTGTGCCTGAAATGGCTGGGGCGCTTATCGGCGTCTTGCCAAAGGGGTGGGACACAAAGAAAGCAGATGAGTATTTCGCCCGCGTCGGTCGCTCTGGCGATGCAGCGCGCAATAATGCGACTGAAACGGTGCGTACACCTCACTATTGCTCGGGTTGTCCGCATAATACTTCGACAGTGGTGCCGGAGGGATCGCGCGCGCTCGCGGGTATCGGTTGTCACTATATGGCGAACTTTATGCCGGACCGAAACACCGACATGACCAGCCAAATGGGCGGTGAGGGTATTGCTTGGATCGGACAGCATTTTGCGACTGAAGAAGAGCATATGTTCGTAAACCTCGGCGATGGCACATACTCGCACTCAGGTTCGCTTGCTATCCGCGCGGCGGTGACGTCAAATGCAAATATTACTTACAAAATTCTCTATAATGATGCTGTTGCGATGACGGGTGGGCAGACTGTTGAATCAGGTCAAACGCCGCAACAAATTGCCCAGCAAGTCGAAGGCGAAGGTGTTAAGACAATTGTCATCGTGACCGAAGACACGACGCGCTATGCAAACGTCAAGGGCCTACCGCGCCGAGTCAAAATCTATGACCGCGATGAAATGGATAGCGTGCAGAAAATGCTGCGCGATACGCCCGGTGTTTCGGTTCTGATTTATGACCAGATTTGCGCAACTGAAAAGCGCCGGCGGTCGAAGCGCGGCTTGCGCGCACCAGATCGCACGCGCGTTCTAATTAATACTGAGGTTTGTGAAGGGTGCGGTGATTGCTCAATTAAGTCCAACTGTCTGTCTGTTGAGCCTGTCGAAACCGAACTTGGCCGTAAGCGCCGTATCAATCAATCGACTTGCAATACCGACTTGTCCTGCGTGAAGGGGTTCTGTCCTAGCTTCATCACGATTACCGATGTTGAGTTTACCGCCAAGGATCAGCCACGACCCGAGATTGACGCAACTGGTATTCCATTGCCCGAAACACCAACCCTTGAGCGCGCTTGGAACGTCTTGTTCACAGGTGTTGGCGGTACGGGCGTGACCACGGTTGCAGCTATTCTTGCCATGGCAGCGCATGTGGACGGCAATGCGGCTTCCAGCCTTGACATGACAGGGCTCGCTCAGAAGGGCGGCCCAGTACTGTCTCACCTGCGATTTGCGCGTGAGCCAGATATGATTTCAACAGGGCGCGTTCCACCTGCCAGCACAGATTGTATGATCGCCTGCGACCTTGTTGTTGCGGCGGGCGGTGACGCGCTGAACCTTATGGATGCTGAGCGCACAATGGCTTGGGCAAACAGTGATGTGACGCCAACAAGTGAGTTTATTCGCGACCGCCATAAGAAATTCGAAGCTGACCTCCTAGCTGCGCGTGTGAAGCGTCAGGCAAGTGATTTTGATGTTTTCGATGCTGAGGCGCTTTCGATCCTCTATTTCAATGATGCGATCTATACCAACATGATCATGGCGGGTTTTGCTTGGCAAAAGGGCGGTGTTCCGGTGTCTCTGCGCGGCGTTTACCGCGCCATCAAACTTAATGGTGTCAAAGCTGAAGACAACATGGCAGCGTTCGATCTTGGTCGCTTAGCTGCGCATCGTCCTGAGCGCTTAGAAGCTGGGAAAGACCCTCGTGGTCACGTCGTTGCGAAGACCTTGGACGAACTGATTGAAGACCGCGCTGCACGGTTGGTTGACTATCAGAATGAAGCTTACGCACAGAAGTATCGTGATGCGATCGCGAGAGTGAGATCGGCTGAAGAGACCGCGGGTCTTGGTGACCGCCTTACAACCGCTGCAGCAAGGTTCGCATTCAAACTCATGGCGTATAAAGACGAGTACGAAGTCGCTCGGCTTTGGACGGATGGCAAATTCGATGCCTATCTCGCCAAGACGTTTAAGGGCGGCAAAGTCAATTTCCATCTCGCGCCGCCACTTTTCTCCAAGAAGGATGCAAACGGCCATCTGATGAAAAAGAATTTCGGGCCTTGGATGAAAACAGGCTTCAAAATCATGAAGCGTTTTAAATGGCTGCGCGGCACACGGTTTGATCTTTTCGGTCATACGGAGGAACGCAAGATGGAGCGGGCACTCCGCGATGATTATCTAACGAAGCTGGATGTTCTTGCTGCTGAGCTGTCGTCTCAGAACTTGGAGTTGGCTATCGCTATTGCAGAGATTCCAGATGATATTCGTGGCTATGGTCATGTCAAAGAGGCATCAGTTGAGGCAGCGAACCTGAACCGCGACTTGCTTTGGAAAGGCTGGCCTGCAGGCGATATGCCTAAGACGAAAACGACATTGATCGCCGCTGAATAGAACGTTTTGGTGATGCGCGAGTTTCCTCGCGCATTGCCGATTTCGTACTGAGAAAGAGCAATAGTAGCCATGCGGGGCCTTCGGGTCCGCCAATGGCGCTCTCGGTTAAGCTCATCATTATAATCAGAATGATCGCGGGCAAGGTAAAGCGCTTTGGATCATTGTTTCCGTTCAACCCAATGAGCCCTGCTATGCCGGTGCGTGCAGTGATCCAGAATAAAAATGATGTTCCAACCAAGCCTAAGCTTAGCATCGTCTCAAGCCAGCCATTGTGCGCGTTGTAAACGTCAAAACCCGCTTCATACCAAAGCCAATCCATGCTCACATTGCCGATGCGCCAGAACGCATCATATCCGTGTCCTAGAATAGGCGCTTCCTGAATGCGCCAAAGTACTGACGGCCATATCATATTACGGCCGGTGAATGTTGAGTCTTCACCTGCAAGATCAAGTAGAGCTTCAGCATTGCCTATAATAACAAAGCCGATGCCGATAGCAGCGATAATTCCAAACCAGCTCCCAAGGACGAGCCGACGTGGTTTCCCCTTTAAGATTTCGCCATAAGCGAAGGCTGCGATCCCCAAGATTGCAGCGAGGATGGATGTTCCAGATTTACTCAAAAACAGGAGCACCAAGAAAAACGGGATCCAAATCATCCAGCTCAATTTTCGATCTATGAAAGCCAATCCCATCGCTGTGATGGCACCGATTGCGTAGACCGCGCCTGCGCGGTTCTTTTCGCCGAATGGACCCCGCAATGCGCCTTCATGGATATCGGTCATTAATCCGCCGATAGGGATGAGGATAAGCGATAGAAATCCAATGAAGATTGTAGCAATCAGTATGCCTGTGAGCATTTCTCTCCACGTCACCATCGCGCACACAGCGATAACAGCGAGCGCAAAAAAGCTGAGCGCTATGGAAGCGAGTATTGTGGCGTTTGGACTGATGGACCACGCGGTACTGGCCAAGGCAATAGCAGCGAAGCCCAGGATCGGCCAAGCCGCTTTTAAGGCGTGCTGGAAGCTTGCTTTATGTCTTGCGAATGCGAATGCACTTAGTCCAATGCCAGCACTGACGCAGAATAGGATTGTCAGTCGATACTGAAAATCCGCTGAAATATGCCGTGCGACGAGGGACTCTACCGGACCTGATAGCAGAAAGAAGACAAAAGCAGACAAGAATACGGCGCGATAGCTCATGCCTGTTTTGTGCAGGGTTTGTGCCTAAATTCAAAGGCCAATTAGATTGTGCGCTGGTGAGGCGCTTACTGCGTTAAGCGAAGGTCAGAAATTGAGGTCGCAATCACCTGATAGGCCTGGGTTAATTCCTGACCATTGCTCGGATCGAAGAAAAACTCCGGACCAGATGCGCAAAACTCCAGCACATCTTGCCCTGATTGAGGAGCTTGGAAGGCCACTGAGTAGATCACGATGCCGGTCTCTTTAATATTATTACAGAGTTGCTGTGCCTGCCATGTCGATGAACCTTGAGAATTGTTGATGGTCGCGTTGAAAGATCCATCGGTCATTAAAATGAGGGCTTTCGCAGTGTCTGGCTCACCATATTCGCGCGGTGTACCCCCAACCATTGCGGCACTCAGGGCAGGGCTCGTTGTCCCAGTTTGATCAACCATGGACGATTGCAAACCGTTCCACCAGTCAGGCGAAATCATATACCAACCCCAGGCCACACCGAGATGACCGGCTGTGCCACCTGAAGGGTTGAGACTTTGAATATGACTGACAAGCTTATTGCGGTTTGTCGTCAGTGCGACCGGTTCAGACCCACGGCAATCTTCACGATCCCAATAGCTTGCAGCTGTTGAATAAGCGCCCGATTCAGGTGGTGCATCAGTAAATTTTTCTGAGCCAGTGCGCTGGAACACACAAGTTGTTGTGTACGGGATATTGTACCAGCGGCGATAGTAATAGCTATAATAGCGATATTGCTGATCTGGTTCTACGCCGGTAGCGGCTTGGAAGAAATCACCAGCGTTTAGAGAGTTATTGTAAGATACCATCGAGATGCGGATGTCTTCCTCATGCCCTTCGGCTGGGTCATCGGGTAATAGCTCATCGACAGCGACAACGGCCGCGTCTTTGAGTGCGTCCATGCGCGAGCCGATCATTGAACCCGAAACATCAAATACGAAAGATACGTCCACTTTGCCGATGCCGTATGTCGAAGCAGATGAGATGCGAAACCGCATTTCGTCCACACCCGCAATCGAAGAGAGCGTTGTGGCCTGTGAGCATATTGTGGTGGCGGACAGGTTCTGATTTTCGATATTTATTTCAGGTTCGTCGCAATCTAGCGTACCCTCGTTGGTGGTGAGCGCTGCATCGAAATACTGACGCACCATCAGCTTAACACTGTCGGGTGTAGCATTTTCTTGCATCTTGCGGCTGCCAGCGATGACGGCGCTATCGAGGGTGAACTGAGCCTTATTTTTCTTTGTCGTGACAAGCTGATAATCAATTCCAAAGCCAGCGACGACGGCAAGCGGAAAGATAGAGAATGCGAGGATCACAGCGACGTGGCCGCGTTTATCGTGGCTAAGGCTTTTAGTTATTTTTTGTGCCCGATTAAACATGGCCTGAAACCCTTCTGGTTTACCCACCAATACCCTTTTGAAGCTTAGCTGTTGCGATAGCGTTGGCTTTGCCAGACAAGTTTGATGCTCGTTGGCAAAGCCGTATTAACCAAGTGATTTAGAACTTAACACGAAGGTCAGAGATCGAAGTCGCAATCGCCTGATAGGCTTGGTCAAGCTCGTCACCGTTCTCAGGCGAGAACGCGAATTCTGGGCCTGATGCGCAATATTCCAAAACCTTTTTACCATCGTTTGGAGCTTGGAAGGCCACCGTATAGATGATGATTTTGTCTTGTTGCTTCATCGCGTCACAAACAGCCCGAGCCTGTGTATCAGAGCCGCCTTGGTCATCCTTAAATTCCTGCGCGTTGAACGAACCATCTGTCATCAGGATAACGGCTTTAACCGAGTCTGGCTCATCATAAGGTAATGGAGCTTCAGTTCCTTTGAAGATTTTGTCCCATTTCTCAGCGACAAGATACCAAGACCAAGACACACCTTGATGACCCGCCGTACCACCGCCTGTTGAAAGGCTATTGATATAGTTGATCATTTTATTGCGATCTTTGGTCAAACCCATTGGCTTAATGTTACGGCACTCTGTACGTCCATCTGTATCCCAAAGATTGCTATTGCGATTTGAAGCGGTGTTGTCCTTAGAGTTAGGATCATCGTCATAGACTGCGTATGCTGCAGCTAAGTACCCTTCAGGATTCTTATCCTGATCCGTTGAGGCGTTATAGATCGGCGCGTTCGCGCCATAGACTTTTTTAATCGCAGGTGGAAGGCTGCTAACGGGTTGGCTTACGCCATTTGTGTTGCCCGGCACATGATCGGAGAATTTGTGATCGCCATTACGTTCCCAGACACATGTTGATTCAAAGTTTTTATAGGTGATCTCGTCAGCTTTTTCGACAGTCTCGTAGAATGGCTCTTGCTTCGTTTTTTTGCGATACCAACCTGAGTCGCATTCGCCATCACGGAAACGGTTGCAATACCAGTAGCGACGCTTACGGCTACGCTTTTTATATGTCACTTTACCAGTGTAGTAAGGCCAGCGATCAAGCGCGACATAATCACGTTTCTCTTTCAGGCCGGTAACTTCTTCAAAATAGTTACCCGCATTGACCATGCTGTTATACGATACCATTGCCACACGGACGTCTTCAGTCGCAGCGCCGCCATCTTCAGGCTTCAGCGTATTAATCGCTTGCTTTGCAGCATCCTTAAGCTTGGTCATACGACCGTCCCACGCCATAGAGCCCGAGACGTCAAACATGAACGCAACATCCAGCTTACCGATACCCCAAGTTGACGTTGACGAGACATCGAACTTGATGCGCTTCTTGCCAACAATCTGCATTATAGATGTTTCTTGGGCGCAGCGTACCGATGCCGTGATATCTTGGGTGCCTTGTCCAAACTGAATGTCCAGTTTTGAACAGCTTAGCGCTGATAGATCTGAGTTGAAGCGATTTTGACCATTAAGATAGCTGGTCATGGTTGCTTTGATTTCATCTTCGGTTTGGCCCGCCTGCATAGCACGCGCTCCAGCAAGCACCGATGAGTCCAGCACATGCTGCACTTTATTCTTGCTGCCTGTCGTTGCAGAAAAGTCGATCGCAAACCCGACGATTGAAACGACGGGAATAATACAAAGGGCAAAGATCACCGCGACATGGCCGGATGTTTCTTTGTGTAGTCGGTTGAAAATGCTCATCATTTATATTTATCGCTAGAGCGAACCCTCACCAAAATTCCATTTCAAACAAGCATTTACAGTCCTGAGCTTTCGTCTGCGTTAGGAACTGTATTAGGTTTCATCCGGCTCAAGTAAGATTTTGTTTACCGTCTTGGCTCCTGTCCTGTCTGGACATTTTGGGCCGAGTCAGAGATTTCATCTTTCATGAAACAATATCACGAATTGCTGCGCGACATTCTTGAAAATGGTGTTGAACGAGGCGACCGGACGGGTACCGGTACAATTGGCGTCTTTGGACGTCAGATGCGGTTTGACCTCTCTAAGAGCTTTCCGATGGTGACGACCAAAAAGCTGCATTTGCGGTCCATCATCATTGAGCTGCTTTGGTTTCTTAAAGGCGATACCAACATTGCTTATCTGACCGAAAACAAAGTTCGCATCTGGGACGAGTGGGCCGATGAAAATGGTGATCTTGGCCCTGTTTATGGAAAACAGTGGCGCAGTTGGGCGGCACCTGACGGCCGGGTCATTGACCAGATTGAATGGGTCTTGAACGAAATTTGCACAAACCCAAACTCGCGGCGGATGGTCGTTTCGGCCTGGAACCCAGCAGATGTACCAGATATGGCTTTGCCACCCTGCCATTGCTTGTTCCAGTTTAACGTTATGGACGGGAAACTGAACTGTCAGCTCTATCAACGCTCCGCCGATGTGTTCTTGGGGGTGCCGTTTAATATCGCGTCCTATGCGTTGCTGACTTTGATGATGGCACGTGCAACAGGACTTGAGCCGGGTGAGTTTGTTCACACGTTTGGCGACGCGCATTTATATATGAATCACCTCGATCAAGCGCGATTGCAATTGACGCGCGAACCATACCCAGCACCGCAAATGATCCTTAATTCTGAAAAGACTGATCTGTTTGGTTGGGAGTATGAGGATTTCAAGCTGCAGAATTATGAAGCGCATCCGCATATTAAGGCTGCGGTCGCTGTCTAAGGGATATAGCTGTCGAGCAGGTCTTGGTGCGCGCGCGCTGCATCAGGCGTTAGGGCGAAGTCATTCAAGTCCGGCACGCGCCCGAACGCGATCTTAGCACCGGCATATCCTCCGGGCGGTTCTTTTCGGATTCCCAAAGATACGACGCAGTCATCATTGCGCGCATTAAGGGCGTCCATTGCATCAGTCAGTTTCTCCCAGCGCGCCCGCTCTGAGCGTGCTTCAGCCTGTTCAAACAGGTCTTCTGCAACAGTTCCAACAGGTGCAATGCTATGTAACATGACAGACAGCTTTTTGAGACGCGAGTGATTTAACGCTCTTGTCCCTTGGTTATACAGGCGGGCCATTTCTTTTAAAAATGTATGGTCGTCACGGGCTGGAAAGAAGCGTGTTTCACGGCCCCAACGTCGCCCGTCTGGTGTTGAAAGTGAAACGCTTAGGGCGCTGGCGGTATAGTTTTCCCGGCGCAGGCGCCGCGCTGCTTTGGCCGTCAGCAACCTGATACAGTCTCTGGCCTTCTCGGGGTCTCGCCAGTCAGATGAAAGGATACGTCCGTGTCCAAACATCCGGCGCTCTGTTTCAGGCCGCGTTACGGCGTAGCCGCGCAATTGTGCCCACATGCGTTCGCCTTCGACGCTGCCCCAGATCGCACGGGCATGCTTTGGCGAGAGCAACCAGAGGTCTTCAATTGTGAAGATGCCAGCTTTCTGGAGGCGCTTTTCCATATTCGAGGAGATACCGGGCAGATCTGTAAGGGCGAGATCAAATAGGCGGCCAGGTAAGTCACTCGGCCGAAAAACATTAAAACCATTCGGCTTATTCATCTCTGCAGCAACTTTTGCCAAAAATTGGTTTGGCGCAAACCCAATTGAGCAGGTTAGGAATGGCCCAAATTCTTTGCGTAGACTGGCTTTGATTTGCGCGGCCAGGGTTTCTGGATTGCGTCTCTCGCGGCCGATAAGCGCGCATTCCATCTCATCTACAGACCAAACCTTCTTCACCGGAACATGCTGGTCGATGACAGCGAGTATCTTGGGGTGGAGTTCGACATATTTGTCATGACGCGCGATTGGAAGCGCAATGTTTGGGCAAAGTTGCCGAGCCTCTTGAACGCTTGTGCCTCTTTGAATGCCAAACTTTTTCGCTGTGTAGCAGCGTGCGATGAGACTTGTATGCTTTGAAGCGAGTGGGATAACCCCAACCGGCCGATCTTGTAGCGCTGGTTGCAGTGTTTTCTCAGCGTTCGCAAAGAACCCGTCAAAATCCAGATAGAGCGTTTCAATTTCAGTTGGCTGGCGCATCCTTGAAATAGAACATAAAAAGAACAAAATGCAAGTAGCCCTCTACGCCTAGCTTTGCTAGACCTAAGAGCGAAGGGGAATATTATGAGCGATGCAGCGTTTCAAACATTTCTAGTTGGGGGCTTACTGGTCCTGATTGGAGCTGTTTCTTTCCTCGCATGGTCAGCGTGGCGGTGGGTTGATCGAGAGCGCGACATGGAAAAGCTGGCATTAGCCGGCATTGGGCATGAGTTCCTGTTCAATATTAAGCGCAAGATAATGGAGCTTGGTGCGGTTGCTGAGGGTAATACTGCGCCGCTACTTCCTGTCAGCCACCCACAGCTTGATGCAATGCTGACCCGCCCAAGCGAGGCTGATCGTAGAGCGGTCACGCGCATTCGCGGCCTTTACGATGATATAGATGCTGCAAAGATGAATGTCCGTGCGACGCTCGCGCAGAAACAGGATGTAACCGACGCTTATAACCATGCGTGTCATATCGCGGTTGAGAGTATAGCGACGCTATATTTATGGGAAAAGCATAAAGGTCGCCCCCCGGAAGAGGCACATAAAACAAGAAGCTGGGCTGTACGGGACTGGATGAAGGCGCACGGTTTGGAGGCTGGTCTGCTACCGGGACTTCATTTGCGCGATGCTGTGGTAGAGCGTCTACGTGTTTCAGGTATGGCGCTGACACCGAAACCACTCGATCACACAGCGAGCGAGTATTATGCAAAACTATATGACCGAAAAGCCGATCCCCACGCGCCCATGTGGCGGCGCAAATCCGCTAAAACACAACCTGCGCTGGATACCAGCGATACCGAAACAGTTTCTAACACGCTCTGATAGGACGATTTTAAGCATGTCTTTGTTCCGTAACTCCTTAATTACCGTTGCCGCTATTGGTCTCGCCGCCTGCGGTCAAAACACGCCTTCTGCTGTCACAGGCGTCGATAATGCTGGCGAGAAAGCTTTCTTTACCGGTCTGGCCTCAGATACTTTAACCGTGATACCGCCAGATGCAGCGCCGGATATTGCGTCTGCATTCGATAGTCTGCCGAATGGCTTTCGTGTCGAAATGGGTGATATTACAATCAACCAAAGCACAGGCGCAGCAGAAGTTACAGACTTCGCGTTTCTCTACACATACAAAGACGTTGATGTCGGACTGCGCGCGGAGACAGCACTGTTTTGGGATTTTAATCCTGCCGTTTTGGGAGATCGGATCAAGGGCACAAACCTTGATCAGTCAGCTAAGGTGGCGACGCGGATTAAAATGAGTGCTGTCACAACTGTCGGTCTTACAGAAATGTATCAGGCGATGATGGATGGCTATGTCGACATTATCGAAGATGCCGCGGGTTTTGATGAGGAGCTTGAGCAAGAGTTCTCTGAAGCCATGGATATGGAAGTCAAAACTTATGAAGGCTCAATTGGGACGATTGTGATCGACAATCTTGTCTTGGAACCTTTCACATTTACCCCGCAACCGGCGGACGCGGAAAATGCGCTCGATAACCCAGACGCGATGCATGCGTTTCAGGCTATTGGCGCTGGTGCGCGATCATTTAGTTTTGATGCTGTGATGTATAGCGACATGAAGTTTGCGCTCGAAATGGTACAAATGGGAGCGGACATGAAAATGGACATGGACATCCCACTCTCCGGCATCCGTAGCTATAAACGCGGCGATATGGCCTATTCTGCGTCTTGGGATACGACATTTGATATGCAAATGCCGTTTCCTGACATGTCGCAGATGGACGTGAGCGAAGAGCCGGTATTCACGACTTTACCCATGACTGGAGGCATCGCTGTTAGCGCCGTTTCGGATATGCGCTTATCCAAAGCCTTTGAAGCACTAAGCAATTGGGAAATGCCCAAAGCAAGTGAGACCGACTTTATGAGTATCGGGCGCTTTATATTGCAGGATTACAATTTCGATATGGACGGCGCGCGGGTGTTTAACGCTGATCTTATCGATGCCGACCTAACCGATTTCCATTGGTTGCTTCCAACGCGAATTGCGCTGGATGTGGATAATTTCCAGTATGACATTGGCAGCGTGGTAACAGAGATATTTTCTGAAATGCCTGATGAGGCAGGGCCAAACCCTGAAGAGTTGGCTCAGATTCTGAATGCGATTAACATCGTTAACGATTATGATTTTGGCTGCCTCTGCGGTGACTACCAGTTAGAATTGACTTGGGACGAAGCTGATGGTGATCTGAAATATCGTGAAGAGGGCCAGTTTGCGAACGCATTTGCGTCTCAGCTTGCAATGGATATGACGCTTCCCACGCCCGTAAAAATTACGAGCCTGATCGATGCGGATGCCGATGAGAGCGCCTATGAGGCCGCATTCCAGAGCGATTTCGCCTTTATCGGGATAGAGGGCGAGATACGCGATACTGGTGGTCTCGACCGCGCCTTCAACATGGCTCACGCCCTTGGCCAAGAGTTTAAAAATCAGCCACAAATGGCGATGCTGGCCTATAACGAGCCAGAGCGTCTGCGTGAACTCGTAGTCGGTGGCACCACGATGATGAAAGCAGTGGTTCCACCTGAATTACCGCAGGCGTCTGAGTGGATAGACGCCCTTGGTGCATTTATCGAAACTGGGGGTACTTTGAAGTATGGTGCAAAGCCTTCCAAACCACTTAATGCAGCTGATTTAGAGCAAATCGATCCCGACCTTGATCCGCAGGCCTTTGTTGAAACTCTCAAACCCTACGTTACCCACACAAAATAGGCACAGAGCCGCTTGACCCGAGGCACCACGCGCATCACATCTTGCGCAAGAATATATGCGGAGTTTCCATGATACGACTCGATGACGAGCCTGAATCAAAACCAATGGCCGAGCCGAACGCCTTTCTAGAAGAGGCACTGTTTAAGGCTAGAACAATCATGCTCACGGGCGGTGTAGACGATAAGCTCGCGCGCCGCGTTTGTGAGCGTCTATTGGCGTTGGCGTCTGATAGCTCAGATCCGATACTTTTGGTGATTTCTTCGCCTGGCGGCCATGTCGAATCTGGTGACATGATCCACGATATGATCAAGTTTGTTGGCGCACCGGTTAAAGTGCTTGGCTCTGGCTGGGTCGCGAGCGCTGGCGCATTGATCTACTCCGCTGCGAAAAAAGAAAATCGTTTCGCATTACCAAACACACGATTCCTGCTCCATGAGCCACGCGGCGGTGTTGGTGGTCAGGCATCTGATGTTGAGATTCAGGTGCGCGAGATCGTTCGTATGCGTGAGCGTTTGAACAATATTTTTGCTGAAGCCACAGGTCAGCCGCTTGAGAAAATCAAGGCTGATACAGACCGTGATCACTGGATGAGTGCTGAGGAAGCGGTTGATTATGGCCTCGTCAGCAAGATCGTCAGCCACCATAGCGACATTAAATAGCGTCTTTTTTCGGCTTGGTTTGCAAGTCGTAAAGCAATTGCAGGCAATTGTTCATACTTGAGTAGAGTATGGGACGAAGCCTATGGCCGTCACGATTGGCAATTGCATTCAAAAGGCGCAGCTAATTTCAGCTGATGCGAAGTTAAGCCATGCTATTTTGGCCTTCCGGAAATATGCTGATTGTCAGTGGTTGACGCTGGTTCAAAATAAGCGTCCTGCGGGTATGGTGAGCCGCGGTAAGGTTTTTGAGTTGGCCGCGACGCTAGCGAGAGAAAAGTTAAGCCATGCGCCAATCTCTTTGGCGAAGTCGGCTAAACGCGTTTCACTTGATGCCAATATGGCGATCAGTGATTTTCTCCAATCTGAACATGCTTCTGAAATAATGACCAATTTGATCCCGGGAATTGTGGTGCGCGGTAAGCGCTTTGCTGGATTGATCGACGTGATGAAAGTGTTTGCAGCTGTTTCTGAGCTGCAGGAAACGACTTTGAATATCCAAGGCGAAGCGCTGATTGATCGTGCTGAAACCTCCATTCAAGCGCCTCTGCTCGGGACATTGGCGCATGAAATTCGAACGCCTTTGACAGGCATGATGGGACTGGCAGAAATGTTAGCCTCACGTGTTCGCGACCCAGAAAACCGGAGTATTGCCAAGACAATTGTGCGTTCGGGTGAAACTTTGGATCGAATACTCAAAGATACATTGGATTATGCCAGCTTGGATGCAGGGCGTTTAGAGTTGCAGCATGAGCCGTGTGACGTGACTGAGCTTGTTGATGACTTGCGCCGCCTTTGGTCGCCCGAAAGCGCCCGCCGCAATTTAGGCCTGACTGTAAGCTTCATACCGGATGGTCCGCACAAGATTGAAACTGATCTTGGACGCATCCAGCAGATTGCAAATAACTTGGTGAGTAATGCCCTGAAGTTCACCCGCGAGGGGGAAGTCTCAGTTACTTTGTCAACGCAGCCTATAGGTCAGACACTTATGCTGAGTTTGGCCGTAACAGATACGGGCCGCGGTCTATCGGCTGAGGATCGCGAGCGCTATTTGCAAGCCTTTGAGAAGGCCGCTTCAACAGATGGTGCCCCTGGCTGGGGATTAGGCCTTTCGATTTCTCAAGCACTAGCTAAACACCTTGGCGGTAAGCTCAATCATGCTGACAATCCGCTGGGCGGCAGCGTCTTTACACTTATTGTACCCGTTAAAGCCGCGCGAAAACCCGTTTGGACAGATGCAGGTACACCAAAGCGCGGGAAGTTTGAACTTGGTGATGTATTGCTGATTGAAGATCATGAAGCTTCAGCCATGGTCACGATTGATGCCTTGGAGCAGGCGGGTTGGACGGTTCACCATGCTGGGACAATTGATGCGGCTGAGCTCTATAGTACGCGTACATCCTTCCAAGCCATTTTGACTGATTTGCACTTGCCAGATGGCAACGCAATGACTTTGATCGATGCTCTAAAGCGTCGGCAGGGACCAAATACAAATACACCAATCATTGTGATGACGGCAGATATTACCGATGGTCGCCGCCAGGCTTGCCTCGCAATGGGTGCTGATCGGGCATTGAAGAAGCCCGTCGCGGGTCCTGAACTGGTGGCCACTTTGGCCGATGTCTTAATGTCCAACGCTGCTGGCCAGATGACCGGCGCGCAGTTGCGCGGGCGATTAGCTGGTTAGCGCCCAAGTTCTTTCATTGCACCGTCTAGGCCCTCTAGGGTCATTTCAAACATGCGATCTGGCCCGATAAGTTCACGGATGAGTTGGATTGACCCAGTATAATCCCAAGCGCCTGATTTTACGGGATTTAACCACGCCAAATTCGGGTATTGCTGAACAAAGCGTTGTATCCAAACGCCGCCTGCTTCCTCATTCCAGTGTTCAACTGAGCCACCTGAATAGGTGATTTCATAGGGACTCATTGTGGCATCACCAACAACGATGACTTTATATTCGCTAGGGTACTTATGCAGAACGTCCCAAGTCGGGATAACATCTGCGCGGCGGCGGCGATTGTCTTTCCAGAGGCCTTCATATGGGCAGTTGTGGAAATAATAGTATTCGAGGTTTTTAATCTCAGCGCGAGCAGCAGAGAACAGCTCTTCCATCACTTTGACATGCGGGTCCATTGAGCCGCCTACGTCCATAAGAAGGAGAACAGAGACCGTGTTGCGTCGCTCGGGGCGCATTTCGATATCGAGGTAACCTTGGCGTGCCGTGTTTCGGATTGTTTGATCAAGGTCTAACTCGTCCGCTGCGCCTTTACGGGCCCACTTGCGAAGGCGTTTTAGCGCGACTTTGATGTTGCGCGTACCGAGCTCGACGCTGTCATCATAGTTCTTAAACTCGCGCTTATCCCAGACCTTTGTCGCGCGGCGATGGCGGGATTTCTCTTGCCCAATACGCACGCCTTCAGGATTATAGCCGTCTGCGCCGAATGGTGATGTGCCACCAGTGCCGATCCACTTGTTTCCGCCTTCGTGGCGTTTCTTTTGCTCCTCAAGACGTTTTTTGAGCGTTTCCATGAGTTTCTCGAATCCACCAAGGGCTTCAATTTCAGCACGCTCTTCTTCGGTGAGGAATTTTTCCGTCATTTTGCGGAGCCATTCTTCAGGGATTTCTTGCACGTCCACAGCGTCCGCAAAGCTATCCAAGCCTTTGAAAACATGGCCAAAGACTTTGTCGAACTTATCGATATTGCGCTCGTCTTTAACGAGAGCGGCCCGCGAGAGGTAATAAAATTCTTCAACATCGCGGCCGATAACCTGCTTATCCATCGCTTCCATAAGCGACAGATATTCCTTCAACGTGACCGGTACTTTGGCTTCACGCAGCTCATTGAAGAAGTTCAGGAACATGGCAGATCTCCGCTTTCGTAAGCTAATGTAACCTGCGAGACGTCAGCGTCCAAGTGTGACGTTGCGGGACTTGCAGCTTAAAGCGCCCTGCAAAGCTACAGCCAGTATGCGATGCGATGGCGATATCGCGGAAAAATAATGACCGCGCAAAGCAGTAAAAAGCCCATAACGCTAAACGCGACATACCAGTTTAGCATATCAGGTGTTTGCCCTAATAGCGGTGCGCGCATGATCTCAACGATATGGTAAAGAGGGTTATACTCAGCCCAATAGGCACGCTTTGATCCCTCGCGCCCTTCAATCATCCAAATGACTGGCGTTACGAGAAACAAGACACGCATTATGTTACCAATGGGTGCCTCTAAATCTCTAAATCGCAGGGCTATAATGCCAATGAAAAAAGCCATGCTGACCCCGCATACAATATAGATCAACAAAGCCGGGAAGAATAAGAGCATTTCGGGGAACTTGAACTCGCCATAAATCGCCACCAAGGCGAGATAAAAAGGCAAGCAAAAAGCGATGGGCAATAAGTGCAAAAAGACGAGCCTGTAAGCATAATAGCTAAAAGGCATTTTTACATTCATGATGACATTGGCATCGCGTAGAAACAGCGTGAATGCACCGTTCACTATGCTCTGAATATATGTCCACGCCATGAAACCGGCAAACAGATAGAGGGTAAATGCGAGATAGTCATAACCCAAGATATATGAGTACGCATATCCCAGAGCAAAAACGAGAAAGAGCATTCCCAAAGGGACCCATGCCCATCCTAAAAACCGACGCCGGTTTTGGTTTACATAGTCTCGCATCGTCGTCAGCATCCAAAGATCTGACATCTTAATGCCTTCGGTTACATCCAGCCACGCCTTAGCTAAAGGCGATTGTGCCGTTTTATAGACGGGTAGGTTACGGTTATTCTGTTTTGGTTTGACCTGTTTAGTTTCGGCCGCCGCATTGTCAGTGATAGCTGTCATTGTCTTTTGCCAGTCTTTTATAGCGTACTGCTTATCACGCCTTATGCTAAGTCTCTATCGGATAAGGCGGCAGGCCCTCAAGTGCGCTTTTTAGAGCATTGCCCCAGCCATTTGATATTGCATCGAATATTGGATCGTTTTCTTCGATACGCAGTTTTGGCCCTTCGACCAAGCTATCGTCAGCGTAAATATGCGCGTCCAATGGCATACCTACGGATAGGTTCGCCTTCATTGTAGAGTCAAATGAGACACAAAGTAGCCTTAAAGCGTCTTCGATATCCATCGCGGGATCAAATGCACGAACGATGATCGGACGCCCATATTTGGTTTCGCCGATTTGATAGAAAGGTGTTTCTTCGCCCGCCTCAACGAAATTGCCCTCTGGATAAATCAGGAAAAGGCGCGGCTCCATACCTTTGATCTGACCACCCATAATGAGCGTGGCGCGAAAAGCTGCCTCAGCTTCTTGACCTTCATCAGCGTGGCTTTCGACAACTTCTTTTAGCGTATCGCCAATTAGTCGCGCGGCCTGAAACATTGTCGGCACGCGCATGAGCGTTGGATTGCGATCTTCTGGTGCTTTTGAGCGCTCGTCCAAGAGGCTTACAACAGCCTGTGTTGTCGCGAGATTACCAGCGGTCATGAGTGTGATGACGCGGTCGCCCGGTTCGCTCCACGTGAACATTTTGCGATATTTATAGATGTTATCAACGCCCGCATTCGTGCGTGTATCGGACATAAAAATCAGATGTTTGTTGAGCTTTAAAGCGGCGCAATAGGTCATTAAATGTCTTCTGAGTAAGTGCTAAACACCATCACTATTGTTGAACTTGAATCGAGACAACCATGTTTTCACCTTGCGCTCCAAGGACGATACCTGAGGTTGGCGCAGCATCGTGATAGTCTAATCCATAAGCCGTTTGGACATATCGTTCATCTGGTGAAATACCATTTGAGACATCGAAACCGACCCAACCGATACCTTCAACATACGCTTCGGCCCAAGCATGGCTCGCATCCTGATCGGTTCGATCATTCAACATTAAATATCCACTGACATACCGGGCTGGGAATCCAAGTTTGCGAGCAGCGCTTAGGAAGATATGGGTATGATCTTGGCAGACGCCTTGTTTTGCCGCTAGCGCCATTTCGGACGTCGTCAGTGTGTCTGTTTCGCCGTGCGTGTAGGCAACATTCTCTAAAACGATAGCGCTTAACCTGTGCAGGCCATCCAGCCCTTGGTCTTTCGAAATAGCAAGATGATCCAGAAGCATTTCGTTAAGGGGGCCAAACCGTGTGAGATCCGTTTGTCTCAGATAAAACCATGTTGGCATTGAGAGTGTGTGTTTGCCGATTACCCCACTCGTGTTTTGCGTTTCGATACGTCCGTTCACGGTAATGATTACAGTGGAAGCTTTAGGGTCAAGCTCCAACAAATCGACCAGATTACCATGTTGATCGATGAAAGTTGCGTGTCGTCTCGCGCCTTCTAGAGCGACGTCCCAACTATGGATTTTTTGGTTCTGTGTCGTTTGCGGGCAGACCCGCAATTGTAGCAGGGCATATGTTGCCGGCGTCGAATAAGTATACCGCGTTGAATGATTGATATTGAGCAGCATTATGCGATGAACCTGTAATCAGTTTCAATCATCTTCGAAAGTCGCGCATTCCTGTCGATAAAGTCGATCAGAAACTCATGCAAACCTGATCCGATGATAACATCGCTTGATGAGGCTGTAATGTGGATCTCATGCTCGGTGGCAAGATCATGAGCTGCGGTTCTTTGGCCATAGTCATCTTCCAGAGCTTGAAGTGTCGATATGATCTCATCGTAACAATAGGCGATAGATCGCGGCAGGCGAACGTCATGAATTAGGAAATCCACGATGGCGCCGGGGCTCATATCGCCGCCGTGAAGCCAGTGAAATGAACGCTCAGCTGAGGCTGAACGCAAAATCATTTCCCACTGCACGCGGTCGAGTGAAGACCCAACCGACGCACTGGACGGCAATAGCACATAATATTTCGTGTCTAAGATACGGGCTGTGTTATCGGCGCGCTCAATCATGGACCCTAACGTGGCAAATCGATAAATCTCGTTGCGCAGCATCGTGCCATCAATCGTACCTCTAACGTTGGCGGCACGTTGTTTAACCAGAGTTAAAAGCCCCGGTAGATCATGCTTGTATTCTTCTGATTTGATAAGGTCACATAGTTGTAGCCAAGTCTCGTTTATCGCTTCCCAAACATCGCGTGTAAGGGCCGTCCGCGTCATTCGGGCATTCTCACGAACGGATTTTAAGGCATTGAACAAGCTTGAGGAATTGTCAGTGTCTGCGATCAGAAAATCTACGACATGCTTTGTTTTGAAGCTGTCATACTTTTGTTTGTAGGCTTGCAGTGTGCCCGCAGTTGTAAGGACGGAGTCCCACTCACTATGATCCGATCTAGAATGCGTGAGAGACATCCTAAACCCGGCCTCCACCAGTCGCGCTGTATTTTCCATGCGCTCCAAATAGCGCATCATCCAAAAGAGACCTGCAGCTGTTCGTCCGAGCATTTTAGTCATCGCTCAGCACCCATGTATCTTTTGTTCCGCCGCCTTGGCTGGAGTTCACCACAAGCGAGCCCTCTTTCATGGCGACGCGGGTGAGGCCGCCCGGGACAACATCAATTTTATTTGGTGAGACCAATACAAATGGCCGCAAATCCACGTGGCGCGGTGCAAGGCCAGCCTCTGTCAGGATTGGAACCGTCGAAAGCGATAGGGTAGGTTGAGCGATATAGTTTGCGGGTTTGGCTTTCAGCTTGTCTCTGAAGGTATCCAGTTCAGCCTTGCTCGCAGCTGGCCCAACCAGCATGCCATACCCACCTGAGCCGTGGACTTCTTTCACAACAACTTTGTCGAGATTATCCAGCACATATTGTAAGGCGTCGGGTTCAGAGCAGCGCCACGTCTCAACATTTTTGAGCAAAGGCTTCTGGCCCGTGTAAAATTCAATGATATCAGGCATATAGGAATAGAGTGCTTTATCGTCTGAAATGCCCGTGCCAGGGGCGTTCGTAATCGTGATGCCGCCTGATCTATAGATGTCGAAAATCCCGGGCACGCCTAAAAGCGAGTCAGGATTGAAGTTCAACGGATCAAGAAACTCATCATCGACACGGCGATATAACACATCAATTGGCTCGTAGCCGCACGTCGTCCGCATAGCGATACGGCCATCAACGACGCGCAAGTCTTGCCCTTCGACGAGCTCAACGCCCATTTGATCGGCAAGAAAAGCATGCTCATAATATGCAGAATTGTGAATGCCCGGGGTCAATACAGCGATCGTTGGTTTTCCTGTGCAGGCTTTTGGCGCTGTCGCTGCAAGTGATTTGCGTAAGAGCGTTGGATAGTCGCCAATGCTTTCAACGCCAACGCGAGAGAAAAGCTCTGGAAACATCTTGAGCATCGTTTCGCGGTTCTCGAGCATATAGGAGACACCGGACGGTGTTCGTGCATTATCTTCAAGCACGAAAAATTCATTCGGACCCGTGCGCACGAGATCTGTCCCAACAATATGCGTATAGATGTTTCCCGGTGGGTCCACGCCGACCATTTGCGGCAAGAAAGCTTCGTTATTCATCACAAGATCGACAGGGACTTTACCCGCCCGTAAAATCTCTTGGCGATGATAAATATCGTGAAGAAAAGCGTTGAGTGCCTTTACCCGTTGCTCAATGCCCTTGGTAAGGGTTTGCCATTCTTTAGCGCTAATTATGCGTGGGATCGTATCAAACGGAATCAAGCGTTCGTCAGCTTCAGTCTCGCCGTAAACGTTAAATGTAATTCCTGTGCGCCTAAAAAACTGCTCAGCTTCAGCAGATTTACGCCTTAGCTTAGGCGTCTCCATTGCTGAAAGCATATCGCTATAATCACGATAGGGCTCTCGGACACTGCCTTCAAACCCGTGCATTTCATCAAAGAACTTATTTTTATCAGCCATAAAACATACACTCACGCCGATACTAAGTGATCAAGCTTGGACACGTTTGGGTTGTTGGCTCACAGCTGTTTTTGCGCGCAATCCATGCAGATGACCGAAATCAGAGCAGTTACGTTAGTGTCCAGTGGAATTCTGTGATAGGTGAGCAGCGGTTGGCACGCGATAGCCGCGCCTTAGCTGTCGCCCGCAGCGCTTTAGCACAGACAAAGCGTATGGCCTGTAAGTACGGTAGAGGCGACAGCAAGCTTGAAAAGCTGAAGCAAAAAAATCGCTTTGTGAGCATAGTGGTATCTTACCATCAATAGCGCACAGTCATGCACCGTTGATGAGCAAGACAGCTTCTTAAGCTGCGCTTGGGGCGCTAGATGGCGACGGCGTCTAACGCTGGACGCGGCCCGATCCATCACCGCCCATCAGGGCTTGGACTTCTTTGCGTGAGACGCGGTTAAAGTCACCAAGGATCGAGTGCTTCAAGGCAGAACCAGCAACAGCAAACTCAAGGCTTTCCTGTGGGTCGTTATAGAGCGAGAGGCCCGCAATGAAGGCCGACGCAAAGCTATCGCCGCCGCCAACGCGGTCAACAATATCGGTCAACTCATACTTTTTCGACAAGAGGAAGTCGCCGCCGCGATTACGCATACAAGCCTGCCAGCCATTGACGTTAGCATTTACGGCCGCACGCAGCGTAATCGCGATTGTCTTCATATCAGGATAGATGTCGAGCACTTTTGAAGACAGCTCTTCATACTTGGTCGTGTCGAGGTGTCCCGAACCGCTCTCAACGTCCACGTCAACGCTAATGCCGAGTGATTTCTGACAGTCTTCTTCGTTGGCGATACCTACATCAACATATTTCACGAGGTCGCGCATCACTTCGGGGGCTGTCTTGCCATACTTCCAGAGCTTACCGCGGAAGTTGAAGTCACAAGACACGGTTAAGCCAGCTTTCTGAGCTTCCTGTACGCATTCCATAGACAGGTCAGCTGAGTCTTGCGTCAAAGCAGGGGTAATACCTGTAATATGCAGCCATTTTGCGCCTTTGAAGATTGTTGGCCAGTCAAAATCACCCGGCTTGGCTTCGGCGATTGAGGCGTGGGCTCGGTCATAAATGACTTTCGATGCGCGCTGGTTCGCGCCCGTTTCGAGGAAATAGATGCCAACGCGCTCACCCTGACGGAGTATGTTTGATGTATCAACGCCCAAG
>JACLAD010003307.1_pt1 | contig 38900 bp, 49 predicted proteins | sample 8027901 | NCBI WGS metagenome assembly JACLAD01 (sample SAMN15725071, study PRJNA655200) | protist metagenome | isolation source: fluorescence activated cell sorting (FACS) single amplified genomes of... | place: Spain: Blaines Bay Microbial Observatory, Mediterranean Sea | collected 2016-07-05 | reverse complement strand
CATCTCCGGACATTGGGGTAGGGTTGCGTCCATGACCTTCAAAGCCAAAACTGACGGCATAGTATCCGGCGCGCGCGAAGGTCAGCGCATAACCTTCCATTAGCTGACGAGAGCCAGCGAAACCGTGTGCAATCACTACTGCAGGACCGGGGCCTGTTCCATAAACACTGACCGGAGTGCTGCCCACAAATGTGTTTGTGCGGGGAATGTCGGCGCGCTCGCGCTCTAGCTGAAGGACCCCAATTGTGACGGTAAGAAGAGCGCAAAGTATTGTCAGCAGACGCATAGGGAAGGCTCTCAAAGGTACAAGTATACAACCGTTTATTTAGCCTTTTTGAGCGTTGGGTAAAGAGAAGCCTGGTTGAGTGTTATGTCCAACTATTGTGCTCGGCTCACTATTATCGAGTGTAAGAAAGTCATCCAGGATCAAAGCCACCAATGCTGGATGCGCATAGTCACCCATACCGTTTTCATGGCCGCAGTGATGGAATTTTTAAGTTGATATGGCTCTATACTGCCATAAACGAGAAACAGCGAAATTGTAGGAACATAGTGGCAAAGGTCTAGAACTGCACTTAAAGCTGCTAGGTGGCCTTGAGCGCCATCTAGCAGAATAGTCGCTATTCGCAGCATTGTTGCGCTCCACACAATATTATGGGGCGCGCTCAGGACAGTTGTCCGCTGATCCGCCTTGGCACCGTTGATATTAAGCTAGAGAGTTAGTCTGATCTAGCTTTGCCGCTCACAGTCAGACGCTAAGATAAATAGCTTAGCGCGGTTCCTGCAATGCCAATGTGTGTAAGGGTTACCAAAATAGAAAGCCCATGAAGTTTGCCCCATGTTTTCTTATCACTATTATCTGATGCTTGATTAATCGCAGGCATTAGTATTTGGCGATTTGGAATTGTCGTCGCGCAAATTAACCCCATTAAAACGCAGGCACGGGCGTCAACATAATAACAAAAAACAGCCGCTAGCGCGGAGTTGAATAAGACAAAAAGATAGAAGTATGGAAACGTATCTCTGATCAGCTTACGGGCTGTTGTTTTGTCGAGCAGTTTAAAAGCCAGTGTGCCAAAGCCAATTGAGAATAACAGCATCCCACCGAAAAGTGAGGCTACGGCCAGGATAGATAATAATTGCACGTCGTTAGTCCCTCTCATTTACGAAAGAAATAGCTTTACTCTAACGGATGACAATCACAGCAGCTAAGTCATGCATTCATGAAGGTGAACCACCCTCCAAAACTCTTGACTAAGATGGCGACGGATACTGTAACCAAGGCTAATCCAATATGAGTATCACGGGGATAAAGTATTTGCCCCTTTTCAGGGACTGGTAAGAACCCTATTGAAGTAATGCAAAAATTGACTGGAGCAGATGTCACTGCGATCTACAAGCAGAATTACTAGTTTCGAGTGCGCGCGGATGCGACCCGGTTGTCCCCAAACTCCTTTTGAAATTTCAAACGATTGTGAATTACAAAAATCTTAAGTTGTTTATGGATCGATGGGCTGGTGGGCACTGATTAATTTGACCAGCACTGGCAGCTTTGCCTTACTATGATTTTTTTAACAAAATCTTCGAGGTTTAAAATGCGGATCTGATTAAGGTTTCATTCGTATGCTTCACAAATTTTAAAACTCCTTATTGCACCCCCAGCTAATGTATCTAAAGCGACTACATATTCCGAGCTGTCGTAAAACTCTTCGGCCTTTGCAACGCTTGGAAACTCAACGATAATAGTTCGTTCGTTTTTGCCATTTTCCTTTATAACGGCTGAATAACCTCGAGTAAGAAATTTCGCTCCGAATTTTCCAAACGTTTTAGGTGCAATATCCATGTAGTTTTTTAGTTTTGTTTCGTCGCTTATCTGTTCATAGACCACCACTGCATAAGCTTTTTTTACGTTTTCTGACATCCGTTTCTCCTTTTTAAATTTTACAGGTAAAAAATGACCATAGTAATGGAACGCATACTGGTGTGGAAGCTACTGCCACGCGTTATGATGACGGTGATGTGCTACGCATATCTGGACGTCTTAAACTGGTTTATGACGCTGCCGCCAGAGGCCATGACATCCCAAGCCACTGCGCTTACTGCGAATGTCACGGGTGCCATGACTGGTACCTTTGCCGTTTGGCTGGGGCATGAGAGATGATTAAATTATTTCTTCCTCTAAGTCTTCCAATGGCACTCGGTTTACGATGGATCGCCAAGCCAGACCCTTCTTTTTTAAAACAACGTGAGTGATAAGATCGCCTTCCTCTTCCCATCGCAGTTCGGTTACATGTTCATTTTCATGCACTAACGATGTTTTTCGTCGTTCTTTTGTCTCCTTGTTAAAGTTGCCACTGACGACCCATTTTTCCATTCTATCCGCCCAATCATCTAATGTAACAAGTTCAGTTTCGCGGATGAACATGAAATCTGGATGGTGAATTTTTTTAAATTCCTCTCTGTCCCAATTGTCAAAGACCGCGCGGGACTTTTGACTAAAGCTCATTTACATCTCTCCTTTTTAGATTTTCCAAACTGTAACCAAAGGCTCCCAAAATGAAAGAATTACTTAACGGCCTGATAGGCCCAGTGACTGGTATCATTAACAAAGTGGTGCCATGACAGGTGCTTTTGCCGTTTGGCTAGGGCATGAGAAATGATTTATTGTAAAGTTGCAGATGCTTCAAATTTTGGCAATTCGTCATTCACACCTAACCAGTCAAATTTTTCGCCAAAGTAGCAATGTAAATGTGGCTTATAGTTTTCGGCGTTGTGAAGAGATGTTGCCTATAGATGGATTTGACCTTTCCATCGTGTACTGGAAAAACTCATTTGACTGCCACATTTTCCACAAAATCCTCTGGTTCCATGTTCAGAAGACTTAAAATAACTAAGCTGGCCTGACCATTTTATGGATGCCTCTTTAAAACTTATCCAAGCAACGACTGGGGCAGAACAAGCTCTTTTGCAAGTTTCACAGTGACATAGAGCAGTCCACATTGGAACAACATCAGCTTCATATTCAACATCACCGCACAAACATTTCCCTGAATATTGCGCCATCTACTTCCTCCTTTTTATTTTGTTCAAACCGTAACCAAAGGCTCCCAAAATAAAAGAATTACTTAGCAAAAAAAAACGGCGTCCACCCGAACTCACGTTAGATCAACAATCTTGACCGACGTGCTATGCCCTAATTCAATCAGCCGTGCCTGGAGCAAACTTGCGGTTTTGTCGCGCGCCCCATGTAGATGACAGACTTGAGAGGCAGCGGCCCAAACACAAAGTCACCTTTTCGATTGATGCCGCGTGGACCGAGGCCGGTCTGAGGCCCAGCAACAAGGCCAGCATTCGTGAGTTCGCGCACCAACTCCTTCGGCTTGATGAATAGCTCGGGATCGTGTGTACCCCTTGGAAGAAGGCCGAGGATATTTTCAGCGACCGTGATGGTTGCCAGGCGAGACACAAGGTTTCGGTTGATCGTGTCGTAGAGAAATATCCCGCCCGGCCGCAAGACACGAGCGATTTCCGCTATCACCTTTGTCAGATCACTAACGTGCTCAAAGACATCTACGCAAACGACAGCATCAAATGCCTCGTCCTCATAGGGAAGCGCCTCACCAATGCCAACGTCGCACTGGATCGCCTGACCAACAAGGGTTGCCCTGCTTTTGGCGGCTTCGATGGCGTCCGAAGCGGGATCAATTCCTGTCACTCGCGCCCCCTTGCTGGCCAATGCCTCGGCCATGAAGCCGCCAGCGCATCCGAGATCAAGAACGTCTTTGTCCGTCCAATCAATGTAGCGGTCGAACCAAGCAAGACGGCCTGGAACGAGGTTCTTGAGAGTACGCACCCAACGCACCTCATCTGACCACCATTGATCGGCGACACGGTCATAGATTGACAGATCATTACGACGAATGCTGGTCATGCTTTCTTGATCCTTTCAGATACGGGATGACGTAAGGCACCTGACTTTGATACGCACGAAACCGCGCCCCGTACCTTTTTTCGAAGCGGTTTTCTTTAAGCTTTGGTGCAAAGAGACAATAAGCCGTCAATGCCATGGCCAACGCCAATTGATCCGGTGTCCAAACAGGGACGGTTCATAGCGTCAGAGCAAAGGAAACGTAGATTGGTTGCCGGATGATCCGGAAAAGGCCCGTTGTGGGCATTCCGGGGAAGACCGGATTCTTGTCTTGAGCCAGCGACATCCAGCCAAGTGCGCCTGACTGTAACTCCGTCCCGGCATCATAACCCGCTTTGATCAGCAGGAGCCACGACACCGTGTAAAGTGCACAAATGACATAAAAAGCGGTGCCTTCGGCGCGCCACCACATCACGCCACTTGGTGTCCATAACGCAAACAGCATCAAAAGCTGGAGAGAGGCGACCATCGCGTATGTCGTAGTGCTAAGGGTTCGTGCGTAGTCGGCGGGTGCAAACCATTTCAGCAGTCTGCTGCCCCGCGCGCTCAACAAGAGCGAATGCACTATTGTGAACTGTAGGGCCAAGACCCCGTTTGTAACGTAAGACCAGGGTTCCGGGACGCGTCCAAGGCTTTCACTCATGCCAAAGAACATAGCCACTATCATTGCAGCTACGGCCAGCGTGAAAATGATGTGGCACATGACACCATATGAGAAGGCAGTGCTGATGCGCCGAAACCCGGGCGGCATACTAAGAAGTCCAAGGACTAGCGATAGAAGCCTGCCGAAAGGGGTGTTGTGATCGTGATCCATGCATAATGACTTAGCGCGAGAACCCTAAAATCGAGATTGTCTGACGAAGGGTCGCAGTTAGCGTATCTTATGCCCCTTCGATCCGCATTAGGCACCACCCACAATCTCCACCGACGTGTTATGCCCTAATTCAATCAGCTTTGCAAAGTCAGACAATGAGCGTGTAACCCTATCAATCTTATAGACCACAATCATATCGATGAGACCACTTTCTACGTCAGCAAGCAAAGTCGATAGAGCAGGGCGCTCTAGCATTCCGCCAGAGATGCAACCGTCATCAAAACGCTTTTTTATCAGCTTCCAGCCTTCATGGCGCTGTGAGGCGGTATAGGCACTACAGGCTTCATGCTGTGCATCCAGAGAGTTGAACTCTTGATCAAGACCTTCATCAGAGCTTTTGCGGGTATAGACAGCTGCGCGCACCACAGGATTCCCCAGTACACTCATGGGCGCACTCCAAAGAACTGAAAGCCTGAGACGTTATAACTCGTTATGGCGCGCGCTGTATGAGAGAGGGATTTAAAGCTCTGCTCGTTCCACATAAAGCGCCCGTCATCACCAACCTCAATCACATGGGTGATCCCATGATGCTCGCGCACAAAGCGGCTTCCAGGTTTAAAGGCGGGGCGCACTACATCGCGCTGCGCGGCACTCTTAAGCCTTCGATCCAGTCGCTTGGTATATCCGCCCACTGTGTCCAGCTGATAGGCATGGCTCAAAATCTGCACAATCAGAGGTCAGCTTAAGTGCTTCGGGGGAGGGCGACCCACAACCTCTCGCCACTCTGCCATTAGCGCTTCACGCGAGGCATCCGCCAAACCATCCAGATCTAGTCTCATCATCTACTCCACTCCGTACAATCATCTCGTACCGAGCAGAGCCCGAAACTATTCGGGCGCAGCTACACACAGGCTTGCGGAGAACAAGAAGTCCAGTGGAAAGAGCAAAGATGGATGGATGTTTAGGCTAGTTGGGCTGAGAGAACCGCCATAACCTTTCAAAGCATTCGTTACATCTTTAACCACCATATTTTATTGACTGCGAGCATTCACTACCTCAATCTGGAACCCAGAATGGAACTCAAAGTGGTAGGAAAATTGTTCAAGTATGGCATAGGTTACCAGCTGCATCTTCGTAAGGGTAAGCAGTACATCAGCAAGAAAGCACCAGCTGATATAGCTTTTATGTACCCAGATGGTCGCTATCGCCTATCAACTGGTATTCCTGACAAGGCAGTAGCCAATGCAAAAACACAGAAATTACTGCGTAAAATAGAAGAACATTTTGATCAGTCACGTAGAAAACTTGATCCTTTTATTGAGGGCGTCAGACCATACCTTGAAACAAAAGGTGTAGATGTTGTCAGTTGGTACAAGCGTGGGGTCATTGAGCATGAGTTGTATCGGGATCAAACGCGCCTTTGGCGAATGACAGGTGGTAAGTACGAGTTTAACAAACGTGAACCATTGCCTAAGTTTGAGCTACCTGAGCCGCAGTTTGACAGTGAAGAAGAGCGATTGGTTTGGAAAAGACTCAAGGACGAAGGTAATGCCAAGTCCAAGAAGCAGTCCATGGGTGACGTAGAGGTTCCAGATAATTGGGAGTGGGATGTTTACTACGAGGATTTCGTAGCACATGAATACGAACATATAGCTATTCTGGTCACAATATTTGGCGAGTATCTGCCAACCCACCTGCTGAAAAAGCTTAATGAAGATAGGCGTGATGCCATACTAGAGCTTACTAAGCCGTTAAAGCCAGATTATGCTGCAATCTTCTCTGATGACTTACCTCAAAGCAAACTGTCGGATGCGGTTAAAGCAAATGTGAATGATCTACCAACAGACCCAGTTGTACAGATCGGAGACGCACCACCAGATGACACTAGGTTTTCAGATATTGTTGAGGCGTATTTAAACTCAAAGAAAGAGTCATCAAAGGAACGATCACAACGTGTGAAAGCGTGTAATACGGTGATCCGCATCTGTGGTGACTTACCGTTGGTCGAATATACAAAATTAATGGCTTACGACATTGCCAAGGCTATGGATGAAGAAGGGTATTCACGTTCTCAGATAAGCAAGTTTATCACCTACGGTAGGGGCTTGTTCAAATACGCCACCAAGAACAGAGGAAAGAATGGCGATGCCTTACTTTTAGACCAGCCTTGGACAGGTATTGAGCTGAATGATTACGGAAAAGATAAACGCAAATACAAGCCTCTTGAGAAAGAAGAGCTACACGGGCTCTTTGCACTTGATATGCGGTATCAGGAAAGGCTGCTGCTATCGATCCTGATTGCTACAGGGATGCGCTTGGATGAAGTCGCACTAATCACTTGGGAACGTATCCGTGATTACAAGGGCATTCTTTGTTTTTGCCTAGTGAATTATACTGGCGATGAAAAATACAAGAACCGTGGTTCTATGCGTTTTGTACCTGTTTCTGAAATCATAAAGCCCATGCTGAATAAAAGAGGGCAGGGGCATGTGTTCGCCTACAGAGTTGATAGTGATGGAAAAGCTCAGGCTGCTGCTTCTGATGCTGTGATGCCATTAATTAGGATGATCACAACGGATGATAGGAAGATGGCACATAGTCTGCGTAGTAATTTCAAGGATGAATTGAGGGAATTAGAAGTATCAAAAGAATTGAATGACTTTATCACAGGTCATGCACAAGGTGACGTTGGAGGTAAATATGGTGAGGGGCCTTCAATGGCTAAACGGCTAGAAGTTTTGAATAGGATAAAGCATCCTTGGTTAGAAGGCTGAAGTATGAAACGTTGTAAACTTGCACTATTTAGAAGGGCTTCTCTACTTGTTCACGCGGTGAGGCACTTTTAGGGTAGACACTTTACAATAGTTTTTCTTCCAATGTTCGTAACGCTTTAAGTAAAGTTTGGACCCTTAAGTCTTATGTTTGTTTAACACAGCCACATGTCGTTAGAGTGCCGCTGTGGGCATCATAGACATCTCATTCCTTACCGTTACTAGTATAGAGAAGCTTCGGGTGGTTGCTCTAATAGCTTAACTCTATCCAACGTTAAGATAAGTAATAACCAAAGAATATGACACTTATGATAGCTGAATTCACCAAAGAAGTAATTAAACGTATTGAGGCTTCTGAGAGTAGGTCCAGCTCTCGTAAAGCTGAGGATCAGCCACGCTTTGAACATGCAGTCTATGTCTTGCTTACTGACCTATGGAAGGCTGTAAAAAGTACGCCAATTCGAGAGTGTAACATAAACAGGCGTAGTGGCTGGTACTCCGAGAACCCAAGATACCGTGATCCTCTACTTACATATAGGCAGACGATAGCCGTGTTCGAAGGGCTGTTAAAGATTGGCTTTATAGAGGTCACGAGAGAGGGTTACTTTGACCGTGTCATCTACCAAAGGAAAATCACCCGCTTTATTGCTAGAGATGAGCTACTTGAAAGACTGCAGGAGTTAGATGAACACCCTGCTATCTCCATCAAGCCTGACTTGGATGCTGAAACTATCATTCTACGTAACAAAGTTGATGGTAAAAAAGTACTTCAAGAATACGAAGACACTCCAGCTACTGAACGTTATAGAGAAAACCTCAAGATAATAAATTCGTGTTTCCTCAAGCACTGGTGTGACCTTGAGGTGCAAGAAACCGAATTGGCTAAGCTTGAAGAACGAATAGCTAACCACGCAACGAAAGAGCCAATAGACTTCTCACAGCGTACACTTGTTAGGATATTCTCGAATGGTTAATTCAAGCAGGGTGGATGTTTCTATCGTGGCTGGTGGCAGAATGTACTCCGTGAATACCGGAAGTACATAACCATTGATGAGAAGCGTACAGCTGAGTATGATTTTTCTTAGCTAAACCCACACCTTCTATATCATAGCAACTACAAAGAGCTTGGCTCTGAGGTGCCTATGACAGGGTGCTAGATGGTGAACATCGTATAGTTGTCAAGCAAGCATTTAACGCTATAGTTCAAGCGTCCACTCCACTCAAAAGTTGCCCTAACGAGATAGATATGTCTGGCTTGGAGATGAGTTGGGCAGAGCTACGTGATCGCATTATCAAAGCTCATAAGCCCATAGCTGATCTATTCTTCAATAGCGTTGGCAATCACTTACAATTTCTGGATAGCAACATCGCTGAGCGTGTAATGCTGCATTTCGCTGGTATAGATGCACCTGCCCTGCCTGTGCACGATAGCTTCATACTGCATCACGGCTACGGTGAGAGTGGTGAAGTCGAAGAGGCTATGCGTAAGGCTTTATACTGCATCACGGCTACGGTGAGAGTGGTGAAGTCGAAGAGGCTATGCGTAAGGCTTTTTACGAGGAGGTAGGGGAACATATTTCAAAGATAGATAAGGAGATACTAACTTGGACATACCGCAAAGATGAGAAAGATAATGACAAGCCTACAACGTTAGACTTAGATACAATTCTTAGTGCGGATGATGACGTATCGCAATGGAAACAAAGACATCAACTTTGGTATGCCCAGCGCTAACTGTTTTACTTAACCCCAGCTCTATCCATCGCAACATCAGAGTTACCCGCATAAACGATCTGATATGTGTTGTTACCCTTCACGCCACAGTTATGACATCTGGCTCTCTTGCGTACCTCGTGGGCTGTGGTGTCGCCTCCTACAACTGCAATCAAGTTTGCGACCTCTAGGATTGTATGATGCTTACAGAGACCGCAAGTGATGCTGAGTTGGTGGTCTGAGATAGTTGAGAGTTTGGTCATTTGTTTTCAAAATCTGTCACAGGTTCCAGTTATAAATCCAGCCTGAAATTCATTTGCCAAAGAAGATGTAAACCTACCTCCATTCGTTAGTACAAAAATTCGCTGATGGTCATAGGCTTTTATTGACTCCGCAAACTTTAATGAACCATCTAAACGCAAAATTGCTTCACTAAACCAGCCAGCCGTATCTCCAAATTTAAGTTTATTTTCTGTTATTTTGAATGTAACCTTATCACCAGAGCTATAAGGCACTGTTATCCAACCGAACACTCCTCCTAGTGCTTGAGAGCCTATCGCCATCAGGAACGCTAGAGCCAGAAAGTAGATCGTCCGTATTGGCTTAGTGAGGTGTTTGATCATTTGCGGATACTCCAAGAGAAACCTAATAATTTCTTTGAGTGTTTAATTTTTTTGTTTTAGTTTGCTGAGCTTTCCCATTACATACACATAGGCGGTTGCTCCAATAAATGTTGGAATGGCCATAGCTTGACCCACTAAAGGGATCACGTTCACACCTATCCCAGCCGCCCCGCCAGCAAGCAGTGCTGTCTTTAGTTCCGGGTCAATTTTGTCCCATGCTATGCCAGCTTTCTGAGCTGCAATAGTTTGAGTTTTTATTTTTTGGGCAACATCGCTTTCCACGACTGCCCCAGTTTTTTTAACTGCTTTATCAAAAGCGATGTTTACCAATTTGCCGTAATCCAGTGATTTTGATTTTAGTTTGTTTAATAAAGACATTCCATAAACTCCATAAGTACCGCTCAGAGACTGCCTTAAAATAAACCTATCAGCAAATGTTTTTGTCTCAACACAACCAAAACAGCAGACAAGTTACAGCGATTCCTTTAATAAATGATACCCAATAGATTGCGTAATGAGACCATGCAAATTTTAAGCGTAATCTCTCAGTCAGTTCGCTGTGCCACTCGAGTACTTTCATTATCTCATCTTCCAGCGATCCAACTTCACCTGAGCCGCTACAATGTCTTTTAATATTCTTGATACGGTAAACTTTGAAAGCCTAACTTGTCTGGCTATCTCGTTATTCCCAATGCCCTGCTGTGATAGTTGTTCGATATGCATTAACTGTTCAGCAGTGAAGGAAGGTTTCCTACCTCTGTATTTTGTAGGAGCAGTTTTTCTCGCATGAGCTATTCCAGCAGTCTGTGCTTCCTTCATAGCTGCAGCTTGCGCTTCCGCCATAGCAGACATGAACGATAGCATAGCATCACGCACAGCCTTGCCCATTGCATCAGGTGGCTTGGCATCAAAAGTCATACCGTTGATGACAGTCCTGATGGTTACACCACGATCCAAGAACAACCTGATGTTTTTTTGTATATCGTCATAGTTACGACCAAGACGGTCTACCCATCGTACCACTAGAGTGTCGCCATCTCTTAATAGGTCAAATAGGCGCTTTCCATTTAGACGTTCAGCTAAGGGAGTGGAAACACCTGATACTCCCTCGTCTTCAATTACATCATCAAATGTAAAGCCAGCCTGTTTTGCTTGAGATAGCTGATGCTCAATAGTTTGTTCTGATGTGTTTGTTCTAACGTAGAGGACTGTCTTACTCATTAGCTACACCTTATGTTGCGAAAGGGTCTGTAGCTTTTACATTGTAGCTTTGAGTCTTTAGTCAAGCCTAATGCAACAGTATGATAGCTAACTAGGCTGTAGCTATAGGGTATGCTCTTAAGCTACATCTTCTGCCAAGGAAAAGGTTTGTCTTCACTTGCACCTAACAGAAACGCGATAGCCCTATCGTACCAAAACCTAAAGCTTGAGCCTAAGTCGGAGATGAACGCGTTTTTCTCATTCGCGACCAGCATCCACAAAAATTGTACGAATGCCAAAAACCCAATGATTGCTAAACCCATGTTCATCATTATGCCGATGATAAGCATTTGTAAGCCTCTAACGGCAACCTGTTTACGCTCTGATGTTAAGACTTGTGTCATACTGCTCTCCTTACTTGGAGTGTATATGGGAGAGTAAAGCAAAGCTTCAATATGAAATGGAACGTTTGTCTACGGGCAAGCGATTAAACAGTGCTGCCGATGATGCGGCTGGAGTGGCAATTACTTCAAGACTTACTTCTAATCTTAAGGGCATAAATCAAAGCATTAGAAACGCTATGGATGCTCAAGCCTTAATCGATACGGCAGAGGGCAGGTTACAGGAAACTGAGGCGCTTCTACAACGCATTAGAGAGCTAGCGGTGCAAGCTGCAAGTGACACCAATTCAAGTGCTGATAGGGCTGCATTAGACGCTGAGAAGACCCAGCTAATGGCATAGATAGAATAGCTAGTTCTACAACGTGGGCTGGGCAGAACCTTCTTGATGGTACATTCTCCAATAAGAATTTCCAAGTTGGCGGTGGGACTATGGCTATGGATAGTTTGAGTAGTTCTATTGCCGATATGTCAGTGTCAGGTTTGCAGCAAACTAACTCAACCTCAACATCTACCAGAGTGATTGGATCAGGTACCGCCATAGTTTCAATCGGCGTTTCCTATCTAGTCTCCGAAAATCCAGTTATATATGATAGTGTCGAATATGCTCCGGGAGCGACTTTCACGGGCGTTGGAGGTGTTTCTATTGTTATGAATCGAATAACAACTGGCGCTCATAATGGTACAATAACAAGTAGCCAAGACCTCTACAGCAACATCAATCTTAATTCAAAAGAAGATGCTCTGAATGCAATTACTGCAATGGATGCTTTTTTAAGCTCTCTCAACTCACAAAGAGCCTCACTAGGCGCATTAAGCAACAGGATAGACCACATAGTCACCAACAACACCAATACAGCAACAAACATTGCCAAAAGCATATCTAGAATTGAAGATGCAGACTTTGCTGCTGAAACTACAAACTTGGCTAAACAGCAAATACTCCAACAGGCTGCAACGGCTATGCTTGCCCAAGCCAATGCGTCAAAGCAGAACATTCTTACACTTCTACAAATGTAAATTGCTGAATACTGTTCAAACTAACTTTCTAAACTTGTCGTAGTAGTCCTTCAAAGACGTACTCAAATCATCTGATGGATCATACTCGCCTTTAGACAGGACAAATTTCTTCATACCACCTTTACCGCCAAGATGAGCCACAGCCCGTAGCCCATCACGGTCATAGCTATCTGTGTTGATACCAAGAGCGTCTATGGCCTTATCTATGTCTTTGATGTGGGCCCCAATCAGCTACTTTGTCTTGCAGTGCTGTATCAGCCTTAAATGCGTCCTGAGTGAAGGTTGAGCCTGTAGCCTTCTGGTATCCTTTAGACGTGCTTCACCAAACTGTAGCGACCCCGCAAAGCGTCTACCGTCCTTGACGGTGATCTTTGCATCTGACTGCCCACTACTTTCGCTCTGGGTTAGCTGGTCAATGAAGGATAGCTGTGCTTTCTCATTCTTTGCTTTCTTACGATTGTCTGCCGCTATTGTAGCTAACCGCATATCGTTGGCGCTGAGTTTCATCCCAGCTTCAAACTCTGCCATATCATCGTCTGTAACAAATGGACGGGCATGGCTGTCCAGCATATCGTTTATGGCTTTCTGATGTGCATCTGCTTTGGCCTTTCTTTCAGCCTCCTGCTTTAGCCTTATCTCGTCTGGCATTTCTGGTGCAGGGTCTATGCTTTCCATTACCTCTGCCCCCATATCACGTTGGGTAAAGCCCATCTTTGAATACATCTGTTCCAATATTTCATAATACGTGATGTATGGGTCAATGACCCTTTGTATCTGCATACTTAACTGATCCATTTTAACTGATGACCGTATTGGCTGGGCTTTCTGTGCTTCACTCAGGGCTTCTATGCGTTCTTCTAGGCTTTGTGGGCGTTGGTCAGTCATAATTGCTTGGCGTATCTTATCCAGCGTTTCAGATCGTATTTGTGGCTTATCCATTAAAGCGTAAGGGTTTTGCATAGAGTTATCCTTTTGTGAGTTTGGGGGGGCGGCTTGCAGGGAATTTATGATTGTTGCACTCAACAAGAAGTTGAAACTTTAAGAGTGACACAGACTGAATAAACGTCAGTGTTTCAGTTGGCTTGAGTGCCGTTAGCGGGGTTTCAGCGATATAGGCGGAAACTTATCTTCTTTGGGTACTTTTGGAGTGGGTGCTGACTTGGGTACTAGACTCACCAGTGACTCGCATAGCGGCTCTCAAGGGTATTGTGGGAGCAGTGGAGTTAAAGATTATGTCGTAAATCCTATTGATAATAATTGAGTGGGGTGTTTGTCTGTAGAATGGCAAACTAGGAGGCACTCTTATGGCTCGCAAAACCTTTACGGCAATCCACACATATCACGATGAAAAAACAAAGAATGAGTTTCTAAGTGATATGCCTACTACGGAAAGAACAGATGTAGAGTGGAAAGAGATTTACACGTTTGAGAAATGCCAGTGTAAAGCGACTTGGGTTGGTACAGATGACTTCTTCTTTTGCCAACGGGAAGCTGAAACGCCAGAAGATATCCTGTCAACGCTTACAGAAAGAGGCTTTGATGATTATATATTTACCGCGCTATACCCAATTTTAATGCATATAGACACTAATCAAGTGACTGGAAGAAATCCCTACAAAGACTTTATAGGCGGGATACCAAATAAGCTGTTCGTGTTTTATCAATTACTGACAAAAGCTACGCACATTAAAGGGAATATATGATGAGCATCGGTAGAATAAGTATGTTGGAGTTTATGAAGCCGGAAGATGTCGATGCAGCAGAGGAATATTATAAGGCCATTAGAGAAGACTTTTTCCCTACTCTAGAGCTAGTATTAAACATCCGCACAGGTCCAACATCGCTAATGTCTATAGCAGTTTATCCCTCTTATGAGGCTGCTGAGGCAAATCTACCAGAGCGTCAAAAGATGCACGATCATGTTGAAGCCACTCTTAAAGATATTTTCTATTACGAGGGCGATATTTCTTACTTCTATCAGCAGTCGAAGGCCTAGAAAGCTAGAAGTAAGCTTTACCCAAACAGCTTATCTCTTTTGCGCTGGGCTTCGGGTAGCGTTTCATACGTCCACTTACGCAGATGACCTCTGGTGCGCTTCTGTACTCGCCACTTTCTACCGTGCTGTTGAATGCCACGCATATTCAGCTTTTGAGGTGAGCCTTTAAGCCCAACTTTAGCGTACCTACTCTCCCTTATGCTGATAGTGGATCACTGGAATTGAGCCATCGTCATACTCGTCAAACTCAGCACGTAACGTTTCTAGATCTGCATAAGAAGCGTTCTGCAGTTTAGCGTAGGCTTTTTTGTAGTCAGGGTTTTTATAGGGGTATGGGCATTTGAGCTTGAACCAAGCCAAGCGTGGTTGGGATATGGGCATAGTTAGGCCTTGGTGTCGTTAGCTATTAATTGAATATGGGGAGAAAAAAGTTGGCTGTTTTTGATTATAACCCCACTGGGAATAGTTATACGTAGCAACCATTAAAAGTCAATAAAATAGCACCCAATATAGAACCCAAATAATTATAATAATTTTAATAAAACCTTTTAATTACAGTAGTTTAAATAAATATATTTAGAATCCCACCTCTTCCGCCATATATGATTTAAAATCAATGCCTTAAGGTAATTTATTGCACTCACCCATCAACCTACCCATCATAAGGGAAGTTGGTTGCTGGTCCTTATTTTAACGCGTTTCCCTGAATCAAGGGGGTACAGGGACCGAGGGGGTGGCCCCCACCCCACACCAATATGTGTTCCGTTTATAGCGACCTCAAAAAATCTAATTTGTAAATCAAGCTGTATCAGGCTGGCTCACTATAAATTATATGACTTTTCCTACCTGCCTGGGTTTCAATTAGCTTTCGCTCAGAGATAAATTTTTCAGGACAAGTATGACAGCGCTACGGGATAGACGTAAATCGGCCCAAACCTGACGTTGGCTACGACGTCTCAATGCTGCAGTCGTAGCCCCATTGCCGTCATTCGTTTATGGTGTGGCCTCTGAATCTGATCCAAGACACAAACTACGGATTTAACGGTCGTTAGTTATGTGTTGGTATCGTTGTTCCAGCCAACTTGTTTCCAGTCATTGCTATCGAACCAAACCGCACCTTCAGACCTTCGCCTACAGGACTCATCGTCGACACCCCTGGCCATGTGCTGCGCTCTGCAATCATTATCCAGACGGGTTCAGTTTGGTTCTTTTCTGCATACTGACAAAGCGCAGCCTCATCTATGACCACCGCTGTCTGATGACCCACGGGCCGTTGGGATTGAACAACCGCGTTTCCAGCACTGTCGATCCAGTATTGAGGCCCCTCTGGAGACATAGTCACGCCTAATTCTTTAGCGAACCATTTTTGCGGCATATAGTTTGTGAAACCTTCAGGCAGGGTTTTGTCGAGGTGGCTTTCCCAATGGTATTGAGCGACTGGGATGGCAAAATTACAGTCGGGTGGTACCGTCCAAATGTGCTGGTCGAATTTCGCCGATCTCCAAGTGTCGCGCCAGAATGCTTCGCGCAAGAAGGGGTCATCAGTGAATTCTCGGGGTTTAAAGTCGTTAACACTCAGGCTCGCTTCCTTTGCAAGATATTCCGTGAAATGAGTGGCTTTTCCTTTCTTTACAAAAACGCAGTAGAAGAACCTGAACTCTCCAAACCGTTTGCCGTGGCCGCCAGGTCGCTGTTTTTCGTAGTCCGCTTCCGCCAGATTGAATTCGTAGAGGACCAACCATCGTCTTTTGTTCTCATCCACTCGAACCAGTTTGTCTGAGAATTCTTGAGTGGGGTCTTCGGTGAACGGCCACTCTTTCAACTTTTCTTCGGCTACTTCCGGTAGCACGATCTGAGGTTCGGACATCCAATCAATGTTGGCTTGCGGTGAGGAGGGGGTAGCGGGTTGCGGAAGGCAGGATGGTGGGCTCAATGTTTCGCCAGAACTCATGATGGCTATACCGATACTGGTGTGGCCGCTCTGGCCAGCCTTCGAGGACCCAAAAATTGTCTGCCAACCTAGCTTGCAACTCATCTAGAGCGATGCGCTGGTACTTCTTCCCTATGCGCTCAAGGTCGTTCTCATGGCGTGAATGACTTCCTCCGTGCCCATCCTTCGGGAATAACTCTTCTGTCCATCCAAGTTCGTAGGCTCGCTTAGTAATCCAAAGACGGCCCCGCTGCGTCGTTGAAATACCATCAACCAATCGATTCCGTTCTTCTGCATTGAGCAGTTTGTTCAGTTCAGCAAGGGCGTCTTCCTTGCTGACTCCAGTATCCTTTTTCTCAATATCTAATCTGACGGTTTCCTCTTCCGCCTCAACGTCATCCCTATCGACAATCGTGCGTAAAATGATGTCTATTGGAACGATCGATGCCTGTTCGTAGACCTCAAGCGCTGCCACTATTTCGGGATAAGGATCGATGATTTCAGCTTCGAAACGGTCTTTCACTTCTGAAGCTACGACGGGTTTAGGTTCCGAAAGTCGTGTGTTTAGGAAGCCACGCACTCGGTCCGGAATGATATACTTGCCGTAGTCACCCCACTCACTCGACGCCGAACTGAAGATTGATTTACCCCCACGACTATCTGCGATTTTCTCAACCTGCTCTTTTGTCAGGCCGAATAGCGGCTCTTCAGAGTCGAAAGGGCGATAACAATTTGCGAGCTTTGCGCTCGCTTCCAGGGCGTTCTTGTGCGCTGCGAGTTCAACGATCCCCAGCGCATAGTCTCTGGTCATCAACGATACCGGCGGCGTACCTTTGGCAAAAGCCTGTGCGAACACCAGGCTCCAAAAGCTTTGGAGGTGCGCATTCAGAAACTTCGCATTGTACGGGTGGTCGATTGTGATAGACACGTCCAGCAGCAAGCCTTGAGGGTCGACAGAGTAACCGTCCAGAGCGTTGAGGAGGTCTCTAGCGTCATTTGTAAATGCCCCCAGCTTTCTCCATTTGAAGCTTTCGGCAAAACCCTGTTGAAGCGTACCGTCTTCACAGTGTTTTTCCCAATCTGGCACTTCAATGGCGAACTTGGTGCCTAGTTTTTCTGGGTAGATCATCGACAATGCGCCGATCAGTTCGGAGTATTTGTAACGTATCTGACGAGATGTGTCGACTTTGTAGAAGAAGAAGTTCAGTGGCCTTCCAGCATTCAATTCCGCACCCGATTGCGAACGAGCCTTCTGAATGCCAATCCGCTTTAGGAGCTTCCGCCCCAGTCTAGTGATCGACCACGAATTGGCGCTAGCGGATGCCCTAGCCGCAACTACCGTTTCGGCCAACGCGTCGGCCATAAGGTAGTCCTGAAAACGTTGAAAAGAGAACCTGATCAGCTCAGAAGGAGGGTTCAGCGGATCGATGTTCTTCGAGTAAGGAGGCGGATCACGACGGAACAGGCTCGATTGAATGAAGACATCGAGCCATGATTTGCCTTCGGGTGCTTGGCGACTGCCAAACTGCTTGTGTGCAAGGTCACTGGCAACCTCAAGTTCAACGAAATCTTGCCCATTGGCCGCCATGGCAGTCGCGATGCGTTGCACAAACCTGTTGAGCGATGATGACAAATCCTCAGGCCGAACAGAGCGAACACCAGTTCTGGAAGCGATCCCATCAAGGTAGAATGCCACTAATTTTGAAACGCCCTGCAAACCTTTTGGAAATTCTGGCTTACCTCGTTCAAGCAGTGCTTCGCTTGTGCTTTTCAAGAAGAGAGGGTTGGTGAACTCGGGGAAGAGCCAGGGCGTGTTTGGGCGAGATATGCCCTTGTTGTCTAGGTATTGGATTGCGGCGCGTTCTCGTTCTTCAAGGCTGAAGAAGCCTTGCATGCTGAAGGTGGGCATCGTCTTCAGAAGGTTTTCTGGAATTGCATACCTTGAGTAAACATCTCGGCAAGAAAAGACAGCAGCGATATACGGATATGGTCGTAATGCATCGACGACTTGAGGTATCCAGTGCATCCAGTAGGTTGCGCCTGCTCCTTCGTTGATTGCGTCAAAGAAGAGAAGAGTTCTTTGCCCTTTCCTCGAACCGGCTGCGTCCAGAACACTAAGAATTTCGTCCGAGGTTTTTGCTTCAAGCCCCAAAAGGCCACCCAGTTGCGGCCAAAATGGAGCGTCAGACAAGTCTTGACCCAGAATAACGATAGTCGGCAAACCGTCTTGAACACGTTGTGATGCGGCTTGTCCTAGAGAATGGGATTTGCCTGAATCGGCTTCGCCAAGCACGATCGCTGACTTGGCGGCCTCTGCAGACCAGTCACGTTGCCTGAGCGCATCGTCAAGCGTGGCAAGAGCCGTCTGAAGCCTTCCTCAAGCTATCTTTAACAACCTTGAACTCCTGCTCTTCGGCCTCCTCTAGGCTTTTGCTATCGGTAGTCGAAAATGATCGTTCTAACTTCCATGCAAGCTTATGCAGCTCATCCAGTGTTTCTTTGGCCTTTGCCAAATTCCACTCAATCGTTGGTTCCTGATTGATGAGCGCCTGCATCTCAACAAGTTCAGACCAGAGTGAACTCGCTTCTGCCAAAACCTCGGGATCTGGTTTCAATGATGTTGTGGTAAACTCGATTGACGGCACGCTGTTGCTCGCCAACGACGTAAACGCATCATGAAGACGAGCACGCGATTTTGGCCTTCTGACGATAGCGTCAAACATTGCTTCAATTGAAACTTCGACATGGTCTTCAGGGTTGAATCGATCGTCTAGTTTTAGTGTTGCCGCCTCGACTTGGCTTTTGAACCACGCGTCGTCGAGAACATCGCCGCCAAACCAAAAACGGTGCAAGGCCAGATTATCGTTGGCCAGAAGCTTGTCATTGATGACTGTCGCTCCCCAGCATTCGAACTCAATCGAGATAGAACTTTTGGCAGCCAGAGCTTTCCAAACCGCAATGAGATCGTCCCATTTTTCTTGTTGTGACCCTTTCGTCTGTGGCCCCCGCTTAGGAGTGAAGTCGAGCGGCAGCGCAAACACATACCTCTTGAGCTCTGGATGGGTCTTGAGCGCTTGCTGGACAGACTTGTCCATTTGCTTCCATTGGGTAGCTTCAAGTTTTACAAAGGATTTGGATTGGTAGCCAACTTTGTCGCCGTTTTTTAGTATCCAGATAGCCTCAACACCGCCATCGCCACCCCGTCCATCATTGGGCTGGAATTCTTGAGCGTTTTCTGGTGGCTCTCTTCGCGCGAGACCCTTTACCAAAGCTTCAAACGAGTCCCGTTGTCCGGTCTCAAAGCCATTAATCTCTTGAAGGTTGGTCATTTAGACTGATGCCGATTCCGCTGATAAAAAATAATGTAAGAGTAGGTTTCCAAATGATCTAATTAAACATGCCAGATTCCGATCCCATTTCATTTTTCATAAGAACAGTGTCGGTCTAAAACGCCAAGCAACTTCTTGAAAATATCTTTTTGGTGCAATCGGCGTAGACTGTCCGAGGCTTTGGAATGTCCGCTCTGCCCCACGTGCATGGTAGCATTGCGAACGCAGCTAAAGTCCGGTTTCCGCCCTGATATAAAAAACTCGAAGAATAACTCCTCCTACCCGCAATCGACTCTTAAGAAGAGTTTTTTATACATTAGGTTGTAGGTCAACCACCTTTATAAACCTATCCGAGAAGTCATTTGATGTCCGCTTCTGCAACGCGTTAGTGTTACCGCTGCGGCCGCAGCGAATGACCGGAATCCCCCCAATTCTCCATTTGAATCCATCCCAAATATTCCCACTATGTTTCTGATGCTTTATCTAAAATATCGTTGCGTCCTTTATGAACTCGTTATAGTTGTGCTGGGTAACGCAGGAATACTACATCGCAAGTTTTTGGCTCGCCGATTTCTTCTTTTATTTTGGCCTGTAGCCACGGAATTGAGCTATAGGTGGTTATGAGTTGTTAACCATTTTTTTCTTTGTGACGAGCCAGATATTTTTGCATGTATTCATTCACCGAGATTTTAGCATGCTCCAATAAACCTAGTTCATATTTTCTGTTATTTGTCATAGTTGAAGAAAACAAAATATTTCCCTCACCATCAAAGCTTATCAAATGTTTATCGAATAAAGCATCGTATACCGGAGAAAGGAGTATTCCGTTATCAACGTCCAACCTTTCATCATCCGAAGCCTCTGACCAGGGGATGATATGCGAGGCAATTAGGATCGACAACAGCTCAGAGCCAATTACAGCATACTTACCATTCCATTTTTGTATAACCTGCTGCCTGAAATACCCTTGACCTACCCTAGATGTAATCAAACCTCTGCGCTCTGTTTCATTTGGCTTTCGGTATTGGCTTCTTCTTTTATTCGATACAGAAGTGCTTTTTATTATTTTAGTTTTCGTTGTTTTTCCAATTTTTGACGGTTTCCAGTCGTAAATATCGAGTAGATCGCGATCCGTTGAGAAATCATCGTAATCAATATTTTGGAATATAATATGAACTGGGCGGGCTGTCTCTTCTTCATACTCTAGAAAGGATAGTCGGCCACAATGAACAAAAGGTAGTGTTTTACTTTTGCTTTTTTGTTTTATCCTCACGAACAAATAAGGCGTGAGTTCCCCATTAATCAAGCTTTGTATCTTAGGCGATTGAATATGCTAAGTCGTTTGTGAGTCCCAATGAAAATAATCCCCTTCGAAGAAATCATCAAAGTGGAATCGGGTTGCTTTATCTGACTTCTCGAGATCAACGAATAGCAGGTATGAGTTTCTATTTTTTGTGCCGTAAACTCCCTCACGAACAGTCGAAAGGGAAGGTTCGTTTAACACGAGTGCCAAATCACTTTTAGAATATTTTGATCCAACTTTCAGAACTTCAACAGGTCTCATAAATCACCTCTATTGGTATAACACTATAATGGATTAACGTATTTGAATGACTGACTGGTCTAATCTTTTGTCTGTAAGATGCGGTTGCCTATGGGATATTTCGACAATCGACTATAGCTTTTTTCTGAGTGCTAAGTAAGGCGTTTTTCTGTTGTGAGCACCATGTGGCCCATGGAAGTTCTAAAAACGATCTGAAGCTGTCACGGTTTTGTTCGATTGACGTGAACATTATAAATAGCGCTAGTCATCACTTTATTGCCACTACAAAAAAAGACCCCACACAATGGCAGGGTCAGTCCAACAGGGAGGTATAACGCTTAAATAAACGTCATGTGCTTTATACGACAGATGTTGATTTTGGATTAGTTTAACAAAGCCATCCACTATAAATTGGCTTAGCTATCAAGCCCTAATTCAAGAAAGCATGATCCTCAATTTGCTTGTAGCTTTAGACAGCAGGGTTAGGCAATACCGAGTAAGGCTCTCACGAGAGACAGAAGCACTCCTTGCAGCCCGCGCTTACTCTTCACTGTAGGGGGTGTGGGGGGTAGGGACAGCCATGCATAAGGCCTTTTTGTTCTATGTGCTGTTCTTGGCGCTGCTCAAATTCACAAACGGGGCCCACTTGGGCAATTAGACCTGACAAGTGGTTCGACACCCAGAGCATCGCAAGATAATTTTGTTCATTCAGATCTAGATCACCCATTTTGTAGGCAAAGTAGCCTTCGGCGGCATTAGCAAAGAGTTGCAGCGCTTCTTCAAACGGTCTCGCGTCTTCAGCAAGGTCGCTGTGAATGTGTAGTTCTACCGTAGCCATAGTGATTTATCCTTATGCAAGGGGATAGTCTGTCCCAATTAGAAAACTGAAATGGGGCGCTGTTTTATCATATAAATATGGGCTTTGAGGGGATCTGTCCCATTTTCCCCATTTTTCCTAAGTTTTTACGAACTTCTTTTTGTATCGAAGTAGGGGGGGCGCTCTTAACGTTATTTATTCCCAATAATTTAAATAAAATAGGACAGATGGGACAGGATGTATTCAAGCCATAAAAATACAAGGTTTTGCTCGCCCCATTTCCTCCAAAAAAGATAGGGCATTGATGGGACAAATAGGGCAAAAGGTCATGGCCCAGGTGCTGGTCAGCACATTGCTCTTGGAGCAAGGAATGGTTCCGCTCTCTTTTACACATTCCAATCAATCTTCATATCTAGTTTCGTTGCGAATTGCCTACGCGCCTCGTGCAATTCTGGAAGCATCAAAACCCATCTTCGGTTTTGCGTGCCTTGCTCACGCTTACGATTTACTTCCAGCCATCGCCGGAGCCCTTTTCCAACAGCCCTAGGCGATGTATTCTCGTATTTGTAACGACCGCCCTTCTGGTCACAATACCACCCAAAGTTTCTAGAGATTTCCTCAGCCAACCACTTTTGCTTCCAATTTTCTTCGTTCTGCAATTTCTCAAAGAGCCAGGCATCAAGTCCTGTCAAGGCTTCTAGCTTCTGCTGATCTAGTGCTGCCGTATTCGGCACTTTGCGGATATTGAATTCACTGAGATCGATCCTTTGGAGTAACGTCAGGAGCGCACTGCTACCATCAGTTTCCCACCACTGGTTAAGCCTTTGGAAATAAGCATGGTACTGTTTAGCTCTGTCTGAGACTTTCACGACAAAGAAGCGCCGCTCATCTATCCCAGCAGAGATGGCAAATTGTTTATTCGTTGCCATCATAATCTTCAACCGATTTTTGGCAGGGTAGGCATTCATATTTTTAGATTCGAGCATTATTCGATCTTCTGCAAAAAATGCTTCATCGACGAAAAGCGAGATCGTTGATCGCAAATGCCCGGTGAACCGCCCTGTTAAATGCTCAGGGCTTTGAATGTGAGTTCCATGAGCGCCAAAAATATCTCTAAAACACCGTCTTAAAGTGCCTTTTCCAGTGCCGCGCCCACCGCCACAAATTACATACTTTGTGTGCCATAGAAACGGACGAGCGTTCCAAAAGGTAGCATCTTTATCTGGTTTGCAACCAAAGCCCCGCCATAAATTATAAACTCCCGGCGGAGCAGTTTGCTCGGGAAGCAGTGCAAATCCGCCCGGATATGTAGGCCGCCCTTCAGCTCGGAGCCACAGAGGCGCGGCTTGCTGCTTTCCTTTGGCTGTCATCGCCGTTTCGGGCGCATACAGGTCTTTAAAAGCTGTTGGAGAGATTTGTTCGATGGTCAAAGTTCCCAACTCTGGATCAACAGTTTCTGAACAAACCCATGTTTTTCCACCATCAGAGACTATAAAATGCCCTTCAAAACGCGCCAATGCGGCTTCTTCACCACTTAGGCTCAGCTTTTTTTGCTCAAGATTCATAATGTCGGCAGGAACAGTCAGAGGCACTATATCTTGGTCCTCTAGCTTTGCTTTTATATCATCAAGAACACTCATTTATTCATTCCGTATTTTGTGCAAAAAAAATTTCTGTGGTGTCTCATTAAATAGCCAACGCCCTCTTTTGCGCACTGCGTCCAGTTTTGGGATTTTGTGGCCTGCAACGACTTTGTCTGCTTCGCCACGGGCTGTTTTGAATAAAGCCCCTGCACCTATGCCTGGCTCCAAGAAAGGTTCAATCGTACTCCAAATTAATTCCGGCGCGTAATTGCCTACGTTGCCTTCTAAGACATCTTTGGGTGCTGAGTTGCCCCAATCCGGCCATAATTCGAACGACTCATCACCATACGCAGCTTTTAGGAATAGCGCGGTATCCAACCAGGTTTTGTAGGGCCTCGGATCTATCCAATTTAAAGCTTGGTGGATGCGCTCCTGATCAAAAAAAGGATTATCAGAAGTTGCTTCAAGAGGTGCCTTCAAACTTGCTCGCTCATATCTTTGCTCGATCGGGCATTCAGCTATCAATTGCCCGCTTCAATCCTCTTATGTTTGTTTTAAAAGTGTTTCCAGGTACTCCGTCCAGATCCAAAACAATCAGATTAGCAGTAGTGACGTGGTTTGCTGACCTTTGTTTGCCCTCAAGAGACCGTCCCTGTCGTACTGCCGCCTCTTTGGTCCGCCCAACAAGAGGAGCTTTTTTTAAAAGCGTTGGCAAGAAATACGTGACATTTTGTTTGTCGTTTGCAACCGTGGGGCCTTCATTGGGCGCAAGCTTCGAGCATATTTCATCAAAGTTGCCTTGGATCTCATCGGTGGGAATCGTGGAGCGATTACTTGCAAAAAAGGTAAGTTCTCCGCGCCAATCAGGAAGCCCCATTACCAGCCCTCCAATGTGATTGAGCCCGAGAACAAAGAAGTCTTAAGAACGCTCCAAACATCCCGAAATTCATCCGGCTCGATGCATCGCATTGCGCGAAATAGCTTTATAGCGCTGCTATTGCTTTTAATCTCAAGGTCAATTCCATCTGGAAACTCTGGGCTTTGCACAGTGGCGATGCGATTGAAAATCCTAACGCTCTGCATTCTTTGCATCAGCTCAGGTTTTCCGCTTTTGTACATGGCATTATTAATTTTAATCGCCAAATCAGCAGCGTCCCTAGCGTGATGAATTCCACAGTCCGATGCTTCTAGCCTGCCAGCTACCAAGCCTAGGGCAGCTTGCATGGTTTTTGTGGTCAATTTTTGCTGACCGAGTGTTTGTATGTCCGGGCGCAATCCTATTTCTTCGACCAGCGCTGTAAGCTCCGGATTGCGTAACGCGTCTTCGATCTTATATTCTGGCCAGCTGCTTCGGAACGCTGAAACGGGAATAATATTGTGCGAAACTTCCACAAGCCCCCAGGACAACCGGTAATTTCGGTTTTCTGCGGCCAGGCTATCTAGCTGAGGTCCCAAGCTTCCAAAGGTTCCGTCGAGCCCAGCAAGCAGTTGCCCCAAAAAGAACCCTCCACACCCATATAACAAAAATGAAAAATAAAATAATAACAGTTGTTTATTTCCATATAATTGATTTAACATGGGCAACATCTATATCTCCCAAGCTATTTCTTAGTATTTTTACCAATAAAAAATCTTTACAAAAATAGTCAACAAATATATTATTGGTTCACTAATCGAAAAAATGGAAATCTGACATGAAATCTTTTGTAAAACTGATCGCGGCCGGTCTCGTATTCACAAGCGCTGCTGAAGCTGAAGACGTGAATGTTTATTCTTATCGCCAGCCCGAATTGATCAAGCCACTTACCGATGCGTTCACGGAAAAAACCGGTATCAAAGTGAACGCGGCTTATCTTAAAAAAGGTATGGTCGAGCGGATGAAAGCAGAAGGCAAACGTAGCCCGGTTGATGTGATGCTGACCGTCGATATTGCGCGCCTTGCGGCTTTATTAGACGCAGGACTAACGCAACCGGTTGAAAGCGCATTATTAGAAACGAACGTGCCCAGCCTGTATCGTGATCCGGGGAAGAAATGGTTTGGGTTAACCACGCGAGCTCGGATTGTCTATGCCAGCAAAGAGCGTGTTGCTGCCGACGAGATAACAACCTATGAAGATCTGGCTGATCCAAAATGGCGCGGCAGACTTTGCACGCGATCTGGCACCAACGCTTATAATTTAGCGCTTATGTCGGCCGTGATTTATCACCACGGTGAGGCAGGAGCACAAACTTGGCTTGAAGGTGTTAAGGCAAATTTAGCGCGCAAACCTCAGGGTAATGATCGTGCACAGGTCAAGGCTATCTGGGCAGGCGAATGCGATATTTCTATTGGGAACACCTATTATATGGGTAAAATGCTTGCGGATTCTGAACAAAAAGCTTGGGCAGAGAGCGTTAATGTATTGTTTCCACGCTTTGAAAATGGGGGTACGCATGTAAATATTTCAGGTGTAGCCATGGCCAAATATGCACCCAATAGAGAAAACGCACTTAAGTTTATGGAGTTTTTGACATCTCCTGATGCGCAAGAGGTCTATGCGACTGCCAATTTTGAATATCCAATCGCTCCGAACACAAAGCCAGCTGAGCTGGTTCAGGGTTGGGGTGCGTTTCAGGCAGATAATGTAAATTTGATGGAATTGGCCACGCGGCGCAAACTTGCCTTGAAAATAACTGAAGTTGTAGATTTTGATGGGTAAGCACATTGTGCAAGGCCCGGCATTAGAGCTGGGCCGGCCTATCAAGCGGCGTTTGCGTCAAAATAAAATCACGGCAGGGTAGGGATGGTTTTGGGCTGTGATAGACGAAGCTTTTCAAAAGGATCCATTTTCTTTCGCAATTCATTGCAGCCCTTTCCCAGCTTCAAGGGCGCGCGAACAGGTGAAAGCCTTACTGAGATCCGTCGGGCTTGTTTGAATGAGAAAAGGTGTCATATGACAGAAAATATAGCTGGTATCGGGAGGGATGGCGCCGGTTGGCTTAGTCCAAGACCTAACCCCTGATGAGGCGCTTTGCATTCGGTATTTGTGGCTTTGGTGGGCGGGGCCAAAGGCACAGGCGGAAATTTGGAATGAATTTTCTCGCAGTTTAGATCCAACGCGCGTAAAGTAAGCGTTTTCGGCGTTTTAAAGCATGTTTGCAATCTGTGCTAGCCATCATGGCCGAAGACCCTACATTTTAAATCGTATGAATTTTAAGTCAATTTGCGGAGATGAAGCAGGATTTGTTAATTTACTTGGCTACGCTTTGGTGGGGCAGCATGAAGATGCTTTTTTAGTAGCCTGCAATTTTGTACGCCCTGAGGTTACACCGATCTTGCTAAATTTCGCAATGGATCTTGCGCTCAATTTACGCCTGATTGCTTTAAATATCGGGATCGTGCAAGGCTCAGCCTTCGCTTTGCAAACACTGGCATTGAGCTCACGCAGCGTGTTTGCAGGTCAGTTTCAAGTCAAAAAAATTCTCCTTTTCATAGGTTCTGACCTTTCCGCCAATATTAATTTTGAGCCCCAAATCACTTGTTCGGCAAAAGCAAATGATCTTCCGGAATTTAATCGAAAAGCTTAGATCTTGATAGAAACTAGGTGATTTTCAACATAAATTTCGTGTGTTTAAGCCAGAAATTGTGACTTTATGATGTGTGTAATTTGATGCCCAGAATAGAATTACGATTGTAACGCATTTTAGCAATTAAATTTTTATTAAGCCTTATTGGTCTAAGAATTGAGACGTAAAATTTTAAAGCTTGGGGCTAATTTTTGTAAACCGCAGACTAAAATTATGTCAGGACTTGGTCAACTTTTATCCCTAACAGGAACCGCTGCGCTCAGATGCTATGCATCATACAAAATTAAGCGCTCTAAAAGGTAATGAAAAACCAACATCACCGTTTTGCTTCGCTGGTGCGGTTCAACAAATCTGCCGCGCTTATAAGCGCGATCAAAGCCTTGCGTCGATCTTGTGTTCTGCAGGATTGAAAGAAGGTGAGTTTAGGGTTTATACGGCATGCAACGCATTGGGGAGATTTTGCTTTCGCACCCAGCTTGCTGATTATGCAATCGAGTATTTGTAGGATCAACTTTGCCCGCTAATTGTCTTTGACAGAAACAACAATCCTTTTCTAATATTAGACGTAAAGCCTTATGAACGCGTCTCGCTTTTGCGTAATGCCGATAGAGCTGATCCAGAAAGGATTGTGCATGCACGTTTAAAACCTTTATATTGTGGTGTTGGTCTTCGGGTGTAGAAATTAAGCAATGCGGAATTGCACGAGAAAAAAGAGCCATTGGTTTTTCTCGGCATTTCGAAAGAACCAGTGGCTTTATTGGCAAGTTTTATTGTTCAAAATTGTGACAAACATTTTGGCGCTATCAATTTCGATATTCACAATAACGGTTTATAATCGGGTAATCCCAAACGCTGCCATTGAAAGCTTGATCGCCTTAACTGTTGGTGTAGTGATTGCTTTGGGTGTTGATTTTTTGATCCGCCACATCTGCACCATGTTTATATATCAAGCAAGCCGGCTTGCCGATTACGATGTATCGGTTCGTATTTTTGATCGAACATTATTCTTACCCGTAACCGAATACACCTTTAAGAAAGGTATTTTGGCGAGTGTTGTGCGCGAATATGAAGCTCTGCGCGAATTTTTCAGCTCGTCGAGTTTGGTGCTTTTGGTTGATTTGCCCTTTGCGCTATTTTCTCTCTATGTCATTTCGGTGATAGCTGGGCCCTTGGCGTATATAAGGCTTGTTGCTATGCCTGTTGTGATTGTCGCGGGGGGGGGGTGGACTATCCAGCCGCTTTTATCGCGTTTCACGCGGCTCTCTCAGCAACATGCCATAGCAAAGCAAGAGATTTTGGTTGAAACCCTGTCTGGTCTTGAAACTGTGGGCATAACTGGGGCTGAGGCTTTGATGAAATCACGCTATCTAGCGGCATTGCGCGGGCAACTTGATACTAGTGCCTCATCTCGAACTTATGGCCAACTTCTAATAAATTTTTCAATGTCGGTGCAGCAATATGCACAAGTCTTTGCCGTGGCTTTTGGTGTTTATCTGATAAAAAATAGTGATATTTTTCAAGGTGCGCTGATTGCGGCGGTAATTTTGGGCGGGCGCGCCTTGGCGCCTTTGGAGAAATTGACGCATGCGCTGACCCGGGCAAATGTGGCAATCAGTGCCTATACTGCGTTGAATGATTTATTGAAAACTTTCCTCTCTAGCGTGACCGCACCGCTTCTATAAGCCGGTCGAGATTATCTGGAGCGATCGAATTTCGCGATGTCAGTTTTAAATTTAAAAGCGCTTCAAAACCTCTAATTTCAAATTTATCGTTTAAAATATGCGCAGGTCAGACTGTTGCTTTGCTTGGTGAAATGGCATCCGGAAAGTCAATAATCCTCAAGTTGATTGTGGGTGTTTTGCAGCCCTTTTCAGGGCAAGTTATGGTGGATGAGGTAAGTATCACCTGTCTGACGTCAGCGCCTCTTGGGCCTGAATGGAAGAAGTCTCTTCAAGAGAGGCTGTAACGGATAAACAGGTCATAACTTCTGATAGATCGGATGTTTTGCTAAGTTCAAAAGCTGCCATTGCGGATCTCTTTCAGGAATAAAAGCGACCGCCGGCAATTTTGTTTAGCGCTTTAGGGAATTGAATTATAATTTTGATAGAAATTTTTTATTTAAAACCTGTTTCTTGAAACCGATTTAATTAAAATTGTTTAACAAAATTATGGAGGCTATCGCTGAGAACATCTCGGTTGCTTTAAGCCAGACTTATCTGCCCCAGCTGCGAAGGGGGCCACAATCGACATGGACAAAATTTGAACGTGAATAACGCCCAACGCCGCCAGCCTTGCAAGAATTTGCAGCTTTCGAAAGTTGATGCACAGATCGCGATGACAATCTAAGATCCGCAGCTTGCCCAGAGATATGCAGGGACTTCTTGGCCACCAAACTCGATTGACGCCGCAGCATCGCATTGGTCTTAGCGCTACGATACCCAGAAAGCAGTTGATACGGCTCATCGGTGTTCAAAAGGCGGTGACTGGCCGCCATGATGTCGATCGTGCGCAAATCAATTTGCTTAATTTCGTTACGACGCCAATCTCGCATAATGCGATTAATCTCGTCTATAGCCTCGGAAATATATTGTCCGTCAATCCAGTAGATTGTATTCACTCGCTCGCCGCTGCGCTTTGAATACATATTAAGGCTGCGAATATCTCCTGCTCTGCGCAGGAAACCAGCGGCTTTGGAAAACGTAGGCGCAGCCGTTACGAACGTTGCCGCAAACGCGCCAAGCAAAAAGCGTCGCGATATCGCGGTGCAGTTTTGCGTGTTATCCATTCCCGATAGTCCCTTCTCAATATTTCTAAAGAGGCGATCGGATCCCGATCATCCTCAACACAGTTCTTGCCATAAAAGAAAGCATTAGCCAAGATTTTATTTACCGATAGGTTATGCCTGACTCTTTTTTAAACAATTTTTGTCGTTGTTATGCGGTCTTTTAGTCCAAAAGCGGTGGAATTTTGATGGTTTTACAAGAGCTGTAACCAAAAAGTGACGTGATCTGTGCTTCCAATCAACTACATATGCTTTATAAACATGTGCGGAATACTAAGGGTAGGATAAGTGATGGTCGGCCAGCAGGATGAGCAGATAAAAAGATCATTTTTTATTAAATTGTATTTTTTTTACGTCATTTTTTTTATGTCGTTCACGCAGAGCGTATGGGCTGAACTAACTGATTTTGCGTTTAAATTGGGCTTGCTAGAAGAAATATCTGGTGAAAAAATCGTTGAAGATTTTTACCAAAACCGGAATTTCAGACCTGTTTGGATAGGGCAAGGCTTGGCCGCTACTGAGCGTCGCACAGCTTTATTCACGGCGCTTGAACAGGCTAATCTGCACGCGTTACCTACGAGGCGCTACAGGGCTGATTTAAGGCTTTCCAAAAAGCGCAGCCAAGATGAGAGGCAGTTGGGTACCTTAGAAGGCCAGCTCACATTAGCTTTTTTACGTTACGCAAAAGACGTTCATGCCGGTCTTTTAAAGCCCAACAAAGTGGACAAATTGATATTCCGCAAGCTGCCGCGCATTAATCCAGGCGAGCTTTTGCAACGGGTTGTTTCAGAACCACCAAGAGCTGTTTTTAACAGTCTACCACCACAAAGCGATGCCTATAAGAACCTGATGAAGGCGCGGCAAAAACTGCTGAAGGCGCGCCTCAATGCGCCATGGGGGCCGGTTTTGTTAGATGAACGGCTGGCTAAAGGTGCCGAAGGAGATCGGGTTGTTCAACTTCGCAATCGGCTGATATCACAGGGCTATTTGAAGCAAACGGCTTCTGCCCGGTTCGATGGTGATTTGCGGTTGGCGCTTCAACGCTTTCAAAAGGACCACGGATTATCGCCCGACGGCATCGCCGGCAGCAATACGATTGCTGAGTTGAACGTTCCAATATCGCAGCGCTTGCAATCTATAGAAGTTGCTATGGAGCGGGAACGCTGGATTAATCATCCGCAACAAAATCGCCGAATTGTGGTGAATTTAACCGATTACACGGTCAAGCTTATAGAAAATGGCGCGGTAAAGTTTCAAACTCGCTCGGTTGTGGGTGCGGATATTGATAATCAGCGCAGTCCAGAGCTTTCAGATGTAATGGAATATATGGTTATAAATCCAACTTGGAATGTTCCAAAATCAATAACGCTGAATGAATACTTGCCTGAGCTGCAGAAAGATCCAAGCGCGCATAGCTATCTTACGCTTTATGATCCAGACGGGCGAGTTGTTGATCGAGATTTTGTTGATTTTTTGGCCTATGATAAATATAGCTTTCCTTATGATTTAAAGCAATTGCCGTCGCAAACAAACGCACTTGGGTTGGTGAAGTTTATGTTGCCCAACCCGCATAACATTTATTTGCATGATACTCCGTCTAAAGCTTTATTCGCGAAAGAAACTCGGGCTTTCAGCCATGGTTGTATTCGCCTGCATCAGCCTTTTGATTTTGCATTTGAGCTTTTGTCAAACCAAAGCTACGATCCTGTAGGTGATTTTTTTCGACTTTTAGATGCGGGCAAAGAGGCTAGCATTATTCTTAAAAATCCAGTTCCTATTCATATTATTTATCGCACCGCCGTTACAGAAAATGACGGACGGATTGGATTCAGACGCGATATTTATGGCCGCGATGCGCGTATTTTTGAGGCATTAAGAATGGCAGGGCTGGCGTTAGAGGCCACGCAAGGCTAAACTAATCTAAGATGGAAAAAAAGATTGCGTATACTCTGAAAGATATTGCGGCCTCTCTTGGCCTTACGCTGAAGGGAGACTCTAACTTGCGCGTGCATAGTATCTCAGAGCCAAGTAGCGCCAAGCTAGGTCAGTTGGCTCTGGCCATGTCGCCTGCCTATGAAGCCCAGCTCAGCGAAGGTGCGGCTGAAATGGCGATGTTGCGTGAAGGTGCGGATTGGCAAGCGCTTGGATTGCGCGCGGCGCTTTTAGCGCCGCGCCCGAAATTTGCGCTGTCGGGTTTATCCGCAATGCTTGATCCCGGACAATCGGTGCTGCAGGGCATTCATCCATCTGCAGTGATTGATCCGAGCGCAAAGCTTGGAGGAAATCTGTGCATCGGTCCTTTCAGTTATATCGGTCCAAACGCCAAATTGGGCGATGCCTGTTTGATAGGTTCTCATTGTTATATCGGAGCTTCTAGCGTTTTGGGTGATCATGCGCGCCTACGAGAGGGTGTTAAAATTGGCGCGCGTGTGAAGATTGGGGATCGCTTTATCGCGCAGCCAGGGGTTGTAATTGGGGCGGATGGCTTTTCGTTCGTGACCCAAGATATTTCGGGCGTTGAGGCTGCCCGTGCAACCTTGGGCGATCAAACTGCCTCTGTTAAGCAGCAGAGCTGGGCGCGGGTGCATTCTTTGGGCAGTGTTACGATTGGCGATGATGTTGAACTGGGGGCCAATACATGCGTTGATTGCGGTACGATCCGTGATACTGTCCTCGGTGATGGTGTGAAATGCGACAATATGGTTCAAATCGGCCATAACGTGACAATTGATCAACATAGTTTGATTTGCGCACAAGTAGCGATTGCAGGGTCCACCCGAATTGGCAAACATGTTGTGCTGGGCGGGCAAACGGGGGTGAGCGATAATTTATTTGTTGGAGATCACGTGATCACGGGCGGCGCAACGAAAGTGCTTTCTAATATTCCCGCTGGGCGCGTTATGCTGGGCTATCCGGCGATGAAGATGGACAGTCACCTTGAGGCCTATAAGGCGCTGCGCCGTTTGCCGCGTTTGATGCGCGATTTTGCAGAGTTCAAAGCCCGGTTTTTAAATCAGAAATATGAATCTTTTAAGGATAAGAATTAGAAGGTTGAAATCATGAATGTAGAAAAAAAAGTTATTGAAATTATTGCTGAACTTGCAGTTCTCGAAGTTAAAGACGTATCCTTAGATAGTAGTTTAGACAGTTTGGGGATCGATAGTCTGGGGCTTGTCGAAAGCATTTTCGCAATTGAAGAAGCCTTTGACATTCAAATACCCTTCAACGCGAATGATCCCCAAAATAGTGCTTTTGACATCTCATCCGTAGCAACAATCATTGTCGGAATTCAAGAATTAGTGGCAAAAAAGCTGTGAAAAGGGTTGTTATTACAGGCGCAGGCACGATCAACGCGCTTGGGCATAATGTCAAAGAAACCTTTGAGGCGATGCGCGAGGGGCGCTGCGGCATCGCTCCGGTTACATTCCGCGATGTAAAGCGGTTGTCAATTCAGATCGGAGGGCAGGTTCGTAACTTTACTCCCGAACAGGTGTTCAATCGCCAGCAAATGGTTCTTTATGATCGGTTTACGCAATTCAGCTTATTGGCTGCGAAAGAGGCGTTAGAGCAATCTGGCTTGGTCTTTACCGGGGAGCTTGCCGCTACATCCGGTGTAGTTTTGGGTACTGCTGGCGGCGGGGTGAGCACCTGGGATGATAATTATCGCGCCGTATATGAAGAAGGAAAAAACCGCGTGCATCCGTTTGTGGTACCCAAGCTGATGAATAATGCTGCGGCTAGCCATATTTCGATGGAATATAATTTAAAAGGTCCCAGCTTTACGGTGTCAACCGCTTGCGCCAGTTCCAATCACGCCATGGCACAAGCTTTCCAATTGGTCTGTTCTGGCATGTCGCCCGCAATGGTCACCGGGGGATCTGAATCCATGCTCTGTTTTGGCGGTGTAAAAGCTTGGGAGGGTTTGCGGGTGATGAGCCGAGATGCCTGCCGTCCTTTTTCGGCCAATCGCAATGGCATGTTGCAGGGCGAAGGTGCCGCAATATTTGTGTTCGAAGAATTGGAACATGCGAAGGCCCGCAAAGCAGAAATTCTGGCCGAAGTTGTCGGTTATGCGATGTCTTCGGATGCTGCTGATATTGTAATGCCGTCTAAACAGGGGGCTGAACGTGCAATCGCGGGTGCGTTAAAAAATGCAGCCCTTAATCCAGAAGATGTTGGCTATATTAATGCGCATGGCACGGGCACCGCTGCGAATGATAAAACAGAATGCGCAGCCGTGGCAACTGTGTTTGGTCGCCATGCGGATGATTTGATGATCAGTTCTACGAAATCCATGCATGGCCATGTAATCGGCGGCACAGGGGCAGTAGAGCTTTTAGCCTGTATCATGGCGTTGCGCAATAGCGTTGTCGCCCCGACAATCGGTTACGAAGAGGCAGATCCGGAATGCGCGCTGGACGTGGTGCCCAACATTGCGCGGGAGGCGTCTGTGAATGTCGCGCTTAGCAATGCCTTTGCATTTGGTGGTCTAAATGCGGTTATTGCCTTGCGAAAGTTCTAACCAAATAGAGAAGCGTCAAGGTTCGACAGACCTCTGCCTGCCATTTTCTTTTGTAGCCTAAAACCCTTTGCCGAGGCCTTTTAACGTGTTCTTAAGGCGTGCAGGAACATAGCTTTGCTACCCATTTTGCCAGTTTTTGAGTTTGGTGTTCATGCCCAAATAAGGCTTGGCAAAATACTCACCAATTCCTATCGCAGATAAAAGAATAACGATCAAAAAAAACTGCTTCATTTCAAGATTTTAAAAGCTTTTCATTTGGTTGAAAAGCATCGCTGTTTACGCGCGTTTGGTGATCCAGCCACCGCCTAAGACACGGCTGCTGTCAGTGTTATAAAATACGCAGGCTTGCCCGGGGGCAACGCCTTCTTCTGGGTTTAAAAGTTCGACTTCGCCAGTTGTATCGCTGAGCGGTTTTACAAGCGCTTCTTTTGGTCCCCGCGTAGAACGCAGTTTAACCGAGAGATGCCATTCTTCCCGACCTTCAAAGGGGATATCTCCCAACCAATTGATACCCATAATTGGCACTTTGCGCACAGCCAATAAGTGCTTTGGCCCCACAATAACCTGCTTTTTCTCAACATCTAAGCCAATCACATAGATTGGGTCAGCCAAGCCACCAATTCCCAGACCTCTGCGTTGCCCAATCGTATAATGGATTACGCCGTGATGCTGGCCCAATATTGTACCATCCACACCGACTATATCCCCCGGTTCGGCTGAGCCGGGACGCAGCTTCTCAATCACTGCGGCATAATTTCCATCTGGTACGAAGCAAATATCCTGACTGTCTGGCTTGCTGGCCACATCAAGCCTATATTTTTGAGCCAAGGCGCGTGTTTGTGCTTTCGAAGTCAAATGTCCAAGTGGAAAACGCAGAAAATCAACTTGAGTTTGGGTGGTAGAGAATAGGAAATAGCTTTGGTCGCGCGTGGCATCGCCAGCCTGATGTAATTCAGCTTTATTTGGGCCTTGTTTGCGCTGAATATAATGGCCGGTCGCCATGCAATCTGCCTCAAGATCCTGCGCGGTTTGCATCAGATCTTTGAATTTTACCCGTTCATTGCAGCGGATGCAGGGCACTGGCGTTGCCCCGGCCAAATAACTATCTGCGAAGTCATCGATTACAGATTCTTGAAAGATATTTTCATAATCCAACACGTAATGCGGAAAGCCCATATTCTCGGCTACGCGGCGCGCGTCATAAATATCAATGCCAGCGCAACACGCGCCTTTCTTTGCCAAAGCCGCCCCGTGATCGTAAAGTTGCAGAGTAACGCCAATCACATCATAGCCTTCACTCGCCAATTGCGCGGCCACAACTGAACTGTCTACGCCGCCCGACATAGCAACTACGACGCGCGTTTTCTCAGGCGGTTTTACAAACCCTAAGGAATTGAGTTGCGATCCTGTCAAAAGAGTTCCTTTTTGTTGGCGTCTAAAAAGATCACATTTTAGATATTTTTATCGTGACGGTCCATTAAACATTAAGCCGCCTGACTGCAATCTTTTCTTTGGGAAGAGGGGGGTGCTATGCGGTTCAGCAAAGCTATAAAAGCTGGCGCGGGGTTGGTGCGCCTTGCGGATGGATCACTTTTAAGCGTCGCGGATTTGTCGCCTGGCGAGGCGACACAACGCGGTGGGTGGCCTCACGCAAACTGGCAGTGGTGCGCACCGTACTTTATCAATTACAGTCGCAAGAAGAGTTTCTTGAAACCTACAGCATCAGCGAAGAAGAATTTTGTGATTGGGTGCGCTACTTGGCGGCCAATGGCCCTCTGGTTTAAAAATAACGTCGCGCAGCAGTATTTCACGCTAGAGTTAAGTTTATTACGTTATGGTAACGAGTGGTTAACCTTTATGGTGAATCCTTGGTGACGCTAGTATGTGTTGGAGAGTGAAATGCGTATTCTGTTGGTTGAAAACGATGCAACAACATTGAAAAGTATTGGGATATTGCTGTCTCATGCCAGTTTTAACGTTTATACGATAAATCTTGGCGAAGAGGCGATAGACTCAGCCAAACTGTATGATTTTGACCTGATACTTCTTGATTTGAAATTGCTGGATATGAGCGGGCATGAGGTGCTGCGACAATTGCGTTTGGCGCGGATCGATACGCCGACACTGATATTATCGGGCGATGATAAAACAGATAGCAAAATTCGTGGTTTGGGCTCTGACGCAGATGATTATTTAATCAAACCATTTCGCCGCGAAGAGCTGATTGCGTGGATACATGCGATTATCCAGCGGTCGAAAGGGCATCCTCAATCGATCATTGAAACGGCTAAAATAGTACTTAATTCAGATGCAAAAACCGTAAAGGTAGATGAAAAAGCGTACGTCTGACTGGAAAAGGATATCAAATGTTAGACCTTCTTTCGCTGCGCAAGGGAAACACGTTGACCAAAGAGATGTTCCTAAATCACCTTTATGGCGGGATGGATGAGCCGAAACTGAAAATAATAGATCTCTTTACTTGTAAAGTGCATAAGAAACTATCGCGTGCCAGCGCAAATGAAAATTATATTGAAACCGTCTAGGGCAAGGGCTATGTTTTGAGAGATCCCAAACCCAGCCAAAATGAACCGGTTGCTTTGGCTGTGAGTGTCTAAGCAAACTTAAGATTCTTCTCTGGACCGCGGTTTCAAGCCACTCTATCACAGGGGTAATAGGCGTGGAGTGGACAACGGTGGATACTGAGAGGATAGATGTTGCAAAACTGACAAGGGCGGAAGCTAAAAATGAGCTTGCACGCTTGGCATCGTTTTTAAATCAAGCAAATATTGCATATCATGTGAAGGATGATCCGCTTATTAGCGATGCAGACTTTGATCGCCTGAAACGTCTAAACGCTGAAATTGAGTCGCGTTTTGCTTCGTTGAAGCGCGGTGATAGCCCTACGGATAAAATTGGTGCTGAAGCCGAGGCTGGGTTTTCAAAAGTCTCGCATAGCCAACGCATGCTTTCGCTTGGAAATGCGTTTGATGCACAGGATGTTGATGAGTTTGATGAAAGCATTCGGCGGTTTTTGGGCCTCAAGGCTGCGGCCGTTCTAACTTATACTGCAGAGCCAAAGATTGACGGGCTTTCATTGACGCTGACATATGAAGCGGGGCGGCTTGTTCAAGCGGCCACACGGGGTGATGGCAGTGTTGGAGAAAATGTCACTCAAAATGCGCGCATGATCGCGGATATCCCAAAGGTTTTAAAAGATGCGCCGCAGGTGTTGGAAGTGCGTGGGGAGGTTTACATGGCGCGATCTGACTTTCAACATTTAAACGAAACCCAAGCCCAAGCCAAATTGTTTTCCAATCCTCGCAATGCCGCGGCGGGGTCTTTGCGGCAGTTGGATGCAGAAATTACGCGCAGCCGGCCATTGAAGTTTTTTGCCTATGCTTGGGGAGAAGTCTCCGACCCGCTTGGCAAGTCGCAAAGCGAGATTCTCAAATATTTTTCTAAGCTGGGGTTTGCGATCAATCCCTTAACCCTCACCTGCCGATCTGTTGCGCAATTGATTGCGCATTATCAATATATTTCTGCGCTTCGGGCTGATCTGGATTACGATATTGATGGTGTGGTTTATAAAATAGATGAACTGGCGCTTCAGCAACGATTGGGAGAGCGCTCGACCACCCCGCGCTGGGCGATTGCGCATAAATTTGCACCCGAAGCAGCCTGGACGGATCTGGAAGCGATTGACATTCAAGTGGGACGGACCGGCGCCCTAAGCCCTGTTGCCCGTCTCGTGCCGGTAACGGTTGGAGGCGTTGTGGTGTCAAACGCCACGCTTCATAATGAAGATTATATCTCCGGTGTGGACTCCAATGGCGCAAAAATTCGAGCTGGACGCGATATTCGCCCTGGCGATCGTGTGCTAGTGTATCGCGCGGGTGATGTTATTCCCAAAATTGCCGATGTTGATTTAAACCATCGCGATCAAACCCGCGCCAAATATATATTTCCGCAAAATTGCCCCGAATGTGGCAGCCCTGCGATCCGAGCAGCCGGTGATGCGGTGCGGCGCTGCGCTGGGGGCTTGATTTGCCCTGCGCAAAGCATTGAACGGCTAAAACATTTTGTTTCTCGCAAAGCCTTCGACATTGACGGGTTCGGCTCAAAGCAAATTGAAATGTTTTTTAAAGATGAAGTTCTGCCGATCCGCGAACCGGCTGATATTTTTACGCTTCAACAACGCGATGAACAAAAAATTGCGCAACTGAAAAATCGCGACAGCTGGGGGCGTAAAAGGGCCAAAAATTTATTTCAAGCTATCCAGGAGCGTCGCACCATTGGTTTTGGCAGGGTGCTTTTCGCGCTGGGTATTCGCCACGTCGGAGAGGTCGGAGCGAATTTATTAGCT
>JACLAD010002455.1_pt1 | contig 38928 bp, 30 predicted proteins | sample 8027901 | NCBI WGS metagenome assembly JACLAD01 (sample SAMN15725071, study PRJNA655200) | protist metagenome | isolation source: fluorescence activated cell sorting (FACS) single amplified genomes of... | place: Spain: Blaines Bay Microbial Observatory, Mediterranean Sea | collected 2016-07-05 | reverse complement strand
ACCGTCACCAAGACCCCGATCGGCACCGAGCTTGCCGGCCTCGTCGAGCAGCTTTCGGGCGGCATCCTGATCCTTATGCTGATCTTCGTGGGCCTGTTCTCGCTCATCCTCGGCATGGGGCTGCCGACCACCGCCAACTACATCGTGGTGTCGTCGCTGATGGCCTCGGTGGTGGTGAATCTGGGCGCGCAGGAGGGGCTGATCGTGCCGCTGATCGCGGCGCATCTCTTCGTGTTCTATTTCGGGATCATGGCCGATGTGACGCCGCCGGTGGGTCTGGCGAGCTTCGCCGCCGCCGCCGTCTCTGGCGGCGATCCGATCAAGACCGGCTTCACCGCCTTCTTCTACTCCCTGCGCACCGTCGCGTTGCCCTTCCTGTTCATCTACAACCCGGCGCTGATCCTCTACGGTATCGACCTCGGGACATGGGCGGGGATGGGGCAGGCCGCCTTCATCTTCGTGGTGGCGACCTTCGCGATGCTGCTCTTTGCCGCCGCGACGCAGGGCTATTTCCTCGCGCCGTCGAAGATCCACGAATCCGCCGCGCTCCTGCTGGTGGCCTTCACGCTCTTCGTGCCGGGCTTCTGGCTCAACCAGATCCAGAGCCCGTTCCAGACCTACGCGCCCTCCGAGTTCGAGACGGCGGTGTCCGAGGCCGATCCGGGCGACACGCTGCGGCTCAAGATCCAGGGGCCCGATTTCAACACCGGCGAGATGGCCGAGACGACGCTGGTGATGCAGGTGGCCGAGGGCGCCGTGGCCGAGCGGATCGACGCCTCGGGGCTGCTGCTCTACCCCGAGGGCGAGACGATGCGGCTCGACGAGCCGATGTTCGGCACCACCGCGGCCGAGAAGCTGGGCGATTTCGACTTCTATGCCGAAACGCCGGTGGAGCTGGCGCAGGTGCAGGCGCCGCGCGAGCGGATCACGAAATACGTGTTCTACATCCCGGCCCTGCTGCTTCTGGGCGTGGTGGTGCTGTTGCAGCGCCGCCGCCAGACCGTCCCCGCCTTCTGAGGGGGAGCGCCGGCCCTCACCTCGACCCGAACGGAGAAAGAGAACACAAAGGCCGGACCAGTGTCCGGCCTTTGCGCGTTCCCTGTCATGGGGCATTCGGGCTCATGCGCGAAGGAGGGCGAAAGGCATGAAACAGCGAGATGGCGAAAGGCCCGGCCCGGGCAACGAGGCGGCATCGCGGCACGAAGGCGCGCATCCGGCCGAACCGGCCAGGCCCGAACAGGCCGAAGGCGAAAGCGAGCGGGGGCGCGAGGCATGGCGGCCCCGGCAGATCCAGCCGCCGGGCTGGCGCGACATCGCCCTCAGGGTGGGGCGCAGGATCGGCCGGGATCTCGTCCCGCTGGTGGCGGCCGGGGTCGCCTTCTTCGGCATGCTGGCGCTGTTTCCCGCGCTCGCGATGCTGGTTTCGCTCGCGGGGCTGTTCTTCGAGCCGGAGCTTGTCCTGCGGGAGGTCGACACGCTGCAGGGGCTCGCGCCGGCGGAGCCCTTGGCGGTGGTGCGCGACCAGCTGGGCGAGCTCGTGGGGCAGGCCCCGGGACAGGCCACGGCGACCGCGACGATCAGCTTCGTGCTGTCGCTGTTCTGGGCCTCGCGCGGGATCGACAACCTGGTGAGCGGCATCAACATGGCGCATGTCGAGACCGAGACGCGCAACATCATCTCGCGCAACCTGGTGTCGCTGGGGCTGACGGCGGTGCTGACGGCGATGGCGCTCGCCGCGCTGGCGCTGGCCGTGGCGGTGCCCGCGGCACTCGAGACGCTGGGGCTGTCGGGCCCGGCCGACACCATCATCCGCATCGGCCGCTGGTCGGTGCTGGGGCTGTTGTCGATGCTGGCGCTCGGCCTGCTTTATCGCTACGCGCCCGCGCGCCGGGCGCCGAGATGGAGCTGGGTCACGCCGGGGGCGGTGCTCGCCACGGCGCTGTGGCTGGGCAGCTCGGTGCTGTTTGCGCTCTTCGTGCGCAATTTCGGAAGCTACCAGCCGACCTACGGGGCGCTGGCCGGTGTGGTCATCCTGCTTCTCTACATCTGGATGACCGCCTTCGTCGTGCTGCTCGGCGCCTTGCTCAACGCCGAGATGGAGCACCAGTCCCGCCGGGACACGACGCGCGGACCGGTGCGGCCGATGGGCGAGCGCGACGCGCAGATGGCCGATACGCTGGGGCGCAAGCCATGAGCCGGGCGAGCGCCTTTCGCGGCGGGAGAGAGGCCCCACCGCGAAGGGCCGGATGGCTCAGCCGTTGGCGAGCACCTCGACCGTGACATGGCCGACACCGCTGGCGATCAGGCCGATATTGCCCGCAGCCCCCTTCGACAGGTCGATGATGCGGCCCCCCGCATAGGGCCCGCGATCGTTGATCCGCACCACGACCGACTTGTCGGTCGCCTCGTTGGTGACGCGCACCCGCGTGCCGAAGGGCAGGTCGGGATGGGCGGCGGTGAGGCTGTTCATGTCGTAGGTCTCGCCATTGGCGGTGAGCCGCCCGTGGAACCCCGGCCCGTACCAGGAGGCGGCGCCTTCGAAGGTCCGGGTGACGCTGTCCGAATGGGCGATGGCGATCGGCGCCGCCAGCAGGCAGGTCGCGGTCAGCAGGGTACGGAGCAGGGCGTTGGGCTTGATCAAGGGTCCGTCCTTCGATTGTGGTCCTCGTCTCTGCGCCCCATCTGCGCGGCCCGCCGCCGCGATGCAACGGCCGAGGCCGCCCGGTTCCCTCGCGGGCTGAAAGCGGGCGAAGGCTCGCCATTTCGCGCGGTCCTTGCGGCGTGCATCCGCCGAAATCGGCGGTTCCGGGCCCGTTTTGCCTCCGGGGTCTTGCAATGACGGCGGGATTTCCGATTTCAGGCGGTCCGCTTCGAGGCGGGCCTCCTGTCGCCCCCTTCGGGAGCGCCCTAGATCCGCACGTCATGGCTGGCGGCGAAGGTCGCGGCGGGCGGCATGGGGATGACGGGCGCGGGCCTGCGCGCGGTTTGCCCAACAGGCGGGCTTGGGCTAACCACGAGGGCGAAGCAGCGCGGGAGCCGCCCTATGTTACGTCCGACGGTGCATGATGTGGCCCGCGTGGCCAATGTCAGCCTTTCGACCGTCGACCGCGTGCTCAACGGCCGCGACGGGGTGCGCGCGGCGACGCGCGAGCGGGTGCGCGCGGCGATGCGCGAGCTGGGCTACGAGCGCGACATCATGGCCGCCAACCTGTCGCGCAAGCGGGTCTACAAGGTGCATTTCACCCTCCCCGAAGGGCCCAACAGCTTCATGCGCAACCTCGCCGAAGAGGTGCGCGCGCAGGCGCGCGAGGCCGCGCGCGACCGCACCCGGATCAGCATCTCCACGGTGCCGCCCTTCGACGGGCGCGCGCTCGCGGCCGATCTGCGCCGCCTGCGCGACGCGGCCCCCGAGGCCGTCCCGGACGGGGTGGTGGTGGTCGCCACCGATGCCGCCGAGGTCCGGCAGGCGGTCTCGGAGCTGCGGGGGGCGGGCATCGAGGTGATCACGCTGGTCTCGGACCTGCCGGCCTCGGCGCGCAGCCGCTTTGTCGGGATCGACAACGTCTCGGCCGGGCGCACGGCGGCGGGGCTTCTGGGCCGGTTCTGCCGGGGGCAGGAGGGCCGGATCGCGATCGTCGCGGGCTCCATGCTGCTGCGCGACCATGTCGAGCGCAGGCTGGGCTTCGAACAGGTGATGCATGCCGAGTTCGCGCATCTTGCGCCGATGCCGCCGATCGAGGGGCGCGATGCCGCCGATGAGGTGGAGCGGCGGGTAAGCGAGGCGCTCGAGGCGCAGCCCGACATCGTCGGGATCTACAGCTTGGGCGGCGGCAATGGTGGTCTGCAAAGGGCGCTGCTTCGCAATTCTCCCACGCCGCGCCCGATGGTGGTGGCGCATGAGTTGACCGAACAATCGCGCCACGCGCTGCAAGACGGGGTGTTCGACGCGGTGCTGCATCAGGATATCGGCCACGAGGTCCGCAGCGCGCTCGACATCCTGCGCGCGCTGATCGACGCCACGCCGGCCGAGACGGGCAGGGGGCTGATCCGCACCGAGATCTTCTTGCGCGACAACCTGCCCTAGCTTCCGGCGCGGAGAGGCGGGGGGAATGGTTTGCGCATGAAGGTTTTTGATGTACGTTAATCAAGATGCCGTCACGCTGACGGGACGGCCTGTTCATCGGCCCCTCCGCGGGGCGCGCGGCGCGGGGCGCAAGGGAGAGCGAGAGACCATGACAGATTTCTTCAAGGGGATCCCGGCGATCCGCCATGGCGGCCCCGAGGCCGACAGCGATTTCGCCTTTCGCCATTACGACCCCGACGAGGTGGTGATGGGCAAGCCGATGAAGGCGCATCTGCGCTTCTCGGTCGCCTATTGGCACAGCTTCGCCTGGGAGGGGGGCGACCCTTTCGGCGGCCAGACCTTCGAGCGGCCCTGGTTCGGCGAGGGGATGGAGAAGGCCAAGCTCAAGGCCGACGTGGCCTTCGAGATGTTCGAGATCCTCGGCGCGCCCTATTTCTGCTTTCACGACGTCGATGCGCGACCCGAGGGCGCGGATTTCGCCGAGAACACCCGCAACCTGCGCGAGATCACCGACTACTTCCAAGGCAAGATGGAAGAGACCGGCACCAGGCTCCTGTGGGGCACGGCGAACCTGTTCTCGCACCGGCGCTACATGTCGGGCGCGGCGACCAACCCCGACCCGGATGTCTATGCCTTTGCCGCCGCGACGGTGAAGTCCTGCATCGACGCCACGCATCAGCTCGGCGGCGAGAACTACGTGCTGTGGGGCGGGCGCGAGGGCTACGAGACGCTGCTCAACACCGATATGGGCCGCGAGCGCCAGCAGGCGGGGCGCTTCCTCGCGCAGGCCGTCGAATACGCCCGCAAGATCGGTTTTGACGGCACCATCCTGATCGAGCCCAAGCCGCAGGAGCCGACCAAGCACCAATACGACTACGACGTCGCCACGGTTTACGGCTTCCTCAAGGAGTTCGGGCTGGAGAAGGACGTGAAGGTCAATATCGAGCAGGGTCACGCGATCCTCGCCGGTCACAGCTTCGAGCACGAGCTGGCGCTGGCGCGCGAGCTGGGCATCTTCGGCTCGATCGACATGAACCGCAACGACTACCAGTCGGGCTGGGACACCGACCAGTTTCCCAACAACGTGCCGGAGATGGCGCTGGCCTATTACGAGGTGCTGCGCGCGGGTGGCTTCACCACCGGCGGCACCAATTTCGACGCCAAGCTCAGGCGCCAGTCGCTCGACCCCGAAGACCTGATCCTCGCCCATGTCGGCGGCATGGATGCCTGTGCGGCGGGCTTCAAGGCGGCGGCGAAGATGCTGGAGGACGGCAAGCTCGAGGCCGCGCGCGAGGCGCGCTACGCGGGCTGGGACAGCCCCGAGGTCAAGGCGATGCTGGACGGCGGGTTCGAGGAGATCGCCGCGCGGGTCGAGGCGGAGGGGATCAACCCCGCGCCGCGATCCGGGCGGCAGGAACGGCTCGAAAATCTCGTGAACCGCTACCTCTGAGCCAAGGCGGCGGCCCCGCCGGGGGCCGCCGCATCCCGGTCAGAACGGGCTGCCGGGGAAGTAGTAGTCCTCGGCGTTCTCGGGCGTCACCAGCTCGGAGCCGATGGTGAAGGTGCCCGCCACCGGCGCGTTCGACACCTGTCCCACCACCGTCATCTCGATCGCGGTGGCGATCATCGCGGGCGGGTAGGTGACATTGGCCGGGATCATCGGGTCGCCGTCGCGGGTGCGGGCGATCATCTCCTTCATCCCCGCGCCGCCGAGCACGAATTGCACGTCGTCGCGCCCCGCCGCCTCGATCGCGGCGAGCACGCCGACCGCCATGTCGTCATCCGAGGCCCAGACCGCGTCGATCTGCGGAAAACGCGACAGGAAATCCTGCATGACGGTAAAGCTGTCGTCGCGGTTCCAGTTGCCGTGCTCCATGCCGAGGATCTCGATGCCCTTGCCCTCGATCGCCGCTTCGAAGCCCGCGACGCGCATGTTGTCGATGGTGGTCGGTATGCCGCGCAGCGCGACGATCTTGCCGCCATCGGGCAGCTGCTCGGCCATGAATTCGCCCGAGACCTGGCCGAAGCCCGTGTTGTCGCCCGCGACGTAGAGATCCTCGATCCCCTCGACCGACAGGCCGCGATCGACCACCGTGACCCAGACGCCGCCATCGGCCACCGCCTGCACCGGCCCGGTCAACGGCTCGGATTCGAAGGGCAGCACCACCAGCGCGTCGATGCCGCGCGTCGCCACCATGTCCTCGATGTCCGAGACCTGCTCGGCCGGGTCGGAGGCGGTGGAGAGCACGAGATCGACGTTGGGGTAGACCTCCTCCAGCCGCTCGACCGTCTCCTGCGCGTGAAAGTTCATGCCGCCCGCCCAGCCATGCGTCGCGGCGGGGATCGAGACGCCCACCGTGATGTCCTGCGCCATGGCTGGGGCCGCCAGCGCCGCGAGCGTGCCGGCCGCCAGAGCGGCCTTGAATGTGATGCTCATGTCCCGTGTCTCCTCCACTGGAAAATGCCGGCCTTCTCCCTCAGGCCGATCTGCCTTCGCGCTGCAAGATCACAGCGAGAATGATGATGACCCCCTGGATCGCGCCGTTGAGATAGGGCGAGACAAGGTCGGTCAGGTTCAGGATGTTCTCGATCAGCCCGAGGATCAGCACCCCCAGCACCGTGCCCCAGACCCGGCCGAAGCCGCCCTTGAGCACCGTGCCGCCGATGATCACCGCGGCGATCGCCTCGAGCTCCCACAGCACGCCGGTCGAGGCCGAGGCCGAGCCCAGCCGCGGCACATACATGATGGTGGCGACGCCGACGAGCACGCCGAGCATGGCGTAGGTCATCAGCCGCACCCGCGCGACCTTCACGTTGGAATAATGCGCCACGTGCTCATTGCTGCCCGTGGCGGCGCAGTGGCGGCCAAAGACGCCGCGGCTCATCAGGATCTCGCCCGCGATCACCACGAGCGCAAAGACGATCATCGGCCATGTCAGGCCGAGGATGCCGTCGAAATAGATCGGCCGGATGAAGCTGCGCAGCCCGAAATCGAGCGAGAGCGTGCCGCCATCGGCGAGCCATGTGACAAGGCTGCGATAGATGCCCATGGTGCCCAGCGTCACGATGAAGGCCTCGATCCCCAGCGCCGTGACCATGAGCCCGTTCAAGAGCCCCGCCACCAGCCCCGCGAGCAGCGCCGCGCCCATGCCGAGCAGCACGATCGGCACGCCCGGCCCGAGCGCCGGCAGCGCCGCGTTCATCACCAGGATCATCAACCCGGCGATGAAGGCCGCCATGGCGCCGACCGATAGATCGAGCCCGCCCGCGGTGATGACGAAGGTCATGCCGACGGCGATGATGCCGATGAAGGCCGAGCGCGACAGCACGTTGGTCAGGTTGGCGGGGCTGAGGAAATTGGGGTTCATCAGCGCGCCCAGCAGCAGCAGGATCACCAGCGCCAGGATCGGGCCCAGCACGGTCATCGAGGGCAGGCGCGGCCGCGTCCGCAGCTTCCTGTCGGCATCCAGCATCGTCATTTCAGGCCTCCTCCCGCCGGGCCGCCCCGACCCCCATGGCGAGCCGCACGATCGCGTCCTCGCCGATCTCTCCCGCCTCCAGCACGCCGGCGAGCCGCCCGCGCCGAAGCACCATCACCCTGTCGCACAGGCCGATCACCTCCTGCATCTCGGACGAGACCACCACCACCGCGTGGCCCTGCTGCGCCAGATCGCGCAGGAAGGCGTAGATCTGCTGCTTGGTGCCGATGTCGATGCCGCGGGTCGGCTCGTCGACGACGAGAATGCGCGGCTCCGACAGCATGGTCTTGGCCAGCAGCAGCTTTTGCTGGTTGCCGCCCGAAAGATTGCCCGCGCGCATCCGCCGGTCGCCCGCGCGGATGTCGAAGCGTTCGATCGCGTCGTCGAGCGCGCGCGCCTCGGCGGCGGTGTCGATGAAGTGCCGCCCGAACTTCCACAGCGCCTGCAGCGTCAGGTTCTCGCGCAGGCCCTTGTCGAGCAGCAGCCCGCGCAGCTTGCGGTCCTCGGTCAGGTAGCACAGCCCCCGCGCCAGCGCGTCCGAGGGGCGGCGGATCACGGCAGGCGCGCCCTCGATCTCCAGCGCTTCCATCCGCGCGGGCCGCAGGCCGCACAGCGCCTCCATCGCCTCGGTGCGCCCCGCGCCGATCAGCCCGGCGAGGCCGAGGATCTCGCCGCGCCTGAGGTCCATGTCGAGCCCCTCGACATGGCCGGGCACGGTGAGGCCGCGCAGCTTCATCACGGTCTCGCCCCCCGCGCGCGCCGCGGGCTTGGGCGGGTAGAGGTCCGAGACGTCGCGCCCGACCATGCGACTGGCCATCTCGTCCTCGTCGGTCTCCGCCGCCGGGCCGGTATGGACCACCGCGCCGTCGCGCATGACGGTGACCCGGTCGGCCATGAGCCGCACCTCGTCGAGCTTGTGCGAGGTGAACAGGATCGCGGTTCCGGCGGCGCGCAGCGCGCGGACCTGCTCGAACAGGATCTCGGCCTCGGTGTTGGTGAGCACCGCCGTCGGCTCGTCCATCACCAGGACACGCGCGCGGCGCGACAGCGCCTTGGCGATCTCGACCATCTGCTTGTCGGAGTTCGACAGCCGCGAAACCGGCGTGGCGGGGTCCACCGCGCAGTCCAGCCGGTCGAGCAGCTTCTGCGTCTCCCGGCGCATGGCGGCGCGGTCGGCCAGCGGCCCGCGCCGGATCTCGCGGCCCAGAAACACGTTCTGCTCGACGGTGAGCTGCTCGGCGAGGTTGAACTCCTGGTGGATCATCACGATCCCGGCCTCTTCGCCCTCATGCAGGCTGGCAAACCGCGCCTCCTGCCCGTCGAGTTCAATGCGCCCGGAGGAGGGGGGTTGGTAGCCCGCCATGATCTTCATGGTGGTGGATTTGCCCGCCCCGTTCTCTCCGATCAGCGCGTGGACCTCGCCGGGATAAAGGTCGAGATCGACGCCGTGCAGCACCTCGACCGGCCCGAAGCTGCGCCTTATCTCGCGCAGCGACAGGATCGGCGCGGCGCTCACAGCCTCGTCCAGGCCGCGTCGGCGCGCGAGGAGGCGACGCAGGCGGCGATGAAGCTCATGCCCGCCATGCCGTCGCCGATCCCCGGCAGCAGCGCTTGCGCGGTGTCGCGGTCACCGCCCGCCTGCACCGCGCGGATCGCGTCGGCGGCCTCGGCATACAGCGTGGCAAAGGCTTCGAGATAGCCCTCGGGGTGGCCCGCGGGGATGCGGCTCACGGCGTTGGCCGCTTCCTGCGCGCCGCCGCCGCCGCGGCGGATCAGGCGGCTGGCCTCGCCATGCGGGGTGAACCACAGCGCGTTGGGCGCCTCCTGCGCCCATTCGAGCCCGCCCTTTTCGCCATAGACGCGCAGGCGCAGCGCGTTCTCGTTGCCCGGCGCGACCTGGCTCGACCACAGCATACCGCGCGCGCCGCCCGCAAAGCGCAACAGCACATGGGCGTTGTCGTCGAGGCTGCGGCCCGGCCCGAAGCTCTGCAGATCGGCGGCGAGGCTTTCGGCGGCAAGGCCGGTGACGAAGCAGGCGAGGTTGTAGGCATGGGTGCCGATATCGCCCACCGAGCCGCCCGCGCCCGAGCGCGCGGGATCGGTGCGCCATTCGGCCTGCTTGTTCTCGCCCGTGGTCTCGACCGGATCGGTCATCCAGTCCTGCGGGTATTCGACCTGCACCACGCGGATCCGGCCCACGGCGCCCTCGGCCACCATGGCGCGCGCCTGCCGGACCATCGGGTAGCCGGTGTAGTTGTGGGTGAGGATGAAGAGCGCGTCGGAGGCCGCCACCGCGGCGCGCACCGTTTCGGCCTGCTCGGGCGTGGCGGCGAGCGGCTTGTCGCAGATCACGTGGATGCCGCGATCGAGAAAGGCCTTGGCGGCCTCGGCATGGAGATGGTTCGGCGTGACGATCGAGACCGCCTCGATCCCGTCTTCGCGCGCGGCCTCGGCCTCGGCCATCGCCGCGAAGGAGGGGTAGCAGCGCGCAGGGTCGAGCCCGAGCGCCGCGCCGCTTTCGGCCGATCTTTCCGGGGTCGAGGAAAACGCCCCCGCGACGAGATCGAAGCGCCCGTCGATGCGGCTCGCGATGCGGTGGACCCCGCCGATGAAGGCGTCCTTGCCGCCGCCCACCATGCCCAGCCTGATCCGCGTCATCGGTCGATCCCCAGCATCCGGCGGTTGGCCGCGTCATCCGCGCCGCCGCCGGCGAAATCGTCGAAGGCATGCGGCGTGACGCGGATGATGTGATCGCGCACGAAGGCCGCGCCCTCGCGCGCGCCGTCCTCGGGGTGCTTCAGCGCGCATTCCCATTCGACCACGGCCCAGCCGTCGAAGTCATTGGCCGCCATCTTCGAGAAGATCGCCCCGAAATCAACCTGCCCGTCGCCCAGGGAGCGGAAGCGCCCGGCGCGGTCGACCCATGACTGAAAGCCGCCATAGACGCCCTGCCGCCCCGTCGGGTTCAGCTCCGCGTCCTTGACGTGGAACATGCGGATCCGCTCGGCATAGATGTCGATATTGTCGAGATAATCGAGATGCTGCAGCACGTAATGCGACGGATCGTAGAGCATGTTGCAGCGCGGATGGTTGCCGACCCGTTCGAGGAACATCTCGAAGCTCGCCCCGTCATGCAGATCTTCGCCGGGATGGATCTCGTAGCAGATATCGACCCCCATCTCCTCGGCATGATCGAGGATCGGCCGCCAGCGCGCGGCCAGCTCGTCAAAGGCCGCCTCGACCAGCCCGGCGGGGCGCTGCGGCCAGGGGTAGACATAGGGCCAGGCCAGCGCGCCCGAAAAGCTCGCCTGCGCGCCGATCCCCAGATTGCGCGAGGCGGTGAGCGCCTTTCGCACCTGATCGACCGCCCATTCCTGCCGGGCCTTGGGATTGCCGCGCACCTGCGGGACGGCAAAGCCGTCGAAGGCCGCGTCATAGGCGGGGTGGACCGCGACGAGCTGGCCTTGCAGATGGGTCGACAGCTCGGTGATGGCGATGCCGTTCTCGGCGGCGCGGCCCTTGAACTCGTCGCAATAGTCGCGGCTTTCGGCGGCGCGGTCGAGATCGATCAGCCGCGTGTCCCAGCTCGGCACCTGCACGCCCTCATAGCCGCAATCGGCGGCCCAGGCGGTGATGCCCTCCCAGGAATTGAACGGCGCCTCGTCGCCCGCGAACTGCGCCAGAAACAGCGCAGGTCCCTTGATCGTCTTCATGAATGTCTCCTCCCTCGACCGCGCGCCGGTGGCTTCGATCGAAGCCCCGGGCCGCTCGGCCCGCCCGTCGCCGCTCCTCCACAAAGCGCGCGTCACGGGCGCGGCCCGCTCTCGGATCGCCCTCGGGTTGCCCGGGGCGGTCCTCCCTCACGAAAGCGTATGAAGCATTTTGACTTACGTCAATCATGCTCGGGCAAGAGCCGTGAAGGGCGCGCGGCCGATGGGGTGATGGGAAGGGGGGTGTCGCCATGCCAGGGAGATGGCCCGGGGCAGGCGGCGTGGTCGCGAAAGGCGGCGCGATGGCCGTCCCGGCGAAACGGGGCGGGAATGCCGGGGGGCGTGTCTTGAGCGAGGCGTCCCGCGCCCCAAGGCCGGTTCGGCCATGGGCGCGGGCGCCAAAGAGCGGTGGCTCAGAGCGTGGCGGCGGCCGGGCCGGAGCCCTGCTGCGGCGCCGCAAGCGGCATCTCCGCGATCACGTCGGCATCCGCGCCCAGCTCACGGCGGGCATCGGCCACGATCCGCTCCGCCTCCTCGATCGTGTCCGCGGGCTTGCGCCACAGGAACTCCGTTCCGTCCTTGTCGCGCCGCCGGGCGACGACGTCGTATTCGGTGGCGGCCTGTGGCCCGGAGCGGAGGCGAAGCCCGGTATCGGTGCATTGCAGCGGAACGATCTCGATCGAGTGGGTCATTGACTTGTCGCGTGTTGTTTCGGATGCCGCCCTCTTAGCGCAACGGGCGCCTGCATGTAACCGCTTGGCGCCAGAAGGCCGCGAGCGCTGTGTCCTGCGCCGTGCGCCTGCAATTGCCGGGTTGAGTCGCCCCGCGAATTTGCGCATCTTCGCGCCGACTCGTCAGAGTCGCCCCCGGCGCGCGGTTTCGACCCCGAGCCGGCCTTCGCGGTCCCATAGCTCAACTGGATAGAGCAGCTGACTTCTAATCAGCAGGTTCGGGGTTCGAGTCCTCGTGGGATCGCCAGCCGCGCCTGTGCCTGCCAAGTTACCATAAGAGTGCGCAAAATGACCGCTTTGCGTGCGCACCGGTGTCAAGAGGCTACTGGTCAATTCTCACACCAGATGTGTCACAATTTGAAAAATAAACATTTACCCGCGCTCCGAAAGCAATGCGCTTTGCAGTGGTGGCATCGTTAGAAACGACGCACTCCTCCACAGTGACGAGCGAAGGGCTGCTGAGTTGCAGGGCGCTGCGGGCTCGGATCGAGGACAAAGCGCGCGGATTGCCTTGCGACCGAGCACGATGGTCATCATGTATCCGCGCGAGAGGGACCAGTCCTTAGCTCTGCGAGTTGCAATATTCGCCAGCGCTAAGTCCGCAAGCGGCCCTAAGCCGACCTTCACATCTTGGGCGATGAAAGTCCGCTTCGGGTTTCATGCGTCATTGGCTCGCTCGGCCAAAAGCCTCAGGACTTCAAGTCGATGTCAGGATCGACTGTGCCCCGGGCTTTTCCAAACGTGGATGGGAAATTATCATCGAAGATGTCCTCGATCGTCCGGGGCGGACCATCCAGCGGAATGCCACGCTGGGTCAGCACGCAATCGAGATCGAGGGCTGCGAGCAGCCCGAAGATGGTCGATGCGGTAGGGTTCGTCGCGCCGGTCTCTATCATCGATACATGATGAGCTTGCAGGCCAGCCAAGCGACCCAGCTGGGCTTGGGTCAGCCCCTTGGCCCTGCGAAATGCCCGCAGCGCTTGCCCCAGGTCCTGGGAGGCGCGGACCGCCTGCGGACGGGGTTGGTAGGACTTCGTCATCGCGACACCTCCTCATACAAGAGACCGTATATTCGCGGAATATACATCGGAGTGTAACCCGCTCGATCACGGGACGCTGTGCAGGCCCTGCAAGGACTGCTGCGCGCCCTATGCTATAATCGGTTCAAGGCCAACGGAGGAGCCTACCATGACGACGTTCGAGATCTGGCTGTCGATCATGTCGGTTGGCGTTGCCATCGGCGTGTCCGCTTGGATGCGGCACCTTGGGAATACGGCCGGCCGGGACCGGCCCGTCGACCCCGAGCGCCTGCGGCGCTTCATCGAGAACGCGCCCTACGAGAACCTCGATAAGGTCATGAAGCCCGGGTGGCGCGATGACGAGAAGCAGAAGTCGTGATGACCGCTCAAAACCTGATACGGCCGGACGGGAGCGTCGCGCTCGATAGGCTTCTCGACGGCCTTCGCCTAACGGAGGCCGAACTCGCAGGACTTCTGGGGGTGTCGGCAACTTCCCCGACTGAGGCCTCGCCGCTGAACGACCCTGTCTCGCAGCGCAAGCTCTGCGACTTCGTCGAGATCCTTGCTCGCGTCGCGCCATGGGCCGGCACTATGCCACAGGCATTCGCTTGGTTTACCTCCCAGCCCCTGGCGCCCTTCGGCGACCAGACCGCGGCTGATCTGGTTCGCGAGGGGCGCATCGAAACGGTGAGATGCTATATCTCTCGGATCGCGATCGGCGGATACGCCTGACGTAGCAAACTACGAGAATATTGGGGATGTCCGCAAAGGCCTGAATCGCGCCGCTTAATTGAAATCGATGCGTCCTGAGCCTATGCCTTAACGCTAAAGACATACCTTTCGAACCCCTCAACGCTTGCAGGTGAGCGTTCGACCTCATGAAACTTATCGATGCGACCCTGGGATACAGCGCTGGAACCCATTTTCAGATCGCAATTGAAGATGCTTAAACCCTGACAAGGCGAAACACTCTTTGCAGGGTTTACTCGAAATCCAGCCGCGCCAATCACATCCTGCAGTTCATTATACTTCTCTTCAAGAGTAGCAAAATCATCTGATGACAACGAAATATCATCCACGAAAACTGCAGCATGAATACTCTTAGGTAGATTCTCGAGAAATTGGCCGAGACTGGATGCATGCAACGTTAAGGAGGCAAGAATAGGAGACTGAACAAATCCATACGGCAACGCATATGACGGCTCAGCATAGGGGCTCTTGACGCAGGACCACTTTCCGTAATGAACCGCCCGACCGACACCGATATCTTTGATGACCCGGACAGCCCTGCTTTTTGAAATAGAATAAAAAAAGTTCTCTAAATCTACCTTACAGAAAAATCGGCGAGGCCGATGGGAGTGCAGGGCGGCCACATGTCCACCCTTCCTCAGATGATAGTAGAAGTCCGGAAAGTTAACCACATCTTCGATCTGCTGCTTTAGATCGTATCCAATGCGCCGACCCAAATCGCTTGGCTCAAATACTCGCTTTCCGTTGAGCAAGAATGAGCGTGAATAGTTTTGAAATCTTACTGGCATAGTTGACGGCCTTGCTTACATAGTCTGCGATCTTAGCCACCCAATAGACAACAGGCAGCCAGACACGCAGCTTGTAAGCAAGGCGATCGAGCTTGGATTTTTTGTTCATCGCAATCTCCTTCGCGCTAAGCCAACGACAACCTGCAGCTCCGTTCACACGAAGCCGTCAACTAAGGAAACCAATAGAATTCCCAAAAGCAAACCTCCATGTTGACAATAGAAATCCTCATTGGAGGCCAGCCAAGTGAGCTGCCGATTATGGCCGCTGGCATGGTGCACCATACGAGGTGCCACCGCCGATGCAAGTGTATACCGTAGGTTGAATTGAACTTTTCTTGAAGGGCCGCGGCGTTGATGATGTGACCGCCCCCCGAAATCCGGAAAAATGAGCCAAATCAGCATCGAGCTGTTGTCGAAGCGCCTCGTTCGCCGCCAAGGTCGTCCCGTCGCCAAACCGGCCTTCGGTCGCTCCGGTCTCGGCCAATATCCTCAGTGACCGACCAGAGCCGAACGAGAGGCGAGCCCGCCCATGAGAAACCCGATTCACCTCCTGTGCCGCACGCGCACTGCCGATGACCGCGCGCCTGACGACATGCAGGAGGTCGATCGAGACATCCCTGTCGTCTGGATGTTGGGTCGGACGGGTGCCGGCAAAAGCAGCCTGATCCGGGTGCTCACCGGCCTTAGCGAGATCGTTGTCGGCAACGGCTACGCGTCCTGCACACGCACGTCGCGCAAGTTCGACTTCCCACAGGACCAGCCCCTTGTCCGCTTCCTCGACACCCGCGGCCTCGGCGAAGCGGGCTACGACCCGGAAGAAGACCTTGTCGCCTCCGAGGGGCACAGCCGCGCCATCATCGTCGTGGCCCGCCTCGATGATCCTGTTCAGGGTGAGATCGTCGACGCACTCCAGGACGTCCTCAGTCGGCACCCGAAGATGGAGGTTCTGCTGGTCCACACCGGGGCCGACCTGGTCCCCGATCCAGCGGCTCGGGATCGTGCGCGATCTGCGACCGCGGCGCGCTACATGAAGGCTGCTGGACGTGCCCTGCCCGAAGTCGTCATCAGCCTGCCCCGCGATGGCGCACCCACCGCGGAACAGATGGAGGCCCTGACCGATGCTCTCGTAGAGGTCCTTCCCAATGCCGGGCTTGCCTTGCGCGAAGAAGCCGCCAGCGACGCGGAAGCGCGGGCGTTCAGGGATGTTCGACGCACGGTGCTCTTCTATGCGGGCATCGCCGGCGGCTCCGACGCGGTCCCCATCGTCGGCCTGTTCTCTTCGACCGGCGTCCAGTTCACCATGTTGAAGAAGCTGGGGGAGCATTACGGCGTGCCGGTGACGCTAACGCTCGCGCGCAACTTCGCCTCCCTCCTCGGCATCGGCATCGGCATCGGCGGGCGGTTCCTGGGCAGCGTGGCCGTCAGGCAGGGCGCGAAGCTTCTGCCCGTCTACGGCCAGACAGCCGGGGCAGTGGCTGCGGGTGCGCTTACCTTTGGTGCCACCTATGCCCTCGGGCGCACGGCGGCCCGTTATCTCCACGCCCTCTCTGTCGGCGAAGAGCCCTCGAAAGAGGACCTGCAGAAGACCTTTCGTGAGGCCCTGAAAGGAGCCCGTGGCCCTGAAAGGAGCCCGTCGCCATGATGGTTAAACGCCTTCGTTCGCTCCTTCTTCGCTGGCGCATCCTCGTCCCGGTCATCGCGGTCTCGGTCCCGTTCCTCATCGGCTTCGGGCTGGGCATGCTCTGGCTGAACGAACGCGGTGTGCTAATCGAATACGCCGTCGTCTGCTCGCTGATCGGGGTGCTCGTCTATCTCGGGATGAAACTTCCAGCCTGGCTGTCAAAGAACAGCGACGACGTCGAGTTCGATGCAGATGAAGGCCAGCACGTCGAAGCCGATCCCGACTGGACCGAGGGCGAACGTCGCGCATATGCGGCGGCCCAGCGCCTGATCAATGCCCGTCTGCGCCACCCCATGCCGCCCGAACAGATGCAGCCGTTCGCACTGGAAGTCATCACGGAAGTGGCGAACGCCTCAGGCGATCGCGGCAAACTCCCGCTCGAATTCACGATTCCCGAGGCCCTGCTTCTCATCGAGCGCATCTCGTCGCGTCTTCGCGACGACCTGAGATCCTACGCGCCGATCTCGGACAGGATCTCGGTAAAGACAATGGTGTGGATCTGGGAGAACCAGCAACGCGTGCGCAAGCTCTACGGCATGGGCCGTGGCGCATATCGCGTGTTCCGAGCCTTCCAAAATGCACCCGCAGCGGCTGTTCGGGAACTGAACGACCTGGTCACCAGCGGAAATTCCCAGATGCTCACCGGAGAGGTGCAGGCGATCTTCCAGCGCATCCTCTTCGAGGAGGTCGCAAAGGCTGCGACCGAGCTCTACTCCGGCCGCCTGCGCATGTCCGACGCCGAGATCCTCGACAGCATCCTTCTCGACACCGCGCTCGACCGGAAGCGCTTGGCTGCCCCCGACGCGCCCCTGCGGATCGCGATCGCGGGCCAGGTCAGCGCCGGCAAGTCCACGCTCGTGAATGCCCTGCTGGGACGCGACGCCGCTGAGACCGACATGCCGCCTGTCACCGATCGCCCAACCGCACATGAAGGGGAAATAGCTGGCATACCCTGTCACGTCATCGACCTGCCCGGTCTCGACGGCGACAAGAAGAGCTGCACCGCCACCCTTTCCGAGGCGCAGAACTGCGACATCCTCGTTTGGGCGCTGCCAGCCAACAGGCCCGGTCGGGAAGTCGACCGCTCGACCATCGAGACCATCCGCACGCAGTTCCTCGAACTGCCGAACCGGCGCCTTCCGCCGATTCTGGGTGCTGCGACCTTCTGCGATCGTTTGGCGGGAGAGGCCTGGCCCTACCCTGAGCATCACATCCCTGCCGACATCCAGGCCCGGATCGGGAATGCCATGATCGCCATCTCCTCCGATGTCGGGATCGAGCGCCCCACGCCAATCTGCCTCGGCGAAGCTCAGTGGAATGTGGGTGCCCTGCGCCAGCGCATCGCCGGCAGTTTGGTCGACGGCATCAACGTCCAGCGCAACCGCGTTCGCCTGACCATGAAGGACAAGACTATCGGACGCGAGGCTGTTGACACGTTCGACGGGTTGCGGCGGGGTCTCTTGAGCTTCGGACGGCACGCCGCCCAGCGCTACCTGGGAGACCGATAATCGTCCCGCTTATCCCAATTCCTTCGAGCGGCGGATCGTTTTCCGGCCGCTCAATGAAGAAAGACACGCAACTGGTCGACCACCGAGATGGGCTGCCAGGCCGTCGTTATCGACTCAAGTTCTGGCTTTCACGGTCTCGTTCTGGATCACCCAATTTCTCGATCTTCGAAAGCCTCACGGCGGAGGAACAACCCGAGGCTAACCATGGCACCTTATTGGCGGCGGCATGCAGCGCTCAGTTCGCACCTGCGGCAAAACCTCCTTGCCGCAGACGATTTAGACCGGGCATTGCCGAGCGTTCCATCGCTGCGACGAAGCTTCATCATACCAGCCACCCCGCCTGCTGTAGATTATTTGAAAGAAGAAGGACGCCCACGGGGGAAATACCTTGGATATTGCGATAAAATGTAGATACTTAGGAGATTAAAGGAGGCACGGGCGCATTTCATGAATCAGATGATTTCAATCGCCTTGGTGGTTGCGCTCCTTCCAGCACTTTTACTCTCTCTTTGGAACTTGACCTTGTCCTACTCGGATTGGGCGGTCCTCTGGTTGCTTGTTCTGGCGGGGATGATCTTTTGCGGCAACTGGTCCATCGTGATCGCCCACTGGAGAGCCAAGCGCGGCATTGTGCTGCGAGCCGAATCCTGGCTTTCACGCTGGTTCACCGGGAGGGTTTGGGCCTTCCTTTCCTCGGCAACGCTGGTGTTGGCGCTGACGCCAGCTCTGGCATGGCAAGCGCTGACCATGTCGACGGTAGAAGCGATCCTCCTGCTTACTCTTGCCTTTGCAGCAGCCTGGCTGTTCCTGTCTATGCGATCGTTTCTGGCCAAGCACGTCATTCCTCCTTTTGACCGAATTCTCGCTACGGGGCCGAGCGCTTGGCTGCTTGGCCTGCCTTTCTCAGTCATCCTGTTTCTCATCACATGGTATACAACGACTGTGCCGGCAGAGATGTTCTCGGCTTCCTTCTTCGAAATAATTCAGTCGAACTTTCGCCAGATTCCCGAGACGCGCGGCTGGATCGCCGAAATCCTTTCGGTCGGATACGCCGTCGAGGCCGCAAAACTTTGGCTAATAGCGCAATTGAGTAATTATCCCCTTGTCACCATATTTCTTAACCTTGACACAGCACTGCTTGGCCTCCTCGTGGCGCGAGCAAGTGTGGTCATCGCGCATTTCGTCGAAGCGCATTACGGAGGCGAGGTGGAATGACACATCCTAAGGATAGCCGGCCGCCAGAAGAACCCGGTGCCGATCAGGCGCAGTGCGTCGACGCAGGCCCTGTTTATGCCGAGTCAAAGAGAGGGCGCCGGGGCCAGAACCTTGCGCGCTGGTTTTGGGGAACGATCGTGGTGCTGGCGGTAATCACGTTGGCACTGAGTTTGCTTGCCAATTGGCAGTCGCGGTCACTTGATGCCGTGAGTGTCGATCAGGGGAGTTCCAGTGACGTGGCCGAGACGAAGGCGGTCTTGGTAGAGAGGGGCTTTCGGCTGGCAGGAGAAAAGTCGGAGGAGATCAGGGGCAGGATCGGGCCGTTGCTGGAAGAAGCCTATGCACCGGTCTATGCGGGTATCCCGGCCTATATGGATTTCCACTACTCGCTGAAGGGTGAATGGCTGGAACTCGGCTCAGCGGCGTTGGGCGAGATGGGGACAGGGCTGCACAGATACCTGTTCGCGGGACTCGAAACGAGGCTGGGTGAGATCACAGATGCGCTGGAGCGAGATTATGCTGACAGATACGTCTCTGCGCTCGACGACGCGATCATGGCGTTCCCGGGAGGCGTCGACGCTCTGGGGCCGACCGTCACACGTGCCATTGGCGACGCCAAAGCCCGGATTAGGGCAACGGGAGGCACGTTCGCCGGGACGGCGATCGGCGCTCTATCACTGAAGACCCTGACAAAGGGCTTCGCTAAGAAGCTGGGCACAAAGCTTGCAGCCAAAGTGGCAGCCAAGACCGGGTCAAAATGGATTGCGGCGGCCGGCGGTGCCGGAACGGGGGCTGCAGTCTGCGCTTGGGCCGGACCTGGGGCGGCTGGCTGCGCCGTGGCGGGGGCGGTAGTCACTTGGATTGGCGTGGACTTGGCCATGATCGAGCTCGACGAATACGTCACGCGCGACGATTTCGAGCGTGATCTGAGCGAATTGATAGACTTCCAGAAGGAAGAGACCCGCCAGGCGCTGGAGGAGATGCTGGACCTGAAAGAAATGGCGGCCGACCACGCGCGGAGGGTCGCGGTTCGGGATGTCTCGCTCTCCGAACTGAGCCATTTCGACAGGATAACTGCCTGCGAGGCGGCAACGGATATTCTGGTCCGCTACGAAGCGGTCCGCAGAAACCTCGAGGCGCGTTCACCCGCGAAGATCGCCGTCCTCCGGGAAGTCCTGACCGCGCAGGCGGACAGTCACCTATTGGCGCCTTGGATTGAGGAGTTGGAATCGGCTGTCGTCAACAAGGACTATCGTCCCTGGGTGGATAATGATGTTACTCTGACCATCGATCTTCCTCCCGGCTTGCTGGAGGAACATGCAATTCGGGCGAAGCTTCTGATCGGGCAGGCGAGCCTCGAATTTGACTGGACCGGGGGAAACTCCGCTGGCCGTTTCCACCTGAGTGCGCGGCCGGGGAAGAGGATCACCTTGGAATGGTCGCAGCGCATCGAATTGGAGTTGGTCCAGGATCGCGGCATTTTTCGCCCGAATCGAAGCTATTCTGGCTACACCTACTTCGATGTTCCCGGAGCCCTCGCCGAAGGGTCTGGCCTGTCGCCAAAGTCGAAGATCTCGTTCCCCATGTTCGTAGACAAGACTGGGGGACCAGGCCCAAAGGCGAGGCTGGAACTGGCGATGGCCGGAGTGCCGCTACCACGGCAGGAAAACCCGGAGTTCTGTGCAAAATAGTGGTCCAGGCCGATAGCTCGAAGCTTATGGCGTCTGCCCTGATCCACATCATCTAACCGGTGACGCGCATGCGGACGATGAGTTCTGGGTCGATCGACGGCCGCCCGTGTGACTATAGAAACCGCGGAGGTTTGCGCGTAGTTCGCTGAGATCGAGAAGTGGTCGATCGCGCACACGAAATGGTTCTCTGGTAGATGCGTCTCGAAGTCGAACTCGTAGAATAGCCGCGCATGAGCCTTCTGATTTGCGAGCATCCCAAGTCTTCCCGCCCTCAAAAATCAAGGGAATCAGAAGCTTCAGCAGCGGGCAACCAAGGAGTGCTTTAACTCCATCCGCTCTCTCTGGCGAAGCCCCACGCAGGCGCGGCAAAGATCGAGCGAGTGCGGCGAAGGTCCGGAAGGTCCGCTGAGCAGACCTTGGCCCAGACTGCGGTGAATGTCGGGTCACCGCCCTCTTCGGGGTCTAAGCTGGACGAGGCGGCGTGCGACCGGGATGCCGACGCCTGCTTTCATAGACGGTTGCGTTAAAAAAGGACGCTGCTCGCCTCTGACCTTAAATAGACTGGTCCGAAATCCTGTCCGCATGGGCTGAAGTGGGAAATGTTGGCTTTTGCGAGGAGCCCTTTGAGAGTATTGGGGTGTTGCCCTGTTTCCCGCGCAAACGTCGGAAGCGTCACGAAGCGGCGGTGAAACTGCAGGATATCGTTGGCACTAAGGCGATACTGTGAACGACCTGTCTTTGGGTTGATATGAATTTCCGCGGGTGTGTGTCCAGCTTCAATCAGTGAGGCAAAATTCCCGCGGTCGCGCAATCCCACTGTCCTACCGAACTCAGCCGCGCTCATCTCCCCAGGGAGATCTATCGTGGAAGCCTCAGGCCTCCTCTCAAAAAGAGCGGCGGTATGGACTTCGGCCTTCGAGACCACGAACCCGTGAAAACCGGTGTCGCCTTCTGTCTTTGCGACGGTGAGTCGATCGCCGCGAATTGCATCGACCAGCGCAGAGAGGCTTATTCCTGTGCGCTGACCTGAGTGAAGAAGCGTTTCCCATTCATCGTCGATTGCACTCAAGAGATTAGCCTTCGCTCGAAGCTCATCAACAAGGTCTAAGCCGTCAGAAAGCCTCCAAGGATGTCTCACCCCCCGGCATGCGTGTTCGTGGCGCCAAGACACCCTCTTCTACCAAGCCTTCAAATTCGCGTTTTGTAGCACCCATCGCCCGGCGCAAAGTGAGGGAGCCCACAAGAGCGGGAATTTCTGCGAGCAGATCAGCGTAGGCTTCGGCGTCGAAAGTCTTTCGGCTCCTCGGACGCTCATCCGATGTCTGAATCGCACCGGCATCGATTAGATGGTGTTCAACGACTTGAGCGCCGATGCCAATCTCCCTCGCAGCGGTAACGACCGAATGCAGGCGGCGTTCAGTCACAACCTTTCCCATCAACACATCGCCCGCTGCGACTGGCCAATGGTTAAGAATGCACTCCCTCAGAAGTTCGCGAAACCGCTCAAAGCCATTTTCCTCGAGGTAGTCTTTGCTGAGCGCCGGATACATTGCGCCGAACGCCTTCTTAGGCTCAGGACCCATTGAGTTTCACAGCCAGTAGATGACGACTGCGGCGAGAGCGATGGCAGAGAGGAATGTCGTGGGGCATCTGTCGTATCTGGTTGCGACACGTCGCCAGTCCTTGAGCCTGCCGAACATGATCTCGATCCGGTTGCGCCGTTTGTAGCGCCGCTTGTCGTATCTGACAGTCGCCTTGCGCTGTTTTCGGCCAGGGATGCAGGGGCGTATACCCTTGTCTTGCAGTGCTTCCCGGAACCAATCGGCGTCATAGCCCCGGTCTCCGAGCAGCCAGTCGACATCTGGCAGACTGCTGAACAGGGCCCGCGCTCCGATGTAATCGCTCACCTGTCCGGCAGACACGAAGAAATTGAGCGGCCGGCCTTTGCTGTCGCAGATGGCATGCAGCTTGGTGTTCATGCCGCCCTTGGTGCGGCCAATCAGGCGGCCACGCCCCCTTTTTTCGCGCCCAGGCTGGACGCGGTGCGATGTGCCTTGAGGTAGGTCGCGTCGATCATCACGGTCTTCTTCTCGCCGTGTTCGGCGGCCAGCCCGGCCATCATCTGTGCGAAGATGCCCTTATCACTCCACCGCTTCCAGCGGTTGTAGAGTGTCTTGTGGGGACCATACTCTTTGGGCGCATCCCGCCAGCGTAACCCATTGCGGTTGATAAAGATAATCCCGCTCAACACGCGACGATCATCGACGCGAGGCTTGCCGTGGGACTTCGGGAAGTAGGGCACGAGGCGCGCCATCTGCGCATCGCTCAACCAAAAGAGATCAGACATGTCACCGCTCTGTTTTGGCGCGGTGAATCATCTTACGCCGCTCAAATCAATGGGTCCTGAGCCTAGGCTCATCGAGATGTCCCGTGGCCGCTGCTGCCATCCGGTTGAGGGTTTGGCTAATGGTGGCTTCTCCATGCCGAGCAACCTCGAACCCTGCGTTATGAGCCGCACCGATATCCCGGGCGTGATTTTGCTTGTCCCCGTGGAGAAGGGCTTGCCCCAGCAACCGGATAAAGGTGGTCGCGGCAAACAGAGAATGCCCCTTCAACCACGTGTCGTCCCGACCGTCTTGAAGACGGCCGTCCAGCCATCGATCGTAACCGGAGGGTCGGATCTCCGCCTGATCAAGGCGTCCTGACAAGATGTCTGCTTCGATTTCCCGGAGCCGACTGTAGAAATCATACCTGTCTCGAGGATTTTCAGTTTTCCATAAGGTCACAAGTGGGTGACGGTGCCGGATGCAGACGTTGGCCTCGCGCAACTGCCAGTCTCCACGCATGACCATAGCGGCAGTGCTGGGGCCATAATGCTGAAGCGCATCTTCGCGGAGGCAAACAGGGCAGCCCCGGATCGCGGGGTTTCGAAGCGCGCGGGATACTAACATCTCGCCACGGAACCGCATCCTCACGTTCCCCGCCCGCTCGCCAGTCCAAGAAAGCATCTCGGCCATCTGCCGGCGATCGAGGTTCGCCCAATCTGCGAGGCCATCGCAAGCGTCCTGGTCCTGCGCAAGGAGCCGTCGGAATGATGTGCCGATATCGTGCGCAAAATCCACGATATCTGTCCGCCACGTCGCAGCAAGGCGCGAAAGGTATGAGAATACGGTTTCCCGGCTTGCAGGATCAGGATTGGCGGTTGGAAGCGATGTCATGCGATCACGAGGTAGGAGAATGAGCCGGAAGGAAGCGTCCTGCAGCGGGGGCTGGGAGCCGTTCGTTCGATCGGCCAAATCACCCTCGTCAAGCGAGCCCCGATGGGCCTACATCTTGCTTGTGGCACTCTCGCTTGCCTAAGTCAAAGAAGCCTGCGATCCGAGGGCCTCCCCTGGTTGGCGATACCTCAATGCGAGGGGGAGGGACTTACGCATATAGGGCCTTGTGCTGCGATCGGTCCCGCTCTTCCCCTCGAGCCTCAGATCCACGCAGTCTTTTGTGTAGACCCATCCAAAAAATAGGACTACCCATGCTGCATGCGGGCGAACACTCCAAATCAGCTGACGAAATGGCAGCGCGACCGGCGCGCATTCATAGAACACCGGATCTACTGGCATGGCTCCATCGGGCTCGCCGACCTCATGGAGGTCATGGAAATTAGCAGGGCCCAAGCATCGAAAGACATAAATGGGTATATAAACGATCACCCTGGCCACCTGCATTACGACAAAAGTGCGCGCACATATGTGATTGGGGCGGACTTCCGAGCCCGCTACCAGGCACTCGACGCCGAGGAATATCTCGCTGATCTCGTCGCAATCGCGAAGGGGGCTTCTGTGCCGAAGTCGGATTGGGTCGTAGACCTGCCCGAAATACTTGCACCTGCAATCCCCGCGCGCGGCTTGGACACCTCGACGGTGCGCAATGTTCTCCTTGCCAGCACGCAGCATCGTCTTCTCACGATCGGCTACCAATCCATGTCATCGCCAGAACCGGGTGAACGCGAGATCGCGCCGCACGCCTTGGTGCATGACGGTTTCCGTTGGCACGCAAGGGCCTGGTGCCTGCGTGACGGCCTCTTCAAGAATTTCGTTTTGGCGCGCATGCTGTCCAGCGCCTTGGGTGGCCAAGCGGACGTCGATCCGGCAGAAGATGGGGATTGGTTCGAAAGCGTCATACTGCGGATCGCGCCACATCCCGGACTCCCCGCCAATCAGAAGCGCGTCATTGAATTGGACTACGGCATGACCGATGGGGTGGCAGAAGTGCCGGTTCGGAAGTGCCTTTTGTTCTGCACCCTAAAACGTCTCGGGCTGGACACTGATCCCGACGCTCGTCGCCCTCAGAATCAGCAAGTCATCCTGATCAACGCGCCAGAGGTCTATTCCGTGTGCGCAAGGAGAAAAACGTGAGAAGCCTGTCGCCACAAGGGTATCGGATGTCGTTCAGCGTTGGCGGCCTCTTCCTGAACGAGAGCTTGGCGGTGGCTCGACATCACGTAGAAGGTGAACCTTGGGAGCGAACGATCCTACGTGCCTTGGACCAGGGTGCCACGGCGCTGCCCAAAGCCGCCTCAAACCGAAGGACGCTGCGCGAGATAACCAATCGGTTGGAACGCCTTACCCTTGAGGAACGCCAACTCCTGCAAAACGAGGCAGATCGCGCAGAGCAACAAGCGTTGCTCTGGCTGGCAACCTGCCGCACCTACCGCTTCGTTCGCGAATTCGCGGTGGAGGTGATCCGGGAACGATACCTTTCTTACCAGTTCGATCTTCCTTCGGAAACATTCGACGTCCTGCTCGACGCGAAGGCGGAATGGGATGAGAATTTGAGCCGCTTGAGTAAATCGACGCGAAATAAGTTGCGGCAGGTTCTCTTCCGCATCATGCGCGAGGCCGAAATTATTTCCGGGGACGGCCGAATCCAAACTGCCATACTTTCCTCCCGGTTGAGAGGTCTCATCGGAGAGAACTGTCCCGGCGATTTAGCGTGCTTTCCTGGTATCCCCTTCATGGAGCGTAATTCTTGAAGCCTGATTTCAATCGCAAAGAGCGCGCCGAGCACCTCTTTCATGTCATCACCAGCGAGCGGTTTCTGACGAAGCAAGGCCTTGGCAATGAAGTGCCCTTCTTCATTTGCCCCTTTCCGGCCGCTGAGGGGCTGACCATGATCGAGGACCGCGAAGATATCGTATCCCGGGCTCATCACGCCGGTGTGCGTGTGCTGGACCTTAGCCTCTATGACATTGCTTTGGAGCTTCTCGAGGAACGGGGCATTCTTGACCAGATTCTTGAAATAGAGGCCGAAAGCGAAAAATCAGAGATCAAAGAGCTCTTGCAAGGTGTGCTTGATCCCGCGACACATCTCGTGCCCAGGATCGGCGCGGCAATCGAGGCTGAACCACACGATGTGATCTTCCTGTCCGGAGTCGGCGAAGTTTATCCGTTTATCCGTTCCCATAACGTGTTGAACAATCTGCAAAGCACCGCGAAAGTGGCACCGACTGTTCTGTTCTTTCCGGGCAGCTATACCCACGCATTGGCTACTGGCGCGTCTTTGGACCTGTTCGGCCAATTGCACGACGACAAGTATTATCGCGCTTTCAATATTCTGAATTACGAGGTTTGAACCGATGCCCCAGTTGCTCAAGGACATTTTCGAGAAGCCGGTAGACCGCGCCATCGACGGCGTCATCAAGGCGGATGATGAAGCCAGCCTCCGGGTCGAGTTGGACGAATATGTGATTACTGGCGAAATCGGCCAGAAGCTGGAGAGGTTCTTCGAGGCCTACAACAACTACGATACATCGAACGGGGTGTGGATCTCCGGCTTCTTCGGATCAGGTAAATCCCACCTGCTGAAAATGCTCGCGCTTCTGCTGGAGAACCGCGAAGTCGGCGGCGCATCCGCCCGCGACATTTTTACTGGGAAGCTTGAAGAGGACCCGATGCTGAGGGGCGCGCTGGACAAGGCTGTCTCTATTCCGTCGAAATCCATCTTGTTCAACATCGACCAGAAGGCTGACGTCATTTCGAAGACGGATGTCGATGCCCTGCTGTCGGTGTTCCAGAAAGTATTCGACGAATCCTGCGGCTTCTATGGCAAGCAACCGCATATCGCGCAGTTCGAGCGGGATCTGCATGGGCGGGGGCAGTTCGAAGCTTTCCGCGCGGCGTTCCAGGAAGCATCCGGCAAACCTTGGGAACATGGGCGTGAACAGGCTCTGCTCGAGGCTCGCAACATCGCCTCCGCCTTTGCGGCAGCGACGGGCGGCGACCCAGCAGATGCAAAAGACATCCTCACTCACTATCGCAAGGACACGCGGGTCTCGATCGAGGATTTTGCGAATACGGTCAAGGCCTGGATCGATGAGCAGCCGAAAGGGTTCCGGCTGAATTTCTTCGTCGACGAAGTTGGCCAGTATATCGCCGACAACGTCAAGCTGATGACCAACCTCCAGACGATCGCCGAGAGCCTGAACACCCGCTGCAAGGGCCAGGCCTGGATCATTGTGACCTCGCAACAAGACATGGAAGCGATCGTCGGCGACACCAAGGCTTTCCAGAGCCAGGACTTCTCCAAGATCATGGCGCGCTTCTCGATCCGGATGCCGCTCAATTCCCAGGACGTCGCAGAGGTTATTCAAAGGCGCTTGTTGGCAAAAACGCCCGAAGCGCAAGTCACGCTTGGCAACCTTCATGATCGTGAAGAGAACAACCTGAAAACTCTGTTCAGCTTTACCGATGGCTCGATGCAGCTGAAAAATTACCGGGATCGGGATCATTTCATATCGAGTTATCCCTTCCCTCCCTACCAATTCACCCTCTTCCAAGAGGTGATCCGGGAGCTCTCTCAGCACAATGCCTTCGAGGGCAAGCACAGCTCGGTCGGCGAACGTTCCATGCTCGGCGTCTTCCAGGAGGTGTCGAAAAAGCTGATGGCCCGACCGGTCGGAGGCCTGGCCACGTTCGACCTCATGTTCGAAGGCATCCGGACAGCACTCAAATCCAATGTCCAGCAGTCCATCCATCTTGCCGAGCGCCAGATTCAGGACATGGACGACTTCGCGGTCCGCGTGCTCAAGGCCCTGTTCCTGGTGAAATACGTGAAGGGCTTTAAGCCATCGGTGCGCAACATCTCGATCTTGCTGCTTTCCGAATTGGACGCCGATCAGGCTGCACAACGCCGCAGGATCGAAGAGGCACTTGGCCTGCTGGAACGCAACACGCTTATCCAGCGCAACGGGGAGGTCTATGAATTCCTCACTGACGAGGAAAAGGATGTCGAGGCCGAAATCAAGGCACTGGAAATTGACCCTTCCGAGCTTTCCAAAGAGCTTGAGGCATTCGCCTTCGACACGGTTCTGCGCCATCGCCGCCTGAAGCACACAGCCACAAATAACGAATACGCTTTCACCCGCAAGCTTGATGATCACGCGCTCGGCCGCGAGCACGAGCTGGCCATCAACATTGTCTCGCCTTTAAGCGAAGATGCTGACAGCCCTGATGCCGTTCGCATGAGAACGATGTCACGCGAGGAGCTGGCGGTCGCCTTGAAGGCGGACACGAACTTCGTCCGTGATCTGATTCTTTTCAGGCAAACAGACAAGTTCATACGCCAATCCCGCACCGGCTCGCCGCAACCCGGCCGAGACCGGATCATTGCTGAGAAAGGGGAGCAGAACGCCCGCCGCGCTAAGGATCTTGAGTTACGCTTGCGGCGGCTCATGGGCGAAGCGCGGCTCTTCGTGCGTGGGGATGAACTCGATATAGGGGGCGAAGATGCGCAGGAGCGGATTGCCAAAGCATTTCAGACCCTTGTCGACAAGGTTTACACGAACCTGCCCATGCTGCGCGGCGTCAGTTATTCCGAGGCGGACATCAGCAAATCCGTCCAGCCCGACAACAGCCTGTTCGGTGCAGCCGAAATGGGCCTCGGTGAGGCCGAACAAGACGTTCTGAGTTTCATCAATGGCCAGGCCAGGAACGGAGTGAAGGTTTCGGTCAAGTATCTTGTCGAGAAGTTCACCACCAAACCCTATGGGTGGCCCACCATGGCGGTTCTTTGTCTTGCTGGAAGCCTCTCCGCCAAGGGCAAGATCGAAGCGCGCATCGACGGCACGCCGATGGAAGGCTCGGATCTGGCGAAGGCCCTGAGCAATTCCCACGCACTGCCAAACATCCTCCTGACCCCGCAGCAGGAATTCTCGGAATCAGAGATCCGCCGGTCCAAAAAGCTCTACCAGGAGCTTTTCTCCAAACCAGCATCCGGCGGCGACGCTCGCAGTCTTGGGGCGGAATGGGCCGAGAGCGTGGCCGAGCTGGAAGCCGAGGTCGACAACCTGACCCGCCAAGCTCACGACTACCCCTTCCTCGCGGCGTTGGAGCCATTCCGCGACAAGCTGCGGTCGATGAAGTTAAAGCCCGCCGCCTGGTTCATCACGGATGCGCCACGGCAGGAAGACGACCTGCTGAACCCCAAGGAGGACGTCCTCGATAAGGTCAAATCCTTCATGAGCGGTGCTCAGCGGGGCATCTATGACGAGGCGCGCAATACGCTTGCCCGCCAGAAAGCGAATATCGTTTATGTTGGTCCCGGGGCGGCTGAGAAGATCCAGGACGTGCTGGACGACCCGTCTTGCTACGAGGGCACCGCGATCCAGGATCTCAATGCCTCCCTCTTCGACCTGAAGAACAAGGTCGAGCTGAAGGTCCTGGAAGAGCGCAAGTCGGTCATCGACGCCGTGGATGAGGTCGCTGGGAAGATAAACCAGATGCCGGAATTCCAGGGCCTTGATACTGACAAGCAGTCTCGCATTACGGCTCGGCTGGACCTTCAAAAGGCTGGACTTGACCAAGAAGCCCTGATCCCGACCCTTCGCGACAAGGCCAATACCGTAAGAATGCAACTTTTGCCTGAGCTTGTTTCGGAGGTCATGCGTCTCGCACAACCTGCGCCCCAGCCTGAGCCTGTAGGGGCTGGCGGGATGAACGAACCTCCTGCACCGGCACCGAAAACTCCGACCACTGTCGTCCTCTCGCAGCTGAAGTGGTCTGCCCCGAAAGCGATCATCTCTGACGAAGCGGACGTCGACCAGTATCTGAACGAAATGAAAAAGACCCTGCTGGCCGAGATCCAGGCAGGCAAGAAAGTGATCGTCTGAGAATGGACACCAACGCGCTCAAGAAATTCGCCGCCGCCGCCCGCAACCTGCTGATCGACCAAGTCACCGCCAAGCTCGATCTCGTGCTGGCCGAGGGGGCACCTGCGCGTCGCGAACATCCCCAGGCCGTCAAGGATCTGGAGAACGCCATCAAGCGCGACGGCCGCAAGCAGGTCATCGAACAGGTCGCCTACACCTGGTTCAACCGTTTCTCCGCGCTGCGCTTCATGGATGTGAACGGCTACACGCAGGTGCGGGTGGTCTCCCCAGCCGAGGGCGCCACCCGGCCCGAGATCCTGTCTGAGGCAATGGCGGGCCACCTTCCTGATGGCGCGCCTTCCGCCATTCAGCCCCTGCTCGAAGGCCGCACGCCCTCAAACGACCCGCAGGCAGAGGCCTATCGTCTGCTGCTCGTCCATGCCTGCAACACCTGGCACAAACACATGCCCTTCCTCTTCGAGGAGATCGACGACTACACCGAACTCCTGATGCCCGAGGATCTGCTGTCGCAGACCTCCATCCTCGCCGAACTCCGCAAAGTGATGACTGAAGACGCCTGTCAGGACGTCGAGATCATCGGCTGGCTCTACCAGTTCTACATCTCGGAAAAGAAGGACCAAGTCTTCGCGGGCCTCAAGAAGAACCAGAAGATCACGGCCGAGAACATCCCCGCCGCGACGCAGCTCTTCACCCCGCACTGGATCGTCCGCTATTTGGTCGAGAACTCTCTGGGGCGGCTCTGGCTGCTGAACCGCCCCGAAAGCCGCTTGGCCGAGCGGATGGACTATTACATCGCGCCCGAAGAGCCCGAGACGGACTTCCTGAAAATCACCAAGCCCGAAGAGATCCGCATCTGCGATCCCGCCGCAGGCTCGGGGCACATGCTGACCTATGCCTTTGACCTGCTCTACGCCATCTACGAGGAAGAGGGCTATGACGCGACCGAGATCCCCGCGCTGATCTTGACGCACAACCTGACGGGGGTGGAGATCGACGACCGAGCGGGTGCGCTGGCCGCCTTTGCGGTGGCGATGAAGGCGGCGGCCAAGCTGGGGCGGCGGCGGTTTTTGCGGATGGAGGCGAAGCCAGACATCTGCGTGTTCCAGAACGTGGCCTTTACGGATGCCGAGATGCAGGACGTGGCCGTCGTGGTGGGCAAGGATCTGTTCACCGATGAGCTGCGCGAGACGCTGGCGCAGTTCGAGCAGGCAAAGAACTTCGGCTCGCTGATCGTTCCGAAACTGCGCGATCCAGCCGAGACGCTGCGGGTGGTGGAGGCGCGGGATTTTGGTAGCGACCTGCTGTTGAAGGAGGTGCAGGCGCGCGTGCTAAAAGTGCTGCGCATGGCCGAGGCGCTGTCCCCAATGTATCACGTGGTGGTGGCCAACCCGCCGTATAAGAAGAAGGGCGATCTAAATAGCCAACTCCAGTCTTTCCTTGTTGAAAAGTATCCAGATTGCTTTTCTGACCTTTATGCCGCGTTCATTGACCGGCAGAGCAAACTATCCTCCAAGCATGGAATATTCGCAATGATTGCGATGGATAGCTGGTTATTCGGTGATGACTATACAGAAATGCGCGCACGAATGGTAATGGCATCGCCGTTCCAGCAACTGGTCCATCTTGGTGCGCGCGCATTCGATGAAATCAAGGGGGAAGTTGTCCAAGTCGCATGCTTTGTGTCCCAAAGGGACGGTGATCCTAATCGAAAGGCACAATTCTTTGATCTGACGCAAGGCCAGACGTCCAATGAGAAGGCGACCATGCTGATAGCGAGGCATGGCGAGCATCGCGCGAAGGGCTCCGACTTCACCCGCTTGCCCCGAAATGTGGTCGCGTATTTCGTTTCGGATCACACTCGGGATGCCTACGCAAAGGGAACCCCTCTTAAACAGTATGCAGAAGCGTTCACCGGCCTCCAGACCGGAGACAACCCGCGGTTCATTCGCTCGTGGTCTGAAGTTGATCGAGGCGCTATCGACTTTGATTTAACACCTGAGGCCAAATCATGCTGGTCCGGAAAGTGGGTTCCGTATGTCAAAGGCAGTGATTTCAAGAAGTGGTATGGTAACCACGAGTTCATTCTCGATTGGAAGGATGACGGCCGAGAAATAAAAGCGCACAAGAGCGCTACCGTTAGAAATGAACAATTCTACTTTAGAAACGGCCTCGCATACAACACCATTGCGAGCAGATTATCAGTTCGGCGAGTATCGCACGGCCACGTGTTTGACCAAAAAAACTCGATGTTTTTTGGTGACAGCAGTCGCGCTCTCGATTTTACGTTGGGATTTCTTCACTCGAAAGTCGTTCCGCCACTGCTCCGTGTCGTTGCCGCTAAGGATTTTGGACCTGGCAGTATGAAACTCCTCCCCGTTTTCGAAGGTTATGATGGAGTTTCTGTTTCGCATCTCACAGATGAATTGGTGCGCATCGCCAAATCAGACTGGGACGCCTACGAAACCTCCTGGGACTTCACCTCGCTCCCTCTGCTCCAACCCGATCACCGGGCCGACACGCTGGAAGCCACCTACGCCAACCTCCGCAACCATTGGCAGTCCATGACAGACGAGATGCTTGCGTTAGAGGAAGAGAACAACCGCATCTTCATCGACGCCTATGGCCTGCAAGATGAACTGACCCCCGAGGTGCCGCTGAACGAGATCACCCTCACCTGCAACCCCGCCTATCGCTATGGCATCAAGAACGACGCCGCCACGAATGAGACCCGCCTGCGCGCCGATACCATGGCCGAGTTCCTCTCCTACGCCGTGGGCTGCATGTTCGGCCGCTACAGCCTCGACGCGCCGGGCCTGATCCTCGCCAATCAGGGTGAGCGGCTGGAGGACTACCTCGCCCGCATCCCCGAACCGCGCTTCATGCCGGACGAGGACAACGTCATCCCCGTGCTCGACGCCGACTGGTTCCCCGACGACATCACCGAACGCTTCCGCCTGTTCCTGCGCGTGAGTTTCGGCGAGGCGCATTTCCGCGAGAACCTGAAGTTCATCGAGGACAGCCTCGGCAAGGACATCCGTAAGTATTTTACCAAGGATTTCTACGCCGACCACGTGAAGCGCTACAAGAAACGCCCGATCTACTGGATGTTCTCCAGCCCCAAGGGGACGTTCAACGCGCTGATCTACATGCACCGCTATCGCACCGACACCGTGTCGGTGCTGCTCAACGACTACCTGCGCGAGTTCATCACCAAGCTGGAGGGCGAACGCACCCGGCTGGAGAAGCTCGCCGACGATCCCACCGCGACCCAGGGCCAGCGAACCAAGGCGGTGAAGGATGTCCAGAAGGTCGCAAAGCAGATCGACGAGCTGCACGAATGGGAGCGGGACGTGATCTTCCCCCTGGCGCAGCAGAAGATCGAGATCGACCTCGATGACGGCGTGAAGGCGAACTATCCGAAATTCGGCGCGGCTCTGAAGAAGATCCCGGGGCTGAGCTGATGAGTGACCGGATCGAAGCAGGCCTGAAGCGGCTGTTTGAGGAACACCGGATTGTCTTCTGGTATGACGCGGCGCGCGATATGCGGGAAGAGTATAAGGCAGTAACGCTGCCCGGTGTCGAGAAGGTCGAGATCGCCAACAACGAGTTCGGCCTGAAATACCGCGTGCTGCGGCAGGAGCCCAAGCAAAAGTTTCTGATCTTCAAGGATGGCCCGGAGCCGGAGATGAAGGACAACTGGCTTCTGGACCTGCAACTGGCAACCGCGGTGTTCAAGGCTGACCAGGCGGCGATCTGGCTGGCCGAGCTGGGCCTGCCCGGCCAGTATGAAGCCGCCGTGCGGGACCATATGGAATTCTACCGCTCCGGGCGGCGCCTTGATCGCCTGAAGGCGATGGAGGCGGAACAGCCGTCGGACAGCGTATCGGCCGTCCGACGCAAGATGCTGGCAGTCTGCGCCGGCGCGGAAGGCGCCTTGGACACCGTGGTCGAAGCGTTGTTAGGTGAGCTTGCACAAGGTCGCGACGAAGCCCTGCGTCTCATGGACCGCGCGGGCTTGACCGAGTTCTTCTGGAAGCAGGTGGAGAACGCCTACGGCTATGTCTCGGACGAGCCTGATTTCGAGGACTTCGCCATCACCCTGTTCCAGTCCTGCTACTGCCGGGCCCTGGGCGAAGAGGGCAAGTTGAACGGCGAGGCCCTGCTGGTCTTCCGTCGATGGAAGAACAACCGCCTGGGCGCCGATGCTTTTGAAACCCTGAGCCGCAAATACCAGGCTATCCTGCGCATCCCTGAAGATCTGCGGGACCGCGAAATCAAGGTCCTTCGCCTGATCGACCACTTTGAAGAGATCGACCGCCAGATCATCCGGATCCTCGTAACAGAGATGTCCAGCCAGACCGTCACAGCCGCCGAGGTCCTCAAGACAGTCCGTGAACGCCGCCAGAGCCACTGGTATCCCATCTACGCCGATGTCTATGAGGCGATAGGATACGCCACCGAGTTCCAGCAGGCGCTCTCCGAGGCTACGCTTGGCATGACCTCCCCGGCCGAGGGCGTGAAGCGGTATGTAACGAGCTGGTTCAGGATCGACCAGCTCTACCGCAAGTTCATCTACCACATGCAGAAAAGCGGTCAGGCTTCGCTGCTCGGGGCCCTCTTCGAGAGCGTCGAGAACCGCTACACGACCAGCTTCCTTCTGGCGGTGAATGACGCATGGCAGGACCAAGTTGCCAAGATGACGGACTGGGCGGTCCCGGGCTATGCCAGGCAGTCCAATTTCTACCGTGATCAGGCGGCGGAGTTCCGTCGTCGCGATCAGAAGGTCGTCGTGATCATCTCGGACGCCCTTCGCTATGAAGTTGCCGAGGAGTGCCTTCGCGAGATCCGAAAGTTGAACCGGTTCGACGCAGAGCTCAAACCGATGATGTCGGCATTGCCCAGCTACACCCAGCTCGGGATGGCTGCGCTGTTGCCGAACAAGGAGTTGGCCCTTTCCGATGATGCGGGCGTGACGTCATTCGGCATCCCGACGCGAGGCACGTCCAACCGCGAGAAGATCCTCGGCCATGGTCGCGACGGCGACCGCGTGAGGGCCATGAAGGCGGATGACTTCATGGCAATGAAGGCCGATGACGGGAAGGCGCTCTTCCGCGACCATGATGTCCTGTATCTCTACCACAACAGGATCGACGTCGTCGGCGACAAGTTGGCAACCGAGGAGCGCGTGACTGAAGCCGCCGAGGACGCGATCGAGGATCTCACCAAACTTGTCCGCAAACTCACCACCGCCAATTTCTCGAACATCCTGATCACCGCTGATCACGGGTTCCTTTACCAGCATCGCGCCCTGGACGAGACCGAGTATTCGGTCGCCGATCCGAGCGGGGCCGAGATCCTCGTCAAGAACCGCCGGTTCGTGATCGGGCGCGGCCTCAATGAGACGGCCGGCATGAAAAAGTTCACTGCCGGGCAGCTCGGCCTGGGTGGCAACCTGGATGTCCTGATCCCCAATTCGATCAATCGGTTGCGGATCAAGGGCGCCGGCAGCCGGTTTGTTCACGGGGGGGGCACGTTGCAGGAGGTTGTTATCCCCGTCCTGCGGGTGGGCAAACGGCGTGAGGCCGATGTGGGCAAAGTCGACGTCCAGATCATCGCCCCGAGCCGCAACTTGATCTCTTCCGGCCAGACTGCAGTCGCTCTCTACCAAGCGCAGCCGGTGTCCGAGAAGCAGCAGCAGCGGGAGCTGCTGGCTGGGATCTATTCTCAGGATGGCACGCTGATTTCCGACGAACACCAGCTGACCTTCGATTTTACGTCACAAAACCCCAGGGAACGGGAGCTGCCAATTACCTTCCTGCTCTCGCGCGAGGCGGATCGCTTCAACAACCAGGATGTCTTCCTGAAGCTACGCGAACGCGTCGGTAAGACCAGCCATTTCGAAGATCACACAAGCCACCGCTTCCAGCTACGCCGTGGGATCTCAACCGATTTCGACTTTTAAGGAGCGGCCATGAGCTCTCTCGATGATAAGACCAACGAACATTTCGCCGGCTATGTCGTTCGTAAGGATTTGGTGAAAGCGGTCAAAGGCAATGCGATCGTTCCGACCTACGTTCTCGAATACTTGTTGGGCCAATATTGCGCGACCGATGACGAAGCCTCGATCCAGAGCGGCATCGAGACGGTGAAGGAGATCCTGCGCAAGCATTACGTCCATCGCAACGAGGCTGGTCTAATCCAGTCTACGATCAAGGAAAAGGGGCGCTACAAGGTTATCGATCAGATCAGCGTGACGCTGAACGACAAGACCGACAGCTACGAAGCCACATTCGACAACCTGGGCATCAAGAAAGTGGCCGTCGATAGCGGCACGGTAAAGGCACACCCAAAGCTCCTTGTCACGGGCGTCTGGTGTATCGCCGACGTTCAGTATGAATTTTCCGAAGATGCCCGGACGTCCCCCTGGATGCTGGAGGCCATCAAGCCAATCCAGATCGCGAAGGTCGACTACGAGGGCTACAAGGAAGCACGTGGCCAGTTCACCAAGGACGAATGGATCGACCTGTTGATGCAATCCATTGGCTTCAACCCGGAAGCTTTCGGCCGGAGAAGCAAGCTGCTGCAGCTGATGCGTCTGATCCCCTTCGTGGAGCGGAACTACAACCTCATCGAGCTTGGTCCGAAGGGCACGGGCAAGTCACACATCTACTCTGAGTTTTCGCCCCACGGGCAGCTGATCTCCGGTGGTGAGGTCACCATACCGAAGCTCTTTGTGAACAACGCAAACGGGCGGATTGGCTTGGTCGGGTATTGGGACGTCGTGGCGTTTGACGAATTTGCTGGTCGCGAGAAAACCGCCAACAAGGCGCTCGTCGACATCATGAAGAACTACATGGCGAACAAGACCTTTTCGCGAGGCGTGAACCCCATGGGCGCAGAGGCGAGCTTCGCTTTCGTGGGGAACACGGATCACAACGTCCCCTTTATGCTCAAGAACAGCGACCTGTTCGAAGCATTGCCACCGCAGTTTCACGACTCCGCCTTCATCGACCGCCTACACGCCTACCTCCCTGGCTGGGAAGTCGACGTGATCCGGGGCGAGATGTTCACACGGGGTTATGGTTTCATCGTGGACTATCTTGCAGAGATCTTGCGGCACCTGCGGCAAGAGGACTTCTCCAACCGGCTCGATCAGCATTTCAGCATAAGCGAGCAGATCTCCACGCGCGACCGTGATGCCGTCTACAAGACAATGTCAGGCTTGCTGAAGGTGATTTTCCCCGCAGGCGGAGAAAGCACAGACGACGTGGAGGAACTACTGAAGCTCGCCCTCGAAAGCCGCAAGCGCGTAAAGGATCAACTATTCCGGATCGACGCCACCTACCCGGAGGTCGATTTCTCCTATGCTGGACGGAATGGGCAGAAGCAACACGTCCGCACAGTGGAAGAGGAAGAGTTTCCACAGTTCTATCACCGAAAACCTGCGCACGACCCGAAGCAACAATCGGACACGGAAGCCGACGGCGAAGCGCAAGTAGTGGAAACTGAAACGACGAACCCTGCCGGGACGAGGGGATCGAATACATCGCGGGCCGAAGAGGGCCATCACGAGTTCGCTGAGAACCGAAAAGGTCTCAGCTACGATAAACTTTTCGGCCTCTATGTGGACGGCGCAACCCGGATTGTCGTGACAGACCCATATATCCGAATCCGCTACCAGATCAGAAACATGATGGAATTCGTGGAAATGGTCATCCGACGGAAAGCTCCGGAGGATCAGGTAGCAGTCCACCTTGTGACTGGTCCGGACGAGGGCAATATCCATCAGCAGCGTGAGCTTCTCGATAGCATCTCCGAGGCCTGCGTCGGATCGGGTGTCGACTTCACTTGGGCATTTGACGCCTCAGGCCATGGTCATGCTCGTGACATAGAAACGGACACTGGCTGGAAGATCATCCTCGACAGGGGGCTCGACATTTTCCAGCCCCCGGTGCGGCGCGAAGGGTTCAACCTCGGTGACCGCCTTCAAGAGCACCGTATGTTGAAGAGCTTCTACGTAACCTACATTCGGCACTGACTGGCTGAGTTATTCGCTCGTGAGAACACCACAACGGCGCGAAACGGTTCTGGCTTGAGCGCCCGAGGGATGTTCAATGCCGCAATCGAGCGCCGAGAGTTTCGCGGCTACTCCTCCCAGGGTCACCTCTCGGCCCTCAAAGCACCCTTCGCCCGGGCGATCGCCGCGGAACACCATTCCGCACAGCGGGCGTGCGGACTCTGAAGGCAGAATCGCTCCACCGAGTTGCGGGCGGAAACCGCCTGCTTCCGGGTAAGAGGAAAGAGGATACGCCATTGCGGCCAAGTTGGCATCGCAGAGGTCTTCCCCAAACATTCCAGCCAAGCCCACGCGGACAATTTGTTGCAGCCAAATCACTGAAGTGTGATCAATTAGCGTTGTTTAGGAGGGTCGGTCGACCTCAGTGCCACCCGAAAACCTGCGTCGGGCGAGAAAGATTATTGTTATTTTCATGCTTATAATGTGCTTGGGAATATTCTGAAAAACGGACGCCGAAACGTTCACAAGGCTTACGCCATGCCCCGCTCTTCACTTTGGGGTGAGTAAGTATCCGTAAGTAAGAGTGTTTTCCAAGAATGGCCGCCAATTAGAATCGAGCATTCTTGTCGAATTTCCTGTCAAGGGGGGGTTAAAACCACCGAGGTGACGAGATTGCCTATTTAGGAATTTTCTGGGATTTCTGTCGTTCAGATATCCGCAGTTTGGAGGCGTAAGGGTCAAAGAAGCAAAGCACGAAAATTGGCACCAAAGGGTCGTCTCAAAGCGTGTTCGGTGTGGCGCAGGAGGATTGCTCCAGCTGCTCCACTTGCTGGGTAGTCTCTTACCCAGCTCCTCATCTGACTGAAATCATTGGTGCGACCCGCCGGGTAGCGTCGAGCATCTGCTCGCCGGAGGACGTCGCTTTACCAGAGGACACCAAATGAAAGCAGAACAAAGGCTCCTGGAAAAGGTCCAAACGAGGCGCGGCGGTGGCTGCCACTACGTTGGGGACTATCCTGAATTTTGTGCCCTGGCGTGGTAACTGCTCTGTAAGGAGACCCACGTATGAGCATCGACAAAGAGCTGCTGGAC
>JACLAD010010662.1_pt1 | contig 38942 bp, 26 predicted proteins | sample 8027901 | NCBI WGS metagenome assembly JACLAD01 (sample SAMN15725071, study PRJNA655200) | protist metagenome | isolation source: fluorescence activated cell sorting (FACS) single amplified genomes of... | place: Spain: Blaines Bay Microbial Observatory, Mediterranean Sea | collected 2016-07-05 | reverse complement strand
GGGCCATTGCTTGGCCCACCCTGCCCCGGAACAACAATCTTCGAAGCCTGCTCGTGGCGCATCCGCTCCAGTTCCCGTCCGGCCTCTTCAACTGCCAGCTGAGCTTTGCCAGCAAAATCTTCTGCAGCTTCACCGATAGTAGTGCCATCGAGGGCAAAATTTAATGGCATGGCACCCATCGGGGTCATCACCTGAGCTGAACCGAAAAAGCTAATATCGCGGTCGGGATCCTCGGAACCGTTAGCTTTGACAGGTATTAGTTTGCGAATTGCGCCAGACTTTTGATCTGTGTAGTTCTCCTCGCAGTAGAGTCCGTTGGGGTCCATTGCACTGTTATTTTCTTCACTCATGGGGGTTTTGCGCCTCATTTTCAGGGATCGGCAATGTATCAGAGAATAGGGATGCTGAACAGGTTGAGATACCTGTAAAGCGAAAACTCGGCTGTAAGTTGCGACTCAGATCGCTATTTCAATCTCCAAGTTTAGAGGCAATCACAGCGCTTACAGCCACCATCATTGCCGAGCCTATAAGGCAGTAGATCAATCCATACTGTTGAAAGACCATACCGGACAGTAGGGTGCCGGCAAGTCGTCCCGCCGCATTGGCCATATAGTAGAAACCCACATCTGTGGCTACAGCATCGCGCTCGGCGTATGTGACAATAAGAAATGAATGGATGCTGGCATTGATAGCAAATAAAGCAGCATAAATGATCAGGCCGATAATTAGACTGTACGCGGGATTTAAATCAAGCCATAAACAAACAGCAATAGCGATCGGAATTGTACTTAGCGAGGCTCCCCACAATAATAGACTAGCTCCACCGGGTAGCTTGCCCTGATGGTTGTTGGTAATCTGTGGGGTTAGTGCCTGCACAACCCCATAGCCTATGACCCAGCTGGCCATAAATGCGCCTACACTGAGGTGGCTCCACTGAAGTTGGCTGTGCAAAAATACTGGGAGGGCAACTACAAACCAGATATCCCGAGAGCCGAATAGAAAAAATCTTGCTGCCGAAAGAAGATTGATAGGTCTGCTTTTAGATAGCAGTTGAGAAAATTTCGGTGTGTAGCCAGTGGCGCCCGCTTCCAGCCGTCCCAAGCTGGCAATTAATGTGAAGCCCAAAACCACAATCATAGCTATCAGGCCGGCGCGAAACCCGACAGTCGCCATCAGGGCACCGCCGAGGAAAAAGCCCAAACCTTTCAAGCTGTTCTTAGATCCGGTCAGTGTGGCTACCCAGTGGTAGAGCTGATTCTGTTGGTCATCTGCCAACAGCAGCTTGATACTGCTCTTAGCGCTCATCTTGTTTAAGTCTTTGGCAATTCCCGACAGCGCTTGAGCCGCCATCACATAGGCCACAGACAGCATCGTCGAATCTAGGGTCAGCATTGCCAGCGCTAAAATCTGCAACAGTAGACCTATTTGCAAGGTTGAATTTAGACCGATGCGGGTCGCCAACCAGCCCCCGTAGAGGTTGGTTACTACACCAAAAAATTCGTAGAGCAAAAACAGGCTGGCGATCTCCAAAGGGGAGTAACCCAGACCGTGAAAAAACAACAGTACCAGCATACGCAGCGCACCATCGGTAAGGGTAAAGGCCCAATAACTGAGGGTTACGGTGATATATTGTTGGGTTGCAGAACCTGGATTCATGGCGCTAGTAGGGGAGTTTAACCGGGGATAAATCACATCGACTTGACAATTTTAGCCGCTAATTCCATCATCCGATTGACATAGCCAATTTCATTATCATACCAAATCAACAGTTTGACCTGGGTTTTATTGATAACTCTAGTGGAGGGCCCGTCGACAATCCCTGAGCGCTTATCATTGGTATAGTCCACCGATACCAGTGGTAGATCCTCATAGCCCAGAATGCCCTGCAGGCGCCCCTTGGCAGCGGCTTGCAGTTTATGATTTACGGTTTCTACGGTGACCCCCTGTTGCAGCTCAAATACAGCGTCGGTCAGAGAGGCATTGGCCAGGGGTACGCGCACGGCAATACCGTCGATACGCCCTTTGAGATCTGGGAATATTTCGGTAATTGCAGTTGCCGATCTGGTGCTAGTGGGAATCAGCGAGAGGCCGCTGGCGCGTGCTCGGCGAAGATCATTATGGTATTCATCGAGAATACTCTGAGTGTTGGTTATATCGTGAATGGTGGTAATGGAGCCATGTGCTATGCCAAAAGATCTGTGCAGCACATCGACTACAGGGGCTATACAGTTGGTGGTACAGGAGGCGGCGGTGACAATATCCTGCCCCTGGTATTCACTGTCATTAATGCCCATCACTATATTGAGCACCTGCTCCCGAGGGTGGCCTTTAATCGGTGCCGATACCACTACCTTTTGGATACCCTGGTTAAAAAATGGTGCCAGTGCATCTGCAGATTTCAAGGTTCCGGTGCACTCGATAACCAGGTCAACGCCGGCCTGTTTCCAGGGTGTTTGATCAATTTCCTGTTGTTGGGAATAACCGATTTTATGGTTGTCGATCAGTAATGACCCCTGACTAACTGCAATATCGGCATCCCACCGGCCGTGAATGGAATCAAACTGCAACAGGTGGGCAGCACTGTGAACGTCGCCGGCAGATTCATTGATATGCACTATATCAAAATCACTGCGACCCCAGTACTCCCGAAGTGCCAGACGACCGATGCGGCCGAAACCATTGATGCCAACTCTGATTGTCATGTTATAGCTCCAACCACCATTAACTGAAGTCTAATCCCATTGCATTACAAATTTATGCAACTTGCCCGTGATGCAATGATCGATCAGCCGTGCTGAGGCTCGGCTGGTTGATGAATATGGCCATTGGCTATTTCTTCTTCTGTGGCTTCACGCACAGCTTCAATCGAGATATCGAAATTAAGATTGACGCCAGCCAGTGGATGATTGCCGTCAACTGTGACTCTGTCATCGGTAACTGCGGTCACGGTGACTGGTACCGTGCCTCCCTGACTGGTTTGGGCTTCAAATTGCATACCGACTTCAATATTATCAACACCTTGAAATGAGGACTTTGGTACCGCTTGAATCAATTCCTGCTGCACCTCGCCATAACCCTCAGCGGCAACCACAGCAACTTCCAAGGAGTCTCCAGTTGATTTGCCTTCAAGTGCTCTCTCTAGTCTAGGGATGATATTGCCAACGCCATGGAGATAGGCTAGGGGATCTGTTCCGGCGGAGCTATCTAAGTTATTGCCATCATCATCGGTAAGTGCGTAGTGAAAGCTAACAACACGATTGTTTTGAATGTTCATTGAGTCTGCCTATTGAGATAATTGGTCGCCCATTATGCATATTGCGTCATAAAATTCGACTTTCAGAGGTGAATTACAAAAGCTTTTCTGAAATCCTAGATATTTAATCCTGACATTGATGTCATAATTGTGTCACACAGAGGTGTTTTTAATGACTGATGAGTTGAAGTTACAAAAGGCGACTGTTATGCCCAAGCACACTATTTTAGTGGTCGACGACGAGTTGGCGATTAGAGATATGCTGTGCATTGCTCTCGAAGCAGCCGACTACAATGTGTTGCAAGCTGACAGCGCAAAGCAGGCCTATGCCACGGTTGTTGACCGGCAACCCGATTTAATTCTGTTGGATTGGATGATGCCGGGCACTTCGGGATTGGAGTTGTTGAGGCGTCTCAAGCGCGACGAGTTAACCGAAAACATACCAGTAATTATGCTGACCGCAAAGGCCGAGGAAGACAGTCGGGTCTTTGGTCTGGACGCCGGTGCGGATGACTATATTGCCAAGCCATTTTCTCCACGAGAATTGGTCTCAAGAGTTAAAGCGGTAATGCGCAGAGTTGGCCGTGAGGACCTCAAGGAGCCGATCGCGGTGGGAGAGATGATTTTCGATCCGATCAGTCACCGCGTCAGCATCGGTGGACAGCCGATTAACCTAGGTCCCACTGAGTACCGACTCTTACAGTTTTTTATCACCCATCAAGAACGCGTTTACTCAAGGGATCAAATTCTCGATTATGTCTGGGGCAGCAATGTCTATCTGGATGAGCGCACAGTGGATGTTCATATCCGAAGGTTGCGCAAAGCAATTTCAGTTGCAGGGCACGAAAACTATGTGCAGACTGTGCGGGGAGCTGGCTATCGCTTCTCCACAAAGTTACCAAATGCATAGAGAAGGATGTAAATTCGTTGCGACTGGGCATGCAAAACGAGATATGGCGCGTTGTTTTAGTAGCGCTGTTCTCATTGATGGTGGGGTTAAATCTCGATAAACCCATTGAAGCTCTGCTGGTGGGGGCTTGCTTCTATGGGTTCTGGGCATTTCGCATCATCTCTCGCCTGTTTGCATGGATTGATAAGGGTATGCGCGGGATTCCCCCCGATACAGATGGTGTCTGGGGAGAATTTGCCGATACGCTTAATCGTCAGCGTCGGCGCCACAAGCGCGCTCAGGAAAAAATGCGCCGCACCATCAGGCGGGTGACGCGAGTTACTGAGGCAGTGGATGAGGGCGTGCTGATTCTACTGCCCGATCGCACCCTAGATTGGTGGAATAAATCCGCCAGCAGGTTGCTTGGCCTGCGTTCTAGTGACCGCGGTAGCGCCATCACCAATCTTATCCGCGATCCCAAATTTGTTGATTTTATCAATCGGGATGAGTTTTCAGAGCCTATTCAATTGCCTTCGTCAGCCCAACAGGAACGGAAAATAGAATTTTCCGCCTCGGTTTTTGGTGAGGATGAAATTGTACTGGTAGTCTCTGATATCACCAGAGTCAGCGATCTGGAGCAGGTGCGCAAAGAATTTGTCGGCAATATTTCCCATGAGTTGCGCACCCCGCTAACAGTAATGCGCGGTTATATAGATACGCTGCGCGACCACCAGCACGACAAATTGCTATTAGAAAAAGCGCTGGGACAGATGTCATCCCAAGTCGATCGCATGCAAACCCTTGCCGACGATATTATTTTGCTTTCGCGCTTGGAATCCGGCCCGACTAATCCCAAGCAACAGTCGATAAACCTTCTGGAGATGCTCACGGAGATTATGGTGGAGGCAGAGCATTTAAGTGGGGGTATGCACGGTTTAACCCTGGTTTGTGATGGACAGATAAGTGTCCTAGCAGATAGCCGCAGTATTCGCAGTGCATTGGGCAATATCGTCTTCAATGCAGTGTTACACAATCCTCAGGGCGCGGATATCAGCATTACAGCCACTGCACTTGCCGACACGGTGGAGGTGGCAGTGCGGGATAACGGTATCGGCATAGACACCGACGAGATCTCGCGGCTAACAGAGCGGTTTTTTCGCGGCGATAGCAGTCGAAACTCCAATACTGGTGGCAGTGGCTTGGGATTATCTATTGTAAAACATGCCCTCAAGAGTTGCGGGGGAACACTGGTCATTAGATCCAGTCTCAATAATGGGGCAGAATTTATCTGTAGATTACCTAACCCCTAGATAACCAGCACGCAAATGCACAAATGCATTTTTGTTGGCCCAGCCAATAGGCTTGTCGCTATATCACTACCCACCTATGGCCTAACTATTCCGCCTGGAAAATATCATGTTTTCAGCAGCGGGCTATGGTAATCTTGACAGTAATTACTACTCAATCTGTTTTACCTTAGCTGTTGGAGTGAATATGCCTCTATTAAGGGTGATTATTTTTTCGCAATCAATATGGATAACTGCAAGAAAAGTCTCAACTTCCGTTAATCATTTTCGGATAAGTAAAAATTTTCTCAGAATTTTTTTGGTTGCTTTGTAGCTATCTGCCGGCAATTCTATGGCCAATACTCTGTTAGAGCAGACTCCATCATCAGACCCCTGTATTTCAACCAATCCTGATCTTGGCGACTCGGCTTTCTGGGCCACTCAAGCGGTTGAATTATATGCAGATAAAAAGTTTGATCAGGCCGTTAAGGTGGTTGACGCATGTTTTTCACGATGGGGGCCCGCAGCCGGTCAGCAGCAAAAGAAGCTCTATGATAAAGGCGTTGCATGTCCTCCTACAGGCAGAGTTGGCAGCAAAACGAAAAAAAAGATACATCAAGATTTCCTTATGAATGATGTTTCGATGGCACTTTGGGCAAGGGCTCGTTCGCAACATGAGCTCAAGCAACTTGACGCAGCAAAGAAAAGTTATGCCATGTGTTTGTACATGAAGTGTGGCCGAGCCTGGGATACCAACGGCTGGTTTTGGAGTCCCGCAGAGGATTGCGCCAAATATGCCGGTTCCTTTTAGAGTAGGCCGACTCAAAACCAAAAAGCAGTGGCCACAAACCATAGAAAAGTCGATTGTAAAAAACTTGCTTGGCGCTTTCCCATGGGCCTTTCCGATGGACCTTCAGAAATTTATCTATAGCAAAAGATAAATTAAGCATGGCTTGTCGACGACAGTATCTAGGCCTACCTGATTATCTGGGGTCTTCCTGACCAAGAATGGATGCAAAATTGCAATAGACATTTGTCGCGCGCTATTAGAATCAGAATTTTCCAGCAAAAACACTACGTATTTTTTCTACAAACCATTTCATTTTGTCTATATTAATAGTTGTTAGTTTGTGAAGCTAATATCTGTAGCAAGAAAACAAAACGCTTTATGCGCTCTCAATTACTGCCCGATAGTAGCAGCCGGGCACTTATATTTTCGGAGCGCAAGTGTTCTATAGCGGTAACTTTTAAAAACTATCTTTATCTGGGTCGCGGTTTGTGGGAACTGTCCGGCTAGGCAAGAGATACAAATTCGACGGGTATAGCTAGTAGTGATGTTGCCTTTTCATTTGCAGGAAAACCATCTTAAAACAGCTGATGACGAACTTAGTAAGTCTATAGGCATTATAATCGCATGGGTAACATTGTCTGGGCATCTGGCCTTTCTACTAGCTATCCAATACACGCGATCAGATACCGATTTCTACGACAATACGATACTGAGGTCACTAAGTGTCGCAACCTGCTTGTTGCTTGCCTGCAGTAGCTATTGGCAAGCAAATTTCAAATGGTTGGTGCCCTGGTCGCAACAAAGCTTTATGCTTTCAAATAGTGTGACGACAGTCTATTTTTCTATGTACAACATGCATCATCAAAATACCTCCACATTGGCATGGGCCATTAGCATCATTTTAACGCTGGCAACCTGCACTGTATTTCTTACCCACCTAAAGGACTTTTTACTGCATATTCTTTTGGTAACTGTGATAACACATGGTCTATTTTTTTGGGTTGAGGGCCACTATTTTCAATACAGTTATTCGGAAGACCCGGAGTCAAGATTTATCCTATATCTGGTTGCCATAGGGCTGCCGCTCATTGGAGGGTGCTGGTGGGTAAGCAGGCTAAAAATAAATTACAGAAGCAAGTTGTTGCGAGGGCTGGCAGCTTCCATCGCCCATGAGATGCGCAATCCGCTGGCGCAGTTGCATGGTAGTTTGCAGATGATAGAGCAAAAGCTCAGTGAAATTGGTCAGGCAAAATCGGTTGTCAGTTTTAATCATGCTTATGGTGTGATTGATCAGGCGCTGCATCAGATCGACATCATCCTGGATTCAATCATGGATAAGCCTATCAATTACCAAAATTTTAGCTTGCTCTCAGCACAAACACTGATTGCGGAGGCGATAGCGGAATATGCCTACGAAAATATAGATCAGGCTAAATCTATATCAATGACAGGTGCAGACTTTAATCTGGTAGCAGAACCGGTAATGTTCAAACACGTAATTTTCAATCTGTTGCAGAATGCCCTGTGGTTTAGTAAAACTCTTCCCAATGGGCGTATTGATATTACCCTGAAGACTGCTGTCGATAAGAATTTGATCGAAGTCCGTGATAATGGCCCGGGGATTGCTGCCGATGCCATTCCCAAGTTATTTGATAATTTTTATACCTACGGTAAGCAGGGTGGAACCGGCTTGGGCCTCTTCTACTGTAAGCGCGCTATGCTTGCTTTCGGCGGCGATATCACCTGTGAATCAGAGTTGGGCCAGTACACGGCATTCACCCTAGCCTTTCCTACAGCAGGTAGGCAGCAATCTAAGCAGTCTGCGCATTTCGAAAGTCAGCAAGTGCAAAATTTCTCCACTAATGGCCCGTTGATATGGCCTCTAGCCCTCTCCGAAAAAACTGTATTAATCGCTGATGATGATCATCTAAATCGGACTTTAATGAAGGGCATATTGCACAGCTGGGATATTGATTGTTTCGAAGCAGGTAATGGTCAAGAAGTTTTGGATATCCTTAGCAACAGCCGCTGTGACTTAATTTTAACGGATATGCAAATGCCATTGATGGGAGGGTTAGAACTGGTTCAGGCGATTCGAAATCGTGAGCGCAGACTTGGCGATGATTCCACACCCATAATTGCGGTGACTGCAGAGGGAGACAATGTGATCAAAACGGCGATGCGGCTTGGTGCCAATGATCATTTGGCCAAGCCGGTTACTGCCGAGAAAGTGTTGCCCAAACTCCAGCAGTGGCTGTCAGATTCAGATGCATAGTTTCAGTTGCATGGTTGTTGCAGGCCGATATGGCTACTGCCAGCGTTCAAATAGCGCAGCTATGCCCTGACCGCCGCCAATGCACAGAGTAGCCACTGCATAACGCCCGCCAGTGCGCTGCAGCTCGTAAAGTGCCTTGACAGAAATTATCGCTCCCGTAGCGCCGATGGGATGTCCGAGACTAATGCCCGAGCCATTGGGGTTGACCTTCTCCGGATCCAAACCTAACTCCTGGGTAACTGCCAGGGCTTGAGCGGCAAATGCCTCATTGGCTTCCCACAGGTCGACCTCATCAATACTGACACCGGTTTTTTGCAACAGTTGGCGCACCGCTGGCGCGGGGCCGATGCCCATAATCGCTGGATCAACAGCAGCCACAGCGTAACCTAACATGCGCGCCATTGGCTGCAGTCCTCGCGCTTCGGCGACAGTGCGTTCCATCATTACCAAAGCGGCGGCACCATCGTTAATTCCAGAGGCATTGCCGGCGGTAACACTGCCGTCACCCTTAAAGGCAGGGCGCAATCTGCTCATGCTGGACACATCGCAATCAAAGCGCACATGTTCGTCTTGTTCAAATACAGTGACGCCTTTGCGTGTCTTTATCTCTATGGGTAGGATCTGTTCCTGAAAACGCTGCTCCTCGATGGCGCGCTGGGCGCGACGATGACTTTCGGCGGCCAGAGCATCCTGTTGTTCTCTGGTTATACTATATTTGTCGGCTAGATTTTCTGCCGTAATGCCCATGTGAGTATCCCCGATTGGGCAGGTCAGCGCGCCCAGCATAGGGTCCACAGTGTTGCCATCACCCATTTTGCTGCCAAAGCGCGCATCGGGCAGCCAGTAGGGCGTGCGGCTCATGGATTCGGCACCTGCGGCTACAACGGTTTCGGCGTCACCCAGCAGGATCATTTGTGCTGCTGAAACCACTGCCTGAAGTCCCGAGCCACACAGGCGATTGACAGTCAGGGCCGGCGTTTCTATGGGCAGCCCTGCCTTGATTGAAGCAGTGCGCGCCATATACATATCGCGGCGATCACTGTGGATTACTGAGCCCACTACACAGTGATTGACCTCGGCGGCCGACGCGCCCGAGCGCTCAACTGCTTCTGCGATTACTCTAGCTGCCAACTCAGTGGGAGGTACACTTTTGAGACTGCCACCAAAATCTGCCACCGCAGTCCGCACGCCGCTTAAAATAACAACTTCTCTTTTATCCATGGGTGATTTCCTTCTTGTCGCTTACTCGATCTTCAAAATTATAGGGAGATACGGGGAGAAGCGTAAGTATACAATTTCTCTCCGATTGCTCGGAAATAAAATTCACTAATCTCCACAAGACATAAGATGTAACTGTCGATAAATATCTGGTGCTAGTCCACTTCGATTAAGAATTTGCCTAAAATAGAAGCCATAGTATAAAAGATGGGATTGATATGGCAATTCAGTTGAGTGTTTTACAGCATTACGTTTTGTTATGAGCTTGGCTGCGTCAATTTATGCTGGGAATCCTGACGACCTGATCTTTTTCAACAGCCAAGGCGTAAGTTCTCAGGAGACGTGTTGCAGACATGAATGATAGCTCGTTACAAAAAGCAGGTGCACCTATCTCGTTCCTACCACTGTGAGGTAACCACAATGTGTATCAAGCGATCATCCCTATTAGCAGCAATATTATTCCTGACAGCCTGTGATAGTAGACCCCCATTAGACACCATTGATACTGTTGATCTGCAGCGATTTATGGGTGATTGGTATGTTATTGCTAGCATACCCACGGTATTCGAGCGAGAGGCATATAATCCGATTGAGACCTATGCCCTTAATGCCGATGGTTCCATTGCTACCGCCTTCACATTCAATGCGGGTTCCACTGATGGTGAGAGCAAAACTTTCCGCGCTACAGGCTTTGTGCAAAACACCCAAACCAATGCTCAATGGGGTATGCAGTTTGTTTGGCCGATCAAGGCAGACTATAGGGTTGTTTATTTAGATGAAGACTATCAGTACACTATTATTGCTCGACAAAAACGCGACTATGTATGGATTATGGCTCGCAGTCCGCTAATAACGGCTGAGAGGTTGGATCAGCTACAGGCACTGGTTGCGGCTATGGGCTACGATACCCAGCTGTTGCAGAGGGCGTATCACCAAGTACCCCAAATTAAAAAAGTACCCCCAAATTAAAGAAAGTGCCCTAAATTAAAAACAGGTCTCAAACAAACGATAAGTTCAATCTTATGAAAATAGCTATTGTAGGTACAGGCATTGCCGGCAACGTTGCCGCTTATCATCTCAATCGGGATCATCAAATAACCGTCTATGAAGCCAACGATTATATAGGGGGTCACACCCATACCCATGATATTCAGATCAATGGCCAGCAGTATGCAGTGGATACCGGGTTTATTGTCTTTAACTATAGGACATACCCCAACTTTATTCAGCTATTGAGTGAATTGGGTGTGGCCGAGCAGCTTTCCACAATGAGTTTTGGGGTTAAGTGTGAACGCACCGGACTTGAGTATATGGGATCAACACTCAACAGCCTGTTTGCCCAGCGCCGCAATTTACTGCGTCCAAGATTTTGGAAAATGCTGTCCGAGATTCTGCGCTTTAACCGTCAAGCCATGGTACTGCTCAGTGATGATGGCGACGATATAACTCTGGGAGACTATCTGCGACAGGCAAACTACAGTCCCATGTTTATCGATTACTACCTAGTGCCTATGGCCGCCGCAGTCTGGTCTGCCGATCTACAGTTGATGTACCAGTTTCCCGCTCGCTACCTGATGCGCTTCTTTCACAACCACGGACTGTTGAGCATTAGTGATAGACCTCAGTGGTATGTGATCAAGGGTGGTTCCAAAACCTATGTCGAAGCCCTTACTAGGCATTTTAAAGATAAAATCCGACTGAAGTCGCCGGTCACTAATGTGGAGCGCCGGTCGGATGGGGTATGGGTGACTAGCCGTCACGGTGAAGAGCGCTACGATGCGCTGTTTATGGCCTGTCACAGCGATCAGGCGCTGGCTCTTCTGCAGGCGCCCACTGAGACTGAGCAACAGGTACTTGGCGCCATTCACTACCAGCCCAATGAGATACTACTGCACACTGACAGTAGTATTTTGCCGAAGCGTAGACGTGCTTGGGCGGCTTGGAATTATCACCTTTTACAGGGTGATCAGGGCAGGGTGCCAGTGACCTATAATATGAATATCCTGCAGAGCTTGGATTGTGAAGAGCAGCTCTGCGTCACCCTCAACAACAGTGACGCGGTGGACCCTAGTAAGATACTCAAGCGCATCCATTATCATCATCCGATCTATACCAGAGAGGCAGTTGCCGCTCAGGCGCGGCAGGCAGAGATCAACGGCGATGGCATCTATTACTGTGGTGCCTATTGGCGCTACGGTTTCCACGAGGATGGGGTGGTCAGCGCCCTTGCCGCACTTAAGCAGTTTAGACAGAATTCATGAATAGCCGCATTTACAGTGGCACTCTGGGCCATTACCGGCATCTGCCAGTTAGTAATGGCTTTCGCTATAGGGTGTTTATGCTCTACTTGGATCTAGACGAGTTGCCAAGATTATTTCAATCCTACTGGCTTTGGTCTGCCAGTCGGGCTAACTTTGCTTGGTTCAGGCGCGCGGATTTCATGGGTTGCCCAGAGCAGCCTTTAAGTCAGTCGGTACGTGATCTAGTCGCTGAAAAGGCTGGTAGCAGGCCCACTGGTCCCATACGGCTGCTGACCAATTTGCGCTATCTGTTTTATAAATCTAATCCGGTGAGTTTTTACTACTGCTTTGAGGCAGATGGAGAAACCCTGCACAGTATTGTGGCCGAGGTTACCAATACCCCTTGGGGCCAGCGCCATTGCTATGTGTTGGCAGAAGAACAAAACCGGCAGCAGCAGAAATCCACGGGCGAGACAGTGACGGAGCAGCACTTTTATCAAACTGCCAAGCAGTTTACCGTTTCCCCCTTTATGCCGCTGGATATGCACTATCAGTTTGAGTTTTCACTGCCCGGAGAACAGTTACTGGTTAAAATGGAGAACCACCGTCAGGGAGATAAAGTTTTCGATGTGGAATTGTCTCTGGAGTCCCAGGCAATTAATTCATCAAATCTGGCAAGACAGTTATTGAAAATACCGCTAATGACTGCCAAGGTAACGGCAGCCATATACTGGCAAGCTGCAAAGATCTGGTTCAAAGGGGTTCCCTTTATTGGTCATGCGGGCGAAAAACAGCAACAATAAACCCTGAGTACTGGAATCCTAGTATGAATAAACACAGCTCCACACAGTTAGCGACTAGTCAACCTCGCTGGATCGATCGCCTGGCCCGGCAGGGAATCATGGCGCGTCTCCAACAGATAACCTGGGGACAGTTGTGCATTGAAGACGGCGATGGAAAATATAACTTTGGCAATCAGCTTGAGGATGGCGCTCCAAGGGTGGAGATACGGGTGCTAGATCAGCGCTTTTACGCTGAGCTGGCATTTGGCGGCTCGGTAGCGGCTGGAGAGGCCTATATACAGGGTTATTGGTCCTGTAGTCATCTGACTAATTTGGTGCGGTTGATGGTGCGCAACCGCCATATCCTAGATGGCGTCGAGGGCAGTTTTACCAAGTTTAAGGCGCCTCTGCGGCGTTTTGCCCATTGGTTAAACCGCAACACTCAGGTTGGTAGTAGGCGCAATATCGAAGCCCATTATGATTTGGGCAATGAAATGTTTGAGACCTTTCTCGACCCCAGCATGATGTACTCCAGTGGCTACTATCCGGCAGAGGACTCAACATTGGATCAGGCAGCTGTGGCCAAACTCAAGCGTATCTGCGACAAACTGCAACTGAGTAGTGACGATCATGTGATCGAGATTGGCACTGGCTGGGGCGGGTTTGCTATCTATGCTGCCACACACTATGGCTGTAGGGTAACTACCACTACCATCTCCACGCAGCAGCATGCCTTGGCGCAACAGCGGATAAGTGAAGCCGGTCTGGAGGACAAAATCACCCTGCTGTTACAGGATTATCGAAATCTGCAGGGTCGCTACGATAAGTTGGTATCTATCGAGATGATCGAGGCGGTGGGACATCAGTATCTAAATACTTATTTTGCCAAGTGTAGCTCGCTCCTCAAGCCAGATGGCATTATGTTGATTCAGGCGATCACCATCGCCGATCAAAACTATGATCGCGCAATAAAGTCTGTGGACTTTATTCAGCGGTTTATCTTTCCCGGTGGTTTTATTCCCTCGGTTAGCGCAATTGCCGATTCAATTAAAAAGGCCACAGATATGCGCTTGTTTCATCTCGAAGATATAGGTCCCCACTACGCGATGACTTTAGAACATTGGCGCCAGCAATTTTTTGACAATATTGAGCAGATCAAGGCTCTGGGCTATTCGGAACAGTTTGTCCGCATGTGGGAGTTCTATCTGTGCTATAGCGAGGGCGGGTTTTTGGAGCGCGTCCTAGGTGATGCGCAGTTGGTATTTATCAAGCCGCAAAATCGTATTGATTGGCGTCGTTCGGCAAATTAGCGCTGGGCTATCTGCTCATCCCCTAGCGGATAAGGTTATTTCAACAACTGCCCTGCGCTATAATCCCCAGTCACGATAACAATAATATCCAGTTATGAAAAAATTATTCCTCAATGATTATCTCTGTGTTTTATGCCTGCTGATGCTCAGTGCCTGTGGCCGCGATCCGCTTCCACAGATCTGTCTGACGGCCGATGTGGCCAATCAAACTGTTGCTATTCGGGGGGGGCAATTCAAGTTTGGCGATCAGCGCTTTTATACTGATGAAGGGCCGGTCAAAGTTGTACAGGTGAATGATTTTAATATGGATAAAACTGAGGTTACCAACCGACAGTTTAGCGCTTTTGTTGAAGCCACAGGTTATATCACCGACGCCGAACGCGGTTTGTCTGGAGCGGAATTCCCCAATTTGCCAGCCGAATTTAGAGTGCCCGGATCCATGGTATTTATCGCGCCGGAAGACGGTGTGGCCAGTTCTCCTGCAGCTTGGTGGCAGTTTGTACCTGGGGCTAACTGGCGAAATCCCCAAGGCCCAGACAGTTCAATAGAGGGCAGAGATACTTATCCGGTAGTGCAGGTTACTCACCGCGATGCTACAGCTTACGCCCAGTGGTTGGGGCGCAGGTTGCCCACTGAGGCGGAGTGGGAGTACGGCGCTCGCGGTGGATTGGATGGGGCGCCCTATGCCTGGGGAGAGGAGAGCCCTCATGCGGGCAAGTCAAAGGCCAATACCTGGCAGGGCTTATTCCCCTACCAAAATGCAGAGCAGGACGGCTTCGCTGGCAGTGCTCCAGTGGGCTGTTATGCGCCCAATGGCTATGGGTTGTACGACACTACTGGCAATGTCTGGGAGTGGACTGATACCCCCTACGGCCCAGATCGCAAGCGTGACTACGGTAAAGCTGGCTATGATCCTCAGCAACCTGGGATCACCGTGAAGACCCTTAAAGGGGGTTCTTTCCTCTGTTCGGATAACTACTGTCAGCGGTTTAGACCCGCGGCGCGCCAGGCTCAGGATATTACCCTCGCCTCCTCCCATATTGGCTTTCGCACAGCCGCGAACTGAATTAGGGCCCAGTGCATGGCCAACAGTCACCTTGCCTGAATGTGCTGGGGATGGTGATAAAAATAGTGATGATTCCGCCAGAGATGGTTAACCACTTTTAAATCGATGTGTTGACCTCTGCGGCGCTGAGGCTATGCGGCCGAGCATATTATCTAAATCCCTATGGATGCCCCAGTAAATCAGAATAAAGATTGCATTTTTGACAACTTAACTCAAGTTTAGCCATAGTTGGTCGCAAATTGGGCAGTTTGTTCTGAGATTGGTTGATTAAATTCGCTAAAATACCCAGCATTCATTGGTTTGCTGGATTGATCTATGATGGTCACTATCAACTGATGAATAAGCAAATTGCTCCTTTGACTGGGCACTCCTAAAACTCAACACTGCAGACTTATTTGGCTAGGTTATTCTATGACTCAAGGCGCTGTACATATTGGCAGACAACTCCGGCAATCAACTGCTGTAGAGGTTAGTGGTTGCTACATAAAATTAGATAATGAAGTTTTCTATCAGATTGGCAACTATGACCATATGGATGATTTCTTTATTAGTCTGGTCAGCGACTCAAACCACTGGATGTTTATCTCTACCCGTGGCGGCCTAACAGCGGGTAGGATCAATTCAGAGAGTGCGCTGTTTCCCTACTACTCGGATGATAAGGTCAGCGATGGATCCCCCCACACCGGAAGTCGAACCCTGCTGCTGGTGACGGCTGACAATAAACGGTCTCTATGGGAACCCTTCTCTGAGCAGTATTCGGGCATTTATCGCACAACCCGCAATCTGTATAAAAATATCTATGGCGACAAGCTTATTTTTGAGGAGATCAACCACGATCTGTCCCTGACCTTCCGCTACACATGGCGGACTTCTGACCAATATGGTTTTGTTAAGACTTCAACCCTGACCAACAACAGGTCAGTTGCGGTGGCGGTAGACGTCCTGGATGGCATTGAAAACCTAATACCCTACGGCGTAGAGTCCGGCGTTCAGAACGACCTGAGTTGTCTGGTGGATGCCTACAAAAAAAATGAATTGGAGGTAGAGACTGGGTTTGGGTTGTTTAGCATGAGTTCAATCCTTGTGGATCGAGCGGAGCCCAGTGAAGCGCTGTCGGTGACAACCGCATGGTCGGTAGGTCTGCCCAATGCAAAGAGACTGATCTCTTCAATTCAGTTGGAGCAGTTTCGCAGCGGTTTGGAGCTGCAGCAGGAAGTCGATATTCGCGGTCGACGCGGGGCCTATTTTGTCAATGCGCAGGTCGATATGGCGCCACAGCAGGAGAGAACTTGGCATATTGTCGCCGATGTCAATCAGGGACCGGCTCAGGTGCGAGATCTGATCCACCACCTTAAAACTGCCCAGTCCGCTAGCGATGATCTTGAAAATGATATAGCCATTGGATCACAAAATTTGGCGCGAATTGTCGGCATATCGGATGGTCTGCAGGTGACCGAAGATAAATTGAGTGCTAACCATCACTTTTCCAATGTTTTGTTTAATGTGATGCGCGGCGGCCTGTTTGTAGACAATTACGCGGTCGCCAAAGAGGATTTGATTGACTTTATTCAGGGCTTTAATAGCAGTGTGTACAGTCGATTTGAGGGATTTTTTCAAGAGCTGGACGACTGCATCCATTATGGCGATTTAATCCATGCCGCATCTTCTACCGAGGATGCCGACCTTCAGCGTCTGTGCTATGAATATCTGCCGCTAACCTTTAGTCGTCGCCATGGTGACCCCTCGCGACCTTGGAACAAATTTAATATCGAAGTCAAAAAATCAGATGGCTCGCAGCTGCTAAACTTCGAAGGAAATTGGCGGGATATTTTCCAAAATTGGGAAGCCTTGAGTCTTTCGATCCCCAATTATGTTGAGAGTATTATCAGTAAATTTGTCAACGCTACCACCGCAGACGGTTACAACCCCTACCGTATTACCAAGTTAGGTATCGATTGGGAGAAACCCGAACCCAACGACCCCTGGGCAAACATTGGTTACTGGGGCGATCATCAAATTATTTATCTGTTAAAGTTCCTAGAGCTTTCGAATAGTTATCATCCTGGGATTTTGCGTCAGTTCCTGACCGCCGATTTATTCTGCTATGCCAATGTGCCCTACCGGATCAAGCCCTATCAACAGCTGCTCAGCGATCCTCATGACACGATTATCTTTGATGATAAAGAAGAGCAACTGATTCAGCAGCGCGTAAGCGAGGTGGGCGCCGATGGGCGACTGCTATGGGATCAGCAGGGTGCTGTCTATTATGTCAATCTGACCGAGAAACTGTTGGCAACTGTGCTCAGCAAACTGTCAAATTTTATCCCTGAAGCCGGTATTTGGATGAATACCCAGCGGCCGGAGTGGAATGATGCCAATAATGCCCTGGTTGGCTATGGTGTCTCTATGGTAACCCTGTACTATACCCGCCGCTACCAGCAGTATTTGTTGGAGTTGTTCTCTGAAGTTGAGTTTGAGCAACTTGAACTGTCTATTGAGATTGCCGATCTCCTGGATTCTATCAACCACAGTTTCCAAACTAGCCGCCCAGTGCTTGCTGGAAAATTTTCCGATGCACAGCGCAAGTGCTTGTTGGATGATTTGGGTCAGGCCGGCTGTCAGTTCCGTCAAACCATCTACCAAGATGGATTCTCTGGCAAGCGACGGTCGCTTAAAACCGCCGATTTGGTGGCATTTTTGAGCTTATCCCTAGAGTATATAGATCACAGCATTGAAGCGAATCGCCGTGCAGACGGTCTCTACCATGCCTACAACCTGATGACCGCCACCGAAGCGGGAGTTGAAATTACGCACCTATATGAAATGTTAGAAGGGCAGGTTGCGGTTCTCAGTTCTGGCTATTTAAGCCCCGAACAGGCCCTTGAAGTGTTGACCGCGTTAAAGCAGTCGGATATCTACACCCCTCGCCAGCATTCCTACTTGCTCTATCCAGATCGCGAACTGGCGCGGTTTATGGACAAAAATATTATACCCAAGCCCCAGTTTGAGCGATCTCAATTGTTGCAAACTTTAGTATCCGATGGAGATCACTCCCTAGTGGAGGCAGATAATCAGGGAGGGTACTACTTTAACGGATCCCTCAACAATGTGGAGGGCGCCAAAACTGCACTGCAAGCGCTGGCCAATCACGGCTATAGAGATCTGGTAAAACAGGAGCAACCGCTGATAGAAGGGATCTTTGAAGCGGTCTTTAATCACCGGCAGTTTACCGGTCGCTCCGGTGGTATGTATGCCTATGAGGGACTGGGATCCATCTACTGGCACATGGTATCTAAGCTGCTATTAGCTGCGCTGGAAAACTTCCGCAAGGGTCTGGAGATGGGAACTGATCCAGTGATTATGGGCAAGTTAGCCGACTGTTACTTTGATATTCGCGCCGGTATTGGTTTCAATAAAACGCCAGATAACTATGGCGCTTTCCCCACCGACCCCTATTCCCATACCCCGGGATTTGCCGGCGCTAAACAGCCGGGCATGACCGGTCAGGTCAAGGAAGAGGTGATTACCCGTCTGATGGAACTAGGAGTTATTGTGACTGCGGGTTGCATCAACTTTAAGCCCTTTATCCTCAGAAAATCAGAGCTTCTGTCTCAACCGGATACCCTGGTTTACTTCGCTGTTGATGGCAAATCCGAGAGCCTGCCACTGGAAGTTGGGCAATTGGGCTTTACCTACTGCCAGGTTCCGGTAATTTATCATCTGGCCAAACAGCCCTCGATTAAATTGAGTTTTGCCAACGGCACCACCACTGAGATTGCCGGAGATCAAATTAATGCTGAACTATCCACGCAGATATTTGATAAACAGGGAACAGTAGTGAAGATCGAGGTTGGTCTCGAGCCAGGATTAGACTAGCGACTTTCCGCTTGGGGTCGCTGTCGGAATTGGCAAGTCGCTGCCTGAATAGGACTTTTCTTGGAGGTAAACCCCCAGCCTAGCTGGAGGGCAAATGGCCGCGGCGAGCCTCTAGCTGAGCTCTAATTTCATTGGCGCGCTGTTCATCAAGATCATAACCCCGCATCACCAAAATAGCGATTAGGGTGCCAATACTGGGAATGGCAATATAACTGATGCGCAACAATTCCAGGGTCTCTTCAGTCTGAACAGCTACGGTTTGGTCGAATCCAATAAGGCTCAAAATCAATCCGCTGGCGCCACCGGCAAAGGCGGCACCAAACTTAACCATCCACCAGTAGATAGCGCCAAACGTACCCTCGCGGCGCTCGCCAGTTTGCAGTTCGTCGAGGTCACAGATATCGGCGGTCATTGACATCATAATGGTGAATAGTCCGCCGATGCCAAAGGCAAACAGCGGTAGCGGCAGCAGCATTAGCCAGGGATGCTCGGGCGAGAAACCCCACCAAAACAGAATATAGCCAACCAGTGAGATTGATTGGGTATACAGAAAAGTCGTCTTCTTGCCATATTTTTGCGCACAGTGATTGACTATGGGGATCACCAAAAAGCAAGTGCAGAGCGCACCCACAGAGCCGAATAAAGTTGGCCAAACACCAGCTTGGGCCGTGTCACCATCGTTCATATAGTAGACCACGATAAACCAAGAGAAGGCGGCCACAGTTTGGAAGGCATTAAAAATTAAAAAGGTAGCTATACAGATTTTTTGGAAGGGCTTATTGCGCAGCGTAATTAGAATGCCGCGACCAAAGTCCAGCATGGTCTCACGCAGATTGCCAGTCTTTGCCACCGCCTGTTGGTCGCCGGTGTTATTAAAGGTGCAAAACAGCGCCGGTACCAGTGCCAGCAGCATACAGATGCCCCCGACCCACAGTGAGAGGGTTCTTGCGCCCTCCGCCGCTGAAGTGAACCAGTCTGGATCATAGAGAACAATCCAAAACCAAGGGGCAATAACCCAAGCCCACTGTCCTATCCATTGCGCTACAGCCATCAGACGGGTGCGCTCGTGATAGTCAGAGCTCATCTCATAACCCATGGCCACATAGGGTACGCCAAAGATGGTCATGCCCAGCCAAAATACGCAGCACCAACTGAGGAAGTAATAGAAGTTATACATTTCGGAGTTTTCAGCGGACAACTGCCACATCATCACAAATGATAGGCCAGCTATTATCGCGCCGATAAATACATAGGGTCTGCGTTTTCCCCAGCGCGAGCTGGTGTGATCCGATATATAACCCATTAGTGGGTCGGTGATTGCATCGATCACTTTGGGTATAAAGAAAATTAGCGACCACAGGATCGGACTCATGCCCAGACCCTGAACTAGAACCACCATAAAAATACCCAGTGCCGCAGGGAACATCTGGTTGGCCAACATGCCAATACCAAAGGCAATCTTTTGATTGAGAGGAATACTATTTGGTTTAGCGATGGATGCGGTAGTTTGATTCATTAGCTTAATTTCTTGGTTATTGTTATGTTGATCATCTCCTGAGGCAGTCCTATGCGACTCCCTGTGACAGGATGATGATATTAACTTCAGTATAGTTTAGGGCTAGTCTCCAGTCCCTTGGGATTCGATTAAAATGGGGATATTTGCGGTGGCCGAGCCTCCATAGCTGTCATCGATATAGACAAATAGGCGGTATTCGCCGGCATCCAGTGCAGTAAAGCTGATGGCCTCTGAGGCAGCCTGTGGTGTCGCACACCAGACTACAGCTGGGGTGGGTTCAAAGTCACCACCGTCGCTCTGCGCGGCCTGATCAACTTCTTCCATCAGTTCCCAGCGGTACTGCAACGGTTGATTGTTAGCACTTTGGCAGCGCACCTGGGCGCGGCAAACAGCGCCTTTACAGAGTCGCACATTGTTATTTGCTGGCTTGCCGTCAATGATGAGCTCTGGGTTTTTAGGTACCGGATAAGCTGGTTGTCTGCCAGTCCAAAGCTCCTGCATTACCCGCGCAGCTTCCGTATATCGACCATTTTCTAGAAAAACCCCATACCAAGTCGGCGTTCTCTCCTGTTTTTGTCCCCATAGAAAGACAAATGATCCCAGGCACTGTGCTGTATCAGCAGCTATATAATTTAGATATCTGGTTTTGTAGGTATTCGCTCTATCGCTACTGTTGGCTTCAATGGGTCGTCCCCAGTCCGTACAGGGGCTCTCCCAGTGTCCGGTAGCACCCCATTCAGAAACGGTATAGGCGCCTTTAAAATCACTTTCGGCAAGATTTTTTGGCAGTTTTTCTATATCCCCATAGACTTGAAAAGACAGTAAATCCAAATCAGGACAGCGCTTTGCCGCTAATTGGATAACCTCTGGTTCAGCACCAGCCAGCATGGTGGTGGTAGGATGATTGGGATCAATTTCATGGATCATTTTGGATAACTCATCCACTGCATCCCAGACTTTGGGGTTGGTATGGCGCAAGTTGAGTTCGTTGCCAATACCCCACATCAGCAAGGCGGGGTGATCTTTCAGGTCCAATATATCTTCGCATATTTGTGCCTTCTGTTGGGCGACCGCTTGTTTATCGCTGTAGTCAAAACCGTGCCGTTCTCTAGCTACTTCAATGCCCATACAGACCATTAAGCCATGCTGATGAGCTTCATCGAGGATCTCCAGAGCGGACCTCTCACTATTGTCGACTCGCCAAGTACGAAATGCATTGCCACCATACTCGGCTAGATTTTTTGCACTGCCCAGATCGATACCGGCGCCCTTGATATAAAACGCTTGGCCATTGACTAACAAATGAAATCTTTTATGTCGAAAAATTAATTCAACTTTGCTCGGGGTCATGGTTTGCGCCTGTGGGTCTTTACATTGAGGAAGCTATTTAGCTTCTATCGAGAGTAGCAAAGTTATTCTATTTAGAGGTTGATCGCAAAACAACCACCCTTGAGCCTGTTATCGGTAGGCAGCTCAATAAGCGAGAAATATAATTAGTATTAATACTTTTAAAAGTTCGTGGGGGCATTATTTTGGTGAAAATTAGACAACTTTTTGCATTGACCTGGCTTGCATTGCTGGTCGCAGCCTGTGGACAGTCATCCCAGGTATCTGAGCTCAAGCCAAGTCCATCGGCCGAGGAGATTTTTGGCAACCCGAACTATCCAGCAATTGCCTACGGCGGCTATCGTGGCAATAGTCGTGATCAGGCACCCAGTGTTGAGCAATTAAAAGAAGATATGAAAATCTTGGACGCAATGGGTATCATGCTGTTGCGAACCTACAACACCTCTCACTACCCCCATGCGCAACGGCTCCTAGAGGCCATCCAGCAACTCAGGGATGAAAACTCCAACTTCGAGATGTATGTCATGTTGGGAACCTGGATTGAGTCTGAGATGGCCTGGACGGATCATGCCAATCATCACAAAGGTAACAGGCAAAATAATACCACTGAGGTGGAGACTGCAGTGGCTATGGCCAATCAGTATCCAGATATTGTCAAAGCCATTGCCGTGGGCAATGAATCAATGGTTCAGTGGGCGGTAAAGTATTTTGTCTATCCCAAAATTATCCTTAAATGGGTAAATCATTTACAGGGGCTAAAAAGCGCCGGCAAATTGCCTGAAGGCGTTTGGATTACCAGTTCCGATAACTATGAGTCCTGGGGTGGCGGTGCTAAAACCTATCACACGCCAGAGCTTGAAGCTTTGGTAGAGGCAGTGGATTTTGTTTCAATCCACACCTATGGTTTTCATGATTCTCATTACAACCCAGATTTCTGGCGCGTACCCAGTGATCAGGAGTCACTATCTAATCAAGAGATTATTGAAGCGGCTATGGATCGAGCCATTGGCCATGCCAAATCCCAGTATCAGGCGGTGGTCGATTATACTCAAAGTCTCGGGCTCGACAGGCCGATCCATATTGGCGAGAGTGGTTGGGCGTCGATAGCGGATATAGACTATGGCACCACCGGATCTAAAGCTGCCGATGAGCTCAAACAGCGACTATCTCACGAGAAAATGCGCGCTTGGACTGATGCTGCCGGCATTTCTTTTTTCTTTTTTGAGGCCTTTGACGAGCGCTGGAAAGACTCGGGTTCCGCCAATGGCTCAGAGAATCATTTCGGTTTGATAAAGCTCAATAATCAGGCCAAATACGCGCTCTGGGATCTCGTGGATAAAGGGGTCTTTGCCGGATTAACCCGCGATGGTAAGCCTATCACTAAGACCTACGGCGGGGAGTTACAAAATTTGATGGCAGATGTGGAGCTGCCGCCATTTAAGAGTCAGACGGGCCTGCGCAGCATTGCCACTAGCAATCCCAAGTTGGTTCCCGGTGCACCGATTGTTGAAGATAAATATATTGTGGTGCATGAATCACTGAATCCCGAGCATGGCACTGGGATGACCTATCCAAGCAACAGTCTAAAGCTGATCCCCTGGGAGGGAACATCAACAATTGAAATGAGCCCTCAGGGAGAAATTGAGGTGGTCACCCGTTTGGGCAAGTGGTGGGGCTGTGGATTGCAGTTGCAAAGTGACCATGGCGATAATCTAAGCGGCTATGAAAACGGTTATATTCACTTTGATATCCGCGGCGATGCCCAGGTTACCTTTAATATTGGTTTTCAGACGGGTCTCTATCTGGCGGGCAACTTAGTCAATAATTTTGTCACCTTTGGGCCAAATAGGAAGCATCAATTGACCGACCAGTGGATCAGCTATTCATTGCCGCTGTCGGCGTTTAATCGCAGTGCCGATCTGACCGATGTCACCAGTCCGCTTTATTTGTGGAGTGATGTAAAATCTGACCTACAGCACATCTATATTAAAAATATCTATTTCTCCAAGTAGCAATTCACAGGGCAATACCTGTTTGAGCCGGCCGGGGTGTTTGCCCATTGCGGCGATTGTAGAAAAGGCAAGCAATCTGATCAGTGAAGTACGCAGTAATTAGACTATGGCTATTAGCGATCTGCTGCTCAAATACTTCAACCGCAAGAAATCGAAGTCCACTGAAAAACACCACACGCGGTTTCGGCATGATATCTGCAATCATTGGGATTTAGACTACCTGTCCCTAGATGAGTTGGAACAGCATCTAAAAGATACGCAGGTCGAAACAACTATTGCGCGTAAGAAAAAGGATCAGCAATAGTAACCTCAACAATTGCAATCTCAATAACTGCAGTGTGAACTTAGGTTCGACCCATTAACCCGCGCAATCTATTTCGCGGTCTGATCCAAAATAGCCTCCATCTCATCCATGATTTTATTCATACGGCTAACTAGCGCTCGGTAGGGAGCAGGGGTGGCCATATCAATGCCGGCTCGCTTCATCAATTGATAGGGATAGTCAGAGCCTCCCGCCTTTAGCAAATTGATAAAGTCTTGCTGTGCGCCGCTGTCACCGCTGCCGATTTTATCAGCCAGATCGGTGGCCGCTGCAATCGAGGTGGCGTATTGAAACACATAAAAATCATAGTAGAAGTGGGGAATAAACGCCCATTCGATCCCGTACAGGTCATCGATGGTCACTACACCCTGATCATGGCCGTGGTAGCGTTTTAACAATTCCAGATACATATTGCTAAGTTTGGCTCCAGTGAGCACATTGCCCGCCTCTACCTCTTTATTAATAGCCAGTTCAAACTCGGCGAACATGGTCTGTCGAAAGAAGGTTCCGCGCAGTGCTTCCAGTCCGGTGCCCAGATAAAACAGCTTCTCCTCAGTGGACTGAGCCTCAGCCACAACCAGATCCTGTAACAACATTTCATTCATAATTGAGGCGGTTTCTGCGATAGAGGTCGCGTAGCGCGCGGTTTCCCAAGGCTGGGTTTTATTGGCCAGCACCGAGTGCACTGCATGGCCGTATTCATGGGCAAAGGTCGAGGCGCTCTGATAGTCGTCGTTGTGGTTTAACAACACATAGGGATGGACATCGTAGGCCCAGCCCGACATATAGGCGCCCGAGCGCTTGCCCAGTGATGGGTAGACATGCATCCAGCGGCCCTCTACTCCCTGATCATAGGCTGCTAAATATTCTGCACCCAGAGGTTTCAGTGCCCGCCGGGTAATGGCAATGGATTCTTCGATACTATAGGGTTTGTCGAGATTCACCAGTGGTGGATAGATATCGTAATAGCGCATCTCATCATCGATGCCCAGCATTCGCTTGCGCAATTTAAAGTAGCGATGCAGAGTCGGCAGCGCGCGGTTCACCTCGGTAACTAGGGTGTGATAGACCTCTGGTGGCATATGGTCATCGAACAGGGCGCGACCCACAGAACTCTGGTAGTTGCGCACCTCAGTTCGAAATACCAAGCCCTGGATATGGTTGTTGATAATCGCACCCAGGGTGGCTTCAAACTCCTTCCATACCGTCCAGAAACTGTCGAAAACCAATTTTCGATCCTCCCGCACTGGTGCCTGACGGCCGGCTGAATAGCCTGACTGACTAAGACGCAGGGTTTGGCCATCGGATAGGGTGATCTCTGGCCAGGGCATATTGGCATTGGCGAGAATTGAATAGATGGCGTCGGGCCCGCCGGTCAACTGTGCGGTTTTGGCCATTACCGCCTCAACCTCGCCGCTTAGGGTATGAGGTGCCTGGCGCAGTGCATTTTCGATACTAAAGCGATGCTTTGCCAGACCGGGTTCGGCAGCTAGAAACTGCTGAATTGTACTCTCGCCGATAGTCAGCAATTCTGGGCTATACCAGCTGATTGCCGATCCGAAATCGGTAAACAGCCGCCGGGCTAACTGGCTGCGCTCTTCATTTTCTGCATTACGGGTATCTTCATCTGCCATCAGGCTGGCGTAGACATAGATTCGAGCGACTTCTTTGTATACTTGAGAGATTTGATCTGAGGCTTTGAGCAGTGATTGCGGTCTTTCCCCCAAAGTACCCTGTAGAGATTTTAACCCTTCAATTTGCTTTGCCACGTCTAGCCTAGCCGTCTCCCAGGCATCCAGATTGGCAAATAGATCGGTAAGGTCCCAGAGGTATTTATCTGACCTAGCAATTTCAGATTCTGCTGATTGAGTGGGTGACAGGTCACTGGATTTCTCGCAGCCCAATAGAAAAAACAGTGTCACCATTACAGTGAGAAGTCTGGTAAGCATTTCTTGATTCACTCCAAGCGTAGTCTTAATTTTATGGTTACATTCTAAATCTAAAACTTCTTAGTTCAAGCAAATGCGGATAATAACTAATGGGTCAGTTGCTAAAAATGGTGCTGGTAACCAAACTTTAGCTATATTTTACAGGTGTGAAATATCTGCCAAGCAGCAGGCTGTCATACGAAATTGCAATTTATTGAAAAGCATGGCGACCTTGTCTATGCTTATACGAATAATTCGATGGGACATAGGGTAAAAAGGATAGTCTCAAGTCAAAACTGATTAAAAGAGTAACATATGATTCGTTTTATCTTCTTAAGTGTACTTATTTGCATTTCTTGCTATGCCGAGAATTTGCCAGTTGAGGCCTTTGGGTCCCTTCCCTCCGCCACTCAAGTTAAGTTATCTCCAAATGGTCAGATGCTGGCCTATGTGGGAAATTATCAGGGAAAGAGTTTTATAGCATCTGTTGATTTAGATAAGGGTGAAAAAAAATATCTAGTCACTACAGACAATCAAAAATTCAAAATTGGTTGGTACCGTTGGGCCAATAACCAAACGATTCTGATCAGCGCCCATTATGCTATGCAGGGATATCAGGTGAAATATGGAGAGAGCCGACTGTTAAAAGTTCCGGCCGATGGCAGTAGCTCGCCCGAGCCGGTTGTGAGGTCAGGGATAAAAGATGTCAGCGCTCAATTCCAGACTAATATCATTGATATGTTGCCCGATGATCCAGAGCATATTCTGATGGGGCTATATCTGAATAGAAAAGAGCGATATGGCGTATACAGGGTAAGTTTAGGCGCGAAAAGGACGCGTAAATTGTTACAGTATGGGCGCCCACATATTCATCATTGGATGACCGATCAGCAGCACAGAGTACGTTTGGGTTTTGGTAATGATGAGACCAAAGGGTTTTATCGACTGCTCGATTTGCAGGACAATCAGTGGCGTCGTATTTGGGAGTATGAAATCTTTGATGAGCCAGGCATCACCCCGCTAGGCTTTGGGTTGGACCCCAATACACTCTATGTTCGCGCACAGCATAAAAACCGCGCTGCTATTTTTAAAGTCGATGTTTCCAAACCGGATCTGCCCCGTGAATTGGTCTATGCAGATCCAGATTATGATATAGAGGGCTGGTTAATATACTCGGACAAAACTCGAGACGTGATTGGCGTTTTTCACAGTGAAGCAGAGGGCGCTAAAATTTTCTTTGATAGAAAGTATAAAAGCTTTCAGGCATCATTGGATAAAGCGATTCCCGATGCGTTCAACTTGATTTCAAGTTTTAGTCAAGATGAGAGAAAGTATATCGTTTTTACCAGTAATTCCCGTGAACCGGGGGCCTATTATCTGGGCGATCGAGATGCTAAAAGTTTGACCTTTGTACTAGAGGAATATCCGCTTCTCTATCAGCAGCCTTTATCGGGCAAAGAAAAAATCACATATCAGGCCAGAGACCAGTTGACTATTGAGGCCTATCTTACACCGCCCCATAGTGCAGCAGTAGAAAATAGCCCAGCCATTATTATTCCCCATGGTGGCCCAATAGCGAGAGACCATGGTGGGTTTGATTGGTTTGTTGAGTTTTTTGCCAGTCGTGGCTACACGGTGCTGCAGTCGAATTTTCGCGGTTCATCGGGTTACGGTTTTGAGTTCGCCATGGAGTCAATAGGCGGTTGGGGTGGGGCTATGCAGGATGATTTGGCAGATGCCGCGTTTTGGTTGATTGAAAATCGCAAAGTAGATCCCGAGAGGGTTTGCATAGTGGGTGGCAGCTATGGAGGTTATGCAGCGTTGATGGCGGCGGCCACCCAGCAAGCACCCTTTAGATGTGCGGCTAGTTTCGCAGGTGTCTCAGATATAAAGATGCTACTCAATGACGCGAGGAGATTTTCTAACTATGAAATTATAAAAAAACAGTTTGGTGCTGATAAAGGTAAAATCAAACCTGCGCAATCACCGATTAATGCCATTGGCAAGATTGCTATGCCAGTGATGTTGATACATGGCGACAAGGATATTGTGGTTGATGTTGAGCACAGTCGTGCCATGCACAAAGCAATGCAAAAGCATAAAAAGCAGGTTGAATATATTGAGTTAGAAAATGGGGATCATCATATGTCTATTGAAGAGAACCGCATTAAAATTCTAACTGCTTTGCAGCGTTTTTTGGCGCAGCATATACCGGTCAAAGTTCACTAGATGGGACATTTTTTACCGCATATAAAGTTGGCCGAAATTATGTCTCACATTTCCTATGTAGGCATATGTCTTATCAGTATTTATGCTGCGCCTGCAATGTCTTGGTGGGATGATGAGCACCGTACTATCGCCATAATTGCTGAAAATCATCTGTCCAAAGATACCCGAAAACAGCTTGATCAGCTGGTGGGAGACAGCAGTTTAGAAGAGCTTTCACTGTGGGCAGACGGTATAAAATCCGATAGACAATGGGCCCATACCAAAGCTTGGCACTATGTTAATTTTGACAGCCTCAGCGCTATCCAGACAGTTAAACCCAGGGCTGGGGGTGATATTTTTTGGGCGCTGGAGCATTTTTACGCGCAGCTTACCAATCCCGAGCTGCCCCCAGAGGCCCGCCGTCAAGCGCTGCAGTTCTTTATCCATTATGTCGCTGATGTTCATCAACCCCTGCATGTGGGCAGTCGCAAAGACCGCGGAGGTAACAGGGTGAGAGTGACCGTTAGTTGGTTTGGAGCGGCGGCAAAATACAATTTACATCAGGTTTGGGATGGCTTGCTCACTGGCATCAAGGGTTCTGCCAAGGACTACGCCCAGCAGTTGGATACCGCAACAGAGGGGCAAATTCACCAGTGGCAGCAGACCACCTTTAGGGATTGGATGTGGGAATCCTACCAGTTGCTTGATCAAGTCTACAATTTTGGTGACAACAGTCACCAGGCCAAGTCGACCAATTTGGACCATCAGTACCTAAATGCCAACAGACCAGTTGCTGAACAGCGCCTGTTACAGGCGGGTATTCGCCTAGCATATTGGTTAAATCGCGCATTTGCCACGGATGGGCCGATCTAAGGGACTAACAAATTAGGGTTGCGGATAGATTGTTGTCTGTTTTACTGACCAAGACCCTTGGGCTTAAAGATTTTCACGTAATCCACTGCCATGTGCGTTGGGAAGGCGCTGTCATCGATAGGCCCGCCCGCTCTGCCCCAGTCACCGCCAATGGCGAGATTAAGAATTATGTGGAATGGATGATTAAAGGGCCATTGTTTCCAGTCATCAGCGCGCCTGTGATAGGTGAAATAGGGAATATCATTGACTAGAGTGGTTATGGAATTCGGAGTCCATTCCAAGCCGTAGCGGTAAAATTGCCGATCCACATCCCGCAGCTGAATGCTGCCTTTGTGCTGATTCCAGTTTAACCAGTAATTGGACTTTGTGTGGACAGTGCCATGAATAATATTGGGGTCATATCCAACATGTTCCATAATATCGATCTCGCCAGAATTCGGCCAGGCATCACATGTGTGGTTACCCTGCCACTCGTCTGGGGAGCTGCAGCTGGTAGCGTAGCGGTAGGGATCTGAGGGCAGCATCCAAATTGCTGGCCAGGTACCCTGTCCTTTTGTAAGGCGGGCGGCGACTTCAACTTTACCGTACTGCAGATCAACTTTATCCCGGGTATGAATGCGCGCTGAGGTGTATTTTGCGTTGCGAAATTGCTCGCGATGAGCCTCAATAATCAACAGGCCATTTTCAATTCGGAGATTTTTATTTCTAGCCGTGTAGGTCTGATCCTCTGAATTTACCTTTCCCGCTGGCCATATATCAATTGACCATTTGTTGGAGTCTGGTTGGCCATCGACTTCAAACTGTTCGGACCAGATAAGCTCCCAGTCGGACTCTGTTGTGGCAAATCGGCGCTGTACTTGAAAGCCGCTAATAACAGGTAGACCTTTATTGCCGCGCAGCTCAAGGTTGATGGTACCGTTGGTTACTGAGATATTGGGTATCGTTCGCGACAGGGCTGATTGGATTCGCCCGTCTCGCAGTTTGCGCACATCCATATTAGAAATATAAACCACGCCTTGAACTAAGACATCAAACTGACGTTCACCGACCGCAATATCCCTGGGTTCCGTAAAATGCAGACTGATATCGTATTGGCCATTGGCAACGGCACGTGAGAACCTTAGGTTGCCCTCGCGATAGCTATTGTATATTTGTTGGTCGTGGGTGCCGACGACAGAATCAACCGCTTGGCAGGAATTGTGGTCGCAATCATCAGCCATATACTTTGCGCCATTGAGATCGCGCAGCTCCAGGCCGCCAACATTGAGTGCCCAGATGCTGGTGCTCTCGGTATCTGCGTAGGATATTGAGATGGTCAGTGAGCCGAAAAGGCACAGGCTGGCAAATATAAGCTTTGGATAGGACATCAGTGGATACTTTGCTTTTGAAATTGTTGGCAACTCGGCGCAGGTTAGCAAAATTATGTATAAAAACAGGTACTGTTTTGTCAAACCCAGCATGCCGCGATTCTAACCATCTTGTTTGAAAAGCAAATCCTTTATATCGCAAAATAGCTACCATTCATCGCACCTAAATTTGCTTGCTATTGAGCTTGTCCCTGTTATCGCATATTTATCTATTTAATCTCAAATGCAGTGTCTTTACATGCCTAACCATGTAGTTTATTAATTGGGATTGAGCTGCACAAAATCTAAAACTGCTCAATCTGATAGTTTTGTGATTTCAATTTAGGGGGTTTAACAACATGTTATTCAAGAAGAAAGTACTTTCTAGCAGTGTAGCTCTAGCCTTGGTTGGTTCTGCAATGCCTGCATTGGCCCAAGATGATGGCCTTGAAATAGAAGAGGTGATTGTTGAGGGCGGTATCCGCGCAAGTTTGAAACGGTCAATGGATATCAAGCGTGATTCTGTTGGTGTGGCGGATGCTATTTCTGCAGAAGATATGGGTAAATTCCCAGATACCAACCTTGCTGAAGCATTGCAGCGTGTAACTGGTGTTTCTATTGATCGCCAACGCGGTGAAGGCAGCCAAGTTACTGTTAGAGGCTTTGGACCTGAATACAATCTTGTTACCCTCAACGGTCGTCAGATGCCCACCCATAATGGGGTAAACCGATCATTTGACTTTGGGGATTTGGCCTCAGAGGGAATCTCTGCAGTTGTTGTGCATAAAACAGGTAATGCTACAGCGCCTACAGGTGGGGTGGGGTCACTAATTAACATTATCACCACTAAACCCCTTGAAGCCGGTTCAATTAAAACATTTGGCGCTAAAGCTGCCATGGACACATCTACAGTAATTGGCGATGATGTGACACCTGAGTTCTCCGGCTTGTATTCAGAAACCTTTGCTGACGACACCTTGGGTATAGCTTTGAGCTTCTCTGCTCAGGAGCGCAACAATGCGGTTAATAGATCCAATACCTCTGGTTGGCATACGAAAGCCGGTGATGCGGGAGGCGGTTGGGGCTCAATTGCAGCCAAGGATGCTGTTAACCGTCCAACAGATGCTGCAGATAATTTTTCGATACCGCAAAATCTAGCCTATAACCTCTCTGAATATTCAACCGAGCGTGTTAATGGTCAGTTGGTACTTCAGTGGCGTCCCGTTGAATCTATTACGGCTACGCTTGACTATACCTACTCAGAGTTTGATCTAGAGCGTTCATACCATGATTTGTCAGCCTGGTTCAATCTCAATAATAATATTCAGTCTGCGACATTTGAAGATGGACCAATTGCTTCCCCGTTGGTTTATAGCGAGCAGCATAAGAAACAAGATGACTTTGCTATGGGTATTGGTCAGGATGGATCTACCAACGAAAACAAGTCATTGGGCTTGAATCTTGAGTGGAATGTTTCTGATACCTTGAAACTTTCACTGGACTACCATGATTCGTCTGCTGAAAAAGCAACTAATAGCCCCTACGGCACCAATGCATTGGTAACTATTGCAAGCTTTAATCGTGTAGTAAGTACAGCCTATTTTGATCAAGACTTACCTATCCTTGAATTGGATTTAGGAACTGGTGCTGACGGTAAACCAAGGCCCCTGTATAAGAATGACATGATTATTACGGGAAGTGTATTTGGTAATGAAGCATCGCTTATGGAGATTGAGCAAACTAGACTATCTGGTACCTACGATTTCTCCGATGTAACCAGTATTGATTTTGGTGTTGAGTTGACAGAGGTTAGTAATCGAACTGTTTCGAAGAATGTACAGCGCGATACTTGGGGTGGTATTTCTGACCCAGGTTATATCAGTGATATCCTAGTTAGAACTTCGATGGCGGATTCATTTGATCAAATCTCTGGTGGAAACGACCCACGTCGTCAAGCAGAATCATTTACTGCCTCATTGCCAGATCTCGCAAAGAAAGCGGGAGAGCTGCCGTTCAGTAGTACTCAAGTTGTAGGTGACTGTGGTACCCCCTACTGCGCTTCTACAGACTGGAATGTCGATAAGCGAACTACAGAAGAAACCACTGTAGCCTATGCTCAAATTACCCATGTCACTGATCTCGATGGCATGCCAATGAATGTCCGTTTGGGCCTGCGTTATGAAGAAACCGATGTTGTTTCTGCAGCTATGACGCCAGACTATGCTGGAGTTTATTGGGAGGGAGGCAATGAGTACACCTTTGAGCTTGGTCCAAACGCACTCTTTGAGGACTACAAAGGCGACTATAATCTGTTCCTGCCGAATCTTGATATTGACCTAGATATTACTGATACCTTAAAGGCCAGAGCTTCGGTGAGTAAAACGGTAACCCGTCCTTCGTATAACGATATTAAAGGTGGCACCACAATTGACGGTACCAGCTTTAAGTTCCGAAATGCTACCGCTGCACAAGGTGATGCTGCTCTACTTCCAATTGAATCGGAGAACTTTGACTTCTCAGTAGAATGGTACTACGGCGATGCAGATTATCTGTCTGTGGGTTATTATCAAAAGACAGTTGATAACTTTATTGGTAATAGTTACACCACAAGAGAATTGTTTGGTCTAACCGATCCAACTAGAGGTGGAATTTATGAGGAGACTGCTACAAGCCTAGGCGTAGACATTGCAGAGTCCACAACTATCGGCGATGAAATGAAAACGCTAGATCCAAACCCATTTGATGCGGATGGCAGATTCTACGCAACCTCTGAAAACGGCGCACTTCAGTTTCTTGTTACTGCACCAATTAATGAAAAAACAGCTGAAGTAGACGGTGTCGAAATTAACTGGCAGCACAACTTTGGTACATCAGGTTTTGGCTTTATTGCTAATGCGACTATCGCCAACGCCGATGTGAGTTTTGATCCATTGTCACTATCCACTCAATTTGTTCTGGATGGCTTAAGCGATTCTGCTAACCTTATTGGATTCTATGATAAAGACGGCATCAATGTACGAGTAGCCTACAACTGGCGCGATGACTTCATTGGTGGAATTGGTCAAGATGAAGGTTCCAAGGATATCAATCCACAACAAATTGCTTCATATGGCCAGCTGGATTTAAGTGCTAGCTACGAAATTAACGATAATTTAACGGTCTTTATGGATGCAATTAATGTGACTGAGTCGACATTTAAAGTATTTAGCCGCGAGGAACATCAGATTCTCCAATCTGGTCAGACCGGTGCTCGTTATAACCTAGGTATTCGTTACACTTTTTAAGAGATATGCTGTGTAATTGAATTTTTTAGAAGAACTGAAGAAGCCGCTTAAGTTTTAAGCGGCTTCTTTATTTGCAGCGTATAACTTTAGTAAGCGCACTGACAACATTTAAAGTAGATATAAACAGGGTATGGTCTATATCCGTTACACTGGATAATGTTCGCGTGATTTAATATCAGGCAATGATTTAGTAATGGGTTTTAATTATCAATATGGGTGACAGAGTGAATCGTATTGTAATTGTAGGTGGCGGCACCGCTGGATGGTTGTCAGCTGCTATTATTGCGGCCGAGCACTATAATCCACAGAATCAAAGCGCAGCTGAATCTGGATTCCAGTTGTGTCTTATAGAGTCACCCGATATACCTACTATCGGTGTGGGTGAGGGCACATGGCCATCGATGCGCAGCACCTTGCAAAAAATAGGAGTCTCTGAAACCGACTTCTTTAGGGAGTGTAGTGCTAGTTTTAAACAGGGCACACAGTTTTGGGGTTGGTCCACAGGTAATGACGACTGTTATGTCCACCCCTTCACAGTACCACACAAATACAGTGATACCAATTTGGCGCCACATTGGCAGAATGTTCGCGATCAAGTGAAGTTTGCCGATGCGGTCTGTCCCCAGAGTCAAGTGATTGATAACCAATTGGCACCTAAGCAAATCACCACTCCTGAATATGCATTTAATGTCAATTACGGCTATCACCTGGATGTTGGGAAGTTTGCCGATTTTTTGCGCCGTCACTGTACTGAAAAGCTCGGCGTAGTCCATATCTCAGCCAATATGACAGCAATTAATGCTATAGATACCGGTGATATAGCTTCAATCAGCACAGATACACAGAGTGATATAAGCGGAGATTTGTTTATCGATTGTAGCGGTTCTCGAGCACTGCTATTGGGTGAGCATTTCAAAATACCCTTGGTAAGCAGAAACAAGTATTTATTTAATAATTCAGCTTTGGCTGCACAGGTTCCCTACCAGACCGCGGAGGATCCCATTCAGTCCTGTACCCTGTCAACCGCGCAATCAGCGGGTTGGATTTGGGATATAGGACTGCCGACCCGCCGCGGTGTAGGGCATGTCTATGCCAGTGATTACATCGCCGAACAGGATGCAAAAAAAGAGCTGCTCAACTACATAGCAGCCACTGCCGGGGAGCAGGCGGCGGCGGATGCCAGTATTAGAAACATAACTTTTGACCCTGGTCACAGAGAGAAATTTTGGCACCGCAACTGTGTTGCAATTGGTATGTCGGCCGGTTTTATAGAGCCGCTGGAAGTATCGGCACTGGTACTGGTTGAACTATCTGCGGCCATGATTGCAGAGCAACTACCAGCCAATAGACAGGTAATGGATCTGGTGGCTAAACGCTTTAATCAAAAGTTCCTCTACCGATGGGATCGAATTATAGATTTCCTCAAGCTGCACTATATACTGACAAAGCGTCGTGATTCAGAGTATTGGAGGGCTAACTGCGAAGCTTCAAGCATTCCAGACAGTTTGCAGGATCTGCTAGACATTTGGCAGTATCAGGTGCCCTGGCATCGAGATACCACACAAATAGATGAAATGTTTCCTTCAGCAAGTTTTCAGTATGTACTTTATGGTATGGACTTTACCACTGAGATAAATCCATTACAGCGACGCGCGGATAGAGCCACGGCTGAGGTGGCCATGGCCCTGTTTAATGAAAATGCCCAGCGGGCAGGCCAACTCAAAGCTGCATTGCCAACTAACCGCGAGCTAAAGATTCTTTGGAGTGACAATGAGTAACTATGTACTTCTCAACCCGGCTGTACACCAGCAGGTAAGAGTTATCACTGAGCGCAATGCCAATTACGGCGACAATGTAAAATATGCGCCAACTTTCCCTTTGGAGTTTAGGAATATCCAGTCCTGTTACCCAATCTTTTTCTCCAAAAGTAATGAGACGGGTGAGTTTTTTCCCATAGCGCTACTGGGTTTTGAGAATAATGAAAATTTGTTCCTCCACGACGGCGGTTGGGATGCCAGCTATATCCCGATGATGATCCAGCGACATCCATTCCTGATTGGCTATCAGGCTTCATCTGAGGATGGGGGTGAAGACAAGCCAGTGGTTTCCATTGATATGGATAACCCCAGAGTGAATGAGCAACTTGGTGAGGCGCTATTTGAAGAGAGTGGTCAGCCAACCGAGTTTCTCAAGGCAAATATGGCTAGACTAGAGGCGTTGCATCAGGGACATGAGCACAACAAAGGGTTTATCGCCGCACTGACATCAGCTGATCTGCTTGAACCCTTTACGCTAGAGATTACCCTAAATGCTGGTTCAGCAAATCAACTATTGGGGTTTTATACTATTAATGAAGAAAAGCTCAATCAGTTAGATGGCGAGACACTTGGACAGCTCAATGCTCAGGGTTACCTCCAGCCCATTTATATGGCAGTGGCCTCCCATGCACGCATTAGAGCATTGATTGATAAGAAAAATGCCCTGCTCTGATAACTATAAGTTAGTCTGTTTAGCTTGGCGTTGGGCTAGGGTTGTGGGATAGATAGCCGTGATAACCGTTGAGAAAAATATTTCAGCCTATGCTGGGTGCCAGGCAGACAACCTGCTACCAGAGGTATTGTACTCAACCCAGCCGCTGGTGCTGAAGGGGCTGGTTGACAGTTGGCCAGTGGTTCAGGCGGCTCGAAAATCAGTGCAGCAAACTGTTGATTATCTCTGTCAGTTTAGTACTGATGAGCCTCTTACCGTATTTCGCGGTGATCCCGAGATTGATGGTCAGGTGTTTTATAATGAGGATCTAACCGGGTTTAACTTCGAAGCAAGCCGCTTGCCGATGGCTGAGATCATTTCTGAATTGACCCAGTTGGGGGGGCAGGCTGCTGCGCCACTGCTCTATGTGGGTTCCACCATGATTGACAAGTGGTTGCCAGGCTTTAGAGCTAAAAATGACTTGGCGCTGGATCAGTTTAACCCCTTGGTTAGTATTTGGATGGGTAACCGCAGCCGTATTGCGGCCCATTATGATTTTGCCGACAATATTGCCTGCTGTGTTGCTGGGCGCAGACGCTTTATCTTGTTCCCCCCTGACCAGTTGCCCAATCTGTATGTGGGACCCTTGGACTTTACTCCGGCGGGTCAGCCCATCAGTTTGGTAGATTTTGCCAACCCTGACTTTGAACGGTTTCCAAAATTTCGCGAGGCTTTAAAAAACGCCCAAGTGATTGAGCTAGAGCCCGGTGATGCACTAATGATCCCCAGCATGTGGTGGCATCATGTCGAGGCACTTGAGGATTTTAATATACTGGTCAACTACTGGTGGCGAAATAGCCCTGCTTTTATGGGTGCGCCGTTAAATGTACTGCAGCATGCAGTTATGGGCCTTCGAGACTTGCCCGTCGAGCAGCGGGCAGCGTGGAAACAAATTTTTGAACACTATGTATTCGATGCTGTGGAAGGGAACTTCGAACACATACCTAAAGCGTCCCGCGGAGTTATCAATACGATGACCGAGGACGCTGCGAAACAGATTCGCACCCTTTTGAAAAACCGACTGACCCGATAGGTGAGGGTATTACTTTGAGCATGCAACCAGTAAGAAAAGTTGTGATTGTAGGTGGCGGAACCGCCGGCTGGATGGCCGCTGCCTCGATCTCTAAATTGATAGGCAAGGATCTTGATATTTCGTTAATAGAATCCGATGCCATAGGTACAGTGGGTGTGGGCGAAGCCACGATCCCAACCATGATTACACTCCACCAGCTACTCAAGATCGATGAGCGGGAGTTTATGGCCGCTGTTCAGGGTACCTTTAAGTTGGGGATTTCCTTTGAAAACTGGAAAAATCTCAACGAAAACTATATTCACTCCTTTGGTTTTACAGGCCAGGATTGCTGGGCCGCTGGCTTTCAGCACTTTTGGCTCAAGGGAAAACAACAGGGTATGGCAGGTGAATTTGGAGATTACTGCACGGAATTACAGGCGGCAAAAAACAACAAATTTGCAGTGATGCCGCGCAATGGGCTGAATTATGCTTTTCATATGGATGCGGGATTGTATGCCAAATTTCTGCGAAAAATTGCCGAACAAAATGGCGCTAAAAGAATTGAGGGAAAAATCACGCAGGTTGATACCGATCCAAATAATGGCTATATCAACCATGTGACCCTCGAATCGGGTCAACAGATAGAAGGCGATCTGTGTATTGATTGCAGTGGCTTTTTTGGGCTGTTGATAGATAAAACCCTACACACGGGTTACGATGACTGGTCCCATTATTTGCCCTGCGATAGTGCCGTGGCGGTGCAGACCAGATCGGTGGGCGAGCCCATTCCCTACACTAGATCAATTGCTCGAGATGCCGGTTGGCAGTGGCGTATTCCCCTGCAACACCGAGTTGGCAATGGTCACGTATTTTGCAGTAAATATATCTCTGATGAAGAGGCTACTCAGACCTTGCTTAATAATGTTGAGGGTGAGGTGCTAACTAAGCCGCGGGTAATTAAATTCCGCACCGGACAGCGTCACCAGCACTGGAATAGAAACTGTGTTGCTCTGGGACTGGCCAGTGGGTTCCTGGAGCCATTGGAATCCACCAGTATCCATTTGATTCAACGGGGTATTATTCGTCTATTGCAGATGTTCCCCACCGAGGGAATTCGCGACTCGGATATCGATGAATTTAACGCCCAGATGAAAGAGGAATTCCTGTTTGTGCGAGACTTTATTGTTCTGCACTATCATGTGACTGAGCGCGAAGACACGCCATTTTGGCGCCACTGCAAAAGCATGCCGATTCCTGAGACCCTTAAGCACCGCATTGATTTATTTAAAGAGTCGGGGCGGATTTTCCAGAAGGCCAATGATGTATTTGCAGAGAACTCATGGTCCCAGGTAATGCTTGGTCAAGGACTGATGCCGGAGCAGTATCACCCTATAGTCAATATGATGAGCGATGAAGAGCTGAAAAATTTTCTCGCCAATATCAAAGCTTCAGTAGATAAAATGGTGACTCAGCTTCCGACCCATCAGCAGTTTATCGATAGTTATTGCAAAGCTCCGGCGATGTAGGTCAAAAATGTGGTTGTAAAAAAGGCGCCCTGAGCGCCTTTTTTATTGTAATTG
>JACLAD010017171.1_pt1 | contig 38953 bp, 34 predicted proteins | sample 8027901 | NCBI WGS metagenome assembly JACLAD01 (sample SAMN15725071, study PRJNA655200) | protist metagenome | isolation source: fluorescence activated cell sorting (FACS) single amplified genomes of... | place: Spain: Blaines Bay Microbial Observatory, Mediterranean Sea | collected 2016-07-05 | reverse complement strand
TTCGGCTTCAATAAGTGGCTCGGGTAAAATTTCTTGGGGTTGTGGCGATATGGAATCCTGTTTTCTTGTTTTTAGATCGTCTGGTCTTAACCTGGATTTTTCATTTAAAAGAGGATCGTCTTCCTCCCGTTCTTCAAAAAATTCTGTTTCAGGGGAAGGTAGAGGTATTCCTTCAATACGTGTTAACTCAAGTGGCGGCTCTCCTGCAAAAAGATCATCTATCGACTCCAATCGTTCTTCGCCCCGCCAGTTAAAGCCTCGTAATTCTCGTTCAAAGGGAGGTACTTCGTTTTCCGGAGTTAAATTGCCGTCTATTTGTTTGTAATAATAAACGTCCTGTACCACCTGCTCTTCCAGCAACACCTTTATAGAACTGGAAAGGGTTTTGTTGATCCCGATAAGTTCCCCGGCATCATTTCGCATGTAATAAAGCGTTTCTGTATTCTTCAGGATATCGACCTGGTAAAGATCATTTTCCGCAAAAAGGCCGTAAAGTTCCTTTCCCTTTAATTGATTATAGCCTTCAATACTGTCTTTCTGGATCATGAAAGCGTTGTCGTAGACCTTAAGGGAATCCAGTTCTTCGGTTTCCACATTGTTTAAAAGGTGGATCGTGTCGCCTGTAAGCTGATTATTTTCTGACCAAATCACCGGATTGCCCAACATTTGTGTGAGGCCGGTAGTTTGCCGCACATGTATGGAATCACTCTTTCCGCTCATGTTACTTTTGAAAAGCCTTACGTCATAAAACCCTCTTATAACCCTGTCATCAGGTTTGCCAGTGACCATAAGTGTATCGCTGTGAATATATACAGAATCCTGGTCCTGAAGGGTCACGGCTAAAGCTCTTTTTGTAATAAAAACCGAATCTTTTTCCCGGTAAACTTCTGCATAATGTCCTCTAATGATACTATTGTTCACCGTATCTGTCACCTTGATATTGTTAGTGGCAGATGCAAAATTTGTATTGCGGTTAAAGTAGAGGCTATCGCCTTCTAAAATCCGCTGCTCATAATCAATGCGTGAATTCTTCACGAAATATCCCGTATCGCCGCGGGTATCGTAAAATCCGCGTTCACAATAAATGGTACTGGTTTCACTTTCTATTGTGGTGGGGCCGTAAAAGAAAACATTTCCTGTTTCTGAATAAAAATCCAGTTGTGCCGAAGTAATTACGTATTCTGGATTGGTTAGAACGACATCTGATGAAAATGAATATTTCTGATTTTCCAGAAAGTATCTTCCAACACGGCTTTTTAGAACACTGGCAGTATCACGAACGGTGCCACCGCTGCGATAATAAGCCTGTTGTTTTGCACGATCAAAGAAAAGAGTGTCGGTAGTTAATGACGTCTGCGGATTTCTCATTCGTACATTCCCGCTGGCAAAAGCAAATTCTGTATTTCCATTGTATTCAGCATACTGGCTGTTCATGGTAATGGTGTCTCCCTGTTCCATTCGCACGTTTCCAAAGGCTTTGAAGAAGTTCTCTTGATCATAATGAATGGCCTGGTCACACCAAATTTCAATTCCCTCGTGCGTAAAATGCACCTGGTCGTCTACTTTGCTTAAAATAAGTGCTCCCGGATATCTTTGCTCATCCCGAATCGTCCTGTCGCTTGTGTAGTCGATCTTTCGGACTTCCTGGGCAAGTACAGATGTTCCGCATAAAAGCAGGAGCAAAAGAAAACCATTGATTCGGAATTGTTTCAAAAAATTCAATTTAGGTTCAAAAATAGCGAATTATTAAAGATTTAGTTATTTGCGTCACTGAATTATTTCAACGATCTAATTGGCATTTTTGGAGGTTCAACAACCGTTCCAACTTCTTTGAGGTTCAAAAAAGAGCATATTTCCGGATTCTTTCTTCAGAAAGCAGTATTGAATCTCTAGGCCTGTTTTATAAAAGGAGGAGAAAAGAAAAAACCGCCTGGTTTGGCAGGAACGTAAGATGTTGCAAACGGAACAATTACAAATGAGCTTCAAAAACGACATTTTTGAGGCTTTATCTCTTTTTTACTTCTGAATAAAAAACAGGCTGTCTAAAAAACAATAGAAATAGAACGTTGTTCTGAAAAATTTCAGAATCTGGTGAATATAAAATTCTAAACCAATAGAACCTGAAACTCCCGAAGCTTCGGGAGTTTTAGGTTGACATTGTATTGCTTTTCAGGCAGCTTTTAATTTTCTATTATCTGTTGATCGTCTGTAGCCTGTCTGGGCCTACAGAAACAACCTTAATAGGAATATCCAGTTCTTTCTCGATAAAATCTATGTATTCGTTCAGCTCTTTTGGAAATTCTGAAGTCTTTGTGATTTTAGTGATATCTTCTTTCCAGCCGTTGAACTTTTTGTACACCGGAGTCACATTTTCGGCTTCCAGGCTAAACGGAAGGTGATCTATTTCTTCCCCGCGATAGTTGTAAGCGGTGCAAATTTTCAGTGTTTCGAATCCGCTGAGGACATCGGCTTTCATCATGATCAACTGGGTAACTCCACTTACGCGTACTGCATATTTAAGAGCGACAAGATCCAGCCATCCGCAACGGCGTGCTCTTCCGGTGGTAGCACCAAATTCATTACCAACGCGTCCCATGGCTTCCCCGTCTTCATCAAAAAGCTCGGTAGGGAAGGGGCCGCTGCCCACTCTTGTGGTGTAGGCTTTGAAAACACCAAAAACTTCACCTATTTCTCCGGGTGCAATTCCAAGGCCGGTGCAGGCTCCGGCTGCAGTTGTGTTTGAAGAAGTCACAAAAGGATAGGTGCCAAAATCAATATCCAGAAGAGAACCCTGTGCACCTTCAGCAAGAATACTTTTTGAGTTCTTTTGTGCCTGAAAAAGGTATTCTTCACTGTCAATGAACTTCAGGCTCTTTAAAACCTTTACGGCTTCAAAGAATTCGGCTTCAAGTTCAGGTAAGTTGTATTGTATGTCAACATCATAGAAGTTGATCATAGCTTCATGTTTATTGGCTAACGATCGGTATTTTTCTTTCCAGTCGCTGAGTTCAAGATCACCTACTCGAATACCGTTTCGACCCGTTTTGTCCATGTAGGTAGGTCCAATCCCTTTCAAAGTAGACCCAATCTTTGCCTTTCCTTTGGCGGCTTCGCTGGCAGCATCGAGTAAGCGATGGGTAGGGAGAATAAGATGAGCTTTCCTGGAAATAAGAAGTTTTGCCTTGTAATCAAGATCAAATTTTTCCAGGTTGTCAAGTTCTCTTTTAAAGATCACCGGATCAATAACTACCCCGTTACCCACAAGGTTTAATGCATTTTCATGAAAAATGCCCGATGGAATGGTGTGTAAAACATGTTTAATACCATCAAATTCCAGCGTGTGACCTGCATTTGGCCCTCCTTGAAAACGGGCAATAATATCATATTTTGAGGTGAGAACGTCTACAATTTTGCCTTTTCCTTCGTCGCCCCATTGTAAACCAAGTAGTAAATCTACTGCCATAAAAATAATAAGTTATTCAGTTTCGGTTGTCTTTTTGTTTCCGTAGAAATAGAGAGAATGGTTCGTGATTTCTATACCAAAGACTTCTTCTATTGTTTGTTTGATAGAATGGATCCTGGGGTCACAAAATTCTATGACTTCCCCGGAATCGGTAAGGATGATATGATCGTGATTTTTATCGAAGTAGGATTTCTCATACTGCGCCTGGTTTTGCCCAAATTGATGTTTTCGTACCAATCCGCATTCCAGCAGCAGTTCAATCGTATTATATAAAGTAGCACGGCTTACGCGATACTTTTTATTTTTCATGTTAATATACAGAGACTCTATGTCAAAATGATCTTCACTGTCGTAGATTTCCTGAAGGATAGCAAAACGCTCCGGAGTTTTTCGGTGCCCTTTCTCTTCCAGGAACTTAGTGAATACGTTTTTAACTATTGCCTGATCGTTCTTACTTACTACTTTCTTGCTCATATTCTGCTTGCAAAGGTATAAGATTATTCACGTGTCACCTTATCTATACCGTTTATTTTTTTAAGGTGTTCCATTAATTTTTTAAGAATCGTGTTGTTTTTTACGATGACTGTAACTTTTCCCGTGAAAACACCATCTGTACTGTCAAAATTGATATTTCGAATGTTCACACTCATGTTACTGGAGATCTCTTTGGTCACATCATTTACCAGCCCGAGATTATCGATTCCCTGAAGTTTAATCACAGCCTTAAATTCTTCCTGTGAAGAATCTTTCCATTTTGCCTGCATGATCCTGTAGGCGAAATTGCTTTGTAACTGTATGGCATTGGGACAATCTTTTTTATGAACTTTTATTCCTTCGCTTACCGTTACAAAACCAAAAACGCTGTCGCCGGGAATGGGATTACAGCAATTCGCCAGTTTATAATCAAGCACATCTTCTTCCTTTCCAAATACAAGCTGGTCATATTTGACGGTGATTTCATCTTTGTCAATATCTTCAACCTTGGGAGATTTCTTGATCTTACTTTTGAAAAAGCTAACCAACGCATTACTGCGCGAAGCAGCATATTCTTTAAGTTTGATGTTGTCAATAATTCCCATTCCAACACGATAGAAGAGGTCCTGGCTTGTCTTTAATTTGAAAAAAACAACCAGTTCATTCACTGTCTTCTCATTAAAGGGGATCTTCTGTGCCCGTAATTTTCGGGTAAGAATGACCTTTCCTTCTTCAGCAATGCTTTTCTTTTCTTCTTTTAAAGAAGCTTTTATTTTCGCACGGGCTCTTGCTGTAGTTGCGTAATCAAGCCAGTTGGGATTAGGCTTCGCTTTATCTGAAGTGATCACTTCCACCTGGTCACCGCTGCTAAGCACATGGCTTAAAGGCACCAGTTTTCCATTTACCCTTGCACCGCGGGTATGATATCCCACTTCTGTATGAATACTGAATGCAAAATCGAGCGGTGTTGCTCCTTTTGGCAGAGATTTTAGATCTCCCTGTGGCGTAAAAACGAAAATCTCTTTGGAATAAAGATTTAATTTGAACTGCTCCACAAAATCTACGGCGTTGCCTTCGGGATTTTCAAGGGCTTCCTGAAGGCGACGCACCCATTCATCGAGTCCGTCTTCTTCATTGCCCTGTTTGTATTTATAATGAGCCGCATATCCTTTTTCGGCGATCTCATTCATGCGTTCACTTCTTATCTGGACTTCAACCCATCTTCCTTTTGGTCCCATTACCGTAATGTGGAGCGCCTCATATCCTGTAGATTTTGGGGAGGAGATCCAGTCTCTTAAACGGGTGGGATTAGGCCTAAAATGATCTGTCACGACAGAATAGATCTTCCAGGCCAGAAACTTCTCATTCGTAGGATTGGTCTTGTAGATGATCCTTACGGCAAACTTGTCGTAAACCTCGTCAAAACTCACGTTTTGGTTCTTCATCTTGCGACGAATGGAATAAATGGATTTGGGCCGGCCCTTGATCTCGTACTCTATTCCTTCCTGGTCAAGTGACTGCTGAATGGTTTGTGTAAACGCATCAATATACTTATCCTGTTCTTCCTTGCTTTCCCTTATTTTGGTGAGAATGTCATTATATACCTCAGGTTCGGTATATTTCAATCCCAGGTCTTCAAGTTCATTTTTGATGTTGTAAAGGCCAATCCTGTGAGCAAGGGGAGCATAAATGTAAAGAGTTTCCGAAGCGATTTTTTCCTGTTTGTCTGCCCGCATCGCGTCCATTGTCTGCATGTTATGTAGACGATCGGCGATCTTGATGATGATTACCCGCACATCATCGTTGAGGGTAAGCAGCATTTTTCTGAAGTTCTCTGCCTGCAACGAAACATCCTTATCTTTCTTCAGGTGAGAGATCTTGGTAAGTCCGTCGACAATCTTGGCGACCGTTTTACCAAACATTTCCTCAATATTCTCTAAAGTATATTCTGTATCCTCCACCACGTCGTGCAGCAGGGCAGCGGCAATACAGGTGGCATCCAGCCCAATTTCTGAAGCTACGATCTTAGCGACCGCAATGGGATGAAAAATATAAGCCTCACCAGATTTTCTTCGCTGGTCCTTATGAGCATCAACAGCAGTGTCAAAGGCATTCCTGATGAGCTTTTTGTCATCGTCAGAGAGCGTTTGATAGCTTATGCGCAGCAGTTCTTTATACTGGCGTGCAATCTGTTTGTTTTCCTTATCTATAGCAGCTTCGGTCATCATAAATTAAAAGTACAATTAAGATACAAAAGAAACAAGATGCATTACTTCTGTAAATTTCTTATACGCTTGTAGAGCGGCGGATGAGAGTAATTTACAAAAACATATGCAGGATGCGGTGTTAAATTGCTCAGGCTGTTTTTTGATAGCTTTTTTAGCCCCGTCACCAGCGGTTCTGCTTTGTAGGTATACCTGGCAAAATCATCTGCCTGGTATTCAAATTTACGGGAGAGGTAATTCATAACTAAACCCGTCACTTCAGAAATTGGACTGTACAAAATCCCGAAGGCAATTAAACCAATATGAAAACCTGGTATTTCTACTCCCAAAGCTTCCGAAAGAAGTGGATTTCCCACAAACAAAGAAAGCACCCATAGCGTAAAGCCTGTAATTATCAAACTTGAGACCAAATTAATGATAATATGGTTCTTTTTGTAATGTCCCACTTCATGAGCCAAAACTCCTACAATTTCTTCATCTTCAAGGTCATTTATAAGTGTATCGTAAAGCGTAACTCTTTTTTCATTTCCGAAGCCCGAAAAATAGGCATTTGCCTTCGTACTTCTTTTCGAACCGTCGATCACAAAGATCTTTTCCAGGTTAAAACCTTCCTTTTGCGCATAGGCTTCAATTTTGCTGCGCAAAGAGCCTTCCGGCAGCGGACTTTGTTTATTGAACAACGGGACAATGAGCCGGGCGTAGAACATATTTAAAAATATACTGAAGATGGCGACCAAAGCCCAGGCATACCACCAAAAGTTGTCTCCGGCAAATTGATAAAACCAAATAATCAAGGCTAGGATTCCTCCGCCCAGGAAGATCATCATTCCCCAGCCCTTCAGCTTATCCAAAAAGAAGGTTTTTCGGGTGGTTTTATTAAATCCGAATTTCTCTTCGATCACAAAGGTGCTGTAGTAGGAAAAAGGCAGGGAAAGAATGTCACTTCCAAGCATGATGATTCCGAAGAAAACAAGTCCTATAAGAATGGAATTGTCAAACCGGTCACGTGCAATGGAATCTACAAAATCAAAACCGTCGAATAAGAGAAACAAAAGCAGCACTACGATGGAAAAGGTAGAAGAAATAAGCCCAAACCTGTGCCGCGTCTTTTTGTACCGCTGGGATTTTTCATATTCCTCTTTGTTAAAAACATCCTTGAGATTCTGCGGAATGGGATCGTCAAAGTGACGTGCATTCAGCATGTCCAGGATTTGGTCTACAAGAAAATCTATGAGCACGACGGCTACGATGATGTAGAAAAGGGTGTTTGGGGACATTATTTTTATGTTTATGATGCTGGGAATTATTTGAAATTCCGTTGGCGTTTTGCTTCAAAAATAAGAATTCCGGCGGCAACCGAAACGTTCATGGAATCTATTTCCCCCTGCATGGGAATTATAATATTCTGTGTCGTATTTTTAAGCCATTCATTACTTAATCCCGTCGCTTCTGTTCCCACAACTATTGCGCTGCCAGCTGTAAAATTAACCTCGTGGTAGGGTAAGGAAGCCTGTAATGCAGCTCCAAAAATGACAATTTTCTGCTCCTTTAGAAACGCAATTATTTCTGAAGTGCCCGCCGCTGCAACGCGATTGGTGAAAAGGCAACCCACGCTGGATCTTATAATGTTTGGGTTAAACATATCTGTCTTTGGGTTTGCAATAAGAACAGCATCAACTTTGGCGGCATCGGCGGTGCGCAATAAAGCGCCGATATTGCCGGGTTTTTCGGGTGCTTCGGCGACCAGGATCAACGGATTTTTGTTCGGGAGTTTTAATGAAGAAAGATTTAAATCTTTCCCGACTGCAACGGCAAGAATTCCTTCGGTGCTGCCTCTGTACGCTACTTTTTGATAAACTTCTGTAGAAACTTCTACGATATTTACTTCTGAAGGCATTTCCTGAAAGAGTTCTGCGGCATTTTCTGAAGAAAAAAGCGCACTGCAAAAGAAAAGTTCCCTGATCTCATAGCCACCTTTTAGCGCCAGTCGTATTTCGCGCTGGCCTTCAATGATGAATAGGTTTTCTTTTCTTCTTGCCCGGGATTTTTCCTGTAGCTGAAGCAATTTTTTTGTTGTTGGATTTTGGACGCTCGTAATTTGTTTCTGCATAAAGCAAAGATAACAAAGTCAGGCGGTGTGAATATCACAAGAATTTCTCACGAGAAGGAATTTTAAACTAAGCTGGTTAAAAGTTCGTTGAAAATGGCATTTTTGAATAACAATATTTTCCGAAGGCCTGTAAAATTAGTACCTTATGAGGGTAAATTTTGAATTATGGAAAAGAAGAAAAACAAAAACAATGTTCTGCCCATCAAAGATGCTTTTAAAGTGTTAAGCTATATTTTTGCTGCTATATTGATAAGTTCCTGCTCGGGACCTCATCAATTTCCTACTTCTGAAGTTTTACCTGCGGCAGAGGCGAAGGTGGATATCAACCGGAATGATAACCGCAACTATGAAATAGAGCTGGAGATCAAAAATATCGCACGCCCGGAAAGGCTTACACCTTCACGTAATAACTATGTGGCCTGGATGGAGACTGAGAATCATGGGGTGGTAAATTTGGGCAACCTGCGCATTAACAGCAAGAATAGAGCTTCTCTGGAAACTGTCACTCCTTACACTCCAATACGAATTTTTATCACCGCCGAAGACGGACGCAACATCATGCGCCCTTCCACACAAGTAGTTCTAAACTCTGGAGAACTGGATGTTGATTGAGATTTTAATAGAAATATAAGATTAAGAAAGGCTGTTTGAAAAGTCATTTTTGACATCAAACAGCCTTTTTACAATTTAATTAAAAGAAGTATTTCTATTCCTGTTTTGCAGCTTCTACTTTATCTGAATACCGCTTTGCAAGTTCTGTCTGGTGACTTTCAAGGCTTATATCACGCCCCTGGATAAATGCTTTTGTGAGTTTATTAGTTCTCATATCCAGCGCGTCTCCTTCGCTGATAAAAAGCGTCGCGTCTTTTCCTTCTTCAAGGGTTCCCACTTGCTCGTCTATTCCGAGGATTTTTGCTGTATTTGAAGTGATCATCTTCAAAGCTTCTTCTTTCTCCAAACCATGAGCGACGGCCGTACCGGCATAAAAAGGAAGGTTTCTTGTATTCATTCTTTCCATCCCGCCGCTGGTTTCAAGCGCAACAAGAACACCTTTATCATTTAAAAGTTTCGCCATTTTATAAGGCAGGTCATAATCTTCGTCATCAAGATTTGGTGTTTGGTGAGGACGGGTAATAAGCACCGGAAGCTTATGTTCCTTGATCTGATCGGCTACTTTAAATGCATTATAAGCACCTACCAAAACCACATTTTCAAGACCCTGATCTTCTTTGAAATTCAGGATGTCAACAATTTCCTTTTCACCATCGGCATGGATAAAAACTTTTTTCTCTCCGGTAAAAACTTTTTCCATCGCTTCGTAGGGTAGATGGGTTTTGGTACGCGGTCCTGCAAGATAAGCTTTGGCATTTGTGAAGAAATCTTTCACTTCCTGTGTCTCCTTGGTGTAGCTGTCGTTGGGTTTTATTCCGGGTTCTTCGCCGGCCCACCAGCGGCCACGTCTAAAGCTGTTAGGCCAGTTGATGTGGAGACCGTCGTTCTCTCTCATTGTTGCGTCTTCCCAGTTCCAGGCGTCAAAATGAACAATAGAAGAGGTTCCCGAAATCCTGCCGCCTCTTGGAACAATTTGTCCTATAAGAACCCCGTTTGGGCGCATACTTTCCACCACTTTACTTTCGGCATTGTAGGCAATGATACTTCTTATATGTGGCAGGAATTCTCCTAATTCATCTTCATCATCGGTTTGTCTTACGGCATCGATTTCTACCAGCCCCAGAGTGCTGTTGGGTGCAATGAATCCGGGATAGAGGTGTTTTCCTTCGGCCTGAATCACCGTTCCGCGGTAAGGCATTTTCGTTGAATTTGCATTGGCAATAGTTCTTATTTTACCGTCTTCAAGAATGATAAGACTTTTTTCAATTACTTCCCCGTTGCCAATATGAGCTGTGGCACCTACAATCGTAACTGCTTCAGTTTGTTGTGGCGCCGGAGTTTGCTGTGCATGCATGCTTCCCGCAAGGAGCAGAAAAGCAAATAGTACTGCTGATTTTATATTTTTCATTTTGTCTTTTCTTTAGGTTTAAAGGGAATTACAGTGAAATTCCTCCTTTTTGGTAGATTTTACCGGCTGCGTCTTCACGCCTTTGTTCTTGGCTTTTAACATTTGTGTGGCCAGTAAATTCTTTTGAATGTCAATTTCTTTTCTCATTTGTTCATCTCTTTCAATGTCGAAATAAACAGCTCCTTCAATAAGTGTTTTTTCAGCTTTTGCATAAACCGAAAGAGGATTGTCTGACCAAAGAACAAGATCTGCGTCCTTACCTTCTTTGATACTTCCTACACGGTCGTCGATGTGCAGTAATTTCGCCGGATTAATAGTCACAAACTTCCAGGCTTCTTCTTCAGAAACATCTCCATACTTAATGCTTTTTGCAGCCTCCTGGTTTAGTCGACGGCTCATTTCAGAATCGTCACTGTTAATGGCTACAGTTACTCCTGCATTGTGCATGATGGAAGCATTTTGAGGAATTGCATCATTCACCTCGTATTTGTACGCCCACCAGTCAGAAAATGTAGATCCGCCGGCACCGTGTTCAGCCATTTTATCAGCCAGTTTATATCCTTCTAAAATATGCGTAAAAGTGTTGATGTTAAAACCAAATTGCTCTGCAACTTCCATAAGCATGTTGATCTCGCTCTGTACATAAGAGTGTGCAGTCACAAAACGTTCCTGGTTCATCACTTCAATAAGCGCTTCCATTTCAATATCTCTTCGATATGGTTCACCACTATTCTTTTTCTTTTCGTATTCTTTTGCACGTGTGAAATAGTCAACAAAAACCTGCTCTACACCCATTCGCGTTTGAGGAAACCTTGACTGGCTGTCCCAGTTGGCCTGCTTCACGTTTTCACCAAGTGCGAACTTGATATATTTAGGGGAATTGTCAATGATCATTTCTTCAGGAGAGGAGCCCCATTTCATTTTCAGTATCGCAGAACGCCCACCAATAGGGTTCGCCGAACCGTGCAGTAACTGCATGGTGGTCACACCACCGCCAAGGTTTCGATAAATTCCAATATCATCGGGATCTACCACATCTTCCATACTTACTTCGGCAGAAGAATTGTGTCCTGCTTCATTCACACTTGATGCTGCAATGTGCGAGTGTTCATCAATGATTCCCGCGGTGAGATGTTTTCCTGTGGCGTCGATCACTCTGGCATTTCCGGCGTTGAGGTTTTTACCAACCTGGGCGATTTTTCCGTTTTTGACGAGAACATCTGTATTATCGAGGATTCCCGCATCTTCGCTGGTCCATACGGTCGCATTTTTGAAAAGAATGTTCTCCTGCTTCGGAAGGGCTTCAAAACCGTAGGCTTTGTTCGGGAAAGTAACCGGTAGCACTTCAGGGTATTCTTCTTCTTTATCTTCTTCGGAATCTTCTGAAGCTGTCGCCGTTCTGGTTGCAGAAAAGGTGGTTTGTGTACCATCTTCTAAAATGGCTTTTCCGTTGAAGGTTTCAGGAGCTTCAGAAATTTTTGCGGTAAGTCTTATATATTCTGTTTTTGTGGTATCTGGTGAAGATAGCAGCAGGTTGAGCCAGTTGTCTTTATAGTTCAATTGAGAACCTATTTTGGCCTCTCCGCTGGTAATTTCGGCTGAAGGTTTTGAAGGTTCTCCCGTAATTTTCATTTCATAGGTCTTTCCGGCTACAGAAAGGTCATAAGTGCCGTTAAGGTTCACGGTGTTCATATCTTCAATGACAGATTTTCTACCCTGAACCCAGTTTTCGTAAAGTGTGGTTTCCTTATCAAAATAATCTCCGGAAGTAATAATGAAATTGGCCCAGGCACCTTCTTTTATGGTGCCCAGCTTATTTTCCTGCCCCATAAGTTTTGCCGGAACGACAGTTAAAGCTTCCAACGCTTTTTTCTTGTCCAGTCCGTATTCAATGGCCTTTAAAAGGTTGTTTTTGAACTCATCTTCAGAACCGTAAGCGGTTAGGGTGAAAGGAACCCCTTTTTCTTCCATCATCTTAAGATTTGCAGGAGCCTGGTTCCATTCTTTCATATCTTCAAGACTGGCAAAATTCGCCTGGTAAGGATCTTCCAAATCAAAAGGTTTTGGAAAGGTGAGCGGCACAATATAAGTGGCATTTGAGGCCTTGATCGCTTCAAGTCTTTCGTACTCATTTCCTGTACCAGCAATGACATACTGGATGTTGAATTCATCTCCTATTTTATCTGCACGAAGTTCGTCCAGGAGATTATCAGTTGCGAAAATCTGAACCAGGTTCTTGTTCCTGTTCAAGGCTTCCAGTGCGAGGTCTTTGGTGTCGCTGTTTCCTTTGGCGTACCAGTCGGCATCGAGGTAAGTCTGGCGTAACAAAGCCATGGCGCCCATAATGGAAGATGGATACACCTGTTTTGATTTGGCGCTTTTATCAAAAGAAAGGTATTGACCAGATCTTTGGTTAAGGATGCGGTCTCCTTCGGTTCCTTCAGGATTAAGGGCTACCAGCATGCCGGTGCCGCGAATTATTCCGTCGGGCATGTGAGTATTAACCACTCCAAATCCAAGTTTTTGAAGTTTTTCGGCTTCCGAAGTGCTGAATTTGAAATTTTCTAAAGCAGAGGTTTCGGGACGAATGTGATCGTTCCAGTAATAACCTTCACGTGAAGCGTCGTACTGCGGATTCCCGCTGTAAGGGCTGCCGCCGCTGCTCTCGGGTTTCTCAATTCCGAAGCTGGTAAAAAGATCAATAAAAGACGGGTAAACTTCCTTTCCCTGAAGATCAATTACAACACTGTTATCGGGAATTTTAATGTCTTTGCCCACTGCCGTGATCTTCCCGTCCTGTACGGCAAACATTCCGTTGTCAATGGTTTTAGAAGGATCTACATGAATTTTGGCATTTTTGAATACCGTGTAATTGGTATTGACTCCGGCTTTTACACCGTCATTTTTTGGAAAATACTCCTGTGCCTGCAGGCTTAAAGAAGCACAAAACAAGGCGCAGAACAAGAATTTTAATTTCATAAAATTAGTTTGGCTAAAAGGGTTGAACTAAATAAAGCCCGGAAGTTAACAAATTTTTAGTAAGATTTCCTTCTGAAAATGCCCTTTTTGAATGGTATGGAAGTTTTAAAGCTGATCTTCCTCCTGAAAATAATTTACCAGCAACGCCACTACATAACTGTAGCTTTTCATTCCTCCCTGCTGCGCATTGGCTTCTAAAAAGCTGTTGTAAAAAGCCATGAAAAGTGGTTCGAACGGGTTTTTATGAGCCAACCAGAATTCCTGTACCTCTGCATAATTTTTTCTAATTCCGGGGTTAATTTTATCCACAAGCTGCTCTGCCAGCTCGGGTTCTCTTCTGTAAAGTTCATTCATGCAGTAACTAAGAGCAAAGGTATATCCCGAATATTGAAAATAGATATCTGGATGCCTCATGGTGGCAAGGCAGGCGATAAAATTCGCTTCATTTTCGGCTGCAAAACCCAGCTGGTGTCCTACTTCATGGCTTGCGGTCGTAGGTATTTTAAATGGAACGATCACGGTGTTCACCTGGCCCTCATTGGTAAGCGGATTGAGATATCCGTTAAACCCCATATAAGAAAGAGGAACACTGTATAATGATCTTTTAAGGCTGGTTTGGTTGTAAGCGAGTTCCGGAAAATCTGTTTGGAGATTTTCGAAACCAGCCACGGTAAGAGCAAATAATTCATTTTTAGAATAGGGAATATCCACTTTTACAGTGTCATTTTGGGTGATCGAAAAGTGGATTTCGTTAGATCTTTCTACTAGTATTTCTGTTAGCCGCTGTAGCTCTTCGGTAGAATATTCATGTTCGATTTCCAGGGTTTGATGAAGGGGAGGACGATAATAATTCAGTCCCCAGAAGATATTGAAGCAGGCATAAATGACCGAAAAGGTAGCCATGGCTTCCAGCAGCCATTTAAGTGGTTTTCTAAACCTTTGTCTAAAACGTATTACCAGCCACCTTACCATAAAGATCACGAAGCCCGCATAAAGCAGGTCACCGAGGGAAAACGGTAGAAATCCCAGTCCCATTCTCATAAGGGAAGAGGTGAGAGGATAAATGCCTTTACTGTACCATTGTTCTACAAAATGTGGATAACCGGCCAGCAGTCGTATGGCGACCACTTGTACAGGGAACAGGATGGCAAGAATCAAGGCGGTTTTTTTCTTCACCTCCCAAAAGTACAAAAATCGGCCTACGGCAAGCAAAAATGTTTCCGCAGGTGTTACTTTAAAAAGCCATGAATATTATTTAAGCTTAAAAGGAACTTATATCTTTGTTTAGAATCAAAAATAAATCAAAATGAGCAACGAAATAAGAGCTTTGGAACCAAAGCAACTGTGGAATAAATTCGCCGATCTTAACGCGGTGCCCCGTGCTTCCAAAAAGGAAGAACGGGTGATAGAATTCATGAAGAATTTCGGAAATAAACTGGGTTTAGAAACGCAGGTGGATTCCGTAGGGAATGTGATCATTAGAAAACCTGCAACCGCGGGAATGGAAAATCGTAAAAAAGTAGTGCTTCAGTCGCATTTGGATATGGTTCATCAAAAAAATAATGATTCCGATTTTGATTTTGAAAATGAAGGAATCAGGATGTACGTGGAAGGAGATTGGGTAAAAGCAGAAGGAACCACTTTGGGTGCAGATAATGGCCTGGGCGTGGCTACCATTATGGCCATCCTGGAAAGTGACGAAATCAAACATCCTGCGCTGGAAGCTCTTTTTACAATAGATGAAGAAACGGGAATGACCGGTGCAATGGGGCTCGAACCGGGAATGTTAGAGGGAGAAATTCTCCTTAACCTGGATACCGAAGAGGATGACGAAATAGGAATTGGATGTGCCGGTGGTGTGGACATCACAGCTTCAAGAAGCTATAAAGAAGAAACTGTTCCAGAGAATTCAACGGCTTATAAAATGGTCGTAAAGGGATTGAAAGGCGGACATTCGGGAATGGATATCATCAAAGGCCTCGGAAATGCCAATAAATTGATGAATCGCTTTCTTTTTGAAGGTTTTGAAAAATTCGGACTTCGTATTGCTGAAATAAACGGCGGCGGATTACGAAATGCGATCCCGAGGGAAAGTGTTGCGATCGTAACTGTTGATACCCTTCAAAAAGGGGATTTTCAGGAGGAATTTCAGCAGCTTCTGAATTCAATAAAAGAAGAATATAAATCTCTTGAACCTAAGCTGAATGTAGAAATTTCTGAAGTAGAAATGCCAGAAAAGGTGATGGACCTGGGCGTGCAGGAGTTATTTGTCAAGGCAGTTTATGCCGCTCATAATGGTGTCTACAGGATGAGTCCCGAAATTGAAGGTTTGGTGGAAACTTCCAACAACGTAGCCAGGGTAGAGCTCAAAAATGGCAAAATTAAGATCCTTTGTTTAACACGTTCTTCGGTAGAATCTTCAAAAATGGATCTTGCGAACAGCCTTCGGGCGGGGTTTGAACTGGCCGGTTTTGAGGTGACACTTTCAGGAGAGTATCCCGGCTGGGCACCAAACAGGAATTCTGCTATTTTAAAGGTGCTGGATGAGATCTATCAGGACATGAACAATGAAAAAGCAGAAATTGCTGCTTGTCATGCGGGACTTGAATGCGGGATTTTAGGTAAGAACTATCCCGGGATGGATATGATCTCTTTTGGTCCCACCATTCGCGGTGCGCACTCGCCAGATGAACGCGCCAGCATATCATCAGCGCAAAAGTACTGGAAGTTTGTATTGAGGATCCTACAGGATATTCCGGAGAAAAATTAAGGCTTCGGAAAGGTTTAAGAAATATAAAGGCTGCCTAAAAATTTGAAAGAAACGTCATTCTGAATTTAATTCAGAATCTTAACATTCTGATCTTCGGAATTATTAGAACCTGAAACTCCCAAAGCTTCGGGACAGGTTGACGTAAAACAGGATTTTTAGGCAGCCTTTTTTATTTATGTACAGCGTCTTACTGAGCTTCCACTGCTTCAACCTCAAAAACAAGATCTGCATTTGGCGGGATCACAGGAGATGCGCCGCGTTCTCCATATCCAAGATGAGCAGGAATAAATAATATTGCTTTGTCACCAGGATTCATTTGTTCCACACCTTCACGGAAACCAGGAATAACACGTGCCTCGGGACCAACTTGCACAGGCATTGGACTGTAGCCGTTCATAGCTTTTCTTCTTTGGTTGAACAAGCCATATTCTTTTGCTAACTCTTCGTTATTGGTGTCGAAAATCTGACCATTGCTAAGGTAACCCTTGTAATTCACAAACAGCGTATCTCCTGCAGCAGGCTTACTACCTTCTACGTCCTCAGTAAAATAAATTTGAAGTCCGCTATCAAATTCTTCGGCTTCGGCTTTAAGTTCTTCAAAGCGTTGTGCATTGGCATCAATTTCCGCTGCCATTCTTTCTTCCTGAGCAGCAACTTCTTCTTCGTATTGCTGTAATTGAGATCTTAATACTTCAGCAGCCTTGAAATCTTTGGCATCACTTCCTTTTCTAATAATGTTCACCTCTTTCATCACCACGTCTTCCAAAGGTTTGTCACCTTCAGTGGTTTCAACAGATCCTATGGCTTCTACCACGTCCATGCCCATTACCACTTCTCCAAACACGGTGTGAACTCCGTTAAGCCATGGAGTTTCTTTTAAAGTGATAAAGAACTGGCTCCCGTTTGTGTCTGGTCCCGAGTTTGCCATTGATAAAATACCTGCTGAATCGTGTTGCAATGTGTCCACAATTTCATTCGGAAATTTATATCCCGGTCCGCCGCTTCCTGTTCCCGTAGGATCACCTCCCTGGATCATGAAATCTTCTATCACCCGGTGAAATTTTAAGCCGTCGTAAAACTCTTTACCCTGGTAAAGAGAGTCTGTCATTTCACTGCTGCCTTCTGCAAGGGAAACAAAGCTGGCCACGGTCATAGGAGTAGCTTCGTAGAATAATTCTGCTACAAAAGTCCCATGGGTGGTTTCAAATTCGGCATATACGCCGTCTTCCAGCTCAGGGTATTCGTCATTACAAGCCGTAAGCGAAAATAAAATGCTGCATAAAAATAAAATAGATGCTTTTCTCATAGTTTTAATTAGTGTTTGTATTCGTCTCTTTTTGGTTGATGGTATTTAAAGTAACTGTAGATCTCAGCGGAACATGGCTGCCTATGCGGTCTTTATCGCCGTAAAATCCGAAGGCTTTATGGGATGGAAACAGAAAAGTAACGGTTTCGCCTTCATTCATAAGCTTTAAGCCTTCCCTTAATCCTGAAAAAAGTTCTTCCTGGTCCATAATGTATGTCCGGGTATCCAGTTCTTCTTCAGAATAAATTGTTTGCCCATCCAGGGTTTGTATGTTGTAGTCAAATTCCACCACGTCTCCAAATTTGGGAGTTACTGTCGCGATTGTATCTTCTTCTTTGTAATAATACCAAAAACCGTTAGGCGATGAAATATAATTGTTGGTGCTGTCTATAGCTATGATCTCCTGAATGCGATCTTCTTCGGCTGCCACGAGCTTTCGGTTTCGTCGCACAGACTCATCTATATATGAACCTGTTTTTTGCATTACCGGGCGTCTTGCTTCGGGTGACTTGCAGGATAGCATTCCTGTAACTACTAAAAAAAAGACAATCAATTTTCTCATTTTGAAAGACTCGTTTTGTACTCGGGTAAGATACTAATAAATTTCTCCACGGTTTCCTGTAGGGAAAGGTGACTTTTACCTCCTGCTGCATTGGTATGGCCACCACCGCTAAAGTGCATGCGGGAAAATTCATTCACCGAAAAAGTGCCCTTTGAGCGCAGAGAAATTTTCACCATATTTTCAGCCTGGTTTTCTATAAATATAGCAGCAAAAACGATGCCTTCCAGGGAAAGTCCGTAGTTGACAAAGCCTTCGGTATCTCCTTTTTTAAAGTTATGCCTGTCCAGTTCTTCCTGTGACAGCGTAATGTATGCTGTGCGCAAACCTTCTACAATCTTTAAATTGTTAAGCGCAACACCTAATAGCTGAAGCTTGCTGTAGGTATTGGTATCATAGATATTTTCATGGATGGTTGTATTGTCTGCCCCTTTTTCAATAAGATCTGCAACTACTTTATGTGTAAGGCTTGTAGTTGACCTGTATCTAAAAGAACCTGTGTCGGTCATGATTCCCGTGTAAAGGCAGGTCGCGATTTGCGGAGTAATTTTTTCTGCATAACCTAAATGTTCTATAAAATGGTAAACCATTTGGCAGGTGGAACACATGGTGGTGTCGCTATAAGTAATATTTGCATAATCTCCAGGCTGCTGGTGATGATCTATCATTACGAAGAAGGAATCGGCAGCTTCCAGGCTTTCCTGCATTTCACCGGCCCGTGAAAGATGGTTAAAATCGAGCGTGAAGATGGCATCGGCTTCTTCTATATAATCATCTGCCCGTTCCTTGTTATTTTCATAAATAAGAACCTCTTCCTGGTAAGGCATCCATTTAAGGAAGTCTGGATATTGATTGGGAGAAATGAGTTGAACATGGTGTTCCTGGGCTTCCAGGAAAAGCTTTAAAGCCAGCGTCGCTCCCATGGCATCTCCGTCGGGCCCTTTATGCGGTACGATCACAATTTTCCTGGGGGTTCCCAGGAGTTCCTTTAATTCTGAAATATCTTCATTCTTCATAAGCGGCGAAGTTACCTAATATTTCAGGATTGCGAAACGGGAGAATTTGAAAATATGAAAATTCAGAAAAGGAACTTCTACAGAGTAATATTACATTCAGGTAACACAGGGTTTCTTAACTTTGAGTATTTAAAAATGCCATTTATGAAGCTGTTTCTAAAAATGTTTTGCCTCATCCTGCTTTTGAATTCCTGTGATTCTTTAAAGGGTTCTGCAGATTCATCTGCCAATAATGCTGTTGTCACTTCAGAAAATACCGATTTTATCATCGCTTTTGGAAGTTGTAACCGTCAGGATCTTCCACAGCCACTATGGGAGCCAATTATCGCGAATAATCCCAATGTTTTCATTTGGGGAGGCGATAATATTTATGCCGATACTGAAGATATGAAAGAACTTGAAAGAGATTATGAACTTCAGAAACAAGATATTGATTATCAAAAGCTTTTGGCTGCTACAGATGTACTGGCCACCTGGGACGATCATGATTACGGGCAAAACGACGGCGGCAGTTCCTGGGAATACAAGGAGGAAAGTCAGCAGGAATTTCTTGATTTTTTAGAGGTGCCACTTACTGATGAACGCAGGCGCAGGGAAGGAGTATATTACAGTAAAACTTATAAGGAGGAAACGGGAAGTGTAAAGATCATTTTGCTCGATACAAGATATTTTCGTTCAGAGTTAAAAGCGAGTGAAGAGGAGGGGAGAAGATATGATGCCGGTTTAAACGGCACCATTCTGGGAGAGCAGCAATGGGAATGGCTGGAGCAGGAATTGCAGCAAAGTAAAGCAGATTTTAATATCATCATGAGTAGTATACAGGTACTTTCTGGCGAGCACGGGTTTGAAAGCTGGGCTAATTTTCCGAAGGAAGTTAACAGGCTTCAGGATTTGATAGTTTCAACAAAAGCCAAAAATGTGGTACTGTTAAGCGGAGACCGACATATTTCTGAATTTTCCAGGATAGAAATTCCGGCACTTGATTACCAGCTAATAGATTTTACATCGAGCGGCCTTACTCACTCTTATTCAAATTTTTCAGGAGAACCCAACCAGTACAGGGTAGGGGACGTGGTAAGTGATTTGAGCTTTGGATTGCTGCTCTTTGATTTTGAAAATAAAAAGATCACCATGCAAATGCGTGGTAAGCAAAATGAACTGCAGCAGCAGCTTATCCAAAACTTTTAGAAAGCACAACTTGTAGAGAATAACGGAAATAGATTTGCGGGAACTACTCAATTGTCTATTTTTGCCAAAAATTAAAATTGAAATAATGGCAGGAAACAGAACTTTCACCATGTTAAAGCCCGATGCAGTTGAAAAAGGACACATTGGAGCAATTTTAGAGCAAATCACTGCTTCTGGATTTAGAATCGTAGCAATGAAACTTACTCAAATGACTCAACGTGATGCTGAGACATTTTATGAGATCCATAAAGAGCGTCCGTTCTTCGGGGAATTGGTTGAATTCATGACCCGCGGTCCTATCGTGGCTGCCATCCTTGAAAAAGAGGATGCAGTAGAAGATTTTAGAACGCTTATTGGAGCTACTAATCCTGAAGATGCTGCGGAAGGGACTATTAGGAAAAAGTATGCAGAATCTGTAGGAGAAAACGCCGTTCACGGAAGTGACAGCGATGAAAATGCTCAAATTGAAGGTGCTTTCCATTTCTCAGGAAGAGAAATGTTCTAAATTTAGCATTAGAAATAAGTGAAAAACCACCCTTCTCGGGTGGTTTTTTGTTTTTATAGAATCCTCTTAAAAAATGTCATTTTTAGAACCTGTAGCCGGTTGAAAATTGAAATACACCCTGGTGAATATTGATATCATAACCCAAAGCATTTGAATAGTCTATATGGCTGATGTTGTTAATTCCCCAATAGTAAGATGCGCTAAAAAATAAGCCCATTTCAAATTGATAACCTACACCGCCGTATAATCCAAAATCTAATGGATCTAACTGGTCTTTTACATCATTTTCCTCCGACTCATATTGATCTTTAGCTGAAAGCAAAACGGATACCTGCGGTCCACCGTAAACATTCAATCCTTCATACACATAAAATTTCGCCAACACCGGAAGGTTAAGATAGTCATACCTGCCTTCTACCTCATAACCAGGTCTTTCCTGCTGCTTATTATAATCCTTTTTAGAATATCCCAGTTCCCCGGGAGGATCAATATTAATGTACGGGATCGTTGTTGTTGCTCCCTGTTGCGAATAAAGTGCTTCTAGTTGTAGAGCAAATAATTCACTAAAGCGAAGTTCCCCAAAAGCACCGGCGTGAAAGCCTGTTCGGCTCTCAGTAATTTCATCTACTGGAGTATTGGAAGAATGCAAATTTGAAATGTTTAGCCCTCCTTTTACTCCAAAATTGAAGTCCTGCGCTTTAGCGGAGGTGAAAGTTAGGATCGAAAAGAATCCAACGAGTAAGTATTTTTTCATTGTCTAAAATTTTACCTAAAAATATTACTTTTTGATTAATATAATAGACAAGCTAAAGAAAATGAGGAATTATTGGTTTTCCGCTTTTCCTGTCATGGGGACAAAACTTACCAGGAGCAGTGTTTTTTCGTCAAAAGAATCTTTTCCCGTCCTTTCCAGTAAAATCAGCTTCTGACTCCTTTTGCCAACAGGAGCGAGTAATTTTCCGCCAATTTTTAATTGTTCTTTTAAGGGAGCGGGTATATTCGCTGGTGCAGCAGTGAGAATAATGGCATCAAAAGGCGCTTTTTCGGGCCAGCCGGCAAAGCCGTCGCCCTGGCGGGTAGTGATGTTTGAAACTTCAATTTTTGACAGGTTTTCTTTGGCAAGTTTTGCCAGCCATTCAATAATTTCTACGCTGTAGACATGTGAAGCAAGCTTTGAAAGTACTGCAGCATTATAGCCGCAGCCGGTTCCTACTTCCAAAATGGTGTTTTTAGGAGATATTTCGAGCTTTTCGGCCATGTAGGCGACGATGTACGGCTGGCTAATCGTCTGGTCTCTTCCTATGGGTAGCGGGCGATCTTCATAAGCATGAGTTTTCATTTCTTCAGGAACAAAACTTCTGCGATCAATCTCCTGCATCGCTCTAAGTACTTTGTCATCTGAAATTCCCCTGCTTTTAAGCTGTTTTTCCATCATTTCCTCCTGTGTGACCATACATTATATGTTAACTATTTGGTATTCACTTAAATATAATAATTATGAAATGGAAATTGGGTTGTGTCGAAGAAAATTTAAGTAGCAAATCCCAATATTGTGCCGAGAGATAGGCAAAAAAATTATTCACTTAAAATGCCATTTTTGGCGTCCTGGTTTAGAAGTTTTTCCGGGAAAAAAAGAACTTAAAAAATACTATCGCAAAACCAGCTTTTTGACTAATTCGCGTCCTAGTTCCTGGTTGAGCATTTTGATGATCTTTTCTTTTCCGTAGCTAAGTTCCTCTCTTAATACAGAAGAGCTCAATTGGACATAAAGCGTATTTCTTTCAAGCTTTAATGCGGTGGTATATTTTTCAATTGCCGGACCCATTTGGCTGTTCCACACTTCCCTTACGTGAACTTTATCAAGTCCTTTTTGAAGTTTATTGTCCTCGACAAATTCCTGCAGGGCTTCGCTAATACTCAAATGTTCATTAATTCTCCTCGCCATAATCTTCAGTTAAATAGGGGCTAAATCTTTTATAAGTGTAGACGGTGCCATATTGGTTTAACAATTTTATTTCGTCATCTTCCGAAGAAAGCAGGGTTTCTTTCCAGGAATCATATGGAGTCGTATAGTACAAATTTATACTGTCATTCTCAATTTTCACTGTTAATTCTTCAGAATTTTCTGTGCTTTTGAAACTGCCGTCCAGCTGTGGCTTTACCTTCGTTCGAAAACCCTCACCTTCTTCAATTTCAATATAATCTATCATTTCGCTAAACTTGTATTCGGTAGGATTCTCATCTTCCCGGATGACCGACTTTATTTCCCAATAGCCGTTAAGATTTTCAATTTTTTCTTCTGAAGTTTTTGTGTCACAGCTAACGCTGAAGATGAATAGAAATAGCAAAAAAAATAGCTTTTTCATAGCTCAAACATTTTATACGATTGATTTGTGCCTCTAACAACTTTTTCTGTCCGGTCTCCATGTGTGTCACTAATGAAAAGCTGCCCAAGTTGATCGGTTGCGACGAGATCTACGATATGGGCTACCCGGTTTTCATCGAGCTTATCAAAAATGTCATCTAAAAGGAGGATTGGTGAGACCTTGTTGAGATCTTTTATAAAATCGAACTGGGCCAGTTTGAGAGCGATCAAAAAAGATTTTTGTTGTCCCTGTGAACCAAATTTCTTTACGGGATGACCTTCAATCTCAAAAATCAAATCGTCTTTGTGAGTGCCAACACTGGTGTACTGCAGGGCCATGTCTTTTTGAAGATTCTCTTCGAGAAGGGTTGAAAGTGGTTTTTCCTGTAACTGGCTTTTATAAACAATGTCCACCTGCTCCTTCTCATTGCTTATAGTGGCATATCTTTTTCTGAAGATAGGAATAAAGATCTTTAAAAAAGACTGTCTCTTTTCGTACAGCGTACTTCCCAGTTCCTGAAGTTGCATGTTATAAATAGACAAAGTATCCCTGTCAAAACTGTGGTTGGCGGCAAAGTATTTTAAAAGAGAGTTGCGTTGTGAGAGAATTTTACCATAATCTATCAGGCTGTTAAGGTAAAGGTTGTCACCCTGGGAAATTACTCCGTCAATGAATTTTCGCCGGGTTTCGCTGCCTTCAATAATAAGATCACGATCTGCCGGGGAAATAATAACTGTGGGGATAAAACCTATATGTTCGCTGAATTTTTCGTAAGGTTTATTGTTCCTTTTTATAACCTTCTTTTGTCCTTTTTTAGCGCTAACAAGAATATTTTCCTGGCGGTCCATCTTTTCGAATTCCCCTTCAACCACAAAAAAATCTGAATTGTGCCGAATATTCTGGCTGGTAATGGGATTGAAATAGCTTTTTCCGAAGGCAAGATGATAGATACTGTCTAATACGTTGGTCTTGCCTACGCCATTATTCCCAACGAGGCAATTTATTTTTGGATCAAAATCAAAGTTTGCCGATTCAAAATTTTTGTAATTTAAGAGTGAAAGGGATTTTAATTGCATAAAAAGCTGTAATTCAGCATTTTGGAATTATTGTTTGGCAGCGAAAACTGTTATCTTAATGAGTGCAAATTAGGATAAATAAACAAATATTTTCCCTTTTAATTTTCAATAAAAATTCTATTTTTGCCGTTCAATTAACATTTTTATGGCAACATACAAGAAAAGAGGGTATAAACCTGAAAATAAAGAAGAGCAGCAAAATAAGGTTGAAGACGAATCTACAACTGCAGAAGTATTTAACACTTTAGATGAAGGTGCCGGTAAAACTGAAGCCTGGGTCGCTAAAAATCAAAAATATATTTTTATCATTATTGGTGCTGCGGCTGTTATTATTCTGGGATATCTTGCTTACAACGAATTTGTGCAGGAGCCAAAAGAAGCGGAAGCAGCCAACGAAATGTTTCAGGCACAGCTTTATTTTGATTCAGCTTTAGATGCTTCGGGAGCAGAAAGCGATTCTCTTTATAATCTTGCTTTAACAGGAGGTGAAGGAAAATACGGTTTTCTTGATATTATAGATAACTACGGTAGCACAAACGCAGCGAATTTGGCAAGATACTATGCAGGAATGGCATATTTGAGCACCAACAATTACCAGGAGGCTATCAATCAACTGGATGATTTTGAAAGCGATGATGAGGTGATAGCGCCATTGGCAAAAGGAGCGCTGGGCGATGCCTTCATGCAGTTGGAGCAGCCAGAAGAAGCTTTGAATTACTATGAAGAGGCTGCGACAATGAGAACAAATGAATTCACAACTCCTAAGTTTCTTTTAAAAGCAGCTATTACAGCGCTTTCACTTGGAGAAGGGCAAAAGGCTGAAGAGTATCTGACCAGGATAGAGGATGAATTTCCAAATTCTACCCAGGCAGACATGGTTGCCGGATATCTTGGACAGGCACAGGCAATGCAATAATCTAAAGTATGGCTACCGAAGGTAAAAATCTTTCAGAATACGATAAGAACAACATCCCAAACGCGAAGGAATTCAGGTTTGGGATTGTTGTTTCAGAATGGAACGACAACATCACTGAAGGACTTTTTAATGGTGCTTTTGCCGCCCTGAAAGAGAACGGAGTTCTTGAGCAAAATATCGTACGGTGGAATGTTCCCGGCAGTTTTGAGCTGGTGTATGGCTGTAAAAAGATGCAGGAAACCTATGATATGTTTGATGCTATCATAGCTATTGGAAGCGTGATTGAAGGCGAGACCAAACATTTTGATTTTGTGTGTGAAGCAGTTTCACAGGGAATAAAAGATTTAAACGTTCAACATGATATTCCCGTAATATTTTGTGTTCTTACAGATAAAAATATGGAGCAGGCAATTGACAGGTCTGGCGGGAAACATGGCAACAAGGGGACAGAAGCTGCAATTGCAGCAATAAAAATGGCAAAACTTCGACAGGACACACGCCTGTAGCCTTTTATTTATCTAACGGCATCGTTTTTGTTATAGATACTTTTATGACAGGAAACTTCTGTTTCTTGTGCATTTTAAGTAAATTTGAGTTTCCACAATTAAAGAAAGAGCATCTTGAAAATCAATCTATACAAAGCCAGAAAAAACGCTCGATATAATTACACCCCCCGATATTATAAAGGCAAGGACGCGGGTAATATTTATGAATTTAACTCTAAATTTCATAAGTATAAAGAGACGACCAATGCCATAGATTTTGGTTCTCAATGGGCAGAAGCAAGAAACAGCAGTCGTAACAGGGGGAACCGTGAAATTAATACGCGCGTTCTAATTATTATGGCTATCCTCATCCTTATCTTCCTTTGGATCATAGATTTTGATTTGTCTATCTTTATGACGCCGAATTAAATGACTGATGTTATTCATCTTTTACCAGATCATGTTGCAAATCAAATTGCTGCGGGAGAAGTGGTGCAGCGGCCGGCTTCAGTTATTAAAGAGCTGCTTGAAAACAGCATAGATGCCGGGGCAGGAAATATCAAGGTCATCATAAAAGAAGCGGGAAAAACCCTTATTCAGGTGATTGATGACGGAAAAGGTATGAGCCTTACTGATGCCAGGCTTTGCTTAGAAAGACATGCGACTTCCAAAATTCACGCAGCAGAAGATCTTTTTAGCTTAAAAACAAAGGGATTTAGAGGGGAGGCACTGGCCTCTATTGCGGCCATTGCGCACGTAGAACTAAAAACAAGGCAGGAGGATGATGAAGTTGGGACCTGTATTAAAATTGAAGGTAGCGAAGTCACATCCCAGGAGCCTGTGGTAACTCCTGTAGGAACTTCCATATGCGTAAAAAATCTTTTTTACAATATTCCGGCACGCCGTAATTTCCTGAAAAGTGATTCGGTTGAAACGAGACATATTATAGATGAATTTCAGCGGGTTGCCTTAGCGCATCCTGCTATTCAATTTTCTCTTTTTCACAACGGGAGTGAGATGTTTCAGTTACCCGGAACCAATTACCGGCAACGTATTGTTAACATCTTTGGAGGTAAGACAAATGAAAAACTGGTACCTGTAGAAGAAGACACTGAAATAGTGAAAATCCATGGTTTTGTAGGAAAACCGGAATTTGCAAAGCGCAGCAGGGGAGAACAATTCTTTTTTGTAAATGACAGGTTTATTAAAAGTCCTTACTTAAATCACGCGGTAGTTGCGGCTTTTGAAGGTCTTTTGAAAGACAAGGCATATCCAAGCTATTTTTTATACCTGGAGGTGGATCCAAAGAGCATTGATATCAATATACACCCCACCAAAACTGAAATAAAATTTGATGACGAGCACGCATTATATTCCATTTTGCGGAGCTCCATCAAACACAGCCTGGGGCAGTTCAATGTTGCGCCGGTATTAGATTTTGAGAGAGACAATTCATTCGATACTCCATATGAGTTAAATAAAAAAGGTGTAACTGCACCAAAAATTGAGGTGGATAGGAGCTTTAATCCGTTTAAGGAAAATAGCGGAGGCTCTAGAGGATCTTCATCTGGATATAGAAAGGAAAATACCGGTGGAAGCTGGGAAAGCCTTTATTCCGGTCTTCAGCAAAAGGAATCTGGAGCAAGTTCATTTGGATTGCAGCATGTTGAGTTTGAAAGCGATGAAGTGACCGGAAATCTTTTTGGTGCTTCCGCAGAAAAGGAGACGGGAAATACCACTTTTCAGCTGAATAAGAAATATATTGTCAGTACACTCAAAAGTGGTATTTTGGTAATAGATCAACACAGGGCGCATACCAGGATTTTGTATGAAGAATTACTAAAGAGCATTACAGTAACAGCAGCTGTAAGTCAGCAGCTGTTATTTCCGCTAATGTTGCAATTCAATTCTCAGGAAATGGGACTTTTAAAGGAATCCAAAGAATCTTTGGAGCAAACCGGGTTTGTTTTTTCTAAATTCGGAAAGAATTCTGTAGAAATTACAGGCATTCCCACACTCATTTCTGAAAGTGAGGTAGCGATCTTGCTTGAACAGCTTCTGTCAGACCTCGAAAATGAGGTTCCGGAGAGCAGTTTTTCCCAGGCAGATGTCCTGGCAAAATCACTGGCGAAAGGAATGGCCGTAAAATCGGGCACCGTATTGAATAATCTGGAACAACAAAACATACTTAACAGTCTTTTTGCGTGTAAGGAAAGTACCTTGACACCATATAACAAGCCGGTTTTTATCACCCTGACTGTAGACGAATTGGATAAAAAATTCATGTAATGGGAAGAATTACAGAGACTGTAAAGGTCCTTTTGATCATAAATATCATTTTTTTTATAGGGGCCTATTCTTTAGGGCCAAGAGCTGTAAGCTGGTTTGGGCTCTGGTTTTTCGAGAATGAGAATTTTGCGGTTTGGCAATTGGTCACGCATATGTTCATGCATGGCGGTTTTATGCATATACTTTTTAATATGTATGCCCTCTGGGCTTTTGGAAGTCCTATTGAGCAAATTCTAGGGCAGAAAAAATTCCTGTTTTTTTACTTTTCTGCGGGGATTGGTGCCGCAATAATTCATACTTTGGTGAATTATTACCAGGTAGAAACGGGTTATAATGCCTTATTGAATGCCGGAATGGATCCACAGGGAATTCAGGAAATGTTGGAAACAGGACAGTATTCTACCGGCATCCTGAATTCTGTTTCGAAAGAGATGTTGACGGAGTTCTATACGGCATTTAATACGCCGGCAGTAGGAGCTTCGGGTGCAATTTATGGAATCCTGGTGGCGTTTGGAATGATGTTCCCCAATGTGGAATTATTTCTTTTATTTGTTCCCGTACCGGTTAAGGCGAAATACTTTATTCCTGCTTTGATCGCAATCGACCTGTTTTTCGGATTTACCGGTTACTCGTTGTTTGGTGGAGGAATAGCACATTTCGCACACGTGGGAGGAGCTTTGTTTGGATTTATAATGATGTGGTACTGGAAAAAGAATCAGTTTAATCAAAACCGTTGGGATTGATGAGAATGTCGAATAATTTTAGATCTAAGATAAGTACGGCAACGGTAAGCGAAAAGTTGATTGCCGTAAACGTGATCGTGTTCGTTGTTTTTTTTCTGTTTAGAACACTGGCTTTTCTTTTTCAATTTCCAGATAATTTTTTGCTTGAATGGTTTGTTTTTCCAAAGGAACCGGGTGAATATATTCTTAAACCATGGTCCATCATTACCTATGCGTTTTTGCACAGCGGCATTTGGCACATTCTGGGTAATATGCTTATTCTTTATTTTTCGGGTATTTATTTTCTGAATTATTTTTCAGGTAAAAAACTGCTGAACTTTTACTTCCTGGGTGCCATTTTTGGAGCGCTGGTTTATATGTTAAGTTATAATTTGCTTCCGGCATTTTCGGGGCTGGGAAGATCATATTTGCTTGGAGCCTCGGCTGCGGTAATGTCAGTCCTGGTGGGAATTGCCACTCACATCCCACACATGAGAGTTCGTCTACTTTTATTAGGTAGTGTAAAATTCTGGTGGATTGCGGCATTTTTGGTGATCCTGGATATTGTACAAATTCCAATAAGTAATCCCGGTGGGCACCTGGCGCATTTAGGCGGTGCTGCTTTCGGGTATATTTATGCAACTCAATTGGGAAAAGGAAATGATTTTGCCTCTGGCTTTGAGAAGCTACTTGACTGGTTTAGCTCTTTGTTTGGATCGTCTTCGGGGAGCCCCAAGCGTGGGAGAAGCAACTTAAAAACTGTTCATCGAAAAAAGAGTTCCGGTACGAATACATCTTTTTCCTCGCCAACACGGAACAAGAAAGAAGAACAGGCAAAAGTAGATGCCATTCTTGATAAGATAAGCAAAAGTGGTTACGACAGTCTTACAAAACAGGAAAAGGATTATCTTTTTAACGCCGGAAAAGAAAATTAATGAAAAATCTCCGCTGGTTTGACAAGTTTCTATTCCTGTTGAATTCGCTTTTCGCGGTGGCGCTTTTATTTTCTTATCTTCTTCCTTTCATTCCCCCAAAAACATTTGCAGTGCTGTCTGTTTTGAGCCTGGCGGTTCCTATGTTGATTCTGGTAAATCTCCTGTTTCTAGTGTACTGGGTACTTCGGTTGAAAAAGCAGTTCTTTCTGCCTTTGATTGTTCTTTTAATGGGATTTAACCACCTCACTAGTATCTATGAATTTTCAGCTTCCGAAGAAGATGAATTGGTAGGAGGAATAAGCTTTTTAAGTTATAATGTGCGGCAATTCAACCAGTTTAAGTGGAGCGAAGATAAAGAGATTCCGCAGAAGCTTTCAGCCTTTATTAAAGAAGAGGATCCCGATATTCTTGCGATGCAGGAATATTACAAAGGAGAGCTGGATATCGCCATGGAGTTTCCTTATAAATATATTAAGCAGAAGAAAGAAAGTGCTGAATTTGGTCTAGCTATCTTTTCTAAACATCCTATTATTAATTCCGGCTCCCTGAATTTTTCTACCTCCAGTAATAATAATTCCATATATGCCGATATTGTTATTAATAATGATACAATTCGCGTGGTAAATGTGCATCTGCAATCTTTTACGGTGAAGCCAAATATGAACAGGCTTGATTTGGAACAGGAGGAATCAAAGCGGGTTTTAAAAGGTATGGGACAAACCTTTGTAAAGCAACAGGAACAGTTAGAGAGAGTTATGGATGTTGTGCGGGAAAGCCCCCATAAGGCAGTAATTATGGGAGATTTTAACAACACTGCTTATTCCTACATTTATAGAGAAATTAAATCGCTTGGTTTTAATGATGCTTATAAGGAAGAAGGAGATGGTTTTGGCCGTACCTTTGATTTTGATTATTTCCCCTTGAGAATAGACTATATCCTTCCTCAGGAAGGTATAGAAACCGTGCATTTCAGAAGTTTTGATGTTCCCTATTCAGATCATTACCCAATAAAAGCTGTTCTTAAAATCAAACCTTCAAAAAGGTGATTTTGTAAGGACTTTCCTGAAGCTGAAATCTTATTCTTTCTCTAAACCTGGAAGAAAGGAAGTATCCTGCTGTTCCAGATAAATTAAGGTGTTAGGGCCTTCATTAAAGATTAGGTCAATGATAGAAAGATTATTGATATAGCCGGTTTTGGCTTCAAAGACCTGTGTGTATGGATCAAATCGTGGCTGAGTTCGGGATTTTGCATTGACAAGAAACCTGCCGTCAGTTACTGAAGTGGAATTTTCAATATATTCTTTCGTTTTCTGAATTTTCAGGTCCATTTGAAGTGATTCTAGCGCAACTGCGAGGCAGTCGTAATTGAAATCTATCAAAAAGTCATATTTTTTGGTGTATAAAGGTTCAAAATCATCTTCATAGAATTCAAAGAAAGGAGAGGTGCGGTAAGCTGATTGTAGTGATTTCCAGTGTTGTTTTTGCCAGTGAAAATCGTTCTCGATCTTTACATCCTTATACTTTTGATGCTGACTTTTGTCACCCGTATGCTTTATAGGAATGTTTAAGAGCAACTTTCCGTTTGCGCCATAGACGTACATGCGGTTACGGTAGGTTTGCTTCTGATAGTTATCTTCGTTCTCAAAAATAACTTCCGAAGATTTTGCAAGCGCAACAAATTGTGAAATTGGACCAAAGTAACAGGGATGTAAAAGCAGGTTTTGCATACCACCAAAGTTCTTTTTCTAGGATTTCTTTCTTTTTCTAAAATAGCCGTACCCAAACCAGCCAACAAGTGCAATTAGGAAGTAAGGAAAATAGGAGACAGGTTCGCCTTGTCCGCCTACCGTTGTGAAAACCCGATCCCATCGAATTTTATCAAAGCCCGAAGCATTTGGATCAAGGCTAAGCCAAATGAAAACCGGTTTTCCTACCACGTGGTTCGCCGGGACATAACCCCAATAACGGCTGTCTTCACTATTATGGCGGTTGTCACCCATCATCCAGTAATAATCCTGTTTAAAGGTATAGGTGTCAAGGGGCTCTCCATTTAAAAGAACCTGTGTTCCATTGACAGAAAGCTGGTTGTCTAAGCCCATTTCGCTGCCTTCATAAACTTCAATAATACGGCGGTAAAGAGAGAAGGAGGTGAGGTTCATTTCTACCGTAGCCCCTCTTTTGGGGATATAAACAGCTCCCATATTATCCTGGTTCCAGTTTACTTTCCGGTTGTTAGGAAATATTCTTTGATCTTTTTCACCTGCAGGAGTCAATACTCTTTCGATGGAAGAAATATTTGGATTGTTTCTCAAGCGCTGTAAAGCTTCATCAGATAAAGCCTGGATCACAAACTGGTTTGTATTTGGATCATAGCCGTATCCGTCTGTAATGCCGTATTCCTGCATCATGTTTGGATGCAACGCCTGGCCTGTTGTTGTTCCGAAGTAAGAATACTGCGGCTTTGCTCTGTCTGGCAAATTGAGAGGTTCTCCATTTATGATTATTCTGCCTTCTACAATTTTCAAGGAGTCGCCCGGCAATCCAACTGCCCGTTTGACGTAATTCGATTTTTTGTCAACAGGCTTATCATAACTAATGCCTGATCTGTCTCTGAACATTCGCACCGTATCTACGGGCCAGTTGAAGACAACGATGTCGTTTTGTTCAATATCCTGAAAACCGGGTAGTCTAAAATAGGGAATTTGAGGTGAATTTAGATAAGACTTGACGCCAAGGAATGGAATTGTATCGTGAACCATTGGAAAAGCCACAGAGGTTAGCGGCGTCCTGGCTCCATAGTGGAATTTGCTTACAAACAGGTAATCGCCAACCAGTAAGGTTTTTTCAAGGGAAGATGTAGGAATAGTAAACGGCTGCATGACATAGGTATGTACTATGGTAGCTGCTATAACTGCAAAAAGAATGGAACTTATCCATTCCCCCGCAGCACTTCCCGGATGCAGACTGCGTTCTTCCTTATAAGTTACCTTGGCCGCATAGTTTACGTAGAAAATATACAATCCAAAGGTGATTATTACAAGGATAGTATCTGTAGTAGAATTCTTTCCGAAGCTTCTAATAGTTTCTACCCATACCACGGGGAACATGATTAGGTTTACAATGGGAATGAACAAAAGGATCGTCCACCACCATGGCCTGTGGATGATTTTCATTAATACCACTGCATTGTAAACGGGAATTGCGGCTTCCCAGGCTTTTCTACCTGCTTTTTTATATAATTTCCATGTTCCCAGAAAATGAATTAACTGGATGACTAGGAAAAAGATAACCCATTCTAAAAATATCATTTGAGTACTTTATGTTTATTGGTATGAATTGGAGGAAAAGTGTTACATGTTCTGGAACAAAACATCTTTCATGCTAAAAATGCCATTTTTGCCATTCAACCATTCTGCAGCAATAACCGCTCCCAAAGCAAATCCTTCACGGGAGTGGGCGACATGTTCTATTTTGATCGTATCGACCTTAGATTCATAAGAGATACTGTGAGTTCCCGGTACGTTTTCTATACGTTTTGCCGTTAAAGGTATTTCGTGCTCTCCTGCATCTTCGAGTTTCCAGCCGGTCTTATTGCTGTTTTCAATGATTTGTTCGGCCAGTGTGATTGCGGTTCCGCTGGGTGCATCCAGTTTCTGCGTGTGGTGAATCTCTTCCATTGAGACGGAATAATCCTGAAAAGGACGCATCATTTCAGCTAATTTCTTATTCAGCTCGAAAAAGATATTTACACCAAGGCTAAAGTTAGAAGCATAAATGAAGCCGGCGTTATTTTGTTTGCATATCTCCACGGCTTCGTTATATTTCTTCAGCCAGCCGGTAGTTCCCGAAATCACGGGAATACCTGCTTTAAAACAGGTAGTGATATTTTTAAAAGCCGCATTTGGAATGCTAAAATCAATTGCAATATCCACACCTTCCAGGTTGTGGTTTTCAATATCATCAGAGATTTTCAGTTTTATGGTGTGGCCGCGGTCCACGGAAATTTTCTCTATGGTTTTTCCCATTTTTCCGTAGCCTATAAGTGCAATGTTCATTTCTAAAAGTTGTAATTTAAAGTAATACCGTAACCGGTTTTTCCACTAAAGCGATCGTAATCCAGTGCGGGTTTGAGAGAAAGGTCTTCGCTCACGTTAAACTGCTGCAGGTGAGCGTCAACGTTCGCATCTATAATGTTGAGGGCATACATGCCCACAAGCACAAGTATGGAAATTTCTTTATTCCTTTGATAAAATTTCTGAGCATCAATAAGCCTGGGAGTGGATAACAAAGGATTCCCGTTTTCATCTGAAAATTCATCGTCTGTCCTTCCCGCGAGCCTGCTTTTGTAAGCATCCCTGTAACGGTCATACTCTCTGTCGTTGTTAATATAAAAATAAACTCCTACTCCAAGAGCGGTATAAACGATAGGTATTTTCCAGTATTTCTCATTATAAGCCTGGCCGAGGCCAGGTAAAACAGCCGAATAAAATGCCGCCCTGGCAGGTGCCAAAGCATTGTAAGGTTTATAATCTGGCTCCTCTTCTTCGGGTATAATTAATTCTTCAGTTCTTACGGTAATAGAATCTTCCTGCGCAAACAGTGGAGTGGCGAAGAAAAATAAAAACAACAGAAAAAGGAGGTTTTTAATTTTCACCCTGAATGATCTTTTTGAGCCTGTTAAAATCTTCTTCAGAAGAGAACGGAATAATTAGTTTTCCGTTTCCTTTTTTCGCAACCTGCACATCTACTTTTGCACCCAAATGTTCAGAAAACTCCTTCACACTTTTCCGAAGTTCCTGTGGTAACAAATTCCTTTGTTTAGCAGTTTTCTTTGCGCCCGGTTTTTCTTCCTGAAAGCTTCTTACAAGCTTTTCTGTTTCTCTTACCGAAAGTGAATTTGAAAGGATCTTTTCATAAATATCAAGCTGTTTTTGCGGATCTTCAATATTAATGAGTGCCCGCCCGTGACCCATTGAAAGGAATCCGTCGCGCATTCCCGTTTGGATGATGGGATCCAGCTTTAGCAGCCTCAGGTAATTCGCAATAGTCGAACGATTTTTGCCAACCCGTTCGCTCAGCTGTTCCTGCGTGAGATTTATTTCGTCGATGAGGCGTTGATAGGAAAGTGAGATCTCAATTGGATCAAGATCCTGGCGCTGAATGTTCTCTACCAATGCCATTTCCAGGGATTCCTGGTCATTGGCAATTCGGATATAAGCCGGAATGGTTTCCAGGCCAATTAATTTTGAAGCTCTAAAACGTCTTTCCCCAGATACCAACTGGTACTGGTTGTAATCAAGTTTGCGAACGGTGATAGGCTGGATCACACCCAATTCCCTTATCGAGGATGCCAGTTCACGCAGCGATTCTTCATTAAAACTTGTTCTTGGCTGAAAAGGATTTACTTCAATGGAATTGAGATCCAGTTCTACAATATGTCCTACAAGCTTGTCGGCATTTTTATCTTCAGCAGATTTTATATCATTTTGAGGATCCTTCAGCAATGCTGAAAGACCTCTTCCCAATGCTTGTTTTTTGGTAGCCTTCGCCATCTTCTCCTAACTGTTTTTCTTAATTATTTCATGCGCCAGACTTAAATAATTACTGGCTCCTTTACTTCCCGCATCATAATTAATAATGCTTTCTCCATAACTGGGTGCTTCACTCAAACGCACATTTCGCTGAATGATTGTTTTAAAGACCATTTCATCAAAATGTTTCTGCACTTCCTCCACCACCTGGTTGGAAAGCCTTAATCTGGAATCATACATGGTCAATAAAAGGCCTTCAATATCAAGATTTTTGTTGTGAATCTTTTGTACGCTTTTGATGGTGTTAAGAAGTTTCCCTAATCCTTCAAGTGCAAAGTATTCACATTGAATTGGTATGATTACTGAGTCGGCTGCAGTTAAAGCATTCAGCGTTAAAAGTCCCAGCGAAGGAGCGCAATCAATTAAAACATAATCATATTGATCCCGAAGGTGCGCAATGGCTTCTTTAAGCATATATTCCCGTTGATCCTGGTCTACAAGCTCAATTTCTATGGCTACAAGGTCAATATGCGCCGGAATAAGATCCAGGTTGGGAGATTCAGTCTTGATAATGGCTTCTTCAGCTTTAGAAGAATGTTCCAGGAGCTGGTAGGTTCCTAATTCTACGGTTTCCACATCAATTCCTAATCCTGAAGTGGCATTCGCCTGTGGATCTGCATCAATAAGTAAAACTTTTTTCTCCAGCACTCCCAGGCATGCCGCGAGATTTACCGAAGTGGTAGTCTTTCCTACACCTCCTTTTTGATTTGCAATAGCAATAATCTTACCCATTAAATATTTTTGGATTTAAGAGGTAAAAATACAATTTATTATAGGTTTACGAAAGGTAATTTGTTAACAGGTTTTTAATAACCTTTAGTTACTGAAATTCCCTTATTTTCTGAAGTAAGAGCACTTTAATAAACTCTACTAGTGCACCTGAAATAACATCCAAAAATGTCATTTTTAAACGATATTTGAGTCGCTCTTGCGTTATCTGGAAATTATTACCTTTTGGCTTTTATCATTGCCTCCAGCTGGTCCCACATCTCCTCCGGAATGGCTTCCAGAAGATTAAATTGTCCTGCGCCTTTAAGCCACTCGCCACCATCTATGGTAATAACTTCCCCGTTCATATAAGCAGAAAAATCTGAAACCAGATAAGCAGCAAGATTGGCGAGCTCCTGATGTTCACCAACTCTTTTAAGCGGCACTTTTTTGGAAAGGTCAAATTTCTCTTTTAAATCTCCTGGAAGCAACCTGTCCCACGCACCTTTGGTTGGAAACGGCCCGGGAGCGATGGCATTGGATCTTATGCCATATTTTGCCCATTCCACAGCCAGTGATCTGGTCATAGCCAAAACTCCGGCTTTTGCGGTGGCGCTTGGTACCACATAAGCAGATCCTGTAAATGCATAAGTGGTGACAATATTAAGTACAGTCTTATTCTTTTCACCTTTGTCGATCCAGTGCTTTCCAAAGGCCAGTGTACAATTCTTACTGCCCTTCAGGACGATGTCAATAATAGTATCAAAGGCATTTGCGCTCAGCCTTTCGGTAGGAGATATAAAGTTTCCTGCGGCATTGTTTAGAAGAATATCTACAGAACCAAATCTTTCGAGAGTCTGCTCAAGCATTTTCTCCACCTCTTCATAATGGCGTACATCACACTGCACAGGAAAACAAATTCCGCCGGTTTCCTCTTCCAGTTCTTTGGCAGTGTTTTTCAGCTTGTCAAGATTTCTGGAAGTAATGGCGACATTTGCTCCCAATTCCATGAAGTACCTGGTCATGGCTTTTCCCAGTCCGCTGCCACCACCGGTTACAACTATAGTTTTTCCTTTGAGAGCATCATCACGAAGCATTTTTTGTGTGTAATCCATAGTAGATGTGAAATTTTAAATTAGATTTTTTTCTTTCTAAGAACCAAGAAGTAAGAACCAAGAACCGAGAATTAGAAATTATTCATCAATAAGTATTTCCAGTAACTGAATCGCTGCATCACTAATTTTTGTCCCCGGACCAAAAACAGCAACCGCACCGGCATCAAATAGATATTGATAATCCTGTGATGGGATCACGCCACCTACGATAACCATAATGTCTTCCCGATCGTATTTTTTTAGCTCTTCTATCACCTGCGGCACCAGTGTTTTGTGCCCTGCGGCAAGGGAAGAAACTCCTAAAATATGAACATCGTTTTCTATTGCCTGTTTGGCGGCCTCCTGCGGAGTCTGGAACAAAGGGCCTATATCTACATCAAAACCAACATCTGCATAACCCGTGGCCACTACTTTTGCACCGCGATCATGCCCATCCTGGCCCATTTTCGCGATCATAATTCGAGGCCTTCTTCCTTCTTTTTCAGCAAATTGGTTGGCCATTTCCCTTGCTTTCTGAAAGGAAGCATCTTCCTTGATTTCTTTTGAATACACCCCGCTAAATGATTGAATTTTTGCTTTATACCTGCCGTAAGCCTCTTCAAGCGCATCACTAATCTCGCCAAGCGTTGCCCTTTCTCTTGCAGCCACAACAGCTAAAGCTAATAAATTTCCTTTTTCTGTGCGAGCGGCTTCAGTCAAATCTTTTAAAGCTTTTTTTACTTTTTCAGGATTTCTTTCAGCCCTTATTTTCTCGAGTAATGCTATCTGCTGCTTTCTAACCGTTTGATTATCTACTTCGAGAGTAACTATAGGGTCTTCTTTTTCAAGTCTGTATTTATTGACACCCACAATAATATCCTGGCCGCTGTCTATTCGGGCCTGTTTTCTGGCTGCCGCTTCTTCAATTCGCAGCTTCGGAATTCCTTTTTCAATGGCTTTTGTCATTCCTCCAAGTTCCTCCACTTCCTCAATCAGGCTCCAGGCTTTTTCAGCAATTTCATTCGTCAAACTTTCCACATAATAACTTCCGGCCCAGGGATCAACAGTCCTGGTGATCTGGGTCTCCTGCTGAAGGTGGATTTGGGTGTTTCTCGCGATCCGGGCAGAGAAATCTGTTGGCAGAGCTATAGCCTCGTCCAGTGCGTTGGTATGTAAACTCTGGGTTCCGCCAAAGGCAGCTGCTGCCGCTTCAATAGTGGTCCTTGCCACATTATTAAAAGGATCCTGCTCCGTAAGGCTCCACCCACTTGTTTGAGAATGAGTTCTTAGCGCCAGTGATTTTTCGTTCTTCGGATTAAACTGTTTTACGAGTTTTGCCCATAAGGCTCTCGCTGCACGCATTTTCGCAATCTCAGTAAAATGGTCGAGACCTATGGCCCAGAAAAAGGATAAACGTGGTGCAAAACTGTCAATATCCATTCCTGCTTCCAGGCCTTTCCGAATGTACTCGAGTCCGTCGGCGAGCGTATATGCCAGTTCTATTTCACTGGTGGCGCCGGCTTCCTGCATGTGGTATCCCGAAATACTTATGCTGTTGAAGCGGGGCATGTTTTTAGAGGTGTATTCAAAAATATCAGAAATGATCTTCATCGACGGAGTAGGAGGGTAGATGTACGTATTTCTAACCATAAACTCCTTTAAAATGTCATTTTGGATGGTTCCAGAAAGCTGTTCGTGTTTTACACCCTGTTCTTCGGCAGCTACTATGTAAAATGCCATAATCGGAAGCACGGCTCCGTTCATGGTCATGGAGACAGACATTTTGTCTAACGGAATCTGGTTAAAAAGGATCTTCATGTCCTCTACAGAGTCAATTGCAACCCCTGCTTTCCCAACATCACCTACCACTCTCTCGTGATCGCTGTCATACCCGCGATGCGTGGGAAGGTCAAAGGCGACCGATAACCCTTTCTGGCCAGCAGCGAGATTTCTTCGGTAAAAAGCATTGCTTTCTTCGGCAGTCGAAAATCCGGCGTACTGCCGAATGGTCCATGGCCGACTCACATACATCGTGCTGTAGGGGCCGCGAAGGTACGGCGGAATTCCTGCAGCAAATTCAAGATGCTCCAGGCCTTCAATATCTTTTTTGGAATAGGTTTTTTGTTCCCTGTTTTCGGAAGGGGTTGAAGTTCCCG